>Ga0209163_1000614_pt1 | contig 60052 bp, 47 predicted proteins | sample MTBAKSrepl2MetaG_FD_187457 | JGI IMG/M metagenome (GOLD analysis project Ga0209163, IMG submission 187457) | Enrichment culture microbial communities om Arthur Kill intertidal strait, New Jersey, USA, that are MTBE-degrading - MTBE-AKS2 (Arthur... | ecosystem: Environmental > Aquatic > Marine >...
TGACGGAAAGACGGCGACAGCAGCTTTTGTTTTTGTCTTTTATCGCGCATGTTGGGCGTGGCCTCTTTCTTGCTAATGCAATGATATCAACTGGTTGGCACCTTTTTAATATCATGCAATGCAAGAAATTTCCACCCTAATCTGCGCGATTCTCTTTTTATAATAATAGGTTAGCTTCCTGGACAGACACTAGTCTCACAAATCATACTATGAAGCGCATGCAGATCCGTCCCCTTGAATGCGCGAATCATGGTTTTGCCTTCTTTTGTCGCTTTTTGTGGATGATCGCAGGCCGTTGAAAAGCGCGATCCGCCTTCACGGCCAAGGCCCGCCTTGCATCTCATCGCTTTTGACCGGCCCGCCCGCCATAAGCTTTATGAACGGGCCGCCCAACAACGTCCCCCCGGAAATAGAACCCCTGTCTATTCATGGCGCAACGCTTCGATGGGATCCAGCCGGGCTGCTTTGAGCGCCGGGAAGTAGCCGAAAATCACCCCGATGGCCGCCGAAAAAAAGAACGCGACCGCCACAATCCCGGCGTTGAAAACGAAAGGCACGCGCAACACGCCGGCAAGCCAGACCGACGAACCGAGGGCCAGGGCCATGCCGGCCAAGCCGCCCAAGGAAGACAGGACCACCGCCTCCACCAGAAATTGCAGGAGCACTTCCCGTTCGAGAGCGCCGATGGCGAGCCGGATACCGATTTCTCGCGTGCGCTCGGTGACCGAAACCAGCATGATGTTCATGATGCCGATCCCGCCCACCAAAAGGCTCACCGCGGCCACCGATCCCAGCAGGGCGGTCAGCACCCTGGTGGTCCCGGTAAGGGTTTTCGCGATCTCCTTCATGTCCATGACATTGAAATTGTCGTCCTCGCTGGGCGACACATGGCGGCGCTCGCGCATCAGCCGCTCGATTTCCTGCCGGACTCTCTCCGTGGACGCGTTTTCGCGGGCCGAAACCATGATCAGTCCAATGTCCTGATTTCCCGCAATACGCCGCTGGAAAGTGCGGAGGGGGATCACCACCACATCGTCCTGATCCGTTCCCATACTGGTCTGACCTTTGGATTCCAACAGGCCGATTACCTCGCACGTGATCTTTTCCAGACGGATTGTGCTCCCCAGAACGTCCTGACTCCCAAAAAGCCTCCTGCGCACGGTCTCCCCCAAAATGCAGACCGCGGCGCCGGCGCGCAGCTCGCTGTCGGTGAACGGCCTGCCTGCTTCCAGGGACAAGTTCCGTACCTGGAAATACTCGTTTCGCGTTCCGGTGACCACGGTGGTCCAGTTGGCATTGCCGTACACGGCCATAACGGAACGAGACGCGGCGGGGGCCACGGCCGCCACCGAGCGGATCTCCGCGGCGATGGCTTCGGCGTCCTTCGCCTTGAAGAGTGGAGCGGTGGATGCTTGGCCCGGACCCAAGCGCTTTCCCGGAGTCACCATCAACAGATTACTGCCCAACCCGGCAATCTGATTCGTGATCTGGACGGTGGCGCCTCCGCCGATGGTCACCATGGTAATCACCGCGCCCACCCCGATCACGATACCCAGCATGGTCAGGAAGGAACGCATCATATTGCGGCGGATCTCCCTTATGGCCAGTAGAATCGTGTTTCCGATCACCGGGTTCCCCTTCCATTGTGCTCATCGGAGTCCACCAGACCGTCCATAAAAAGGACGGTGCGCCGGGCATAGGCCGCCATGTCCCGCTCATGGGTGATCATGACGATGGTGATTCCGCCGCGGCGGTTCAAATCGATCAGCAACTCCATGATCTCCCTGCTGCGGGCCGTATCCAGATTGCCCGTGGGTTCGTCCGCCAGCAGCATTGCGGGTCCCGTGACGATGGCCCGGGCGATGGCGACCCGTTGTTGCTGGCCGCCCGAGAGTTCGCCGGGGGTATGGGTTTCCCATCCGCCGAGCCCCACCGTCTCCAGAGCTTGAAGGGCGCGGGCCCGTCGTTCCCCGGTCGGGGCGCCGCGATACACCAGGGGCAGTTCGACGTTCTCCAGAGCCGTGGTGCGGTTCAACAGGTTGAAACCCTGGAACACAAACCCCTGGTAATGGCGGCGGAGGAGCGCTCGTTGATTGCGGGTCAGTCCGCTCACCTCGACCCCCTTGAACCGGTAGGACCCTGCGGTAGGGCTGTCCAGACAACCCAGGATGTTCAGGAACGTGGACTTCCCCGACCCGCTCGGACCCATCACCGCCAAAAATTCGCCCTCGTTGATGATGAGATCGATTCCGCGCAGCGCCTCTACGGCTCCCTGCCCTTCCCCATAGACTTTGGTCACTCCTTTAAACACAATCAGGGGCGACTCGGAGGGATGGTTTGCCGGTTCGGGATTGCCCGTTTTCATAGACCGGTCCCCACTGTGTCGATGATCACCGGCGTCCCGGCTTGGATGTCTCCGGCGGTTATTTCGGTCATAACGCCGGCCGTGGCTCCGATGCCGACAGGGACGGCGGAAGGTTTTCCCTCTTTCAACGTCCAAACGCGTTGTTCCGGCTTACCGCTTGTCGCCTCCTGCATCGATCTGGACGGCGACGCGGGCGGGCGCGGAAGCAAAGCGCCCACCAGGCCGTCGAACGACTTCTCTGCTTGCTGCACCGGCGGGGTAAAGCGCAGGGCGGCGTTGGGAACCAACACCACGTTCTCGACTTTTTTGACCGTGATATCCGCGGTGGCCGTCATGCCGGGCCGCAGGGAGAGATCATGATTATCCACTTTCAGCACGGTTTCATAGGTTACCACGCCCTCCGCGGTCTTGGAGCCGTAACGGACCTGGGTGATCCGCGCCTCGAAGATACGCCCCGGATAGGCGTCTATGCCGAACGTGGCCGTCTGCCCTTCCCTCACTTGACCTACGTCGGCCTCGTCCACATCGACATGCAATTCCATCTGGGTCAAGTCTTCGGCCAGGGTGAAGAGCACCGGGGCCTGAAAGGACGCGGCCACGGTCTGGCCGGGTTCGGCGCTGCGGGCCAGGACGACGCCGTTGATCGGGGACACGATGACGGACTTGGACAGGTCCGTTTCATGGGCTTCCAGAGTGGCGCGAGCCTGGGAGACCGCCGCTTTGGCGCTGACTTCATCGGCCCGGGCCCGCTCGAGCGCCGCCTCCGCCGCATCCATTTCGGATTGCGACGGCACTTTGTTCCCGCTTAACGCCCACGCCTTCCGGAGCTGTCCAAGTTTGCTGCGCATCTCCTTGACGGTGGCCTGGGCCTGCAAGACGGACGCTTCCGCCGATTCCAGGACCGCTTTGGATTGCATCACTTGAGCCTCCACCTTCATGGAGTCGAGCGTCGCCAGCGCCTGCCCGACCTTCACGTGGTCATTGTGGTCCACGGCCACGGTCTTGATGATGCCGGACAACTCGCTGCTCACATCCACCTGGACGGTCGGCTGCAAGGCGCCGGTAGCCGTTACGATGAGTGTGAGATCTCCCGTCCGCGCTTCCCGGGTTTCATAGCGGACTTCCTTCGAGGCCCCCGTCATGTTCCAGATCACAACCACGGCCGTCACCCCCGCAATGAGAGCGACGAAAATCCATTTCCACGGTTTTTTTCCGTGCTCCGACGACTCCTCTATGTTCAGGACCCGTGCGACATCGGATACTCCGTCAGAGTTCGATTTCATTTCTCCTCTCCACATGCAAACTGGTCCTGGGCTTCTTGACCCCAAGACGTCCATCCGCCGCCCAGGGCCTTGTACAGGCGGATCAAGTTGGAAGCCGCCCTTCCGTCGCTTTGCGCCAGCTGATCCTGAAACGAGAAGAGCGAGCGCTGGGCATCCAGGACATGGATGAAATCGGTGAGTCCCGCCCGGTACTTTTCCCGTACAAGATCCGTCGCCCGCTGAGCCGCCCGGATCGTCTCGGTCAGGGACTCCCTGAGACGCCGCTCCTCGGCGTACGCCACAATGGCGTTTTCCACCTCTTCCAGGGCATTCAATACGGCCGCTTCATAGGCGATCAGGTATTGCTCCTGCAGAGCCGATTGTACTTCGATATTCCGGCGCACCGCACCGGCGTCGAAAATCTTCCAGGTTAAGCCGGGACCCCCGCCGAGAAACGTGCTCCCGGACGAAACCAGGCTGCCGGCGGAAAAGGCCTCCAGTCCGATGGATCCGCTCAGTCTTAATTTGGGGTAGAGATCCGCCGCGGCCACACCGATCCTCGCCGTTTGAGCCGCCAGATCCCGTTCAGCCCGAAGCACATCGGGACGCCGCCGCAAGAGATCCGCAGGGACCCCGACGGCAACCTGCGGTGGAATGTCCGGGACCGGCAGATACGTCGCCAGTTCCCCATGTACCGCGCCCGGCGCTTCGCCCAGGAGCACGGCAATGCGGTTCATGCCCTGCTCCGCCCCGGCGCGCAGGTTCGGTATTTGGGAACGCGTGTTCTCGAGGTTATAGCGGGCCTGCGCCACGTCCAGTTCATCGCCCAATCCCGCTTCGAACAGCCATACGGTCAACCGGTAGGTCTCATCCTGAGCCTCCAGATTCGCTTCCGCAACAGCCCGCCGCGCCTGAAAAGTGCGGACTTCCACGTAATTCAGGGCCGCTTCGGCGAGCAAGGAAACCAGGACGTCGCGCCGTTCCTCCTGCATGGCCCCCAGATCCGCCTCCGCCGCCTCGACGGAGCGTCGGACCCCGCCGAAGATATCCAGCTCCCAGCCGGCATCCATGCCGACGGTATAAAGACTGCCGGTCTTACCGCTCCCCGTCTCTTCACTGCCGCGATTCCGGACGGCGGAACCCGTGACGTCCAACGTGGGGAAACGGCCCGCCTGGGCGGTCCCACGACGAGCCCGCGCCTCACGAACCCGCGCCCCGGCTGTCTTCAAGTCCAGGTTACCCGCCGCCGCGCGTTCCATGAGACGGGAGAGTGCAGCATCGTCCAGTGTGGTCCACCAGGCCGCCAGGACCTCGGGATTCGTTTCCCGAGCCGTCAGACCTCCCTGGAGGGTCGCGTGCCAGTCTTTGGACACCGATGTCCTGGGCGCCGCATAATCCGGGCCCACGGACGCGCACCCCGCGGCCAGTATGACGGCCATCCCCAGTGGGAGCCATGAAACGAATGCAAAGGAAGTTACGTTACGGGCGAATTCCATGAAGATATCCTATCGCAGACCGGTCCCTGCCCGCAAAACGGTGTATCAACGGGCTGACAGTCAGCGTTGATCAGCAGGCTGTTGAAGAACGCGGTCTGCTTTCACGCCTTTGGCGTGACGCTTCATCCTTCGTCCTTGCGGCGTACGGGTTGTACGCCTCATTCCTCAGGATTCACGCGCCTTGCATCTCATCGTTTTTGGACAGCCTGTCCGAAATGCTGTTTTTCAAGGGGCTGTTAGGGCTCTCTTCGTTCCTTTCGCCATACGCACGCAGGGCGCGCATGCCCCCCAGAGAGAATTGCATGACGTGGTCGGTATAGGCGTCCATATCCTCGATTTCCGGAAGATCGTCTCCGCTCCCCCGCCCTTTTCCAACCACCACGGGATTGAGGCACTGGCTGATGATGCTTATTTCGCAAAACCGGGCTCTCAGGTCTGAAACATGCGGGCCGAGCAGTTCACGAACCAGGACCCGGACCCGGTCTTGCAGGGGCCGGATCACCTCCCGCATAACCTCCTTTAAAAGCCCCGTAGGGGTGGCAAGCTCTTTTTGGACGATGCGAAACCCCCTGTTGTTTTCGTCCGCAATCCGACGCAGAAGAGCCGCCACCTGTCCCCGCAGACGTTCTTCGGGGGGCGCGTCATGGGGCACGCCGCCGTCCGGTGGATGCGCTTTTATGGATTCGAGAAAGGAATGCCGCCACGCCTCCCGATACAGGGTTTCCTTGTCTCCGAAGTGGTAATTGACGGCGGCGATGTTCGCTGCGGCTCGTTCGGAAATTTCGGCAATGGTGGCATCCCGGTATCCTTTCTCCGCGAAGATATCGGCGGCGGCGGCCAGGAGCCTTTTATAGGTTTTCGCGGAACTCGTTCTTGGGAGTTTCATTCCGGGTTCTCCGTCGTTGATTTGAATTCATCATTTAAAATAAATATTTGAAATTGTCAAGCGGCAAAACGGATCACCCCACGCCGCACCGTATCGGGCGGGAAGAATCGCCCATCTTTACTCACGACACCGACTTTGCTATGATCACTCGTAACGCATTTCAGGAAGCTCCGCCTCCATGGGAAAGATGGATTCCCCGGGAAGGCGAACTTCTTACCAAGGCGGGTGGGCCGCCGCCGTTTCCGGCGGAGACGGCGGCAGGGCAAGGGGAAGTCATGGCTATTGTCGCCGTTTCCAGGGCCGTGGGCAGCCTGGGAGACGAAATCGCCGCCGAAACGGCCCGGCGGCGCAACTACACCCTGGTGGGCCAGGAAGCCATCCACGAACTGGCCGAAACCATGGATCGCGAATTCCGTAAAGAGTTGGACCGGTTTGAGACGGAAACCCGGCCCCGATTCCTGGAGCGCTTTTTCTACCACCGTCCCGTGTATCAAAGCCTGTACGCCGCCCTCATTTACGAGTTGGCCTCCCGGCGCCGGGTCGTCCTGCTGGGGCGGGGCGCACAGATCATCCTGGCCGGAATCCCTCAAGTGCTGCGGGTTCGCATCCTGGCCCCCGTCGAAATCCGAGCCGAACGCATACGACGGGAACGGGAAGGGGTGTCTTTCCAGGAAGCCCTCCAGTTCGTGGAAAAGCACGATCTGGAACGCAAGAACCTGGTTCGGGATATTTACGACCGGGATCCGGACAATCCGGAATTGTATGATCTGGTCATCAACACGGCGCTTTTCGGCCAGGCCGTTGCCGCCGATTTCCTGTGCCGCGCCATCGACCACATCGTGCAATGCGAACCCATGGAAGACGTCGCCGAAAACCTTCGCGCCCTAGCCCTGGGAAAACGCATCGAGGCCAAGATTCGAAAGGAATTGGTGCGTTCCCTGAATGTGCGCGTCACGGGGTCACCCGGAGGTAAGATCCTCCTGGAAGGCACCGTAGCCACCCAGCGGGAGAGCCGGGAGATGGAAGAGCTGGCGCGGTCCTTCCCCGACGTTCAAAGCGTCACCAACGACATCCGGACCACCGCGCTCGCCTTCTGAGGGAACGCCCCAGGGGAGTTCGGCTGAAACAGGATCCGCCGTTCCGCGCCCATGATTCGCCATGGGTCCCGCGGAGCGTATCACGGACGCCTCCCGACGGGGAGAACACCCGACGGGATTCGGGGTCCGGTTCCCTCATTTTCGAAGCATCGGGAGTCGAAATCATGCCGTACCAGAAGGAAGCACACCCAGGGTGGGACCGCGTCGTTCCCCGACGCGCCTTCTTCAGGTCCGCGGCCGCCGCGGCGGCATCGGCGGGCGCCTGGGGGCTTGCGGCGGCCGGGGAAGCTTCCGCGGCGACGGTCTCCAACTGGAAGATTCAAACCGCCTGGGAGGAGGGCACGCTGGGATTCGCCCAATTCCAGCGATTCTGCCACCGCGTCACCCAGATGTGCGACGGGAAACTCCGGTTGGAACCCGTGGCTCCCGGGATCGTGGTTCAGACTTCCGAACTGTTCGACGCGGTCAAACAAAACATCCTGGACGCCATGCACGGCTTCACCATGGACTGGCGCCGCAAACTGCCCCTCTCCTGGTTTCTTTCCGCCTATCCCCTGGGCATGGATCGGCCGGATCTTTGGGAGACCTGGTTCGACGCCCTGGACGGACGGGAGCTGTGCCGGGAAGCCTTCGGAGCCCACCAGATGGTGTTCCTAGGCCCCATTCATACGCCTCCGCGCCTGATCCAAGCCCGGGCGCCCATCCGTTCCTTCGGAGACTTCAAGGGAAAGAAAATCCAGATTCAGCCCGGCATGGGCGCGGACTTGTTCCGAGCCGCCGGGGCGGCGCCGGTACATCTCCCGGACGACAAGATCTACGACGCCCTGAAACAGGGAACCATCGACGCCGTGGATACGGTGAGCGCGGCGGCGGCCTACAATAGAGGCTTTGGAGAACTCGCCAAGTTTCTCATCGTGGGGCCGCCGGGAACGCCTTCCCTTCACCGGCCGTCCGATCTGATGGGCCTCGTGGTAAACCAGCGCAGATGGAACGCACTCTCCCCGTCTCTCCAGTGGATTCTGGAGGCGGCGGTCAAGCAGCACTCCTGGGATCAGTTCACGGCATTTCAGAAGGCGGACCTCGAAGCCATCGAACGCATGGAGCAGGATCAGGGACTGGAAGTCATCCGCCTGGATCTCCTCGACGTGGACGCGTTCCGCAAGCTGGCTCCCGAGATCTGGGTCTCCTACGCCAGGCGTTCCTCCCAGTCTCTCAAAGCCTTCCGGTCACAGCTGTCCTTCATGAAATCCGCCAAGGCCGGGCTGCTGCCCCCCGGGGACCTGGTGGATTCCAAGGGTCAAAAACTGGACGTCTGAGGGTCGCAAGAAACATAGGGACCGTAGTGGTTCATCGGGCCGCCGCCGACAAACCGGCCGCGTGGTAAAGTGTTGAGCGCGCGCCAAGCGGGAGGGAAAGAACGCATGAGCGTCTATGACTACACCCTGTACGACATGATCCGCCGGAATGCCCTGCTCTATCCCAACCGGGACTGCATGGTATACAATCACATGCGCATCACCCACCGGGACTTCAAGGAGCGCTGCGATCGCGTCGCCGCGGGACTCTTCGAGGCGGGGATCGTCCGGGGAGACCGGATCGGCGTCCTGGCGCACAACTCGGACGAATTCATGATCCTCTACGGCGCCGCGGCAAAGATCGGCGCCGTGGTAGTCCCGGTGAACTGGCGATTTCAACCGTCCGAAGTAACCTACGTCATCGAGGACACCAAGCCCAAGTTCCTTTTCGTGGGACCCCACTTCCAGGAAACGGGGGCGCGCCTGATTTCCGAGGTTTCCGGCATCCAGAAAGTGTTTCTCCTGGGAGGCGACGAGCCCGGCGCGCCGTTCGTTCCGTTCAAGAGCCTGTACGCGGACCGCGGTCTCCACACGGAATTCCCCGTCCCCGCCGAATCCGCGTTCGTCGTCATCCATACCGCGGCCGTGGAAGGCCGCCCCCGGGGAGCGATCTTGAGTCACCGGTGCATCCTGGCCGGAAACCTGATGATGATGTACGCGTATCGTTTGGATTCGGACGATGTACACATGGCTTTTCTGCCCCTGTTTCATATCGCCGGTTTGAATGTTTCCTTGGGAGTCATGCAGGCCGGCGGGAAGAACGTGCTGATGGAACGGTTCGATCCCGAGATGACCTTGGAACTCATCCAAAAAGAGAAAGGGACCCTCTTTTTCGAGTTCGCTCCCATCCTCAAGAACCTGCTGGATCAGTACGAAAAGGGATCCTATGATATTTCCTCGCTCCGGAACGTCATGGGGCTGGACCATCCCGATACCATCCGGCGGTTTCTGGACCGGGCGCCCCATGTCGTCTTCTGGAGCATGTTCGGCCAAACCGAAGCGCTTATGGTGTGCCAGGCTCCCTTCACCGACAAGCCCGGAAGCGCCGGCGTTCCCTGCCCGTGGACCCGGACGGCCCTGTTCGACGACTACGACAACGAAGTTCCCACAGGCGCCCTCGGAGAAATCTGCGTCCGGTCGCCCAACGTGTTTTCCGGATATTGGGGTTTGGATGCGGAAACGGAGCACGCCTTCCGCAACGGCTGGCACCACACCGGGGACGTGGGTCGATTCGATGAGGACGGATACCTCTGGTACGTGAAACGAAAAGCGCAGAAGGAATTGATCAAGCCGGGCGGGGAAAACGTGTACCCGGCCGAAGTGGAGAAGGTCATTCTGTTGCACGAGGCCATCGCCCGAGCCTGCGTCATCGGGGTCCCGGATCCGCACTGGGGGGAAGCCGTCAAAGCGGTATGCGTCCTCAAGGAAGATCAAACCGTGGAAGCGGCGGATCTCATCGAATTCGTGGCCTCCCGAATCGCCCGCTACAAGAAGCCGAAGCACGTCGTCTTCGTGGATGCGCTTCCGGAAACATCCGACGGCGAAATCGACCGGGAACAGGTGAAACAGGACCACGGAGGCCGTTACTGAAACCCGGCGACCCGCCCCCGAATCCGCCGGAGCGCGGGAGGATTCGGGGGCGCATCCTTACGGGGACAGGGAAACGCAGGGGCGGAAAGATGCGCCGTCACGCCGTCGGCGTGACGGCGCATCGCCTTTTTCAACAGTCTGGCAATGAATCAAAAACGGCCGCAAGCGCCATCGGTTCACGGTTTACAAGGAAAACGTGGACCGAATTTGCGCCGACAGCCGAAAATCCAACCTGAATCACCCCTGCCCTTCCATCCGAAACCCGCGCCTTCAGGGCAGGGTCTCCAAAATGTCCCCGGCTATGCGCCCCTGGAACTGATCGAAGTTCCTCTTGAAACGCTCCGCGAGCTTGCGGGCTCGAACCTGGTACTCGGCGGGATCGGACGCCTGCAAGGCGGGATTCAGTATCTCGGACGGAACGCCGGGGCACGATGCGGGAACCAGGAACCCGAACAGGGGATCGGGCGCGAACTCCGCTTGTTCCAGGGAACCGTCCAGGATGCTGCTGATGAGGGCCCTGGAATACAGGATGGAGATTCGGTCCCCCCTGCCGTAGGGTTCTCCCACCCATCCGGTGTTCAGCAGCCAGCACGACGCGCCGTGGGTACGAACCTTCTGCCGGAACAGTTCGGCGTAAAACGTGGGAGGCAGGGCCATGAAAGGCGCTCCGAAGCATGGACTGAATACGGCCTTGGGCTCCTGGATCCCCACTTCCGTACCCGCCACCTTGGCCGTGTAGCCGGAGAGAAAATGAAACACCGCCTGCTCCGGTGAGAGCTTGGCCACGGGGGGCATTACCCCGAAAGCATCGCACGTCAGCATGATCACATGATTCGGGTGCCCGCAGACCCCCTCGCGCAACGCACTGGGTATGTGGGACACGGGGTACGCGGCCCGGGTGTTCTCCGTAAGGGAATCATCGTCCAAGTCCAGGCGGCGCGACACGTGATCGAAGGTCACGTTCTCCAGAATCGTGCCGAAACGGCGGGTGCATTCGTAGATCTCGGGCTCCGCGTCCTTGGAAAGCCGGATCACCTTGGCATAGCAGCCGCCTTCGAAGTTAAACACCCCGCTGTCGCTCCAACCGTGTTCGTCGTCTCCCACGAGTTTTCGCCCGGGATCCGCGGAAAGCGACGTTTTGCCCGTGCCCGAAAGGCCGAAGAACACCGCCGAGTCCCCCGCTTCTCCCACGTTGGCCGAACAGTGCATGGACAGCACGGATTCCTGGGGGTAGACATAGTTCAGGATGGTGAACACGGACTTCTTGATCTCTCCCGCGTAACTCGTGCCTCCGATGAGCACCAGCTTCTTGCCCAAGTGAAGCAGGACAAACGCCTCGGAACGGGTCTTGTCCAGTTCGGGCAGCGCGTGAAAGCGGGGCGCATTGATGATGGTGAAGTCCGGATCGTGGCCTTCGGCTTCCTCGAACCGCTTCATCTGTATGAACATGTTCCTGGCAAAGAGACTGTGCCAGGCCGTCTCGGTGATCACCCGGATAGGAATGCGATACGCCGGGTCCGCGCCCGCGTAGCAATCCTGCACAAAGATGTCCTTGTTCTGGAGATAGGCCTGCAACCTGTGCAGAATACTGAAGAAAGCGCTCTCCTCCATACCCTTGTTCTCGGACCCCCACCAGATCTTGTCATAGCTGGAAGGCTCCTGAACGATGAACTTGTCCAGGGGGGATCTTCCCATGTGCTGGCCGGTTCGCACCACCACGGGACCCAAATGCGCCACGTTCCCTTCCCTTCTGCGGATGACCTCCTCGTACAGAATCGGCGTGGCGGCATTCCAGTAAATGTTCCCCAGATTCCTGAATCCCATGTGCTCCAGGTCCGGTCTCACGTCTTTCCGATTGAACATGCCTCCCTCCTGTTTGATGGTCTGTCGGGTTGTTCCCGGGGGCCACTCCGGGAAGATACATCCGTGAACGGGCATGGCGCGTCTTTCCGCACCCACCCGGGGGTCTTCGTCGCAACCTGGGGGCAGGTCCCGATGCCGGCCGGTCCCGAATGGGTCCGGATCGGCCGGAGGACCGGTCGCCCCAGCGGGAAGGGCTGCTCCGGCGCGGCGGAGCCCAAAGGGTCTCCGCATCCGAGGAATTCCGGTCGGGTCGCCCGGACCTTCTTCCCGATTCCATACCCGAACCGCTCCTGCTTGTCAAAACCGGCGCGCGCTGGCGCTCCGGAAACATGCGCCCACGGAAAGATGGGGCGCCGGAGGACCAACCGAGGATCGCGCCCGGCATCCGCCGGGCCCGGGTTCCTATCGTGTTCCCGTGGTGTCCTCCCCCCGGGGAGAGGGCGGGGAGCCCCATTTACTCACCATTTCCAGGCGAGTCCCACCTGAAAAGTCCGATCCGGTTCGGGAAAAGCGGGATTATGGTAGTGGGACGTATTGAGCAGATTCAAAATGGATCCGAAGGGCTCCAGGGTCCCCCACGGGTATTGTGGAAAGGTGTAGCGGACGTGATAATCCAGCAGGAACCGGCGGTCCCGGGTTTCGGGAAGGGAGGAATTGAAGTGCACCCAACGACCCCGTAAGGACTGAAACAAGTGTTCCCCACGGTGAACGCATCCGAAGTTCCAATACTGCCTCGGAACGTCTCGAATCACACGACCCGTTTCCCGGTCCACGGCGTCCACCCATGTGAACGCGGCCTCGATCCCCAACCCGGCTCCGATGTCCCATCCGCCCCAGGCCTCGATCCCCCGCCGCCACGCCTCGTCCAGGTTTCGATACCGGCGGGTGGAAAAATCGAATACGATGAATCCGTCGACGACGGCCCAAAACCCGTTTATTCCCAGGCGAAGACGGTCCTTGGGACGGGCCCTCCACCCGACTTCGACATCCATGGACCGTTCCGGTCCCAGCGACGGATTCCCGAAATCCGGATCCTTGGCCCATGTGGCGGGCGGCGCATCGAATCCCCAGGCGAGCTGGACCCTGAAAACGGACTCCCACCATGGCAGAGGATACGCCCAGCCCGCGGAGGGGCTCCATCGGGAACCGAAATCCAGATCTTCATCGTAGCGAACCCCCGCATTGAGGAGTCCCTCGCCCGCCTTCAGGGCGTATCCACCCGACCAGGCCGTGGTGCGCGTATCCACGTCCCCCTGGGCGGGGCTGAAGTCATACGTACCCCAATCCCCCGAAGCTCCCACCGTCAAGAGATGGTCCTCCCGCCAGGCATAATTCAGTTCCGCAGAACCGCCCCGGGTGGTTTCCAGGTAGTCGAAGGCCCGTACCGTCCCGACGTCGGCGTCGTGGTGACGATCGGACAGGCTCGTGAATCGGTGGTTCCTCAAGGACAGACTCACCAGTAACCGTTCAGAGGGGACGCCCTCCATCTCCACCACCTGGTAGAAGCGGCGGGATCGGCTTCGTTCCCAAAACGCCGCCACTGTGGGAAGGGGGTTTTCAAACCAGCCCTCCATATAATTGGCGACCAGAGACACCTGGAACCGATCCTGGAACGTTTTTCCTAAACGGACCATGACATTGTCGTGTCTGGATGCCCCGTGCTCCAAAAAACCGCCGGTCTCCCTATGGGCTGCAGTCACCAGATACGACCCCATAGGGGGCGCCCCGAACGCGCTGAACTCTCCCAGCAACGTATCGTTTCGACCCGCGGACATGCGGGCCTCGATCACCGGGCCATGCGCCGTGTCGGGCCGGCGGGTCGAGATATTCAGCACCCCTCCCGAGGCGGAATTCCATCTGGAGGTCGCGGCCCCCTTGATCACCTGAATGGTTTCCACCTGGTTCAGAAGAACGGGGGAAAGATCCGCCGTGGGGTTCCCCAATTGATTCAAACAGACCCCATCCATGTACACTTTCACCTGACGAGCCTCGGAGCCATGAATCGAGGGTATGGACAGCGCACCCAAACCTCCGCTGAACTGCATGAACAAGCCCGGAAGAAACCGGAGGGCCTCGCCCGCATCCCGGGCCGGAAACTCATGGAAATCCTGCCGGTTCAGGAAACCTACGTTAGCGGTGACCCGCTCGGAAACAAACAGAGCGGGGTCGGCCCATACCTTCACGGGAGCCAACTCAAACGGTTTCGGTGGGGAAGCCGGTGTTTGGGTCGCCCATAGGACTCCGAAACACAGGATCAAGACCGGAACGGCACGCATTCGGCGCCCGGGCCCGTTCTTACTCCCTCCTGCGCCGGCGAACCGGGACCATCCCCGGCTTCCCGCCGAAGGACTTGACGCCGTTCGGCGACCTATCCTATGTAATAGATTGGTTACGACTTCATGGGAGCTGCATCGGCAGGATCGCACGGCTTTGGTCAACCCGTCGAAACGCAGGCCGGGCTGCCGGCGGGAAAAAACCTTTGAAAGGCCGGGATCGCGCATCCTGAGCATTGAGGCGCACAGCGCGGGCGCCTTCGGCTCCGTCTTTCGACGGCCCGTCCTGCCCGCGTCCGTCCGGGACCCGTTCATGGTTATCCGCAGCAAGTTATACCTCAAATTCCTTACCTTCATAATCCCGCTGGTGATCCTGGCCGTCACCCTTCCGGCGCTCCTGGTCACCGAAATCAGCCGGAGATCCAGCCTGGAGCAGGCCCGGGATTACCATGCATTGCTCGCCTTGAACATCGATTCCCAGATCCGTGCTTTTCTCCACCGCGTGCGAACCACCATCGAAGGCATGGGTACGTTCATCGAACTGGGAAAGATGGACTCATGGGAACGCATGCTCGCCATGCACGGAATTCGGGACAAGCTGGAATTCATCCACTTCATTTCCCTCATGGAACCGGAGGGAACCATGGTACATGGGAGTTCTCCGCAAAAAGAGGTCATCGAGGAAACCTTTCGCAATTTGGACTTCGGACCGACCCTGCTTACGGACACCGTCATGTCGAGCATCAAGAAGACCGATGCCCGCCGCCCCGTCATGCACATCACGACACCGATCCGACGCGGGGTGGAACTCCGGTGGATCCTGTTCGCCGAAGTGGATGTCCGACACCTCTGGGAGGTCTTCTCCTCCCTTGCCGGGCTGCCGGCAGCCAAAGCGGAACTCCTGGAACCTACAGGGAGAATCCTGGCCAGCAACAATCTCCAGGATACCTTCGAGTTGTCGATCATCCCCTTCCCGTATCTCGAGGAGGTCCTGGAGGACCGCATGCGGGGGGGATGGGTGGGGGCCATGCACCGGAAAAGGTTTTTAATTACAGCCCACCGATTTCCCGAAGTCAATTGGATTTTTACCCTGTACCAACCCTATGATCAACTCTTCCCCCAGAAAAACCGTATTTACAGGGACAGCATGATCATCGGTTTCTTCATGATTTCCGTGTGCCTCACCGTGGGCCTGGTGTTCATTCGGAACCAGTTGAAACCCATCCAGGAGTTGAAAAAGCTGACCGCGGCCATTTCGCGGGGAAATTTCTCCGATGAGGTGCGCGTTCGCAGTCGGGATGAAGTGGGGCAGCTGGCCGCGGAATTCGACGACATGCGACGGAACTTGATCCGACTCATGGAAGAGGAGCGCAGGGCCGCGGAAGAAAAGGCCCGTTTGGAGAACTTGGCCGCCGTGGGAGAAGCCGCCGCCAAAGTCACCCATCAGATTGGAAATCACCTGAGCAACATCGGCATGAGCATCGAACTGTACCGGGAAGACCATGGACCCCTCGAACAAACCGGCCTGCCGGCAACCATCGAACGGAACATCGCCCGCATCGATGTCCTGTGCCGTGATTTTCTCCGATTCACCCGGGCGGGAAGCCTGCACAAAGAGACGCTTCCGTTGGAATCCTTTCTCAGATCCTGGCTGGAACAGGAGCAACCCCGATTGGAGGCGTCCGGCGTTCACGCGCAGTTCCAAGCACAGACGGGCTTGCCCGCCCTTCAGGCGGACCCCGGTCTCCTGGAACATGCACTGGCAAACCTTCTGTCCAACGCACTGGACGCCATGCCCGAGGGAGGCGCCCTTTCGCTCTCGCTGCAACTGCGGGAAGACCGACTGGTGCTGGATTTCATGGATTCAGGCCCCGGAGTTCCCGTCGAGGATCGAACACGTATCTTCGATTCCTTTTACACCACCAAGCGGAAGACGGGAACGGGCCTGGGACTGTCCATTGTGCGCGCCGTCATCGACGCTCACGGCGGGGATGTGGAATGCGTGTCCAATCCATCCGGAGGGCATTTCAGAATCACGCTGCCCTGCCTGCAAGCCGAAAACGGCGTCCCGTCCCATAGTTCCTGGATCGAGACGGACGACTCACCGGCCCCGCCGCCGCCCGCTCCTCCCTTCCATGCCCGGGAGCACGGACCGTGAAGGACTATAAAGACTCCAGAATCGTCATTGTGGACGACAACGAGGACTTTCTGGAACTCATGGTGGAAACCGCGCTGCGCAAGGGGTTTACCTTGATTCCCTGCGCCACGCCTCAATGCGCCCTCAATCTCCTGGCAGGGGAACCCTGCGACGCCGTCATCACGGACCTCTCTATGCCTCAAATGGACGGTCTGGAGCTTTTTAAGGCCGTACAGGACCTGGATCCCCTGCTCCCAGTCATCGTGATCACGCAATACGGGAGCACCGAAAAGGCCGTATCGGCACTGAAACTGGGGGCCTATCATTACTTCGAAAAACCCGTCCGAGCGAACCACGCTCTCTTCTGGAAGACCCTCGAAGAAGCGCTGATCAAGAGCAGGCAGCGTCACGAACTGGATCGGCTTCGCAGAGAACGGGCCTCAGGGTTTCAACCGAACTGGGAGATCCTGGGTGTTTCCGAAAACATTCAGTCCATCCGCACCGCCGTCCTGGAAGTGGCGGACTTCGATATCGATGTCCTGATTACCGGAGAAACCGGCACAGGCAAGGGAGTCGTGGCCCGATCCCTCCACCGGCGCAGTTCCCGCCGCAACGGGCCGTTCCTTACGGTGAATTGCGCCGAACTTCCGGGAAGCCTTCTGGAAAGCAGCCTGTTCGGATACGAAAAAGGAGCCTACACGGGAGCGGTCACCAAGGGCACCGGGTATTTTGAGTTGGCTCACGGCGGCACTCTGTTTCTCGATGAAGTGGGGGATGCTTCCACGGCCATGCAGACCAAGCTGCTCAGGGTATTGGAAGAAAAGACCTACCAGCGTGTAGGGGGCAACCAGCGCCGGCCGTCCGATTTCCGTCTGATCACGGCCACCAACCAGGACCTCCGGCAAGCCCTGGAAATGAACCGCTTCCGAAGAGACCTCTTCTACCGCATCAATACGTATCGGATTCACATAGCGCCTCTGCGCGAACGGATGGAGGACGTTCCCGTCCTCGCCCGGCATTTCATCGAGACGTTCAACCTGGACTCCCGGCTGCGCATCGAGGGATTATCGGCCCGGGCCGAAGAAATGCTCCAAGGTTACCATTGGCCGGGAAACATACGGGAATTGAGGAACACCATCGTCCGGGCGTGTGTTTCGTGCCATGAAGGGCTCATCCGGACGATCCATCTCGAGAAGGTCCTGCCCCCGGTAAAACCGTCCCCAACAAACGACCCATCGCTGAATCTCAAGGAGATGGAAGCCAGACTCATCGCCGCCGCCTTGAAACAAACGGGAAACAACCAGACGCAGGCGGCCAAACTCTTGGGCGTCAGCCGGAATACCCTGATCGCGAAGCTCAAAGCACTCCACGCCCGTCCCGACTCATAACAGCCGCTGGATAAACGGTATTATGGACAAGCCGGTAAAAAACGATGAGATGCAAGCCACGCCGGCGGCGTGGCTGAAGGCGCGGCGAATCCTGAGGAATGAGGCGTACATGCGGTACGTCGCAATGACGCCTGTCTGCGCCTGCCTGTGCGCGTCCGCACGCAGACAGGTGGAACGCACGGGCGGAAAGGATGCAGCGTCACGCCCAAGGCGCGCCGGAAGATCGCGTTTTTCACCGGCCTGATAAGCCTCGGCGTTCGCTCTTCCAACCTTCACGTTTCCCCGTCCCCCGTCACCGCGCCCGAGTCCTCTAAGGTGCGCAAAATCTGCACAGGCAACAGGGACCACTGTCCTGGAATTGTGCAGTCTCCCATTCCCTTGCAAAGGTTTGCCGGCCGTGATTTTGGAAAGAAAGGGGGTCTCCCCGATGGAATGCGGTTTTCTCCGTCCCTCGGAAGACGGGATCACCCACCGGCGTAATACCTGCGCTGCAACGGAATCCTCAAGAATGACAAACAGTTCGGGTGCGCAGTAAGGATGTGGAACACGGCATGAGGCGGCCCTGGGAGCCTTTTTCTCATCGGCGCTGCACGTCCGGCACGAAAGTTGCTCTATAGATATGGACACGGATGCCGCAACACTACTTCCAACCTTTGGACAAGGGTACCCCGTATGGTTGAGACGCAATCGGGAATCTCGATCATGGATCCCATCGTGTTGTTCGCCGAGCCCGGCGGATTTCACGATCTTCTGGCGTATTACCTCCGCCGGAAAGGGTTTCCCGTAACCCACGTCCCGCCCTCCCATTCCTCGGAATGGTCCGGAATCCGGAACGTGAACGTGCTGGTCCTTACCGGTGAGGACTATCACCGGTATTCGGATTCTTTCCTCAAGAAGCTCCAAGCGGCCAACCCCGACTTCCGGATGATCCTGCTGTACGACATGGAAGAATCGGGTTCTTTCAGGGATCTCGAAGATCCTCGCATTTTCGGCTACTTCGAGAAGCCCTTGCTCCGGTATCGGCACATGTTTTTGCTCACCGTGCGAAACGCATGGGAGTACGCCTCACTGCAAAGCCGCCTGCGGGCGGCTCCCAGGGGAAATACGCTTCCGGTGCATCAGCCGGGCTGATTCCCACAGGCCCCGTATTCCCTTCATTCCTCTCGGTGGATTTTCCATGGGATGATTCCACCGCCTGGCCCGTCCCTGCTTTTTCCGGAATCCCGAACTTCCGTGTCCCCTCCCTGCATAGGCCGCCTGAAATCGAGCCTCCGCCCCATTTTTGTTTTTCTCCTGTTCGGTCGTTCTTAAAACTAAAGTTCTTTGGCCAATATCCGATCTTATATGCGACGTCAGGTTATGTTAGCGGTCAATTGATATTACATACCGCCGTTAGGTCTGAGCTATCTGTAGTTATAACGGCTCTTTTACACTGAAACAGCGGCATGGAATGCGAAATGAACCGTTAACAGGAAGTCGGATTGTGCATTCAAAAAGAATCCGGGTGAGGCATTTGCGGAACCCACACGGAACTCGGGGTCGAAGGCCGGGGGTCGGTCTTCCGGTACCGCTTCGGCCTCCCCCGGGTAAAACCCACAAGGCGGACCCGTCCGGCGGGCGGATCGTATCCTATTCAGCGGCGGGGAAGGGAATCCCCGTTCCTTCCATCAAGGAGGATTGAGCGATGGCGTTATCCATTGTCAACAACCTGGCGGCTTTCAAGGCCCAACAGGCTTTGGGAAGCAGCACGCAGCACCTGCAGAAGGCCTTGTCCCATCTGTCCACCGGCCTGCGGATCAACTCGGCGGCGGACGATCCCTCGGGACTGGCCATCTCCGAACGTTTCCGGACCCAAATTCGAGGCTTGGCGAGAGCCACCCAAAACGCCATGGACGCCCAATCCATGTTGCAGACCGCGGAGGGATCCCTGGCGGAAACCCACAACATTCTCCAGCGGATGCGCGAACTCTCCGTGCAAGCGGCCAACGGAGTGCTCACCGGAAGCGACCGGCAGGAGATTCAGCGGGAAATCGATCAGCTCAAAGACGAAATCGACCGCATCGCATACTCCACGGAGTTCAACACCAAGAAGCTCCTGGACGGCTCCGCGGCGGCCCTGTGGAGTGCGGACACCCGGGACATTCAGGCCGTCATCCGGGGCCAGGTGGCCGAGGGCAACTACAAGTTGGTCAAGGACGCCGTACCCATCAGCAACCATGTTCTGAAAACCGACATCTTCCGGGTCAAGGAAGGGACCATCTCCCAGGAAGAACAGGGGTCCCCGAACCAGCTTCGCCTTCATATCGGGACCAATACGGGAGAGATCGGCGCCGGCGTCGGGGGAACACTCAACATGGTGTTCAGCTTTGATGCGGGCGTCACCACCCACTCGGTGGCCTTGACCAGCCTTTCGGGAGGAAGTGATTTCACGGACGTCGAAGCTCTGGTTCGCGGCATCAACACTCACACGGAAATCAGCAAATATGTGGAGGCCGAACTGTTGTCCGGCGGCGCCATCATACTTCGCACCCGGGATGTGACCGATGTGAGCGACGGCTATACGCTGCGTTTTCACGCCCAGGGAGAAGCCGTCGCCACGTGGGGGGGGCAGCTCCTGAGTTGGGCCGGAGACGGCATTCTACTGACCAGCAATGCGTTGGGAGAAGCCCTCTGGAGTTCCGGGGGCGCCGGCATTCGGTTCGACCAATTCGTTGATCTCACCACTGTAAGCGGAAGCGTTACGGGAGTGTTCGGAGACGCCAACAGCACGGCTCTGGACAACAGCCTGATCCACTCGGTGCGCAACGCCCAGGGCCTGTCCGCGGGAGATTACGAAATCGTCACCGTGGCCAATGACCATCTCAATTCCGCGACGAACCTGGATTCCCTTATCGGGGCGGACACGGCGTTTCTCATGGGGGCCTATCTGACCTCGGAATCCACCGCCGAAATCACGGCCATCGGAGGGGTAACCGTTTCCGAGAACCGATACGTCATCGTCGAGGTAACGGAGGCCGGCGGAGACGGTGTCGTGAACCTGCGGGTATCTTGGGACCAGGGGGTCAGTTGGACCGAATACGCGGATTACACGGCGGGAACCGCCATTCAAAGACAGATCGGCTCCACCGCGGACGAATTCCAGATCGCAAGCTTCACCGGCCAGTTCGCGGTGGGAGACAAGTTCCTGATCGGGCTCCAGAACGAAATCACCTCCGCCTCCAACATCGCGCGTCTCACGGGGCCGGCCTCGTCCTTCACGAACATCAACAGCGCCGACGGGAACTGGGATCCCAGAGAGCAACTGGCCGGCGCGGACTTCCGAACGTTCACGCACGGATTATGGGTGGATCTGGGGTCCGTGGACGATGTTTCCGGCTCCTCGACCACGCTCACCTTCGCTCGTATGGACGCGGAGGGCCGGGTCGAGTTCGGCGCCATGGACGTGGAATTCGGTACCGGAACCTTTGGCAGCAAGAGCACCAACGTTCGGGTCATGGGAGGGGGCGATATCGCCGGCGCGGACACCGAGTTGGCCAAGATCGACCGTTTCTACGACAACAACGGCAACTTCGTTCTGGGAGAGTACGGACGATGGATCGACGTATACACGGCGGACGGCAGAAACGCATCGTTCTACATCGACGGTGGGGATACGCTGCAAGAGCTGGCGGATAAGATTGAACAGATCATCAGCCTGCAACGGACGGATCAGGGCTGGCTCGGTTTGAATCTCGGCACGGTACTGGATGCGGCGGGAAGAAACCACGTGACGGACTTCATCGTCAATCCCACTGAGAACACGGATGAAGCGGTTCCGGGGACCATCGTGATTCGGTCTCCCAAACAGGGTATGGGCGGATATCTCTACTTCAGCGCCGAGGAAGACGTACTCAAGGCGTTGAGTCTGGCCACCATCCGGGACCCCGGCAAGGACATGGACCCGCTCACCGTAGCGGTGTACGACGCACACACGGGCGCCCTTATCGGGTCCGACACGGTAAGCGACAACATTCTTCACGGGGTGATCCGGGGATTGGACGTCCTCATCGATTCCAATGTGGACATCTCCTCGTCGTGGAATCCCTTCAAGAAAGAGATCGAGTTTTACAGTTCCCCCGGGAGTTCCACCTCGTATCTGCACGTGGTGAGCGCCACGACGGACTTCCAGATCGGCGCCAACCCCGGCCAGACCATGAATGCGTACATTGCACAGATGGACTCCGTGGCTCTGGGCGTGCGCAACGCCCTGGTGATCAACCAGCAGACGTCCATCCAGGCCATGAACCGCATCGATGAAGCCATCCAGACGGTTTCCTCGGAGCGGGCCCGCATCGGCGCCTACATCAACCGCCTGGATCACACCATCGCCAGCCTGGGCGTGCAGGAAGAAAACCAGGTGGCGGCGGAATCCACCATCCGGGATCTGGACATGGCCAAGGCCATCTCGGAGATGACCCGCTTCCAGATCCTCCAGCAGGTGGGAACGGCCATGCTGGCCCAGGCCAACACACTGCCCCAAACCCTGTTGACCCTGCTCCGATAACCCCGCATCCTTCTAACGGCCGCTTCAGGCATGGGCCTGAAGCGGCCCTTCCCGCCACCGGACCTGCCGGATCGTTCGCGGAATACCCTTACTCCTGAATATCTCGTCTGTGGGGAAACGCGGGAACCAAGGCGGGCAAATCCACCGTCCGGCATACAGCTTCAGCGGTATTCCTCAAAAAACGAGTGATCGACCTCGAAGACCACCTTTTGCTTTACACCCACCTGCCGCTGTTCGAGAAGTTGCACCAATTTCTCCCCATCCACCAGTTCGATGGGAACGGCGCCCTCCCGCGAGGCCTCTCTCACGGCCTCGGTGGTAAACCTTCCCGTTGTGATGAAAATGGCCTTCTCAGCACGGCCCGCCATGGCGCCGCGGAAATCACGGATCTGGAAAGCAGATACGGCATCCTTGTACCGTTTGGATTGAAAAAGGACTTTCACGCTCACCAGGGGATTGATCTCGAGAATGCCCTCGCCGTCAATGCCGCCGTCACCGCATTTCCCTGTAACAATCACCTTTTTGAACCCGAACAGTCGCAGCAGCCGCTGGCACAATCTCTCAAATCCTTGGGGTGTCAGAGAACGAAGAATCTCGAGCAGTTCGACGGCATGGGGCTTTTTCTCCTCAGGCACATCCTCCGCCAGCTCTGCGTCAGCCTTTTCCCTCCACCGCTTACGCACAAAACCACCGTGAATTTCTTTGAAAATGCATCGCACATCATCCTCGCTCAACTTTCGCTGCAATCCATCTTCAGTCAGACTCCACACTTCGGAATCGGATGCATCGAGAAGACCGCATCGAACCAAGTAAATCCTGCTCCAAGCGATTTCGTTGTCGATTCGATATACTCCGGTTTTGAGTTTCTTCTCGAGTTCGTCATCACTGATATTCAGCTTTTCAATGAGTTTCTCTTTCAATTCATACCGCGTAGCCGAACCGCCGAGTTCGCGGAGTACCTCCAGGATAGGGAGGAAGAATCGCACATGCATGGGTAGGGTTTTAGTCTTTTTCATCCAGATGATCTCTATATCGCGGAAGTCCATTCAAGATCCGACCATGACCCGACCTATCCCCCGCTACGACAGGAGTTTAAGAGTTACAGAGCCAGAATACTCCACAAATGATGTAATAGCAATAAGGTTGCGGTCAAACAGTTTGTAAGGCCCCTCCGTCGTTGACCTGGAAACCGAAGGCGGTTAGGAGTTGGGCCTGGATGTCGTTCGGTTGTTCGATCATGCGGAGGGGTTTTCGTTTTGTTGGACTGAAGCATAGGCAGGAATGGAGTTTTTGCATTTGCTGCATGACGGTTGAGGCGGAGAAGGAAAGGCCGGCGCGTCGCACTCGGAGTTCGATGATTCGGAGATAAGTGAGGGCAACGATACAGGTCAGGATATCACACCGTATTTTCCCGTCCGTCCAATGGCGGATGGGGAAGAGGGAAATCGGATCGTGGTCTTTGGTTTGCCGGAAGGCTTTCTCCACCATGTACCGACCCAGGCCGGCCCGGACAATCTCATCCGTGCTCCAATCCATGTGATCCGTCACGAGAATGTTCTCACCGAATCGATTTATGTATCTTCCGATCCGATAGAAGTTCTTGCGGAATCCCATTCGGATCCGCCCCTGGTCCCTGTCAAAGGTCAGATCGTAGAGGGTATCGGGGGGATGCAGTTGCTTGCAGCGGTCCCGGTAGCGTTCCTGGACCTGCTTCGGATTCTTCCAGCGGGGCGCCTGCTCTCTCACCTTGACGCGCATGTAGTAAAGATTATCCTTGAATTAAAGAATCTTTCTTTCTAAGTAGGATCTCTATTTGGCGGCTGTTTTGTAATAACTGTCAACAGATGATAGCGGTCAAGTAGGCTTTCTTTACGTATTCTAGATCTGGACGCCTTCATCCAGTTAATATTTATCAAATTATATTGAACAGTAAGATTCCTATCATAATAATACATGTACCAATAAGCGTTCTGCGCCCAATGGGCTCCTTAAGGAAAGCCCATGAAAATATGGGTACCAAGATGTATGTCGTTGGCAAAATAAAGACCATGTCCCGGAGGGGAACATAACGGAGACCCCTAACGTTAAGAAGCATGGACAAGATCATAGCCCCGAGCCCCAAGATCACCCAGCCGTTTAAGGCCGGGCCGCACTTCCTGGTGACTGATGGCAGGGCCCCCTTCTTGAGCAGCACTTGCCCGCAGGCAGCTGAAAACATAGCTATGTAGATCATCACGTAGTACTTAACCAAAATATCCCGTTCTCTAAGTTCACTGTTTGTCTCCCGCCGCCACGGTGACGCCGGCCATGATTACGAAGGACCCTACAACATTGCCCAAGCTGATGTTTTCCTGGAAGAATAGCGCCCCGCTGAACAGGATGGTGATAAAGAGGATGCTGGTAAAGGGATATGCAAACGTTAGCGCCAGGCGCCTGAGAACCATCAACCAGACTAGGGCTTGGGCAAAGAAGAGGAGACAGGCCATGTGAAACAACGGCTCAAAGAGCAAGGCTCGGTATTGGGCACCACCTGGGCCCAGAGCCACGTGTTTAAACAGAACCTGATTCAGGGTGCGCAGGAGGATGAACAGAGCGATCAACCACAGACCGGAATTTGGAGATCGGGAACCTCTCATTCTCTCATCTTGGCGGGATCGATCCGTTCCTGGATGACGTAGGCGGGCCGCGATTCGGCCGTGGCAATAAGCCGTGCCACATACTCGCCCAAGACCCCTAGGCAGAGGATAATCATTCCCGTGGACATGAGCAGTACCACCATCAGCGAGGTCCAACCCAGAGCCCCGCGGCCGAGCCACAAGGTGCGGACCACCAGCCACAGACCGGCCAGGAAACTCAGGCCAGCCAGAGTGAAGCCGAAAAGGCTCATGGTGCGCAACATGAAAGAGGAATTGTTGAAAATCATATTGGACAACAGGGACAACGACTTGCGCAAGCTGTAATTGCTCTTGCCGAACTTGCGGGCCTCATGTGTTACGTCCACGTTCACCACATCAGAGGTCGCAGACAAAATCATGGCCATGAGGAACGGTCTGGGCGTCCGAACGGCTAATATGTCCTGGGCCACTCGCTGCTTCAGCAGCCTGAAGGAAGACGCAGCAAGATGCCGGGGTTTGCCCAGCAGGTACACGTCCAGCCGGCCTTTGAAATTGCTGCTCAGCCGCTTCCAATAGCCGCATTGCTTGTCCGGAAAGCGCGCAATGACCACGTCGTGTTCCTTCTGAGCAGCCAGGATGGGGATATCCTCGGGCCGGTGTTGCAGATCGTCGTCCATGGTCACGATCCACTGGCCCCGCGCCTGAGCCATCCCACAAAGTAGGGCTCCCCCCTGCCCAAAATTGCGAGCCAGGCGAAAGAGCCGCACCGCGGGATCGTCCCGGGCTAGGGACCGCAACGTATTCCACGTCTCCTGATTTGGCGAACAATCATCCACCATGACGATCTCGAAGGACTCCCGCATGGCCTCCTGGAATACCACATGCACCCGATTCACAAGCTCCTCTAAAGAGCCGTGACTTTCATAGACAGGAACCACTACTGAATAGGAGGGTCCTTCAGTCTTGTCTTTGTTCGATGAGATAGGCATACAGCTTGTCCAAACTGTTTACCTCGGCCAGGTCCACTTCCTCGATTTGCACGCCCAGATCATTCTCCAAATGCAGCAAAATATTGATGAGGTCAAGGGAGTCCAGGCCGTAATCGGAAAAGTCCTCTGAGTCTCCGATTGGGTTCTGCGGCGCCTTCGTGAGCACCTGCTGCATTGCCTTCTCAAAAACAGCCCGAAATTCCCCTTTGCTCAACATCAACGTTCTCCTTGTGCGGTACGCCGGAAGATGGACGTTGCCCAGGAAAGCCCCACACCGAAACCTGAGGCGAGAATGGTTCTTGGCCCGGCTTCAATATACGACTGCAACATTAAGGGGATGCTGGACGACACCGTATTGCCGTTTTCAGCCGCTGCAAAAGGAACTTTTTCCGGGGGCAAACGCAATTGCCTCGCTAAGTTGTCGATGATGTACTTGGAGGCCTGGTGCAGAAGAAACAGATCCACCTCCTCGATCCGCAGGCCGTTGACCTTGAGGCACTCCAGGATGTGCCGCGGCACCGTGCGCATCGTGAAATTGAAGACCCCTCTGCCGTCCATGGAGAGCTTGCGTGTATTCGGGGACACTCGGATTGCCCTGTGCCCTTTCCCATCCGTGGCGAAGAGCGCTCGCATGCAGGAGTAAACCGGGTCATCGCTCACAAGAGTGCATGTGGCTGCATCCCCGAACAGCAGCTCCGTGACGTAATCCTGGGGATCTAAAACCTTGGAGTACGGGTCGGCGGTGAACAGCAGCCCCGTGCGCATGCCGTTGCCAGCCATAAAACTGCTCAGCAGATTTAGACAGTAGATATAGCCGGAGCAGCCCAACGAAACATCCAGAGTTGCTGTGTCCGTTGGCAGGCAGAGCTTATCGTGCACGATGGAAGCGGTGTGAGGCAATCCAAACCCGTCCGGATTCTGAGTGCAGACGATGACACATTCCACCATTTGAGGATCCAATCCGGTCTTCTGCTGCAGGGCCTCAAAGGCTCGTACGCACATGTCGGATGTCTCCATGCCCTTGTCCATGCGCGGCAGGAATACAAAGCCGATCTTTTGGCTGATGAAATCGCGGCTCTTGTGGAACTGCTCGCACCGGGCCAGATTGTCCACCCTGGATTGCGGCACGAAAGAAGCTATGTCTTGAATTCCGATCACGGCCTTTCCTGCCCGTGGAAGTAGATGGCGCCGACGCGGGCATCCCGGACGACAATCTCTCCCTCGTAGAATGCACCCGCGACTTTGCGCCTATAGGCTACAGTGAAATCCCCGGCAGGCATGGCATCGAGGGTAATCCGCACGAAAGAGCATTTCAGGTGCTTTTGTGGGAAAACGGAGTGCAACAGGAGAGCCTTGAAAGCTGAAATGACTTGTTCCATGAAGCTGTAGCCCCGGATTCCTTCCGGAACGCGCATCTTGTCGCCTTGCATCCGGCACAACGCCAGGAAGGCCTCTTCATCATAGGGCTTCCGCTCCGTGACAGGCACCGGGCCTTCGATTATGCAAAGCACCCCGGAGGCATCCTTGTACTGCCCGAGAAAGGCTGTCCCGCCATCGGCTCTCTCGCGCACCAGATCCCAGGCATTACCAGTGCGGCGCGACAGGGAGAAGTCCACTTTTCTTGGGGAAGGCTCATTCAATGCCGCGAGGATCGAGTCGAAGATATTGCTGGGATGGATGTAGCCCCTATCACCCTTGAAGTAGAAAAAACGTGCATCCGGCTTCATGTACGCCCCTTACCATACTCGAGAAGACGTTTGTGGTGTAGTATGGCGAAGTTTCCCGACACGTCTTCGCCCCCGGCCACGTCTCCGACCACCACCGCGCCGATGCGCACCCTGGCGTTGTCTCCGACGGAGCGGGCGTTCGAGACCGCGGCGCCCGCTCCGATCCAGCAATCCCGCCCAACCTGCACACGACCGGCCAGAAGCACTTTGACGGAAATGTCGCTGCCCTGTCCGATGGACACGTCATGACCGATGACTGCATGATGTCCGATGTGCACATGGTCACCGATTTCCGTATACTCGCCATAATTCACCGAGCGCGAGAGAACCACGGCAGTGTGGATTCTGCAGTGGCGCCCGATACGCACGCCACCGAAATGCTTGACGTGCACCTTTTCGTCCAGGATGCGCTTGGCGAAAAACCCGTCTACGCCCGTAACAGACTTGTTGCCAACGACGGAGCCGTCGCCGATAACGGTGTTCTCACCTATGAAGCACCCGTGTCCGATGACGACATCCTCGCCGATGTCCACGTTCTCGGCGATCACCGCCGTATCCGCGATCCGGCACGTGGTGGCAATGCGCCGGGATACTGGGCTTTCAGGCAAACCGCGCACGCGGTGCAAACCCATGTTATGCAGCCTGTAGAACAGCTCCGCCGCCTTATCGGCCTCTACCACGCCCTTGTTGCGCCCTCCAAGGATTGCCGCGGGAGGGGCCACAATGGCAACGATGTTTGGATTTTCGGCTGCTTCGCTGAAATAGCGCTTATTGATGGCAAGACAGAGGGACTGGGGAGAGCGAGTCCAAGTGAAGGATGTCTGTCGTATACTGTCCAAATTATCGTGACTGTGCACCGCAATGAGACCGAAAGGGATTGCCGTTTCCTGAATCAGTTTCGATAGTCTTACCATGGTGTATCACCAAGAATCAGTATCTTGCATTTTCTTTCCAGTAACAGATGGCAGCCAGAATCCAACGATTGTATGGACCTATTAATTGGAAGGTATATTTTTCGATCATCAGCAAAGGTTCTTGATAGTAATTGGCTGTATGGCAAACAGTATATTATGCGTCCCGAAAAAATCCCAGTATCGCAGCGACTACCATATCCACGGCCTCTTCGTTCATCTCGAAGTACAGGGGCAGCCGCAGCAGGCAACCAGCGACACTGTCCGTAACGGTCATGGAACCGTGAACACGGCCGTAGCGCATGCCAGCAGGGGAGGAATGCAACGGAACGTAATGGAATACGGCGCAAATGTCAAGCTTACGCAGATGGGCAAGCAGTGCATCCCGCTCCTCACCAGACCGGGCCACCAGGGTGCACAAGTGACCGTTCGCAGTGCAGTCCGGGGATCGCGCCGGCAGCCGGAAACAGCCGCGATCGGCCAGGGGGCTAAGTCGCTCCAGATAATACGCATGGATGCGGCGGCGGCGCGCGACGATGTGCTCCGCCTCCTCAAGCTGGGCGTACAGAAAAGCCGCAGTCAGTTCGCCCGGCAGGTACGACGATCCGATATCCTGCCACGTGTACTTATCCACCTCACCGCGAAAAAAGCGGCTGCGGTCCGTGCCTTTTTCCCGGATAATCTCGGCGCGCTCAATGAAACGGGAATCGTTGATGAGCAACGCTCCACCCTCGCCGCTGATGATATTTTTCGTCTCATGAAAGGAGAGGCAGCCCAAATGACCGATGGCGCCCAGGCACTTACCACGGTATGTCGAAAGCAGCGCTTGGGCCGAATCCTCGATGACTGTCAAGTTTAGGGCGTTGGCTGCGCTCATGATTTCGTCCATCGCACAGGCATGGCCGGCGTAGTGCACGGGAACAATCGCCTTGGTGCGCGCCGTGACGGCGGCTTCGATAAGACGCTCGTCCAGATTCAGCGTATCCGGCCGTATGTCCACGAACACGGGAACGCCGCCGCGCAACGCAAACGCGTTGGCCGTGGACACAAACGTGAACGAAGGCATGATGACCTCGTCCCCCGGCCCGATATCACACAAAATGGCGGCCATCTCCAAGGCCGCGGTACAGGAATGGGTTAGCAGCGCACGTAAGCAGCCCAGCCGCTGCTCCAACCAAGCGTGACATTTTTTTGTAAACGCGCCGTCCCCGGCAAGCCGCGATTCCACAAGAACCGCCTGCGCGATATACGACAGTTCCTTGCCCGCAATAAATGGACGGTTGAAGGGAATTTTCATAGTCACTCACCGCGATGGATCGGTGATATCCCGAATCTTGCTTCTTCCGGTCTCCCAGCCCTCTCGCACTAAAGATGTCCTACTCCGTTGCTGAGCAGGTGTCAAGCCCGCCCTTGGCGTTGCTGTGCGATCGAAATTCTTCTTCCGGGTTTTTTCTCGTCCGACGATGAAATCCAGCGACCCACACGAATCGTATAGGCTCATGAACAATCAGAGGCATCGGCCGCCGGCTGCAATGGACCCCTGTAATAATGGGGTGGAAGAAGCCCGGTACTATATTCACCAAAGTCTCGCCACCCGCCGCATTTACCGCCACGTTCATCAACAGAATTGCAAGCAAGCGGTGTATCAACGGGCTGTGACGATTCCGTTCCCGCAGGAAACAAACGGCCGAACATAAACTTCGTCAGCGATGCCCGTTGCCATGAAGCCCGCCGACCACACCGGTTGCAGCGAATCTCGAACGAAACCTTGATGACCCCGTCCACCGGCGTGATTCGCTCCAAGAGAACATGAACGATAGCATCCGTGTCTTCTAGATGCAATACCGCTTTCCGGTCATTTGCGGATATCACGATGTCGAAGAAGCCTTTTCTTCCATCTTCTCTTTTATACGGTTGCTGGACAAACACACTAAAATGATGCTTTACATCGTTATCCACGGATATAGCACGCTCACTTCTTATGAATTCATTTCTTTCAGGAATTCCCGGCAGTCTCATTTGAAGCATAGCAAACTTTCGTTCGGTAACCGTTTCCTCAAACTCTATTATTCCTTTGGCGCATGTATCTTTATCGATAGTATCGTTGCACCTTACAATCTCAAAATCCCCCATATTCAACATTCTCATTGAACTGTATTTGAACATAACTATAAAAACGATATATGCAAAAGCGAATATAAGCACAACACACGCGACCCCATAACTGGTATATCTTCCAAATCGAATATTGGTTATATGCCAGACACGTTTATTAACACTCGATGGTTCAAAGCACTTCGAAAGCATTGCCGTAACAACAAGAGGCCACAAGTAGTATCCCATGAATAGATACCTTGGTTGATTCTCACCGATCGTTACAAGGGCAAAACTCGCCGTTGACATAAATAGGAGCGCCGTAGCCGATATCATGTTATAGGATTTCTGGAAAAAGATCGTATATATCGCCGAAACCAATAGGAAAAGCAGAAAGGAGGCATAAAAACTACGATTGATCACCCGCGCCGTTTCGATAGTACTTCTGATTTCCTGTTTATCCAAACCTTTAAGCCTCCCCAGATAGAAGGACAGCTGGGAACTCAAGTTGTATAGTCGCTCCGATCTTTTAAAATAGTTCGCCGGCCTCTTCATTGGATCGTAGTATAAATCGGACAGAAACAGACTTCTCCTGAAGTCTTTTCTATATTCGCCAGGCAGCTTATGGACAAACCGATTCTCCAACTGCTTGATCTGACTGGCGTGCGTTCCAGTGTTCAGTGTATTGTAGCGTATTACCCTCCTGCCATCCGCATATCCTCCCGGTTTCTTGGGAAGCACAAGTATTTCTTCAAAACTATAATATAGTACATTATATAACAGACATGGTAGAAAGATTACTACAAGAAATGGAATTATGATTTTATGTAAAGCGTCCTTGTCAACTTTTATATCTTTCCACTTTATTGCGGACCAGATTATAAGCGATAGCCCCGTGGTGACAATAAATACCTGATAAAGGCCCCGCTGCATCTGTACCAAGATCAGAAACACAGACAATAAGACCGCAAATGCGATAGCCCACCGGTAGCGCTTTTGATAGGCCTTTTCTAACGCGAGAAAGGTCAACAAGAAGCACACTATCAGGTAAAAAGAGCCGGATATGTCATGCGTGGGTATCAAGGAAGCGTAGTACGTTTCAGGAACGAAAGATATAAGTATAAAAACGCCAAGTGCAGCTACGTTGGAGATCCATCTGCCTGCCATAAATGAGGCGATGAGTCCACTTAGGGTAACCAGTATGATGTTTGCTGTTTTGAATACGATATCGGAATTCCCAAAAAAGTATATTAATGGATAATTGAAAGCCAAGGTCCGTTGTATATATACGTTAGTGACCGGTTGAAGGCCTTCCTCCACCATTTTCGATGCAATATTCCAGTAAACCCTGAAATCGGAATAATACGCCTGATCACACAGAACCGCGTACCTATATCGGACATAAACCGATACAGCCGCAAGTATTGCTATTATAAACACTGTAACTCTTTTACTTAACTCTATTTGCCTGAAAATATAAAACAAACCTATTATACACGCCCACAATAGCAGAGACAGACCAAACAAGTATTCGCCACCAGATACGTCTTTTCCTGCAGCAGAAAGTTTATTGGTCAAAGGAATGAACGCAGGAAGCACGGTTCCGAACAGTACGCACAGAACAAATAGCCCAAACATGGCTTGGTGAAAATACGGTCTATGCATAACTCGCCTATTTATAATGGTGAATTATAGAATCGGCAGTAGCGTCTTCGTATAATAGAGCAAACTATTTACGAACAGCCTGTTGATGACTGTCGTTGCGGGCAGGCCGGTAAAAACCGACGAGATGCAAGAACACACGCGAATCCAGAGTAATAACACTGAGATACAGCACGTCTCAGTGACGAAGGATGAACCGGAGCGCGGCGGATCATGTTTTTCAAAGGCCCGACAGAAGCTACGAGAACGCTATTACATATACCGGAAAACGCCTGTGATGAAAACAAAAAAATCCCGCGCCGGCTCCGATTATCCGGACCTCCTTTTCTGTGAATGGACGTGGTGACTTAATGACTGCTTGAAACGGGGCGGTTCCGGAAATCTATGGCAGGAAGATCTCCCGGGGAAAGCGCGACTCCTGGCGCCGGTAGCGTTCCAGGCGTCCGACACCGACAGACGCAGGCCGTACACCCCGAGAGCCAGAATGGATCTTCTTGTTTGAATTGCAAAATCTTGTGCAGTACGATAAGAAGTACACACCGGTCGATCCGGTTGAGGCAGGCCCACCGGCGGCGTTTCCGGCGCGCCCCGGATCCTTGGTCTGCATGAACAAAATGGAAGTTCCGGTGTGTTGTACAGGAATTTCGGCCCAGACGAGGCCCCCACGGTGGTTCCGGATCTGGAACCCCCTGAACCGCCGTCGTGATCGCGTCTTTTTCAGAGCTCGGGGGGACTTCCCCACCCGTGGGTCGCCGCGCAGTATCGATCACCGCTGTGACTATTTAGCGAAGAGTAAACCGCCAGGTGACCCGGAGGAAGATGTCTTTGGCAATGCCCTTTGAACCACCCCACCCCCGACAGATGGACGAGTCCAATGAGCCGTCTCCGCCCCAAGGGTTTCCTCTTGCCCGAGACCGCATCGCCCAGGTATACCTGGGACTCTCGGGCACGCTCGAAACCCAGGAGAAGGCCCGGCGCCGGATCCACTGGTTAGCCGGCCAGGCCAAAGGGCTCCGGGTTCTGGACATCGGATGCAGCCAAGGCATTCTGCCTATCCTTCTGGCTCGGGAGGGATTTCACGTTACCGGCCTGGACGTGGATGCCGAAGCCTTGGAATACGCCCGGGAAATCCTGGCCCGGGAAAACGAGTTTGTGCGGCAACGGGTCACCTTGGTCCATGCGGATCTCGAGACCGCCCATCTGGAACCGGCCTCCTTCGACACGGTGATCCTGGGGGAAGTCATCGAGCATCTGATTCGCCCCGACATCCTGCTCCGGAACGCGTTTTCCCTCCTGAAACCGGGCGGATCGTTCCTGCTCACCACGCCCTTCGGTTTTCATCCGAGCCCGGACCACCGCCGGATTGTCTCCCTGTCCTCCCTGGTGGAACGGGTCAAACCGTATTGCCGTCCCGTTCACCTTTCCGTTGTGGACAACTACATCCGGTTCGCGGGCGTCAAGACGGATCCCGCTCCCGAAGACTGGGCCTCCCATGACGAAACCGTACTTCTGCCTATGGCCGAACAAGCGGTGGTGGCCCAGCAGCGCCTGCTCCACGACGAGATCCAACGCTGGAAATCCTCCGAACAACGGGTACGCGAGCGTGTGAAGAGCCTGGAACGGGATTTGGCGGCCTCGAACCGGAAACAGGAGACCCTGACAGCGGAAACGCATGGGCTCCGGGCCCATGGCGAAGATCTGCAGGCCCGGTTGAAGGATTCGCAACGACAGCTGGAGCAAACCTCTCAAGCCCTGCAGAACGTGCAAAGGCAGCATGAGGCTTTGCAGCACGATCTGCGCGCACTGGAAAACGAACGCGATGAACTGGCCGCCGCACTGGCGCGGGCGACGGCGCAGAATCAAGACCTGCATGCCCAACGGAACGCTTTCGAACAAGGGGTCGCGAGGTTGAAAGCCGAGAATCAACGGAGCGACCGGGCTCTGAAGACCCTCCAGGACGAGTTCGATGCGTTGACCGGAAGGCATTCCATCCTCCAAAGCCAATTCGAATCGCAGCAGCAGGCCCGGCGACGGAGCGACCGGGCTCTGAAGACCCTCCAGGACGAGTTCGATGCGTTGACCGGAAGGCATTCCATCCTCCAAAGCCAATTCGAATCGCAGCAGCAGGCCCGGCGACGGGCCGCATCCAATTATCTCCGTACCCGGAGCAAATTGGATGCCGTCGTGAATTCCTTTTCCTACCGGATGGGATGGATTCTGACCCAGGCCGTGGCCCGACCGGGGCGAAACACCCTGGCACTGCCGTACCGGTTGGGAAGACTTTTCATCGACCGTTTTCAAAAGGCTTTCGAAAACCCGGAGACGCAGAACCGAGAATCCACGAATCCGAGCTCTTCGGGCGGGGTTTTCAGAGCCGAAAAACCCGTGTCCAAGCCTTATGTTCCCATCCCCGGCCGTTCCTTGTATTTGCTGCATTCATCCCTGCCCTGGATCAGCAATGGATACGGCACTCGAAGCCACGGGCTGCTTTCCGCCATGAAGGCGGCGGGCATGGATGTCTGGGGCGTTACCCGGCTGGGATTTCCCGTGGACTTCTCCAAACTCCATCTGGACCGGGCGCCGGAGCGGGACCAGGTGGATGGGGTCACGTATCTGCGTTTGCCCACATCCCGATATCCCTATTTAAAGACGCCTCTGGAACTGTATCTCCGCAAGTATCAGGAAGCCGTACTGGCCCTGGCCGGAACCTACAAACCCGCGCTGCTGCATGCGGCATCCAATTACGTCAACGGCCTGGTGGCGGTGCGCGCCGCGGAGGTTTTGGGCATTCCCAGCCTGTATGAAACACGCGGCCTCTGGGAGATCACCCGCCTTTCCCGCGAACCGGAGTGGGAATTTTCGGATGAATACACCCAGAGCGTACGCCTGGAAACGGAAGCCTGCCGGAGGGCCTCCGCCGTAATCGCCATTACCGGCGCCCTCAAGGAGTATCTGGTCCGTGAGCGCGGCATCCCCGCGGATAAGATCATGGTGGCGCCCAACGGGGTGGACGCCTCCCGGTTTACCCCCCGGCCCCGGGACCCGCAACTGGAAACCGAATTCCATCTTCAGGGCGCCGCCGTTATCGGTTTTGTGGGTTCCTTCACGGAGTACGAGGGCTTGGATCAACTCCTGGAGGCGGCGGCCATTCTCAACAGCCGGCGGCATGATTTCCGGCTTCTGCTGGTGGGCGACGGGGCCTGCTACGAGGACTTGCAGCGCCGAAGCCGGGAAATCGGGCTGTCGGACACGGTGCATTTCACGGGTCGGGTGCCCCACGATCGTGTGGAAGCGTATTATTCCCTCATCGACATCGCTCCGTTTCCGCGTCGGTCTCCATTGGTCTGTGAGTTGGTTTCTCCCCTCAAGCCCTTCGAGGCCATGGCCATGGAAAAGACCGTGGTCGCATCGGACGTGGCCGCCTTGGCCGAAATTATCCGGGACGGGGAAACGGGACTGCTGCATCGAAGAGACGATCCTGAAGACCTGGCCCGGGTGCTGGAACGACTTCTGGACCATCCCGATCTGCGCAGGCGGTTGGCCGAGGCCGGGCGAACGTGGGTGCAGGCGGAACGGCAGTGGAACCATTCGGCCCTTCGGGTCCGGGAACTCTATGAACACGTGATCAAGACGCACACGCGTTCCGGACCGGATAGGCTATGACCGCTCCCGATGTTCGTCAGTTCAGAGAAACCCGCCTGCGGAAGCCCATGGCGCCCTACGAAAACCTGAGCGGTCGGGCGCCGGAAACCAGTATTGCGAAGGTTCAAAAGATACTCAAAGAAGGATGGGGCCGCAGGTCGCATCCGGCCGTGGATCTCACCGGTCCCATTCCCTGGGAAGAATCCGCCGCCGTAAGCCGGACCTGGTCGTTTTATATCCACTGTTGGGATCCGATACACGATCTGCTCATGGCCTATTCCCTCACCGGCGAGCGCGCCTATTTCGATCCCGCCTTGCGCATAGCCAGGGACTGGGTGACCCGCTATGCCGCCCGGAACGTTCGTTCCGCCTTTGCGTGGTACGACATGGCCGTGGGGCTCCGCGCCGGCCGGCTGGCCTATATCCTGGATGCGGCGGCCCGTATGGACGACGTTGCGGACGGGGATCTGGAAGCCCTCATGGCCTCCGTCGAGTTGCACCGCACCTACCTGGCGGATGACGCCCATATCGCCTTTCACTCCAACCACGGTTTTTATCAGGCGGCCGGGCAACTGCTTATGGCGGCGCGACTTTCGGATCTTCCGGGCATGCGTGAAGCCCGGCGCCAGGGCGAGGAACGATTCAAACGCATGCTGGCCGCCCAATTCACCGAGGAAGGCGTCCACCGGGAGCATTCTCCCGACTATCATCGCATGGTCTACGATTCCCTGCGAACCATCCTGGACTCGGGCCTTGAGGCGGACCCGGAGGTGACGGCCTTCGCCCACCGCGTCGAAGAAACCCTGGCCTGGTTCATTCTGCCCAACGGCTACCTGGTCAATTTCGGGGATTCGGAGTACCGGCTCATGGCCCGAGGGGAAACCTTTGCTTCCCGATGGAAGACTGCCGCCATGCGTTTCATGACAAGCGGCGGCGAATTGGGTACGCCCCTCCCGTCCCGCCTGGCCGGGTTCCCGAAATCCGGGTATTTCATCGCCCGGGATTCCTGGCCCAAGGGCCCGGAGGACTTCCAACAGGGTTCCTATTTGGCTCAGACCCTCTGCTTTCACTCCCGCACCCATAAACATGCCGACGACCTGAGTTTTGTATGGTACGATGGCGGGACCGAGATTCTGGTGGACGCCGGCCGTTACGGGTACCCTCAGAAGACCGAGGCCGGGTCGGCTCTGGCGAAAGAAGGCTACTGGTACTCCGATCCCCGCCGAATATACGTGGAGGAGACCCGGGCCCACAATACCGTGGAAATCGACGGGCGAAGCAGTCCCCGCCACAAAGTGAAGCCTTACGGCTCGGCCTTACGGCTCGGCCTTACGGCGCTGGGGCGAAACCGGTGAGGGGATTATGTACTGCGAGTCCCACGCGTACCTGTTCAAGACCATCTGTCATGCACGGGTGCTGGCGTTTCATCCGGGAAAGTGGCTCCTGGTCTTCGACTGGATGTGGGACAATGTCAAGAAGGAGCATGAATTCCGGCAGTGGTTTCATTTCGCCCCCACGCTTTCCCCATCCATCCGGCGAGAGCAACTGGTCCTGAATGTAGGAACCTCCACGGAACCCCTGCGGGCGGCTTCCCTGGTACCGGGGATCGGTCTTTCGAGAATCCATATCGGAGAAACCGTTCCGCACTTGCAGGGGTGGTGGTCTCCCAAGGAGCGCACGCTGATCCCGAACGCCGCCGTCGCCTTTGAAAAGAACGGGATGCCGTCGGCCGTATTCGCCACGCTGTTCGCCTTCGGCGAAACACTTACACCGGATCGAAAACATTCCCGCGTGGATACCAACGGCAGAAAGGCTCGGTTTCATTGGACAGTGGATGGCCGCAGGCATGAATTGCACCTGCTCCGCCCGAAAGAGGGGGAAATGCGGGTCGAGTTTGAAGCGCAATAATCCGAGAGTTCATGATCTCGATGTGATACAGGATTCATTTTCCGGACCTCTCAATCCCGAGCCCGGGGCTGATCCAGTCCGTCATGGCCCCATGGTCGTTTCTCATGTTTCAATCTTTAGTCAAATACTCCCTGTTCATACGGTGGTTGATCCGGCAATCCATCCTCCGAAACAAAGGATTGGCTTGTTTTATTCTAATCACCGGAGCACTGGGAGTACTGTTTCAAGTCAAGGTCTTCGCGCTGATCGTCTACTATGCGAAGCATTTCCAGAGTGGGGAAACGCTGCTAATTCGGGGAAATTCCCTGGATCCGCGCGCTTCGGTGTCCTTGCTGGCCTTTCTCAGCGGCGGAATCGTTCTTTTTCTGTGTTTCGCCGCCGGTTTTGTCTATCTCTCCAGAAGAAGCACGCTGCATTTGGGGCAAAGGTTCGAGGAACAATGCGCCAAGCAGGTATTCCATCGGATCGGGGCCGGCGTGAATCCGGGATGTTCCTCCACACCCTCTCACGGAGGGGAGAAATACCTGCTGCGTCTCGTGCGGGGAGACGCCCAATGGGCGAACCGGATGCTGATCACCGCCATGGGCCTTCTGGTCCCGGTCCTGACCTTTCTGGCGGTCGGGGCCGTCCTCCTTTACCTGGATGCCGTGTTGACTTCCGTCCTGGTGCTCCTGATGGGCTCTTTCGCGCTGCTTCAATACCGGATCAATCGGAAGGCCGCCGCCTATTCCGTCGCCTATGAAGCCGCCGCGCCTCTGGCGAGCCGACACCTGCGTGATCTGCTGCGACATTTCGGACGGCAGCCCCAGTACGGAACCGGAGATGACCGCATCGAGAAGACCTTCGCATTTGGGCCGGTCAAGCGTCAATGGGACGCCTTTGTCGGCCGGTACGGCATCGTGGAGGAAAGCAAGCTGGCCAGCGGCGTATTTCTGGCGTTGGTTCTGGGAATCACGCTCCTGGTCATGGGGACCGATATCATCCGGGAGGGCCGGGGCTGGGGGCGTTTGCTGATCTATATAGTCGCCCTGCGTTTCGTCCTGGTCAACATGCAGACGATCTTTGCCGGCGTCACGTCCATCAACCGGTACTATCCGCAGGTGAGCCGTATTTTCTGGTTTCTGCAGGAATTCCGGGAACAGGACTCGCACCGCTTTCCACCTCACGACGAGTATATACTTCATGCGGGACGAAACCGTCTCGAAGGCTCCCTGGAAACCCTGAAGGTGGGTATAGGCCATCGCCTCGCCCTGATCACCCCCATGAAATTGGATCGGTACACGCTGGCGCCCCTCACCCGGATCCTCCTGGGCGATTCGCAGGAAAGCTTTCTCAGCGCCCTGCATTCCATGCGATTCGCCACCGGCCGGCACAGCTGCCCGGAAACATCGTTGCGGAGCGTTTTGGGTCTCCAGGCCGCAGCCGAGTGGTCGGATCTCGAAACGCTGTTCCCCGATGAAGCGCTTCGACACCGAGCGGCGCGATCTCTGCCCGGTGACTTGGACAAACGACTTACAGCCCCCATGTGGGATGCACTCGATGCGGAGCTGAAATTTCTACTGAGCCTCATTTCCGCGGCCCACGCGGATTGCCGGTGGGTATTCATGGAAGAGCCGCCGCTGAAACGGTTACGGCCCGAAATCCGGGAATTTTATCTGAATCTGCTCGAACAAAAAATCACGGTGATTGTATTCAGCGGCAAACTGGATTGGGTGGGACGTTACGGAGAACGAGCCGTGGCCGTGGCGGATGAAAACGAACTCCTCGGGATAGGTGAGGCGGGTTGGTTCCGAGCGATTCGGGCAAAAACGGACGACATTCCGGCGCCGCCGGTCGAGGATGAAGAAGACGAACTGAGGGAACAGGATCCGGACGACGAAATGTAACCCACATTCCCCCGTTTCCGGGTTCTGTAGCAGCCCGTTGATAAACGGTATTGCGGGCAGGCTGTTCAAAAACGATGAGATGCAAGGCGCGCGAATCCTGAGGAATGAGGCGTACAACCCGTACGCCGCAATGACGAAGGAAGAAGCGCAACGCCGCAGATCGCGTCTTTCAACAGCCTGGTAAGCAGCCCCTTCACAGAAGAACAGGGGTACTCGTCGAAAGGGCGTCCGCCGGTGCATTTCTTTGGCAAGTCTGCCGGATAGGGCTTTCGTGAGCCTATGGGGAACCGAGTCAAAACCCTGCTATATGAAACCTTATTGCGTGCGGCTCAGAGCGTCCCGGCGTACAAGCACCTGCTGGGCGTGGTGGAGAGCACGTCATGGGAATACAGTCCCGCATTGCTCCGCCGATTCCCCCTCCTTGAAAAGTCCAATCTTCAGACCTGCCTGAATTCCTATCGGTCTTCCACGTTCAACCGAGCACCTCTGAAGACCGTGTTCACCGGCGGGACAACCGGAACTCCTCTTCGTTTCTTTCGGGATACCAGCGAATACGCCGTCGAAAACGCTTTTGTCGCTCGGGCATGGAAACGAATGAACGTGGATCTGGGTAAGGATCCCGGAGTAATTTTGCAGGGACGCGAGTTACCCCGCTCTCCCAACGGCATCTCCTACAAAGACAAGAACAACGTGCTTTGGATCGATTTCCGCCGTCTGACCACAGAGGGGTTCTTCAGAGTCGTTGAACAGATCACCAAATTCCAGCCTTCGTACATCCGGGGCTACGGCAGCCTGGTCGCCGAGTTCGCCCGGTATTGCGCCAAGTATTGTATATCTTTCCCAGGGTTGAAAGGGGTGGCCTATTCTTCGGACGGAATGGAACTTTCCGAACGTAAACGGGTGCGGGAAGTCCTTTGCGACAACCTGATCGGATTCTACGGACAAACCGAACGGGTGGCCATGGCGGCGACGTGTGAAATGAATGAAGAGTACCACGTGTTCGAAGAGTACGGGTTTGTCGAATTGATTCGGGAGGACGGGACGGTCATTGACAAGATCGGCGAGACGGGCGAGATTGTCGGAACCAGTCTCTATCCGAGGGCCGTCGCCTTTATTCGATATCGAACGGGAGATCTGGCCGCCTGGGCGGACCGTGAGCCTTGCCTCTGCGGCCGCAATCAGAAACGCCTTGGGGATATCCACGGCCGCGTTCGTGACAAGATGATCGACAAGCATGGACGGAGGATTTTGTTCAGTCCCTCCGCCCGAGATGCGATTCTTGCCTGTTTGCCGTACGATCGCAGCCTCCAATTTGTGCACGGGGTGCCAGGCAGACTCCTGGTTCGGATTGAAAAGCCAAGAGATTCCAGCGTCCATTCCCTGGAAGAGGCTATCAACGCCTTGAGTGAGGACTTCCACGTCGAGATGGAGTGGGAGGCAACGATGGAACGCTCCGGCTCCGGAAAACGCCGCTTGTTTGTGGTGGATTATGGGACAGGAACGGCTGTCCACCCTCCGGGGCGCCCCCCAGGGTGAGGCGCCGTAAGGAGAGGCAAGACGGCGCAGTCCACTCGGCAGCCCTCCACACAGGCGGGAAGCACTCTCGCTTCGCTGGCACCGGCGTTCTTCGACAGCTTGACAGCCCGTTGAAAAACCGCATTTCGGGCAGGCTGTTCAAAAACGATGAGATGCAAGGCGCGCGAATCCTGAGGAATGAGGCGTACAACCCGTACGCCGCAATGACGAAGGAGGAAGCGTCACGCCAAAGGCGTGAAAGCAGATCGCGTTTTTCAACAGCCTGCTGAAAGAGGTAGTGCATGAGTCCCGGCCAATCAAACACAGCGGCGCCGGACCCGGCGCGGACCGGAATGGTCCGGGACGTCTGGATTCTGTTCGCCCTGATCCTGGCCGCAACGGTGACGCAATGGTGGCTGCTCAAACCGCCGGCCTTCGGCGACCAGTTGGATTACTTCTCCGCGGCCGCGGCCTTGCCCGATGTCTCGGCCAGTCACCGGCGCCTGCGCATCGGCCTGCTCCTTCCGGTCTGGGCGTTTATACGCATGTTCGGGTACAGCGAAGCCGCCTATTACGCCTTGCCGTTCCTGAGTCTCGCCTTCCTGACGGCCGCGACATATCTTACCGGAAGAATTCTTTTCGGCGCCGCCGTAGGGCTTCTTTCCGCTTCCCTCATCTTGTTCAACCCCTATGTGCTGTGGGATTCGAGCCATCTGCTTCCCGACGTGCTCGCCACGGCCTGCATCACGTTTGCCGTTTTCCTGGCGGCCTTGTGCGGGCGACATCGGACGGCCTGGTCCAACAAGCGAATACACGTTCTCCTGGTGCTGGCCGGTGTCTTCCTGGGCTGGTCCTACCTGACCCGGGAATTCACGGCCGTCTTCTTTCCCCTGGTGCCCCTTCTCCTCCGGGCCTGCCGCATCCCATGGCGCGGTCTCCTGTACGTTGGGGCCGGAGCCCTGGCCCTGTTCGGTTTGGAACTTCTTTGGGGCGCCCTGGTGTACGGGGACCCCTTCACGCGTCTGAATATCCTGACCTCCCGGGGTTCGGGGGGCTTCGATCCGGAGGGGGCGCGTCAATTTCGTGAGACGGATCCGTGGAGAATCCTGGGACAACTGCCAATCCTCTTTCACCAGCGAAGCGGGGGGATGCTGCATGGGGCGCTCTTCGGATGCGCGCTGTTGGGCCCGCTCTTCTGGATATTCAAGAAAGAAGAACTCAGGAACCGATTTCTCTTTGTCTGGGCCTGGTGCTTCACCTGTTATGTCTTCTTTACGCTGATCGGCTTGGCCCCCATCCTGTTCAACCGCCCCCTGCTGCGGATGCACAAGTTCCGCTACTGGCTGCCCATCCTGCCCGCGGTGTATATCGGAGGCGCGGCGGTGCTCTTGTACGGTTGGAGCCGCCTGAAAGGGATGCCGCGGATTCTTCGGAACACGATGATCCCGTTCCTGATTCTGGCGCCCATAGCGGCCTACGCTTCCTATCAGGGCATCGGTTCCATCTCCGGTTCGGGAGCATTTGTCAAGAATGGATCCTCCCACTATCGGGAACTGCGTTCCTTTCTGCGCACCCACGGCTCCCATTGGAGATGGATGTGGACGGACCAAGGCAGTGGGAAAGCCATGTCTCTGGTCGCCCCCATGTACGTGAAAGGTTTTTGGGGGAATCCGTTGTGGGACGGAGAGATTCGGTATCTCAACTCCGGATCGCACTTTTTGGACAGGGAAGCACTGACGGAAGGTCCGGTGCTCGTCCACCACGAGGTCATCCAGTGGAGAGCACCACGACGAACGGTTCCTGATTACCTCATCGTACCGGATTTGCGTTGGAAAAGCGTCTTCCTCAGTTCCAACCGTCTACTGGTCTTGTACTCCACGGGGGAGATCGGCGAGCCGGAATTGCTGTTCAGGGTAACTCCCGATGACTGGTAAAGTGTGCCTTCGGGCGGAAGATCCTCCGGGGACGCGAGGATCGAGGGGACCGGAGAGGAGGTGCTGGTGCGCCTGGCTTCCCGGGATCGGCTATACGTGGCGGATCATCGCGGCCAAGAATTGAACGCCCCTCGAAAGACCACGGCGTCCGTATTCAAGGGGGAATCATTCGGGGGATTTTGAGGGTGTCGGGAGAGAGAAGCCGATTCTCCACAAGAAGTCTCCGCATTGCGTGTTTCTTTTATGATCCGGAGAACGGCCGCAGGCATCGGATTTGGGCGGGACACCCCGGGGTTTTGTCCGAGGACGGCCGCCTGGCGTTCATCTGCGCTCCCCCGGATGATAGACCCTATGATCTGCGTATCGGGCTTTACCTGACGGGACCTTTGGAACTCGGCCTGGGCGAAGCTCAGGTGTTTATCGAATGACCCGGCCCGACGGATAACGCGGCAAGGATTTCAGCCGTCAGGGAACGGGCGCCTGTCCAGCCACATTCGAGGTGCGGCATGCTGTCCAAAATTCTGAGTTCCGCCATCCTGGGAATCGATGCCTACCTCGTGGAGGTGGAAGTGGACATCGCCCGCGGCCTGCCCGCCTTCTCCACCGTGGGTCTGGCCGAGGGGGCCGTCAAGGAAAGCAAGGACCGCGTCAAGGCCGCCGTCAAAAACGCGGGCTACTTCTTCCCCCTGGATCGCATTACCGTCAACCTGGCTCCCGCGGACCGCAGGAAAGAAGGGTCCGGCTTCGACCTGCCCATCGCTTTGGGGATTTTGGCCGCCGCCGGATCCATGAGTTCCGACCGCTCGGCCGACTACCTCGTCACGGGGGAACTATCCCTGGACGCCCGCATCAAGCGGGTGCGCGGCGTCCTGCCCATCACCATCGAGGCCCGAAGCCGCGGTCTCAAGGGGATCATCGTTCCCCGGGAAAACGCGCCCGAGGCCGCCGTGGTCCGGGGTATCGAAGTGTACGGCGCGGAAACCCTGTCCGAAGTGGTGGAATTCATGAACGGCCGGCCCGTACTGGAACCGGCGGAGCACCGCGCCCTGGAATCCTCCGCCGGGGATCAGCCCCTCCCGCTGGACTTCAACGAGGTCAAAGGCCAGGAGCAGGCTAAACGGGCCCTGGAAATCGCCGCGGCGGGCGGTCACAACGTCATCATGGTGGGTCCTCCCGGGTCGGGAAAAACCATGCTGGCCAAACGGATTCCCACCATTCTCCCCACGTTGTCCTTCGAGGAATCCCTGGAGTGCTCCAAGATCTACAGCGTTACGGGGCTCCTCCCCGACGGCGGCGGACTGGTGTCCCGGCGGCCCTTCCGGTCCCCTCACCACACCATCTCGGACGCGGGTCTCATCGGCGGCGGCGTGATTCCGAAGCCCGGCGAGGTGAGCCTGGCCCATCACGGCGTGCTGTTTCTGGACGAATTGCCCGAGTTCAAGAAGAACGTGCTCGAAGTGCTCCGGCAGCCTCTGGAAGACGGCGTGGTAACCATCGCCCGGGCCTCCACCAGCCTAACCTACCCGGCCCGTTTCATGCTGGTGGCCGCCATGAACCCCTGCCCCTGCGGGTATCTCGGGGATCCCCGGCACGCCTGCACATGCCCTTCCACCGCCGTGGACCGATACCGGTCCCGCATCTCGGGCCCCCTGCTGGACCGCATCGACATCCAGATCCAGGTGCCCGCGGTGCGGTACCAGGACCTGAGTTCGGATACGTCCGGGGCGCCCTCCGCCGACATACGCAGTCGCGTGGAGAGCACCCGGCGGATGCAACGGGATCGCTTCACGGGACTGCCCGTGTACTGCAACGCCCAGATGTCCAGCCGCCTGCTCCAGAAATGCTGCGGCCTGGAACCCTCGGCACGCTCCCTTCTGGAAACGGCCATGGAACGGCTGGGGCTTTCGGCCCGGGGCTACGCCCGGATTCTCAAGATCGCCCGCACCATCGCGGACATGGAAGCCTCGGAGCGGATCCAGGCGGCCCACCTGGCCGAGGCCATCCAGTACCGCAGCCTGGACCGCCGGAGCCGGTGACGGGATCATGCCCCTGGGATCACGCCAGGAAAGATGGACACGGCTTTTTCTCGCTCAATGGCGGCTCCGGCAATCTCCCCTTCCCCATCCGTTCTCCGGATTGTTTTCCCCGAACCCGGTGCTTATGCTACAGTAGCCAGTGTGCTTCCGAGGATCCGAACCTCTCCGAAGCACGGCGGAAGGGAGACTGTTATGAGACATTCAAGCTTTGTCCGGATATGGGTTTTGGGAGCGATCCTGCTTTTAATTACGGTGTGGGGTATGGGAGCACCCCGTGCGGCGGCCGACGATCGAGACCCCATTACGGGAGCGGCGCTTCCGGGTTGTTGCTGGATGCACGGTACCGGCGACTCGGTGGAAATCACGGATATCTTCACGGGGCGTATCCTACGGAAGCCCCTGGTGCGCACCGAAACCCAGGCGGGTTGGATCGACCCGCGGACGGGTGCGCGTATCGGTACTCAGAGGGTGGCCGAGAGCGAATGCCGATAGTGTGAATAGACCCTATCAGGTCGTTGAAAAACGCGATCCGCCGTGTTGCGCTTCATCCTTCGTAATTGCGGCGTACTGGTCGTACGCCTCATTCCTCACGATTCGCCCACGCCGAAGGCGTGGCTTGCATCTCATCGTTTTTCAACAGCCTGCCCGCAATACTGTTTATCAACGGGCTGCCCCACTGCCCGCAGCTTGGAAGCGCGGCGTGGGATCCGAACCGATCCGGCGCCGCGCCGTGGTTGTCCCGTGAAACGGGGTTTAATCCTTGCGGATGACCCGAAACCGCATGAGGAATTCCGGGTTGGTCATGGCGCCCGCTTCCGTGAGGCTCGCCTCCTGAACGCCATCGGGCTCGGAGGGAAAAAAGCTCTCCGAAAACCGCACCTCGTCGTGTTTCTTCAGTTCCGAGAGCCGTGGATCTCCTGAATGTTCGCTGAACAAGCAGGGTTACCACACCCCGGTTTTCAGCTGCAGCCCCGAACCTCCGGTTTGTTGAAATACTCCCGCACGATCTTGATGGCGCAGTAAGGGCCGCACATGGTGCAGGCTTCCTCCTCGGACTTGGGCACGCTTCCCTCCCGGTAGGCCCGGGCCTTCCTCGTGTCCAGCGAAAGGGCGATCTGGGCCTCCCAGTCCAGCTTTTTTCGGGCCTGGGCCATGGCCAAGTCCGTGGCCCAAGCTTTTTTGTTTCCTTTGGCGATATCCGCCGCATGGGCGGCGATCTTGGCGGCAATGACTCCTTCTCGCACGTCGTCCACGCCGGGAAGCGCCAAATGCTCCGCGGGCGTCACATAACACAGGAAGTCCGCTCCCGCCATGCCGGCCAGGGCGCCGCCGATAGCACAGGCGATGTGGTCGTGCCCCGCGGCGATATCCGTCACCAGCGGTCCCAGTACGTAGAACGGCGCTCCGGAACACAGGCTTTTCTGCAGCTCGATATTCGTTTGAATCTGGTTCAACGGAACGTGGCCCGGCCCTTCGATCATGACCTGCACGTTCCTCTCCCATGCCCGATGAGCCAGTTCCCCCAGCGTGATCAGTTCCTCCACCTGGGCTCGATCCGTGGCGTCCGCCAGGCATCCGGGACGCAATCCGTCCCCGAGGCTCAGGGTTACGTCGTGTTCATAGGCGATATCCAGCAATCGGTCATACTGGGCGAACAACGGGTTCTCCTGGTCGTGATACAGCATCCAGGTGGCCAGGAAAGCGCCTCCACGGCTCACGATATCGGTTACCCGTCTCTGCGAACGCAACCGGCTCAACGCCTGTAAGGTCACACCGCAGTGAACCGTGACGAAGTCCACCCCTTCCCGGGCCTGTTGCTCGATGATCTCGAACAGGCGGTCCGGGTCGATATGGATGACTCCCTGACCGCCGCGCACCGTCTCGATGGCGGCCTGGTAGATGGGTACGGTTCCCAAGGGAATGGGGGTCGCTTCGAGTATTTGGGTTCGGATGAAATCGATGTCCCCGCCGGTGCTCAGATCCATCACGGCGTCGGCCCCGGCCTCGACGGAAGCCCGGAGTTTGGCCAACTCCACCTCCAGGTCCGCATGGTCCGAAGAGGTGCCTATATTGGCGTTTACCTTGATGGACATCCCCTTTCCGATTCCCTTCAGTTGGGGCTTCCGGCGGTTCCGGTTGGCGGGGATGACCGCATGTCCCTGGGCGATGAGAGGCATGAGTTCGTCCGGCCGGATGTCTTCCGCCTCTGAGACGATGCGCATTTCCTCGCTCAAAATCCCCTTTCGCGCCATCTCGATCTGTGTCATGTTCCCTCCGTTGGTTGAAAAGTGGGTTCGGTCCGTATCCGGACTCCGGTGAAGGAACGATAGTGAGTCGGAAGTGGCTTCCCGCGACGTGTTTGCGTTCCTTCACGCGGAATGCAGGGGACAGGGTCGAACTGAGGGACCGGACGCGCCGGCGCCGGAAACCACCCGAGGGGGAAAAGGGGGGCTTCCTTCAGCCGGTTTTCGTCCCGGGGGACAAGATCCGCACCACCGGAACTTCATGGGTGGCGACTTCCCATGAAACTCCCGCCGGCACTAGCGCATGGACAGGTAAGACCTCGAAGGCGGACACTCGAAACACATTTTCCAAAGTGGTCGCGATCACTGCTTTCCCTACGCCGGTATTATCCGGATCAGGTCCAAAGGGTTGCCGACATCTCGACTCTCAGCCTCTGCACCCCTAAGCTGGGAGTTACTATACTACCACAGCCCACGTACGTCAAGCATGTGTGCGGCATCCGTTCGGCGTGTGCATCCCGAGAACTCGGCGAACCAAGCCAAAAACCTCTTGACAACCCGGGGCCGCTCCCTCTTAATGGAGAAAATCTGCAACCCGGGAGCACCCGTTTCATGGAATGGAAACAGAAGGTCCAGGTAATGAAGCAATATTCCGTGTCCCTCGAAAACCGGGTGGGCGCTTTCGCCGAGTTGTGCGCGGTGGTGGCGCAGGAATCCATCAATCTCCTGGCCATCTGCGCCATCGACACGATCGAGGAGGCGGTATTGCGCCTGGTGGCCGAAAAACCCGAGGAAACCAGGCGCGTTCTTGAAAAACAGGGGTTTCGCGTCATCGAAACCGACGTCCTGGTGGTCGAACTCGACAACCATCCCGGGGCCACGGGCACGGTGGCGGCTCTGCTGAGCCGCAACGGTATGAACATCGATTATCTGTACGCTTCCGCCCATCCCCTCATGAACAAGGCCATCTGCGTGTTCCGACTCCAGGAACTCCAACGTGCGTATTCCACCTTGATGGACCACTTCCAGGCACAGTAGGAACCCGGATGAACCCATTATCTTTCAAGGCGCCCCGGATTCGTTTCAGACATCTCATGCAGGAAAAGGACAGCCGGATCCTGATCGCCATCGGCGTGGCCAACGGCGCGGAGGCTCGACAACTGCATCACACCGTATACAGCCTGTACGATCAGAATGCGGTTCCGGATTTCGTGGGAGGCTTCGTGGTGTTCGTATCCGGATACTTGTGCGCGGCCATGCACGGTCTGCCCGACATGGGGTACATTCTGCGCACCGAGATGGTCCGGCAAACGGACATCGTGGAACAAGCCACCTGGATGGCGGCGCTCCAAACCCAGCGGGCCGCACTGCCCATCGGAGTGGATGCGGACACGGGATACGGGGTCGAACCGTCGTCCATCCTTCTTACCTGCCGCCAGATTCACAAACAGGGTGGACAATACATTCAACTGGAAGACCAGCACAACGTGAACAAGAGCTGCGGCCACATGGCGGGAGCCGGCGGGACCGGAAAGCAATTGGTGTCCACCGAAGAAATGGTGGGGTCGCGGATTCGCCCGGCCGTAGCGTATGCCCGGGAACAAGACGACTTTTCCATCATGGCGCGAACGGACGCCATAGCCGTGGAAGGATTCCCGGCGGCCCTGGAACGATCGTATCGCTATGCCGAGGCCGGTGCGGACATCCTGTTTGTGGAAGCACCCGAGAACGAGGAGCAGTTGCGCCAAATCCCCGCTGAGTTCAGGAACTCCTCCGCCGGCGTACTGGCCAACATGATCGAGCGCAGCCCCAAGACTCCTTACAAAAGTCCCCGCCAACTGCATGAAATGGGGTACGATATCGCCCTCTACTGTATCGGATCCCTCCTGGCGGGACGAGCGGCTCAACAACGCTACTACCACATCATCGGCCAGGGAAAGGACGTGATGCAGGGAGCCGACGAGAGCGAAGAACGGTGGTTTGGAGGATTCAACACCATCATAGGGCGTGAACAGACCGAGCAATGGAATACCTTTTTTCATAGCCCGTTTGCAGCCCGTTGAAAAACGGGGAGGCAGGCGGGTTGTTGAAAGACCATGAGATGTGGGGCGCGCGCCGCGGTACGAAAGGGAGGCATGAAACGCGGCTCGGGCTGTGGCTCCTGGTCCGGGTTTCGGCGGCTTGCCGGTCGATTCCGCTGAGAGGCGGATGCACATGAATTCGTTCCCGGAGTCTCGGCGAGGGAAGGGTTTATCTTTTTCTTTTCAGCAGACAACATCGGCAGACATGCCGGAAGGGAGGCTGTGAAATGTCCGAATTGGTGCGGTGTGAAACACAGAACGGAGTGACTCAAATCATCCTGAATTCACCTCCTGCCAACGCCATGAGTCCCGAGTTGATGCGGCAGCTCGACGAAACCGTCAGTGCTATCGAGGTGGACGGAAAGACCCGTGCGGTCGTCCTGTGCAGCGCCCTCCCCAAGATTTTGATGGCCGGAGCGGATCTCAAGTATATGACGTCCTTGAACGAGAGCCGGTTCCGGCAGTACATCCGGGTGGCCCAGGATACCCTGAACCGGCTCGAGATCCTCCCCGTCCCCACCATTGCCGCCATTACGGGACATGCCCTGGGAGGAGGATGCGAACTCACGCTGTGCTGCGACTTCCGGTTCATGGCCGATTCCAAGGCCCTTATCGGTCTTCCCGAAGTCACTCTGGGCCTCCTGCCGGGGGCCGGTGGAACCCAACGACTCCCGCGCCTCATCGGCCGCGCGAAGGCCACGGAACTCCTGATACGGGGAAATTCCCTCGCCGGACCTGAAGCGCTCGCCATCGGTCTCGTGGACCGGCTGTATCCCCCGGAATCGGTTCTCTCCGAGGCCCTCGCCTTCGCGGCGGAACTGGCGCAAGGAGCGACCCAGGCCATCGGCCGGATCAAGCAGTGCCTGAAAGCGGCCTCGCTCGCTTCCATCAAAGCCGGCTTGAACGAGGAACTGGAAGGCATTTCCTATCTGTTTTCCCACACCCAGGATACGAAGGAAGGAATCACGGCGTTTGTGGAGAAAAGGAAACCGGTGTACACGGGCAAATAGCCGCTTCGAGTACCCGCTTCCAGCGAATGTATGGTCTCCGTTTTGAGCGGTTGGTTGGAAAGGCCGTTTAAAGCCGCCGCCGGAACCCAGGGGTAGCCGAGGCGTACGCTCTGTACGTCTCGGTACTCATAGACCCTGTTCCGGATGAGGATCGCAGTGGTCCTTTCGCCGGTGTTTGTTCTCAAAACGGAGTTCGGACAGACTCCCCGCGCGATCCTCCCATGAGGAAGAGAGTGATCCGCCTCTCTCGGAGAACCTGAATCAGGCTGTGGGAAACGACGGCGTTTCGAAAGGGCTTTTTCGCAACAGCGTGAGCGTTCCCTGCTTGCGGGCCGACACATGGGCCTTCAAGCATTCGCAGGGAGCTTGTACCGTGTACCGGAGGAAATCAAAGTCCCTGTTCATATCGAACAACCAACCCACGCCCGCGCATTGCGGACAGGGAATGGGCATCCCATTCAACCAGTACTCATCGTTAGGCAACTGGACGATGTACTGCTTGGTTCCTTGGCAGGACGTACACCGATACCAGGTTCCATGCCGGCAGTAAAAGGTTTGCCGCAAGTCCGCATCCATCTCTTGTCTCCCCTTGTCCTGTGAAGTGGTCATATTGTATATTGTTTCTATTCTAGAAAGACCTAAAACGAGGAGATGTGTTTAAGCCGAAATCGCCGGCAGGCGGCAAGCAGAGAATTCCCTGAGAGATACCAGTATAACTCGTCGATTCACCTGAATAATTCGACTCTGAAACCAAGTGTAAGCAAAAGGGTTTTTGAGGAAGACTGAGGTCTTTATTCCTTTTCACGGCCGTTTTCGAGGGAATAATGCGGCCTCAACCAAGCCATATAATGCATACGGAACTCAATATACAGGGAGAACCTGCATGAATTACAGAAATCCCGGCCCGGTGACGGACAACCTCATGTTGTTGGGGGACGACAAGGTGAACATGTATCTGCTCCAGGGAGAGCAAACTTTGTTGGTGGGGGGAGGCATTTCCTTCCTGGCTCCGCTGGTGGAACAACAACTGGATATGTGGAAGGTGGATCGAAATCGGATATCCGGAATACTGATCCTGCATTCGCATTTCGATCATTGTACCGCGGTACCATACTTCGCACGGTCTTATCCGGGATGGTCCATCATGGCTTCGGCGGGAGCTCAAAAGGTCTTCGGGATCCCCAAGGCCGTGGATATGTTGAGAAATCTCGAGGAACTCAATCGGCATAAGAAAGGGGTGGGCGACCGGTATAATGGAGTGGAACTGGGCTTTTCCGCTCCCCGCGTGGACCGGGTTTTGCAAGAAGGGGATCGGATTTCCCTGGGAAACGGTCTGGAAGTGGAAATCCTCGAAGTACCCGGTCACAGCCGATGTTGTCTGGCCGCGTACGCGCCGGCGTTGAAGCTGCTCTTTCCATCGGACGCGACGCCGCTTCCCGTGCTCGAAAACGGGGAACTCGCCGTCATGGCCAACGACAATGCGCCCGCCTACCTGGAGTCTCTCCACAAGATGGCCCGATTAGACGTGGAATGGTGCGCCTTCGAACACGGGGGCGTCTTTGGAGGCGAAGACGGCCGGACCATGCTGCGTCGAGGGGTCGAAACCGCAGAAGCGATGATTGGAGCGTTTCGGGAACGGCTTGCGCGGGGGGAAAGCGTGGAGAAGCTCGCGGAGGAAACCCGGGCGCGGTATTCCGCGGGGGATCATTTTGAGTTCATCCCCCAGGAAGTGCTTCAGGGAGTATTGACCCGCATGATATCCACCATTCCATAGCAGCCGTTGATACACAATATTGTGAGCAGGCTGATGAAAAACGATGAGCTGCAAGGCGCGCAAATACTGAGGAATGAGGCGTACATGCCGTACGCCGCACTGACGAAGGATGACGCGCAACACAGCAGATCACGTTTTTCAACGGCCTGATAGACGGCGTACCGACCACCCGGCATGCATGCCGTTGAAACGCGCGAGCGTTTGTCCGATGCAGGCTCGGGCGTCACATCGGTTCTCCACCAGTCTTTTCATGCCGGGGCAATCCCTGGAAAAGGCCCGGTTCGGGGAGGAAACCGCCCGGATCCACAGACTCCGAACGCATGCCGGGCCGTCCCAGTCTTCGGTGTATTCAGATGTTCAGTGCGCCTCCACCCGGGCTCTGCCGTACCGCATGACTCGGGCGAGTTCCACAAGACTCGATGCCGTGGCTTTGGCCGTCTCGATCCCGTACGAATCCAGCAATACCTGGTGCTTGTCTTTGGGGTCGAATTGGCCCGTTCCCCCCAGGCTGCTCACCGCCCCTCCGCCGAAAGTGGACAGGGAGCCGGGTGTGGCAATGACCATCTGCCAGGTAAGAAACGCCCAATGGAGCGTGGTCAGGGTGGTTTCAATGCCCGCATGCCGGTACCAACTGACGGCCAATCCAGCCCCTACCTTGTACTTCATGGAGCGCCGGGCCCGTTTACCGTAATCGATGGCGCGGATGCGGTCCAGGGCGGCCGCCAGACGTCCTGAAAGCCGTGCGATATACACCGGCGTAGCCAGGAGCAGGGCATCGCATTCCAAAAGCTTTGGATAGAGCCCGGCCATATCGTCCTCGATGGAGCAGTATCTACCCTCCACCTGCTTGATCATACACCAATTGCAGTGGATACAATCCGCTATGTTCTTGTCGTGAAGCGTCACCAGCTCCGTTTGAACCTCCTGCTTGCGGACGGAATCCAACGCGGTTTTCAACAACAACTCCGTGTTCGAATCTTTTACGGGGCTGCCGCAAATACCCAGGATACGGATCATTTCCAGTTCCTCCACCTATCAGGCTGTTGAAAAACGCGATCTGCCGTATTGCGTTTCATCCTTCGTCATTGCGGCGTACGGGTGGTGCGCCTCCTTCCTCAGGATTCGCGCTCCTTGCATCTCATCGTTTTTGAACAGCCTGTCCGAAATGCTGTTTTTCGACGGGCTGCCAGCGTTTCGATTCGTCGGAAGCTCCGCTCTTTCCGGCTTCATTCTCCACCGGATTTTTTCGGGATTGGGAACAAACGCCGTCCCCATAGAATCACGCCGGGTCCCGACTGCGCTCCGTATGACGGACCAGGACCCCCAACGCTCGAACCGCCGTGGTGATATCCGTGTATACGGGAATGCCCCGTTCCTCCAGAGTCGCGGAGAGCTCCAAAATGCGGGACCGGGAAGTCCCATAGGCCCAGGCCACCAAGGGCTTGGCAAGGTCGCCGTCCAGCTCCTCGAACACCCGGCGGTAGAAATAAGGATTCAGGAGTGGGGTATCATACAGTGCGCAGAAAATACAGTCGACTCCTTCATCCCGACTCATGATGCGGATGGCTTCCCGATACAATACGTCCAGGGTCCCGGTGGCGGCGGCGGCGGGACCGATGTCGACAGGATTGGCGCCCAGCGAAGGAAAGAGGTCTTCCAGCTTTGCGCGCGAATCCGGAGCCAGATCCGCCCGGACGAGGCCCGATGCCTCCGCGCAGTCCAAAGCCATAATTCCTCCGCCTCCCGTGATACTCACCAGGCCCAACCGGTTTCCCCCGGGAAACGGTTGCAGTGAAAGGGCCTTGGCCAGGGTCAGAAGCTCCCGGAAATCTTGCACCCGTGTGACACCGGCCTGGCGAAAAACACTTTCGTACACGATGTCGGCGCCCGCCAGGGAGCCGGTGTGGGAAGCCATGGCTGCGGCCCCGCTCTCGGATCGGCCCGACTTCATACACAGAATAGGCTTCTTTCGAGTGATCCTTCTCGCCGCTTCCAAGAAGGCTCTTCCGCGGCGCACGTTTTCCATGTACATGGAAATGACCCGCGTATCGCGATCCGTCTCCAGGTACTCGAGACATTCCGTCTCATCTACGTCGCACATATTGCCTAGATCGATGATCTTGCTGATACCGATGTTGAGGTCGGCCAATTCCAACGCCTGAGGTCCCGCCAATCCGGACTGACTGATGAGGGCCACAGGCCCCCTGGGTATTTTCGGGTAGCCTTTTTCATAGGGCACCGTGGTCAGACCGTTCCAGGTGTTGATCACACCGATGGTGTTGGGACCCATAATCCGTATGGAATGACGGCGGGCCACACGGAGCATCTCCTGTTGAAGAAACCGTCCCCGTTCGTCCCGCTCGGCGAATCCGTCCGAAACCACCACCACGGCGCGAATTCCGTGGACCCCGCATTCTTCGAGAACCCCCGGCACAGCCTCCCGTGCGCGGATGATCACGGCAAGGTCGGGCGCCACGTCCAAATTTCGGATTTCCGGGAACACTTCGACGCCCAGCACGTTCCGGTACTTGGGATTTACGGGAAGAACCCGGCCCTTGAAGGACCCCTGGATCAGATCGCGGAGAAGAATATACCCGCCGAACCATCCTTCTTTGAAAGATCCGATTACGGCGATGCTTTCGGGAAGGAAGAAGCGGTCCAAAGACGTCGAGGAAGAGCCGGAAGATTGAAGAGATGCGGACGCATTCCATGTCTGCATGAACTGGATTCCTTTCGTTTTGCTTCATGCGCGGGACGACGGGCGCGCCGTCACCTCTCCCGGCGGTTTTCGGGCGGCACCTTCCACCGCCCGGATTTCCGTAATCCGTCTCCCGGATCATTTCGGCTGAACCTGAACAATGCCGACGCATGGATGTTTCTTACAGGACCCTGCCCATCGGGGGACCGGCAGCCTATTCCCGTTCGAACCGGGGAGCACGTGGAAGAATACGGCGGATGCGGAAAGTCGGAATGCCGTGAAAAGGGAGTTGAACAGGGTGACTGCTGGATACGCCCGCCACTCGCACAGCGTCGTGGAAAAAGGCCTCTTCTCCCGGCACTGTAGATTTTCCGGGAAAGCGTGCGTGTTCACAAGCATGATCCGGCGGTCTTAACCCTGTCTCACTCCCGGTTTCAGGATCAGGAACGGGTTCAATCAGAGGTACACTCACACATAAATCAGACGACTACCAGGCACCCACTTTGCCTGCCGTAAAATATGCCAGCGCCGGGTAGACGATGGTAACGAGAGCGATGACAATACAATACCAGCCCGTAAACACGAGCAGCCCAAAGTTTCCTAATCCGAATACCCAGAAGAACAGGAAAAACGCGATGGCATACGAGATCCACATGAAACCGAATTGAGGAACTTTGGGAAGTTTCTTTCCGAGTGCATGAAGAAACCCGAGACCGCAGATGAACACGTATACGGACATGGGAAGGGAATACCAACCCAGGGGCTGAAGGGCGGCGAAGCCGACAAACGGGTTGGGTGAAGATCCCTCCGGAACGGCTTGCTGTGCCAAGGCCACGTAATTAGGATCATACATATTGTTGAGACCGGCTCCCAACAGCAGATAGGCGACGGCAAAAGTGAGCACTGCGGAGGCCGCCACCGCGGAGACGGTCTCGCCGAACCCCTTGTACACATCCAACGTGATGATGAGCAGGGCCAGGATGACCATGATAATGCCGATGAAGAAATTCAGGTTTGCGACTCCCGCTGCCGAGTACCCCAGGCTCAGGATGGGAACCGCGGCCCCTCCGGCGACAGGGCTGAAAGCCGTAATAATCCCTGCCATGATTAACCCGTTGACAAACAACAGCGCCCCAACCAGGTACAAAACGAGATAAACCATCAGACCCTCCCTTTGGTTCGTGCCATGTTACCTCTGTTAAACCCGTGACCTGCACACTCAACGGAACCCGCCTGAAACGGCTTCCGTACCGCATCTTCCAGTCATGAACCGGGGCCGGCGAAGGTCCGGATAGTGTATCTCCGTGCACGAAATTCCGCCGGGATGGGAGTTGTTGATGTATTCCGAATCGCGGATGACTCGCCTTCCCTAAAGAAGTTTGAAGGTCATGTGAGAAAGTGGGGTGGGATCGGTGCGCCAAAATCGTCGGTCAAAGTCACATGGGTTTCATTCTCGAAAAAGTCTGTAGAATTGTCAATACGGATTATGCGTCCGGAGACACGGATTCATGAAAAATCGGAAAGAATAGGGGAGAAGAGAACACGTCCCGTTCCCGGCAGCGGGTTTGCCTGGCGGAAGTCCGGTTCCGGAACAAGGATGCTGGAGCCGCAGAGAACCGGATCAACGGAACCGGTTCTATCAGGCCGGTGAAAAACGATGAGATGCAAGGCGGGCGAGTCCTGAGGAATGAGGCGTACACACAGTACGCCGCAATGACGAAGGAGGAAGCGGAACGCAGCAGATCGCGTTTTTCAACGGCCCGCCAAGGTCCGGCCAAGTGTCGTTCTTCGCCGGCCGGTTAATCCTCAAGGTTGTCCTGATCCGAGTCAGGCCTCTTCCGCGGCGCCAGATCCTTCATGCCGGGCATCTTTTCTTCCTCCCCCCGGGCATCCGGCGAAGAAGCGGCGCGTGCGCGGTCCGCGGGCGCCACAGGCGCAGGGGATTCCCGGGACTCCATTATCCCCTCCTGCGGGCCGGTGCTTGCGGGCGCCACAGGCGCAGGGGATTCCCGGCGCCGGACCACCAGCCAGTAGCCGATGCTCATGGCCAGAACTACGGCGGCTGTGGCAACCATATAGTCCGGAGTGACCTTTTCAATATCCAGGATGATCACCTTCCGGGCGATGGCCATGAGTGCGGTAGCCATAACGATCTTCACATGGATTACATCGTCCCGCAGATAGATGCTGATGTTGACGAAGATTTCGATGGCGATGAGCACCGCCATGAACGCGCCGAAGGTGGCCAGTATGTCGCCGATGGTGAGCATGAGAACCGGCGGCGTCACCAGATGGTCGTAAATGACCCATCCTACGTCGATCACTCCCCAGATAATCACAAACGTCATCAGGACCGCCAGTACGCGAACCGAAAAGCGGATGATTCCGCGTAACCTGCTCATCAACACTTCATTGACCTCGTCGAAATCCGCCATATGGATTCCTCGTTCCGGTTACAGGCCGACGGCCCACCTAATAGAAACTACGGACTCCCCAGGATTCGGGGCGCACCCCTACAGCAGCTCCTCCACGGGCAGCGCGTACACAGAGATGCGGTCGATCCGTCCGGTTTTCCTAAGGTCCTTCAGCCGTTCCGAGAGCAGACGGAGCGTCGGCTCTTCCGCGATCACCATCAACACTTGGTTGAAGCCGGGCCAGACGCCGTCGTCCAGGCGGGGGTCGCTGTTTGAACCCTTGCCGAGCGCTTTCTCCCATAACGTCCAGCCCGGCACACGGGCTTCATGCAACGCATCGTGCACCTCTTCAGAGAAAACCGCATCGAACACCACCAGGAGAAGTTTCATACGGCCGCCCTCCTTTGCCTCCGACCTTCCAACCCATGGTACACCACCGGAATCAGCACCAGGGTAGCCAGCGCCGAAACGGTAAGTCCGCCCAGCATGGTGACGCCCAATGGATTGAACACCTCGGCGCCTGTGCCGCGGCTTACGGCCATGGGGAGCATGCCGAAAAAGGTGGTGAGTGTGGTCATCAGAACAGGCCGCAGGCGGTCGCGACCTCCCTGCACCACGGCCTCCTTGACATCCATTCCTCTGGCCTGCAGCAGCTTGATGTAGTCCACCAGGACAATGGCGTTGTTCACCACGATGCCCAGAGCATGACCACGCCCATGAATGAGATGATCCCGAGCGTGACTCCGGTGAGACGAAACGCATAGATCACGCCCACCAATGCGAAAGGCGCCGAGAACATGACGATAAAGGGGTCGCGGAAGTTTCCGAACAGCGCGGCCATAACCCTGTAGGTCAACAGGATGCCCAGGGCCAGCAGCAGCGTGAGATCCGCAAACGCCTTCCTCTGCTCCTCCACCTCCCCTCCGAAAGAAAGCCTCGTTCCTCCGGGCGCCGGATCCAAAGCGTCCATGACCACCTGGGCGGCGCGCCTGCCTTGCCCCAGGGACAGGCCCAGGAGCCCCGCTTCCACGCGCACGACCCGTTCAAGATTCTTCCGCTCGATCTCGATGGGGCCGTGGCGTTCTGAAATCTCGGCCAAGTCCTTGAGACGAAGCGTGCGTCCGTCGGCGGTAAATATGGGCGCCTGCGGCAGGAGTTCCAGCCGGTTCTTGTCCTCTTCCGTGAAACGGGTGAAGATATCGTAATTGTCCGCCCCGTCACGATACTCCGCCGCCTTGAATCCGTACAGATAGTTCCGAAGCTGCCGGCCCACCTCACCGGCCGTCAGACCCGCCAAACCGATCTTGTCGCGCTCCACCTCCACCCACAACTCGGGCCTGGGGTCCTTCTGGCTTACCGAAACATCCACCAGACCCGGGACCCGGCGCATCCGCTCCGCCAGTCCCTCGGCCGCGGCCACGTTGGCTTCCAGATCCGAACCCTGGACCTCCACAACCAGCGGTTTGGACTGCCGGCCCGCCAGGATGGCCCCCGCCGGGTCCACGGCCAGCACCTTGACGCGCGTAATGCCGGGGATCTTCTCCAGACGTTCGCGCAGGAGCCGGGCGATATCCTGGGCCGAGCGGTCCCGCTTTTCCTTGTCCACCAACTTAAGGGGGTATCCACTTGACGCAAGTGCCCCCCACATATAGTATGTCACGGTATGAATGCTCGTCCGCATCCGGTAGCGGGAGAGGACTACCCGCGCACATACCAGGAGTTTCTGGAATGGTTTGCCGATGAACCGGCATGCCGCCGCTATCTTGCACGTTGCCGTTGGCGGGATGGGTTTGAATGCGCTCAGTGCGGCGGGAAAGCCGAACCATGGACCACTGGTCGGGGTTACCTTCATTGTCGGCAGTGCGGAAGCGAGGTCTCGGTAACGGCAGGCACGATCTTTGATCATACACGGATGCCTTTGAGAACTTGGTTTGCCGCAATGTGGTTTGTGACCAGTCAGAAAGACGGCGCGAGTGCCTTGGAACTGAAACGCATTTTTGGGTTGGGGAGTTATCAAACCGCTTGGACATGGTTGCATAAACTGAGGCACGCCATGGTTCGTCCTGGTCGTGATCAACTCTGGGGCCGCGTTGAAGTGGATGAGACCTATGTTGGCGGCAGGGACGTGGGCCGCAAACGAGGGCGTGGTAGCGAAAGGAAAGAGATCGTGGCTATCGCGATAGAAGTTCATTCGCCGAGGGGGTTCGGACGGGTGCGCATGCGCCGGATTCCTGACGTGTCCGGCGCCAGTCTTGTGCCTTTCGTTTGTGACGTTGTCGAAAAGGGCTCCGAGATATTGACCGATGGATGGGGTGGCTACAACGAATTGTCGAAGTGCGGTTACCGACATGAGAGGGTTGTTTTTTCGGATACTGGGGAACCAGCTCACGTCAGGATGCCCGGCGTTCATCGTATTTCCGCGTTGCTTAAACGCTGGCTGCTGAGCACGCACCAAGGATCGGTGAGTGGAAAACATCTCGACTATTACCTCGATGAATATACGTTCCGTTTTAACCGTCGCACATCTCGATCACGAGGCATGCTATTCTATCGCCTTATCGAACAGGCTGTTATGACTGCCCCGTTGCCATATCGGCAGATCGTCCAAAGAAAACACAACCTATAGGGGGTACTTGCGTTAAGTGGATACCCCCTTTT
>Ga0209163_1000626_pt1 | contig 59166 bp, 51 predicted proteins | sample MTBAKSrepl2MetaG_FD_187457 | JGI IMG/M metagenome (GOLD analysis project Ga0209163, IMG submission 187457) | Enrichment culture microbial communities om Arthur Kill intertidal strait, New Jersey, USA, that are MTBE-degrading - MTBE-AKS2 (Arthur... | ecosystem: Environmental > Aquatic > Marine >...
GACCTACGTGGAGGACCTCAACGACGAGTACGAGTTGAACCTGCCCGAGGACGAGGATTACGACACGGTGGGCGGCTTTGTCTTCTCCCGGCTCGGATACGTTCCGAAGGCCGGTGAGGACTTCGATTACGAGAATCTCAAGTTTACCATTGCCTCCGCCGAGCCGCGGCGTGTCAAGCGGGTCAGGATCCGGAAGGCCACCCACGAATAGCTTGGGCCGGTGTGCCCATCAGGAACGCGGGCGGAGTGCTCGTGCCACGGGAGCGGCAGTCATGTCCATCAAGGATCGTGCGGTTTGCCTTCGCGCCATAGACTACTCCGAGACCTCCCAGATCGTCGCCCTGTTCGGGCGGCTGTCCGGGAAGATCCGGGCCATTGCCAAGGGTTCCAAGCGGGCGAAATCCGCCTTCGACGGCCCGATCGAGGCCCTGTCCTTCGGCGACATCGTCTTTACGGGCGCCCACAAGGAAGGATTGGTCACCCTGACCGAGTTCCAGCAACGGCCGGTTCCCGGCGCGCTGCGACGCCATCTGCCGGCCTTGAACAGCGCCTTGTTCGCGGCCGAACTGCTGGACCGGCTCACCGATGAGTACGATCCGCATCCCGATCTCTTCGATCACCTCCTTCAGTTCCTGGAGGATCTCGAGACCGGGAGGCTGGAGCCGAGCCGCCGGGACATCCTGATTCGCCTGGTTCTCTTCCAGTTGGCTCTGCTGCACGAGGTCGGTTTGCGGCCGGTTCTGAGCGCCTGTGTGAACTGCAAAAGACCCCTCACGGCCGCGGGGGGCCAGAGTTGCTTCAGCCATGCCGCCAACGGGTTGGTCTGCCGGGATTGCGAGATGAGCTTTCCGGACAGGGTCCTTTTGAGTGCCGCAGCCGCAAAATACTTGACCGATGTGAGGCAAATTGGTACTGCTGATGAGAAGACACTCGATGAGATCGAGCGGGTCTTGGTCCATCACTTCACAGGGATACTGGGGTATCGGCCAAGAATGGCGGAGTACGTGCAAGAGGGGTAGCTATGACGATGGCAGGCAGATCTTCCGCGCTCCCAATCCAGAGGCCGCGGCTGAGGCCGGTGGAGAAGATGGCTCCGCAGGAGCGCGCTGGGCCACCGACGGTTCGAGACCGCGTGCGCGACGCGCTGCTGAACTGGGCCGGCGAAGTCCTGGTTTGCAGACGGCTGATCGCAGTGTCCCTGGTGTTTACCGCCGTGGCATTGTTGGCCGACTACTACTGTGGCGCCTACGTCACGGCTACCCAGGGCGTGAAGGCGCCGGACCTCATTCTGGACCGCTTCCGGGCCATCGACATGAGTTTTCTCTTCGTCTACGGCTACGTGGCCCTGATCGTCACCATGTTCCTGCAGCCGATCCTCTTTCGCGTGCGGACCTTCCACGTCGTGGCCATTCAGTTCAGCCTGCTTCTGCTGTTGCGATCGGTCTTCATGATCTTCACGCACCTGGAAACGCCGGCCGGCTCGGTGGCCGTGACTTTTCCCGGGTTCTTCAACGGTCTGTACTTCGAGAACGACATGTTCTTCTCCGGCCACACGGCGATGCCGTTCCTGGGGTTCTACCTGTTCCGGCACAGCCCGCTGCGGTACGTGTTCCTCGTCGGCGCCATCGTGATGGGGATCGTGGTCCTGGCGATGCACCTGCACTACAGCATCGACGTCTTCGCCGCGTTCTTTATGACGTACTGTTCCTACCGGATGGGCAACCGCCTCCTCCGCCGGATCGACCGGGTCTTCCGCGGGTAGGCGCCTCGGCGCCCTCCTCCAAGACATCGATGTACTGCACGTATTTGTACACACGGTTTCGGCGGGAGCCTGTGACTTCCTCCACCATCCCGATCCTCTCAAGATGATGAATGGCCGTCGTCGCGGAGGTCGGCCACAAGCCTGTCAGTTCACAGGTCTTGGGGATGGAGATGATGGGTCGATGCAGCAACGCCTGGTGGACTCGCAGAGCCGACCCCGCCGCTTTGCCTATGATCTGTATTCTCTTTCTGTCTTCTTCCGCGAGCCTCACCAGTCGCGCGGCGGTCCGAGCCGCCCTATCGGCAGTATCACGGACGGCTGTCAGGAAGAACTCGATCCAACTCTCCCAGTCCCCTTGTGTCCTGACCTGTTGGAGCAAATCGTAGTATCTCTCTCGGTGAGTTCTGAAGTATAGACTCATATACAGCAAGGGCTCGCTCAGGATGTTCTCCGCGCAAAGCAGAATCGTGATGAGCAGTCTGCCCACCCGTCCATTCCCATCCAGGAAAGGATGGATCGTCTCGAACTGAACGTGTGCCAAGGCCGCTTTGAGCAAAGCCGGATACTTCCGGGGGATGTTGTTCAGGAACATCTCCAACTCGCTCATGCAGCCCAGTAGCCGTTCCGGGGGGGGAGGAACATACGCCGCGTTTCCCGGCCCGGTCCCGCCGATCCAGTTCTGGCTCCTTCTGAATTCGCCGGGCATCCTGTCGCTTCCCCTGCCTTTCGAAAGCAGGACCCGGTGTACTTCGCGGATCAGACGCAGGGAGATGGGCAAGCCGCCTCGAAAGAGAGCCAAGCCGTGATTCAGGGCGGCTACGTAGTTCGAGACCTCCTGCACATCGTCAATCGGTACACCGGGTTTGCCCCCGATCTCGAACAGCAGCAACTCCGACAAAGAGGACTGGGTTCCTTCAATCTGGGAGGACAAAACCGCTTCTTTCCGGACGTACACATACAGGAAGATGTCGGTCTGCGGCAGCAACAAGGTTGTGCTATCCAGTCTGCCGAGCGCGATGAGTGCTTGGTCGAGCAACTCCCGCAAGTCGCCGTCGATTTGAAGATCGGGTAGCGGCGGCAGAGGAGCCGGGACAAACGCCTGACATCGTTCGCCGACATTCGAGATGGAAACGAATTCGCCGGTCTTTCGTCTCACTGCTATCTCTCAGCTTATTACACGAATCGCATTAGGTCGCATGCTTATTACATGATATCGGCTTAATATGTAATAAGAAATAGGGAATCAGACGGATTCTGTCAGACCTGCTGCTCTGTGTTGCTCCCCCCCTGATCCCATCTTCGCGATCAGTCGACGTCAAACAAGTCAGGCTGATCGTCTTGGCTTTCCCGCGCCTTGTGTGAACTCAGGCCCAAGTGCTCGCAGGCTTTGGCGGTGAGTTCGCGGCCCCGCTTGGTCCGGCGGAGGAAGCCGATCTGCAGCAGGTAGGGCTCGACGACGTCCTCGAGGGTGTCGCGCTCCTCGCCCAAGGTGGCGGCGATGGCTTCGATACCGGCCGGACCGCCGTCGTAGACGGTGGCCAGGGCGCGCAGGACCGACCGGTCGAGTTCGTCCAGGCCCAGCGGATCGATCTGCTCCATCTTGAGAGCGTTATCGACGATCTCGATGCTCAGGACACCGGAACCCTTCACCTGGGCATAATCCCGGACCCGCTTGAGCAGCCGGTTGGCGATGCGTGGCGTGCCGCGCGACCGGGCCGCGATCCGCTCCAACGTACCTTCCTCGCAGATCAGCTTGAGCACCTGGGCCGAGCGGCTGAGGATCTCCGTCAGTTCCTCGGTGGTGTAGAAATCGAGGTGGTAGAGCATCCCGAACCGGCTGCGCAACGGCGCGCTGAGCAGACCCGCGCGGGTGGTGGCGCCGATCAGGGTGAAGTGCTTGAGCGGGAAGTTGATCGTCTTGGCGTGGAGGCCGCTGTCGACCGTGTAATCGACGCGGAAGTCCTCCATCGCCGGGTAGATGAACTCCTCGACCGGCGTGCTGAGCCGGTGGATCTCGTCGATGAAGAGCACGTCGCCCGTGTTGATGTTGCTGAGCAGGCCCATGACGTCGCCGGCCTTGACCAGGGCCGGGCCGGAGCTGCACCGAATCCGGGCCTCCATCTCGTGGGCGACGACGTTGGCCAGCGTCGTCTTGCCGAGTCCGGGGGGGCCGTAGAACAGCATGTGCTCCAGCGGTTCGCCCCGTTTGCGGGCCGCCGCGATGGCGATCGCGAGCTTCTCCCGCACGTTCTGCTGGCCGATACACTCGCGGAGAGTCTTCGGACGCAGCGATACGTTGAAGACCTCCTCAGCCTCACTCAAGGGTTGTCCGCTGATGATTCTGCCGATTGCCATATCACCAGCTTACTCGATTCGGGCCAAACCGCAAGGGCCACATGGACGATGTGGATATGATGGACGCGATGGACAGCCAGTGCATTTGTCCATGGCGTCCGTTCCGTCCATCGAGTGGCGCGGAGCGCTCTTATTGATTCGCGATGTACCTCTCATACTCTGCACGGGTGTCGATCATTTCCATATCGCGTCCGGTCCAGGGATTACGGCCGGTGAAGTTCGTCGTGTTGTAGGCTTGGCTGTCGATCCGGCCGTCAGGCCCTTCGATCCCCCAGGAGTCCGTATGGTAGACCTTGGCCCCTTCATTTTCGGCCACCCAGGAGCCTTGGCCGAGCGTGGTCTGGCTCCACATGTGACTGATGTAGTCCCGGCTGCGGCTGCCGTCCCGGACCGTGTCCATGTAGCTGTCGAAGGCGCGATTCGATTCGGCGATCGAGTTCTGCAGGTTGCGGAACTGCTGCTGCTGGGCGATGGCTCGATCCTGCATCTCCCGGCCCAACCATTGCTGATTGATCTGCGCGGTCTTGCCCATGCGCAGATAGACCGGCATCCACTCGTCGAATTCGCTGTCCGGCGCCCAACTGCCGTTGATCGAGACCTGCCAGACCGGCGTCAGGGACCGCCTGCTGCATTGCACGATGAACAGCCCTCGCGTCGGGCTGCCGGCGAGCATGTTCTTGAACCGCACGTGTAGGAGCCGCGCGTCGACCTGAGAGCCCTGGGCCCGCAGTTGCTGGATCACCTGTTCAAGCTCGGGTACGGCGGTCTCCGCCGGCATCTCGGCGAGCACCTGCATGTCCGTCCCCAGCTTGCCGAACTGGAAGACCGTGGCGAGTGCCTGCGCCGGCGGCTGATAGGGAACAGTGAGCGCGCCCTGGACCGGGATGTCCATCGGTATGATCGTGTGGCAGACGTAGCCTGTCCCATGCGTTTTGGTCTGCGGGCTGTTCACGGCGACGAACTGGATCTTCTGCCCTTCCAGGGTCCAGCCCTGGGGGATCTGAATCGCCAGCGACTGATCCGGAAGCGTCGCCGGCTGCAACGGAATCTGCTTTCCGGGTCGCTTGGCTGCCTGTTGGAGCATCGCGGCGGGGGAGAGGCCCGTGCTCTGGCCTTGGGCCGCGGGCGCCTCCTGGGCCAGCTCCCGGCCCCGTGCCTGGACGGCCGTCACTCCCTCGGGGGCGTATGCCAGGTTCGCGGCGACGGTAATCAGCATCGGGCGGACCTCGTCCCATCGGTTGGCCTTGGCCAGCAGGAAGTAGACCGTTCCCACGTTTGGCGTATGGAAGAAATAGGCATGGCCGGTGCCCTTATCCCCCTCGGCCGTCAGGGACAGGTCGGCGACCGTCCGCTCCCGTTCCGCCGTGGACCTCATGTTGGCCACTTTCAGATCGGGAAACTGTCGCCGCAGGGCCTCGATCGACTTGGCCGCAAGGGCCACGGAGTCCTTGATCGTCGTATCCACAGGGAACGTCAGGAACAGCACCACGGCGTCCTCTTGGGGTTCCATGACGGACACGCTGTAGACTCCCGGACCGAGGATCTCGCCCTCATGGACAGTCCAGTTCGCCGGTTTGTAGAGCAGGACCTTGCCGTCGCTCGACTGGTACTTCTCGAGCGCCGGCTGGCTGGAGGCGGGCGCCGCTGACGCCGTGGCCGGCGGCTCGTCCGCCTGGGGAGTGGCGGCGAGAACCTCAATCTTTTCACCGCAGGCCGGGCAGAATTTGGCCCCAGCCGGCAGCTTGGCATTGCATCTCGGGCACGTCGTTGGTGCCGCCGGGGCAGCCGCCGGGGCCAGCTTTGTGCCACAGTCCGCACAGAACTTCGTGCCGGCCTCCGCCATGGCGCCGCACTTCGGGCAACGGATCTTGGCGGATATCTGCGGCGTCGGTACCCGCGCCGACGTCTGTGCCGGTTTGACGTTGGTCGAGGCCAACGTGGCGGTGATCTCCTGGCCGGCCATCTGCATGACCTGATGCACCGGGCCGACCCCGTCGGCATAGTAGATGACCGACACCATCGGCTGCTGGCCCGGTATGCTCACGGTCGAGCGGATCTTGATGGCCTCAAACACCCCGGCCGGCGTCTGAATGGGCTCCCGTCCGAGCGTCTGGAAACTCGTCGTCAAGGTCATGCCGAACTGGTTGACCGTTCCCTGCCAGGTATCTCCCTCCCGGCAGGGCAGCTTGATCCGCAGCACCGGCGGGTCGTAGCGGAATTCCTGCCCCTGCGCCTGGGTCATGTAGGCTTTCACGCCCTGAGCATCGGCCGCCAGGTACTCCCGGCTCGTCTGCCAGCCTACGGTGGTCTCGGCGATCGCGCAGCGGACCCCTCCGACCTCTCCCAGGCCGGTGATCTTGGTCGTCGTCTGCATCCCGTTGGACATCGTGTAGGTCCACTGGTTACCCTGACGAAGCGGGAAGTAATCCGCCGCCGAAGCCAGCGAGGCCAACAGGGTGGACAAGACCACTATCGTTCGTATCGAGAGCATAGTGACCTCCTGCATGAAGATAGAGGACCATCCGCAGATCGGATGGTCTACGGCGAACATCATAGGCAGACGAGCGGATGGGGGTCAAGGCCGGTCCGCATAGGCATTCTGCCTGAGCCGAATCAGACCTCCGCCCCTTGCTTGAGGCGGTAGATGACCGGCACAAGCTCCTCGGCGGTGTTGATCTCGGGATGCCTCTGGGTGGCCTGCTCGATCAGCTCGGTCACCTCGGTGCGCTTCTCGCCCCAGGCGACGAGGACTTCGAGCGCTTCGATCTGGAAGGGTTTGAGCTTGGCTTGAGCACGGGCGGGCGCGGCGCCGAAGGCGAATCCCTGGAGCCTGCCCTTGAGCTCGCCCACGATCTGCTGGGCCATCTTGCGCCCGACGGCTGGCAGCGTCATCAGCATCTTCTCATCGCCCGCCTCGACCGCGGCGGCGATGTCCGCGATGGGCATGTTCAGCGCCCGCAGGCCCTTGCGGATGCCGAACCCTTTGACGCTGGTGAACAGGGAGAAGAACTCGCGTTCGGTGGGGCTCAGAAAACCGACCAGGCGGGGGATGAGATTGCCCCCGCCGAGGCTGCCCTCGTAGTACTCCATCGTGCACAAGGAGACCTCCGTGCCGATCTGGCCGGATAGCGCACTGACGCAATAGCCGGGCAGCATGACTTCATAGGTGACGGCCCCGACCTGCACCAGGGCGGTTTCGGTGCCGAGCTGAACGAGTTTTCCTTCGATTCCCGCGATCATGTCTGTTATTGACTATGGATGATTGACTATTGATGATTGCAGCGGAAGACCCGGACGGCTCGAATCGTCCTCATCGATCATCTTCATTCTATCAATCCTTGTTCCTATCCGCTGCTTATCACGCAGTGGCCAGTTGATAGGTGAATTCGGTAACGTTCGTCTGCCTACCGAACTTCAACACGGGTCACCGAGTTCGCACAGCACAAGGCGGCGGCCATGGCGTCGGCCACGTCCGGCGGTGAGGGCAACTCGGGCAGACCCAGGATCGTCTGGATCGTCCTTTGCATCTGTTCCTTCGAGGCCCGGCCGTGGCCCGTGATCGACTTCTTGATCCGGGTGGCCGCGAAACTCTTCACCTCGACGTGCGCCCGGGCGCACGTCTGCAATATAACGCCGCGGGCGTGGCCCATCAAGATCGCCGTCCGCGGATGGGCGTAGTGCGAATAGACCTCCTCGACCGCCACCATCGCAGGCGCCAGGCGGGTCAGCAGCGCTTCCATGTCCTCGGCGATCTCGTCAAGTCGCAATTCGATCGGCAGGTCGCGAGTGGTTTTGAGAACGCCCGCCTCCACGACGGTCTCCTGCACGCCGTCGGTTTCCACGCAGGCATAGCCGCAAACCTGTAGTCCCGGGTCGATGCCCAGAATCCGCATCGGCCCCTCGAAGCACGGTTTGCCGCTTGCCTCAATCATCCATCATCCATTAACAATCGCCAATCCGGATCACTTCCACCGCCACTGCGTGCCCTGGGGACTGTCCTCCAGGATGATGCCGGCCTCGTCGAGTTTCGCGCGGACCGCGTCGGCGCGAGCGAAATCCTTAGCCTTGCGGGCCTCCGCCCGCTGGGCGATCAGAATGCCGACCAGCTTGTCCACGGCTTGTTCGTCCACGCCGGCGGCCTCCGTGAATTCGTCTGCGACGACGCCCAGAACGTCGCCGCCCAGCTTGACGAACGCGTCGTGGACGGCGCCGAGCGTCTCGCGCGTGACCCCTTTGCCCTCGATGGCCTTGTTGCTGATGCGAACCAGATCGAAGAGAACTGACAGGGCGACCGCGGTATTAAGGTCGTCATTCATCGCCTGCTCGAACTTGCCCCTGGCCTCTTCAAGCTGCTTGAGGACTTCCACGTCGATGTCACCCTGCGGTGCCGTGGTGATCTTCTTGCGCAGGGCCCGGACGGCCTCGGCGATCTTCTGGTTGCCGCTATGGGCGGCGAACAAAGCTGCGTCAGAGAAATCCAGCGGGCTGCGATAGTGGCTGTTGAGGACGAGTTGGCGGACCGCCAGCGGCTCGTAGGCCCGGCTGAGCTTCTCGTGCTCGCCGGCGAAGGCCTGCTTGAGCGTGATGAAGTTGCCCAGGCTCTTGCCCATCTTCTGCCCGTCCACGGTGACCATGTTGTTGTGCACCCAGTAGCGGACGAACGGCACGCCGTTGGCGGCCTCCGACTGGGCGATCTCGCACTCGTGGTGGGGGAACTGGTTCTCGAGCCCGCCGCCGTGGATGTCAATGGTCGCGCCGAGATACTTCATGGACATGACGGAGCATTCCAGGTGCCAGCCGGGATAGCCCATCCCCCAGGGGCTGGGCCACTGCATGACATGGTTCGGCTCGGCCTTCTTCCACAGGGCGAAATCGGCGGGGTTCCGCTTCTCCGCCGAGACTTCGATGCGGGCGCCGGCCATCATCTCCTCGGGATCGCGCCCCGAGAGCTTGCCATAGTCCCGGAACTTCGTGATATCGAAGTACACCGACCCGTTGACCTCGTAGGCGAAGCCTTTGTCCAGCAGGGTCTTGACCAGCTCGATCTGCTCGATGATATGGCCGCTGGCCCGCGGGCTGATGTCCGGCCGGACGCAGTTGAGACGGTCCATGTCCTCGAAGAAGCTGCGGGTGTAGGATTCCGCCAGCGCCATCGGATGCTTCCGCTCGGTCCGGGCGGCCTTGGCGATCTTGTCCTCGCCCGCGTCGGCGTCGTCCGTCAGGTGCCCCACGTCGGTGATGTTCTGCACGTACGTGACCGCGTAGCCCAGGTACCGCAGGTAGCGGACCAGCACATCGAAGCTGACATAGCTCTTGGCATGACCGAGGTGCGCATGTCCGTACACCGTCGGCCCGCAGACATAGATTCCCACCCGCCCCTCTTGAAGCGGTTTGAACTCCTCCGTCCGTCGCGTCAGACTATTGTAAAGCTGTAGAGCCATAGGGTCCCTTCAGACCAAATCCGAATATCGAATCCCGAAATCCAAAACAAATTCCAAACTCCAAGTCCTAAATGACCGAAACGGCTATCGCTGGCCCGGGTACGCCTGCATTCTACCGGCAAGACTCCCGCCGGTCAACGCCCGTGCCGATGGCGGGAATCGGGCCCCTCCGCCATAGCCGCTGTTGGTAGTCCCGCTCTCAGCGGGTTCCATTCGGTCCTCGGTTGACTCGCTATGGCATGGCGGCTATGATGAGGGCAGGACTATGAACGTTAACGTGCAATTGGATCGCAACATGCTCGCCGAGTTCTGCCGCAGGTGGCGGATACGGGAGTTGTCTGTCTTCGGTTCCGTGCTGCGGGAAGATTTCAACTCGAATAGCGATCTGGATTTTCTGGTGAGCTTCGAGCCGGGAACGCCGTTGGACATCGACCGGTTGCTGGACATGAAAGAGGAACTGGAAGCTCGCTTAGGGCGCCCCGTTGACCTCGTGGAGAAAGAGGCAATGCGGAACCCGTGGCGAAGACACGAAATCCTCAAGACCTGCCAGGTGATCTATGCGGCCTGATGCCAAAGACATGGCCCGCCTGTGGGACATGCTGGATGCGGCGAGAACGGCTGTCGAATTCACCAAGGGAGTTGGATTCGAGGATTTCCTCCAGGACCGCAAGACCCGCAACGCCGTGGAGCGCAACTTGGAGATCATCGGAGAAGCGGCCCGCTGCGTTTCGCAGGGGACCCGAGACAATCTCTTCGATATCCCCTGGCGGTCAGTGATCGGTTTGCGGAATGTCCTGGCTCACGAATATGGTGAGATCCGTTATGAGATTCTCTGGACGATAGTCCGCGATAAGTTGACCCCGCTGATCGCGCGGCTGGAAGCCACAGGTGTCGACAGCCCCCCACCGGTGGAGGAGTAGCGGGGCATCGCCCATCTCACATAGCGGCCCGAAGGTTTCAGAATTGGGCATAGGTTCACCGGAATTCGCCCACTGCGGGCTCGAAGCGGGCCTGCTCAGGGAGTTCTGCGCTTCAGGCCTCCAGCGGGATACGCGAACGGAACGCGCGTGCTGGAAGGCGTGCGCAGCACCCTCACTGCTGGTGGCTTCAATGCGGCAAACTCCTGCCGCATCGCGGCGGACTCCGAATCAGTTCGTCGCTTCCTCTGTCAGGACGAAAGCCCCGCACGGACGTGATCGAGTACCTCAAGGCTATAACCGAAGAATTGGGGACTCTCTGCCAGAACCTGACCAACCTCCACCTGCGTGAATGCGCCCAAACCGGTAATGAAGCCGCTTTCCCCTGGACCTCCTGACCGACCGCGAAATGAGCAAGGCGTTCCGCGACCTGTGCTCGGGACGATGGTTCGTGTACAATGATGGCACATGGAATTCAGCAGACTGGAGAGAGCCGCGATCGAAGCTATCCTGTCCAAACCGGTGGACGGGATGGAGATCGCGCGAGCACAATTTGCTGCTGCGTCCATCACCAAACGAGATTACACGGGCGTAGGCTTCTATACGACATTTTCTGTGTCTTCGTTAGTGCCCCCGATGCCGGATGCGCGAGAGTTGCGCACGGAATTGTTTGCAGGAGCCGTTGCGTGCCCGAAATCGGACCCGGAGGGCTGGATCCACTTCATGCTCTGGACGAGTGACGGATACCTCTCGTGCCTGGAGGGTTGTACCGTTCATGATTCCTGGCCGGATGAAGATGATATCGAGGATTTCACGCCCTGTGAAACGCGCCCCGTCGATCACTCGCGACCACAACAGCCAGAGGATGATCTGATCCCTGATTGTCACGAAAGGTTCGAAACTTGGCGGAAGAACACCAGTGGCACAGCATTGCTCAGATCAGCGATCCTTGGCTTGATCGCCTTGGTCATGATTGCGGTCATCGTGATTATTCTCATGAGTCTCTTTGCGTAACGTGTCTTCTACAGCGTCCGCCGGGGTTTCTTGCGGAGCAGGGCGACCGCCGTGGCGGCCATGGCTTCGCCGGCGCCGATTTCGCCGAGACCTTCGTTCGTCTTGGCCTTCACGTTCACCGACTGGAAGTCGATGCCGAGCAGGCCGGCGATGCAACGACGGATCTGGCCCTTCATCGGCGCCAGCTTGGGGGCCTCCGCGTGGATCGTCAGGTCCACGTTCACGACCTCCCAGCCCTTCTTTTCGAGTTGCTCCTTGACCACGTACAGGAATCCCTTGCTGTCGGCGTCCTTCCATTGCACATCCGTGTCGGGGAACAGGGTCCCAATGTCGCCCAGGCCGGCGGCCCCGAGCAGGGCGTCGATGATTGCGTGGAGAGCCACGTCGCCGTCGCTGTGGCCGAGCAGGCCCGCCGGGTAGGGGATGTAGACCCCGCCCAGCATGAGCTTGCGGCCCTCGACGACGCGGTGGATATCCGTGCCGATCCCGACCCGGTAGTCCGGCGGTTTGAATTCCTCGATCACAGTTGCCCCTTCGTGCTGGGAATGTCCGTGCCGACGATCTTGACCGCCGTGGCCAGCGCCTGGCCGAGGGCCTTGAAGATTGCCTCCGCGATGTGGTGGCTGTTCGTGCCGTAGGGGACGTTCACGTGCAGATTGAACTTGCCGGTGTTGGAGAACGCCCGCAGGAATTCCTCGATCAGCTCCACGTCGAAATCGCCGATCTTCGTCGAGCGGTATTCCGCGTGGTACACGCACGCCGGCCGGCCGGAGAGATCGAGCGACACGTTCGCCAGCGCGTCCTCCATCGGCACGGAGCTGTGCCCGTAGCGGGCGATGCCCTTCTTGTCGCCCAGCGCCGTCAGCAGGCATTCGCCCAAGCAGATGCCGATGTCCTCGGTTGTGTGGTGCGCGTCGATGTGCAGGTCGCCCTGGGCCTTGACGGTCAGATCGATCCGGCCGTGCTTGCTCAGATGGGTGAGCATGTGGTCGAGGAATCCCGCGCCCGTGTCGATGTCGTACTGGCCCACGCCGTCGAGGTTGACCTCGCAGCGGATGTCCGTTTCCCTGGTCTTCCTGTGTATGGTCCCGGTTCGATTTGCCATAGCCATGTTTCCCTGTGCCCGCGCCAGTGGGCGCCGGCATGTAGGGTGGGGCTTGCCCCACCGATTCCTGTGAACGCCCGTATGTCATTGCGAGGAGCAAGGCGACGAAGCAATCTCAACCCCACGGTTGGAGATTGCTTCGCTGCGCTCGCAATGACATGAGAACGATTCTCTCACATCCTGTCTTTGTCTTGTTGACGGCTCTCACGCTGGCTTCAGCAGTCCCCTCATGAACTCGGCCGCCAGTTTCGCATTCTTCTCGGCGAACTCGACGCCGACCGTCTGGCCGTCCACGATGGGCAGAGGGTGGCACAGTTCATAGCCCATGTACCCGTTGTAGCCGACTTGTTTCATCTCGCGGATGAAGGGCGGGAATGCGTCGTTTTCGTGGTCGTTGACGATAGTCCCGTTGGCGTTGCGGTCGAACTCGCCGCCGAAGTGGGAGAGGACCTCCAGCCCGCCTGTTTCAGTCACGGCCGCATGGATGCCCTCGGGGCTCTTGTCCGACAGCAGGGGCAGATCGATGCACGCCTTCAGGTGCGGCGAGTTGACCTGCCGGATCATGCGTAGAACGTCCTTGTAGCTTGTCACGATGGGAGCGTGGTTCTGCAGCGCCAGGGTCACGCCGAAATCGCCGGCATAGCGGGCACACTCGGCCAGTGCATCCCGGCATCGGTTCCAGTCGTCACCGCCGGTCGTCAGCGAGTGGGTATGATTCCAGACGTTCCGGGCGATGGCGTACGTGGCGATCTGCGGATGGGTGGTCACGCCGGGCCAGGCGAGAAACACCCGCACGGTCGCGGCCCCGAGCTCGGAGGCCATCCGGATCAGTTCCCGCAGGTAGAGGATTTGGCTCTCTCGATGCTCGCAGATCGGGCTGCTGAAATCATTGTTGCCCGCCACGGCGTAGACCTCGATCCCCTCGCCGTCGGCCATCGACCGCAACTGCTTGCACCGTTTCGTCGGCCAGTCGAGCGGATTGCCGTGCGGCCGCTTGCCGTCGATCTCGATGCCGTCGAAGCCGTACTCCCTGGCCTTACCGATCACTTGCTCGACGGTGAGTGCCTTGCCCTGATACCACACGCCCAGGAACGTGATGCTGTACAAACCCACCTTGATGCCGGGTTTCCTGGGCTGACGGTCCTGTTGTGCTCCGGCCGGCCCCGGCCTGATCCCCAGTGAACCGGCCGCTGCCAGTGCCGCGGCACCGACGAACTCCCTGCGATTCATGCCTGTGCTGCTCATAGGCTGCCTCCACCTCGCGATAGAATTCCCTTCAGAGCGGCGATCAGTCGTTCGTTTTGCTCTTGCGTGCCCACGCTGATGCGCAGCTTGTCGCTGAGCCCGGGAGCGTTCCAGTATCGCACGAAGATGTTCTGCCGGGCCAGTTCCTCATGGATCGGTGCGGCCGAGCCGTTCTTCACCCGGGCGAACACGAAATTCGAGTGACTCTCGAGCACGGCAAGACCCAGGCCCCGCAACTGCTCGGTCAGTACGCGCCGCTGATTCTTGATCCTGGCTACGTTCTCCCGGAAATAGGTCTGGTCTTTGATGGCGGCGGTCGCCAGCGCGATCGCCACCGCGTCGACGTTATAGGAGTCCTTGACCTTGACCAGCCCCTCGATGAGGCCCGGATCGGCGATGGCGTACCCGAATCGCAGTCCCGCCAGCGAATAGCCCTTGCTCAGGGACCGCAGAACGATGACATTGGGGAAGTCCTTGACCAGCACGGCGCAATTCCGCTCGGCGAAATCCGCGTAGGCCTCATCGATCAGCAAGACACCCTTGATCTCGACGGCCAGGGAGGCTAACTCCTCCACGCGAACGAAGGTGCCGGTCGGCGCGTTCGGATTGCAGACGATCGTCAGCGCCGCCCCGGTGGTTGCCAGCTTGGGCGGCAGGTTGAACTCCGTATCGAAAGGAATCTCGATGACCGGGCATCCCTCAAGCTTGGCCAGGACCGGGTAGAGCGTGTACGTAGGCACCGGATAGGCCAGCGGCCGCCGTTCGTCGCAGCAGGCCCGCACGGCGATGGAGAGCAAGTCGTCGCCACCATTGCAGCACAAGATATTCTCGGGCCCGACGCCATTGATCTGGGCGGCAGCCTCCCGAAAGGCGTTGCCCATCGGGTCCGGATACCGTCGAAGCTGTTCCGGCCGGATCGCGGCCAGAGCCTGCATCACCTGCGGCGACGGCGGATACGGGTTCTCGTTGGTATTGAGTTTGACCACATCCATCGCCTTCGGCTGAAACCCCGGCGTGTACGCCGCCGCCTGTTCCACATTGTCACGAAAATAACCCACGGATTCCTCCTGAGCATATTGGGCCTGTCGAGATTATACGGGCCGCGGGATACAAATCAACGCGCAGTCTCGGCGAAGCCCGGCGGTTACGAGGCAACAGGTCGCCCACCTTGGTGGGGGCAGACGGAGTGAGTTCTGTCTGTGTCCTCTTGCGGTACCGGCTTGTTTGGTGTAGAGTACGGAGGCATTGGCTGAGAGAAGTGCTTTTGTGTGCGCCCGTAGCTCAGTTGGATAGAGCAACGGATTTCTAATCTGGCAGGTCACTTCCTAAGTCCATGCCCCAAAACCACTTATGCTTGTCAGATAAGGACTTGTGAGATCAGTCGAAGATCAGGCGAAGCTCAGAAGAAGGCCAAACGAACATGTTTGGCACGCACTTTGGCACGCGTCTGATTGCCGAGGCTGGTAGGACCGGTCCAACTGTGAACCCCTCGGGCGTTGACCTTGTGACAAGACCATATGGTGGATCTCTATCGAGCCGCTCCTTGATGATCTGGGAGGACTTGATCTCACCGGTATTGACTGAGTCATTGTCGGTGGAGGGTCCGGCTCAGGTGCCCGACCCATGCGAGTGGGTCGGGGCGATCCGCGGTCAGTGCCTTCAACGCAACGTGACGTTCTTCTTTAAGCAGGGGGGGCTTCCACAAGAAGAAGGCCGGGCAAACCCTTGACGATCGTACCTGGGATCAGATGCCCCCTGTCTACTGCAGACTGCGCTCTTGCCATTGACGACCTGGCCCATGGTACGGGGCGTAGCAAGATGCATCCCTTGTCAGGAGGATTCACCAAAGAGCCGGACTCTCTTGACACTACCCGTCGAGCAGCCCCGGATGCGTGATGAAGTTCGGACCATCATCTACTTGGAGTGCCTGGGGCAGCCCCGGATGAGTATCTGTGCCGTACGCGAGCAACGTACGACACGATGCGAGAGGCCACGCCTCCGTGATCTCGTCGCACATGAGCCCTCACGAACACCGTTGCTGCGCGCTCGCTCATTCCTTGGCTGCGTGCCTGCGGAGGATCTCAGCGATTTCAGTGCGACCTCGCTGCTCCGCTAGGTCCAGAGCAGTGCGACCTTGCTTGTTCGGGATGGTGGTATCCGCACCCTTGGCGATGAGGAGTTCCACAATCGCCTTATGTCCTGAAAGAACTGCGCGGTGCAGCGGCATGCTTCCCCGCTTGTCTTTGATATTCACACTGGCACCTTTCGAGATCAGCAATTCAACCAGTCCCACCTCACCAGCCGATACCGCCACATGCAGCGGGGTGGCTTCGTCCTTTGTCTTTGCCTGGACATCCGCGCCTTTGGCGACGAGGAACTCAGCTGCTTCCGCTTGGCCGGTTGAGACTGCCCAGTAGAGGGGCGTCCAGCCGAATTCGTCCTTTGCATTGATGTCGGCGCCTTGCTCCAACAAGGCTTTCATTCGCCCAAGATCGCCCATGCATGCGGCCAGCGGGAGCGTGGAGACGTCAGCGCCCTTAAGGATGAAGACCTGGAGCAACTCTCTCGCACTTTGCGACGCAGCTTCCCGCAAGGCGGTCGAGCCATCCCGATCCTTGACATCGAATTTGGCTCCATGCTCAACGAGGAGCTTGACGATGTTGACATCTTCATTCCAGACAGCATAGTGAAGCGGCGGGTAGTCATCCTTGGGCGTGTAGCTGACATCTGCGCCTTTGGTCACGAGAAACTTCACTATGTCCTGATCTAACTTCCAGATCGCGTAGAATAGGGGCGTATAGTCCTTCCCATCCTTGGCGTTGATGTCCGCTCCACGTGAGAAGAGCAGTTCAGCCACCTCCTTGCGTTTGTTGCTGGCTGCCACGTGCAGGGCCGTCCGGCCGTCCTTGTCTTTGGCATTGACGTCAGCGCCCTTTTCGAGGCAACTTCGCACTTTATCCACATCTCCGAGACTGGCGGCGGTATGGATAAGAGCCTCGGCCATCAGGAATTCAACGATATCCTTGCGGTTCTGCCTCGGAGAAATATCAAGAGGCGTTTGACCCTGCTTGTTCTTGACGTTGATGTCCGCGCCTTTGGCGATGAGGAGCTCGGCCGCATCCTTATGGCCTGCGGCGATGGCAAAAAAGAGAGGGGTTTGGCCGCGAGCGCTCTTAACATTGACGTCACCGCCTTTGGCAATGAGCAACTCCATCGCAGGTATCTGGTTGTTTTGGGCCGCGTGGTGCAAAGGCGCATAGCCACGCCCATCTAACTTGTTGATATCCATGCTTTCCTGAATGGATGCCTCTATTCTCGCCAAATCCCCCATGCCAGCAGCCAAGTGGATAGACGCACCCAGTGCCAACTGCTGACCATCGAGTTCAGGCCGGTGTTCAATACCCAACGACCTGGCTATGCCCCTGGTTCCGTATTCATTGGCCCCGATATCGTAGCCTCCGCCCACGGGTCTCAGTTGGCCATCAGTATCATCAGCGACCAAGTCACGGATTCCCCGGTCAATGCAGGGCGATCCAGCGAGAAGGTGCAAGTGATTGTCCAATCCAGGTCCACCGAGGGTGTACCCGTTACCTGTATTGTTGGTCGATACGTGGTTCCACTTATACGTGGTCATGGGCGCTTCGCGCCATAATCCCACGATCTCCGTATTCTCGGTCAGGTTCAATCCGAATCCGGGAGGGTAGCCGTCGTTCTCAGAGTCCGTGAAAAAGGCGTTGTTGGCGGAGATCACGTTTTCCTCACAGACTCGGACGGTAATGCAGTAGCAGCCAGGCGTGGGCCAGAGGAGGTTGTTCTTGATCTCCGCACGCATCCTGGTGTCGCCAGTCACGAATACCTCCGGGTTCATGTGGTTATTGAAGAAGGTATTGTGATAGATCCTCGTGTTGCTCGCGTCGTAGATAAACAGGGTACCACCCTTACCTGAGTTGTCTGCGAAGAGGTTGTTTTGGACGGTGTTTGAGAGGGCGTTATGCTCAATCACCATTGTGGAGTATCGAACGGTGGCATTACGGATCAGTCTGTTTCGCTCGAAGAAAAGCCTGTAATACCTCTGCTTGTCCGCATCCCCGGCAAATAGGGCAACCACGCCTTTGTTCCCGTCGAAGGTGTTGTCGGCAATGGTGATCTGGGGCTGTCCCATGACGTTTGCTAATGGCTTGGCCATAGTGAAGACATTGCCGTGGCCGTAGACGAACAACTGGCTCACTTCGTTGATGACGAAATCCTGGACGACGTTCCGGCGAAAAACGGTGTTGATGCAGGTTCCGGAAATAAGGATGGGATTGCGCGAGTCGTAGACCTGGTTCTGACCGTCGAAGAGACAGTCTTCGATGATGTGCAGACCGTCAGTGAGATAGGCCTGGCAGTCCGAAAACACAGTTTCTTCGGTTGTTCTCTCGGTGCCTGACGCGTTGTTCTTCAAGGTGAATCCGCGAACGGTAACGTAAGTTATCCGGCGACTGGCCTGGCCTGGCTGGTCCGGAAGCGGGTCACCAGCTCCGGGCCAGAGCCCATTGATGGCGAGCGCCCTCTGGAAGAGCTGACGCGGGTAGATGGTCGGTCTTCCCGCCAGCCAAGAGGCTTTGGTCAGCGTGAGCGTTTCGGTTGAAGACGTTTCCAAGTCGGAGAGCACCACGGCTTCGTCATATGTCGCCTCGTCATCGACCTGAATGATCCACGGGCCCGGCGTGGTACGGTTCTTCACCGCTGCAAACGCCGCGCTGATGCTGTTCCAGCAAGAGGGCAGGCCCGGATCGGTTTCGCTCTGGACCGGTTTCCCGCCCATTCCGCCGGTCTTCACGTGATAGTACCAGGCGGTCTGCCCGGCTGCGGTCGTGCCTAACAGGCCAGCCAAAACAAGATTGACCAGCAAGAGTTGAGTTACACTTCTCATGGATCGACTCCTTCCCTACCTAGCTGCCAACAGAGAAGAACATTCCCAGTCGCAGTAGCACTCTTGCCCCGGTGCTTCCCTTTGCTGCTACTCTATCATCAACTCCACTGTTCATCCAGGATTTGAACCCCATAGGGGCTTCGCCCTCCCAGAGGCTCTGACCTGGACCACAGAGGTCCAGTTGTTTCGTGACGGGTCCCAAGGCGCAGCTTGCTCGGCTGAGGAGCTTCGCCTGGTTCCCTTCTGGAACGGCATATTCGATGGAGGGCATGCGGGAGACAATCGACTGAACCAAGGCCATTGACTGGGAAAGCGAAGGCCTGCATCCTTAATCTTAGCAGGATCAACTAAGAAAGGGACCTTTCGAGGGGGACGTTGCCATCAATGCCCTGAGCAACGGATTGTTGATCCGTTGCGTACCCTGGACATGCATCTTACCTGCGTTTCTGAACCAATAACGTGGATCTGTCTGGGCAATCCGAGGGCTATGAGGTGCGAATTCGGCATACATTTGGCACGTACCCCCTTTTTCCGGCCAACGCCGTTGACAACGAAGACGAGAAGTTGTGTAATGATAGGGACTTAGGAACGGAGCGCCCGTAGCTCAGTTGGATAGAGCAACGGATTTCTAATCTGACCGAGTGTTTTTGTAAGTCTTTGCTGCAAAACGATTAAGCGTTGTCAAATAAAGACTTATGAAGATCACGCGAAGATCAGCCGAAGGTCAAATGAGTGCCAAGAGCACATGCGTGGCGCGCACTTTGGCGCGCGCCTGACCTCCGAAGCTGGTAGGACCGGTCCAATCTCCACACGCTATGGGGCAAGATGGTGAGTGTTTATAGAGCAGAGTAGCCGAACTGAACCTGAATTCAAGCTAAGGCCGACATCTGCGGTACGGCAAATGATCTCTGCCATTGCCCGTTTCTTGAAGCGGCTAAGTCCTGCCATGTACACTGGCAGGGAGTCCCAGGCGTCCCATCTCCACACCAAAGTGTAAAGTTTTTATTATCAAACACTTACGACACACGCACTGTGTCAATGCTTCCCCAGGGAATGTGGCGACGATGCCGCCCGTGATCATTCCGCTGTATTCGGCACCGAGTCTCCGTCAATTCTTCGATCTGCGAGGGTCGTTGAATTGGGCGGGGCGCCCGGCAACCGCCACCGGAGAGGCACAAGACCGCTTTCAACTCCCGCATAGGAGCCCCCGTCTTGGCACTGACGATCCGATGGCTCCGATGCGAAATATGTGCTTGGCTGACTATAAGTCTCATAAATGCGGAAGTTTTCAGCCTATTAGAACGTGAAGTTGAAGGGGTTCTGGGACCTAAAAAAAATGTCTTCCGGCAAGACTTCACGCTTGATTCCCAACAGTTTTCACCAGTAGAATGCCGATATCACTACTGATAAAGCGGCACTGTGACGGATTTGAGCTTGATTCTGTTGACTTTTTTCATTAGAATTGAATGTGTCAGTCAGGGATGACAGTTGGGTGTACGCGGAGGCGCGATTCTCTCATCTTGGAGGACGGTGCAGAATGTGCAACAAGCGAGTCTGGCTCAGATGGTCTGTCATTCCATGACCGCCTTCTGCGCGCAAGCATGGTCTTCTTGGGTGTCTTCTGGTTGCAGCCGGAAGGACGTCCCATCCAGTTGAGATTTCAGCCGCGGCATCTGTGAGCTGTCGTCGGTTGTCGCTGTGCGTCAGACTTGGTTGTCCTGAAAATTCCGGACAACAGGAAGGGGAGATTATGCGTGATTTCGCCACGCAATCTCAGGAAGTTCCGAACAGAGATGTCCGTGCGGCAATAGTAGTACTGTTTGAGGTTGTTGGGGGTGCCGCGGCTGGGTGACGAGCATGCTTCGTCTTACAGCCGTTTTTTATTTTGTCATTTTGCGATGGAGCAGTGTGAAGCATGGAATCATCAGCGGAGAAGGTTAAGGGGTAGTGAAGATGAATGCATCGCATTCCTTCGAGATAGTTGTGGTAAGCTCGCACCCGGCACGGGCCAAGAGAGTCCTTTTGCCTGAATTGTGGAAGTTCAAGAGCAAGCGTGTCGTGGTGCAGACAACACGTGCGTGGCTGCCGCGGCTTCGCGCCACGGGACGATTTGTCGATATCCTACGCTTTCGCTGTCCGGCTGAAGATAGTCTGCTTCGGGACATCGTTTCTCGCTTACGGCAACGACGGACAGATGCGAAAGTGAGTTGTCTCGATAGGGTCTACAATTTCCTTTTCACCGGTAGTCGATCTGGCGATTTGGGAGTGTGGCTACATGCGCCGGGTAGCCTCTCCATCTCCCTGGAATCGGAGTCTGCCGCTGACGAGCTTCTGATGGAATGCAAGAGGACCTCAGTACCTGAAGCTGACTATGGTTCGGAGGATTATCTAAGACTCTCAGTGGTTGGCTGCTACGGAAAAGCAGCCGGCGATGAGTTTATCAAGAAAGTCAGAGATGGGATACCACAAGCAAAAGCAGCCCAAGAAGCGACGCAGAACATAGATCCGCTTGAACACTTTGAAGAAGCAAAATTTGTTGTATAACCACCTCGTTGTCGTGACAAGTCAACGTCTGCCCCTCCTTCCTAGCCCCCCGAAGCATCCCTTCTCTATGGAGTGGTCCCGACTCTGTATCTCCCGATCTTGCGGCACGCTTGATGCTTCTCTGGCACAATCCTAAAGGTTAACTACTTGTCAAAACATCTTGTTACCAGTGCAAGGTTATGCATTCGGCTAATACAGCCAGATCACCCTCGACCTCAAGCAGCACCTTGATGCCAACTGATTACCTCGCGTAAGACTCCTACAGGTGCATAGCAATTCTTATTCATCAGACGGGATAGTCTCCGTAGGCTCTTTGGCGGAGGTATCGCTCCAGCAGAGACTTAGTCCGATGGTATGCAGCGCCAACCATTTCCGGAGTTCTACAGGCTTCAAGCTCAACAGACAGACAACAGCTAAAGTCCGGAAACTGCTTGGACCGGGGCAGTTCGGTCGCCACCCTCGCGAAAAGGGCAAGCCATTCATGGTATGTCTCGTGATTCTGCATCACACCCGTAACCAGATCGCTCAGGTGCCCCGGGCCGATATCACCTATGTGGATGTGACATATCCTATTTCTAATGTTGTCGCTGGCTATGTCACTTGGAGCAATACCGCACAGTTGCATATGGCAACAGTCGATGTTTATCCCTATCGTCTCGGGATGAGGCAGGGCGCCAGGAGTCTCGATTCCATCTACTAGCAGATGGATATCCTCGGAATCCGCTATGAAGGGGAGCAGGCCGGGTTCCACTTCTATGGAGATCGACACCCGGTTGTCGTGTGCGGCCTGGGACAAGGTGGCGAGAGATCTAAGCAAGGCGTCTCGCTTGTCTTGATGACATGCTCGTCTTGCTGTTACTTCTACGTGATATCCTGCTGTGTCAGGTTCACCCACGGCCTGGATGCGAGGGTCATACAATCGCGTACCCGCAACGATCTCGACGAACCGCGTGTCGAAGTACTTTTTGTACTCCGGCGTCTGGAGGGTACCTGCCATCCTGATCACGTTCTCCAGTGCCTTCACAGCCAGCAGACGCTCGGTCTCGTTTAGTGATGAAATCTCCGGGATGTAGGTCGCAAAGCCTCTTATGCAAAACGAATGCTCGTACCTCTCACAGACGCCCTTCACATCTTTGTATATTTCTTCTGCGATGCTCTCAGGATCGGGGTGATCTGCGATCTCATGCAAAGCTGACACCGTCTTTCCCATGGGATAGTACCTCTGCAGATCAGCTTCCTGAAAGGCGTACAAATCAACGTTCGGTATTCTGCGTGAGGCAAGCATCTCTAGCGCGTGTTGCATACCTTTTGTATCAAAGGTCGTGATGGCACCAATTTCAAGAAGCGCTGACTTGCGCACATCCAAGCCCCTGCAATTCCGAAGGCTGATCTGGCCATGGCAACTCCGGTAGTCAACAAACAGTGTACCGCGACATGCCTGGAGGATAGGCTTCTGCCAGTCTTCACTGTCAGGATAGGGCCTCTCGCCGGACCACGCCCACAGACTCCCAATTGCGCGATCTGCCAAATAAGGTGAATCAGGTATCATGCCGGACGGGCGGAACTCCTGTATCCAGAGGCTCTTCGGCAGACTGTTCTCGATCCTTTGCCACACTGCGAGGGCCTTCTGGTGATCAACCACGTTGACCGAGACATATCGATCATAGAAATCCCGGGGGCTCACTATAAGGAACTTCTTCTCTCCTTTGACACGATCCAAGTCAAACCTCCCCTTGGCAGAACGGGGCGCACGCACTTCTCGCTTCTCACTCTTCTCAATCACTTCTTCCCAATACCTCGCAGAAGGGAGCAGTGGCTGACACTTGTCCTTGAAGTCCCTGTATGTGTTTCCTCCCACATGAAGTTCGCGGACTTGGCTGAAATCAGGCACGAGCGGCGTTCCCACGCAGCGCGGCACAGGAACAATGAACTCGAACGCGTCAGGTTTCTTGTTTCTGTTAAACTGGTCAGCGGCCGCCGTGGCCAGTTTATCAATGGATATGGTCATATAAGGTCTACAAAAGGAGTCATGATAAACGAATTTCCAGTATTTCTCGGTCTTCGTACGTGGGGTGAAGCCCACCAACAGTACGCAGTGATGGCCCAACTCATGACTATCCTTTTCTTCGTCCGTCCACCTTTCGAATCTCCGCCGCAGGTTCTTCGGGTAAGCCCCAGGATTCGCTTCAATCAGTCTTGCCACTTTCACGGAAAGGATCACGGGGAATCCTTGCCGAATATAACAAGACATTATGAACGCCGCCAGGTTGAGGGATTGGCTATCGGGGTCCCTCAAAACTGACCGGAACGGTATACGCTGCCAGAATGCATTTAGACCAAAATACTCAGATCTGAATAGCTCTGCCAGCTTCTTCAGCGTCAGACCCGGAATGGGGTAATCTTCCGTCGGTTCGTTCTTCTCATTGTGTGACGATGCAAGGGTAATATCAGAGATGCCAAGGACTCTGGCTCCATGTTCGATCATTGAGTGAGTTGCCATGTAGGCGCAAGCCTGAGAGCACCATCCTCCCCATTGAGCCATGGGCGAAGCAAAGGCGGTACTTCTCCAACCAGCAAGCTCATTATGATACACCCCCAGTTCACACGATGTTGGGAAACGAAACTCCTTGAGCCGTGAAGGAGGCACTAGACAAGCTCCGCATATCAGATGGCTCCCTGTAAGCTCTTTGGGAGCTACGTAGCTCTTCTTATCCTGATCCAACCTCTCCCGAAATGCGTTCAGCGCTCGGATATCGACGAAGCCAAGATATGACAGTCTCTCCTTGTCTTTGTCTTTCGTCTGCATGACAGCATGAACGCGCTTCGCCCATCGTGGGCTTTCCACATCATAGAGCTCAGCGTCGCTCCGAGCGACTAGCGATGGGCGCCACTGAGGTTCTGAGAACAAGAGTCTTCCTTGCGAATCATCGACATAAGTACTCCTCAGTAACTCAACCAGAGGCCCGACTGGACCAATGTCCTTGTCTTCGATGTCTCCTCGGCAAAAAACACCGTAGGTGCTGGAGAACTCATCTAACATGGTCATTGTTGTCTCCGTTTCCCAAGCCCGACTTCCAACATGCTGAGGTCCGCATGTACGCCTCAGCAACAGACGCTGGAGTCCGATGCCTCGCTGCAACAGCATACTCCCATTGTGTCTGCCGCAAAGGATGCCGCTTCTGAACTGCTGCTCGGCCGAACCTCAACCGAGCAGGATTGTCGCTGTTCGCCCCGGCTGCGCCAAGAGACAAAATGGAATAATTCTCGCACACACCCCTGCTCACAAATCATGTTCCACCTCCATGGAAGTCAACGAAGTAGTCTTCACGCCACATGAATCATCCACGTCACCGGCCGCCTTACAGGCTCCCTCGCCCAGCCGCAAGATGCTGTACCGGTTCGCTCACCCAACCTGCAACGTCCCTTGCCTACACTGCTCCGGCTCGGCTGGCTCGGTTGAGGTATTACTTCCCTCTTCCGGAAGAGGGGTAGGGTGTCTCGTTCTCCAGTTGGGGGGAAGACAGGAGATGTCGCACCCAGTTCCGGGGGAAAGCAGCTTCTCTGAGGGAGGATACATGGAACAGAGTAGCTCGAACCCCAAACCCCTTGGCGACACATCACGGATCTACGTAGTACATCTGGCGGACCACAACTCGGGCCGTCTGCATGGACGGCGCATTGACGCTGGAAAACCAGCTGATGCCATCCGCGAGCAGATTGCCGAGGTGCTCGTAGAGCCCAAAGAGCCGATAGCCAAGGAATGGGCTATCCGTGACTACGAGGGTTATGGTGACTTGCGACTGTCTGGGTCCGAAGACATTGAGCAAGTCGCTGAGGTGGCCTTCTTGATCGCGGAATGTGGCCTGGTGTTTGCCTCACTCCTCGGATATCTGTGCGGCACGTCTGCGGTTGATGAAGCCCGGCGGTACATGGAGGAAGGCTATCGCGGCCAGTAAGACAGCCTGGCCGACTACGCCCAGGAGCCCGTCGAGGAGTGTTACAGGACACACTGAAGGACCTGCCCCAGTTCATCCACTACCACATCGACTATGACGGTATTGCCCATAATATGCAGTTGAACGGTGATGTCTTCACGCTCGAATGCGACAGGCGGGTTCACGTCTTTGACGCCCATATCTGAGCCGCCACCCGACCATAGTCGCTCGCCCAGGGGCGGCATCTCTTGCACACCCAGGCCCCGACAACAGCCTCAGCCTGTGCCACTTCGAACGGAACCTGTCAGTTGCCAATCGGTCAAGGCACTCCGCCCCCGGCAAAAAAGGTGGAAAAAAATCCGAAGCCATCGAAAAAACTTCGATAGGAGGCCACCCGAAGCTCAGCCGGAGGCGGGACGAAACCCGGAAGCACATGACTGCCATTTGTATCATTTCTGTATCGCGAGGATCGCGAATTTGCTGTTGAGAAGGTCAAGTCTCACTCATTACATTGAGGAGTGTCGGGTACGCTGACAATACATCAGTCCTCTTTTGAAAGGTTCTACTCATGAAGAGAAAAGCACGGCAATCCCGGCCGCAGGCGGTCTGCATTCTGGCGGACAACAGCGACTCCATGCGAGAGGAGAAGGCGAAAGCCGCAACCGAGGGAATCCATGAGATGCTGACGAACGCTCAGACCAGGGGCCCGCAGGGAGTGGAACGCTCCTTCTTCAAGCTCCTGATGATCAGCTTCAGCAATGACGCGAAGATCGTCCCCGGTTGCGACATGACTCCCGTCCGTCAGATCGATCCGCAGACTATCGAGGTTCGCGGCGATGGCGGACAGACAAACATCACCGCCGCTCTTCAGTTGACCCGTGATCGGCTCGCACCCTACATGAAGAGCCTGCAGGAGCATCCGGAACACGCCGAGCACCCTTTGCCGCTCGTGCTGCTGTACTCCGATGGCGAGCACAACGTGGGCGATTCCCCGGCAGGAGTCGCTGCCGAGATCAAGGGCCTGAACCTCGATGGCGATCCGGTCGTCATTGTCTGTGCGGGGATCGCCGTGGGCAAGGCACACCCGGATGAGGCTACCCTCAGAGAGATCGCGTCGCCGGAGTGCTACTTCCCGGCCACCGAGTTGGAGAAGCTGACCCGCTTCCTGGCGGAGGTCGGAAGCTCGGGCCTGTCCTCCGCGCCGGAGATCGCCCGAATGATCAAAGAGGAGTTCAGCGAGTAGCCATGTCGCACGAGACCGCACAAGAGCATTGCAGACTCGTTGAGTCGGCGTTCCTCACAGGCCGCCGTCGCAAGTGCCGCGAGCAGTTGGCCGAAGCTGGCCAACTGCTCCTGGCCGATGGGCAGTTCACTGACGGCAACGTGGCTGTTTCGATCTATACGGATCGTGGGCCTGCCACTGCCGACAAAGACACGAATCAGGACTTCGTTCTCGCCTGGCGGCCGTCCGGTGCCTGTGGTCCCCGCCAGATTCAGTTGATCATGACGCTGGCCGACGGCGTCAGTTCCGCTCTGTACGCCGAATGGGCGGCTGAGCTTGCCTGCTGGACCAGTGCTCACGCACTCCTGACGAACCGGGACCAGATCGACGCGGCCGATCTGGCGCGGTTCGCTTTTGACTCTGCCGGCAGCGCCATCGGGCGCTTGGCCGAAGAGCTTGCCGCCACCCCGACTCTCTTCAAGCCGCAGGACGAGTTTGATGCGACGTGGGCCTACAGGCTGCGCAGAGGCCGACTGGTCCAGACAACCCTGCTCCTTGCCTGGATCGATGGCGAAGGTCTGCATGTGGCTTCCGTGGGTGATGCAGGTGCTGTCTGCCACATCACAGACGACGCGAACACGGTCACCAGCCCCGCGGACCACGTCATCGCCCACTGCGATCTCGAAACCAGCCTTGTCAATGCCATCGGCCCGCACCAGACGACGATCCGTCAGTTCGATGGCTGGTTTGAGGCCGCCGTTGGCACTCAATTGCTCTTCGCCGCCTACACGGACGGCATAGGGAGAGGTCTGGGGACCCAGCCGCTCGTGCTTCTGAAGAGTCTCGAAACATCAACTGAAAACGGCTTCGAACATCCTGCCCGCTGTTATACGCGGCGGGCAATCGACGAACGCCCCAATGAGCACGACGACAACGTGACGTTGGGCGTGCTGCTCCACAAGACCTGACGAGACGGCCGTCCGGGAGGGCTGTCGTGTAGACGCCGGAGAACTTCCCCAATGCGTGAACCCATCCTGAGACTGAGCGCTGCCCAAGTCGGCCAATTGGAGGGGCAATCCTGGAAGATCAACGGCCGCACGTACCGATTCGCGAAACGCAATCCTGCCACCCCAGGCCAACCGCCCTGGACCCAGGGAGCGGAAGGACATGCCTTCCCGCTTCTCGACTCCGATGGGCGGATCGCGATGTACGCGAAGTTCTTCAAATCCAAGAACCACAAGCGCTTCCGCCGAGCGATCTGGCTGACCAAGCAGCGAATCTCCGCCCATCACCCGACGCTTACGGCGAGTCCGGTGCTCTGGGCCGATTCACGCTCCATAGGCCGTCCCAACGGCATCGATTTCGATATCACGGCCTGCTGTGCTCCCGCCGTACCCGGCGAGAACTGGAGCGCACTCAAGGATCGCATCCACAACCGGTCTGTCGTGTTCCCCCACAGCCTTCGCTGGCGCTGCATTGAGGACCTCTTGAGGGCAACCGCTGTCCTGGAGCAGCTTGGGATTGTTCACGGGGACTTGTCCGCCGGCAACGTGAACATCGACCTCAATGCCCCCGCTCATCGTCCGGCGCTGTACCTGATTGACTTCGACGCCTTCGTTGCGAAGCGTGCTTCACATCTCACTCTGAGTGCCCAGGAGGGCGGCACGTACGGAACAGAGGGTTACTGCCCACCCGATCTCACCGCACGGCTGGAGGCGGGAGACAGATCGGTGGCACCGTATTCAGACCGATATGGCCGCGATATGCTCTTGTTCGAGCTCCTGCTCTACTCCGACTGCTACTACCACGAGGACCCACCGGGGACTTGGCCCCGCACCGCCCACTTGGCGAAGCTCTGCGAGGCAGCCAAGGCCCGCTGCCCCCGGCCGGACCTGCACGCGTTGGTGCGCCACTTGCAGGTGTCGACCATCTTCGATCTGCCGGAAGCCGACCGGCCCAGTTCCCTCGATCTTCTACGGCAGGCGGGCATTGCTGTCCCCGCGCCCGCCGCTCCGCTTTGCGGACTCACTGCTCGGCTGCCGAACTTCAGGAAGCAGGTGCAGTCCTTGCTGTCTGCCGCGAAGGCAGGGGCCACTGTATGCAGGCGGCAGGCCGTCCGTATCGCCGAGTTGGCGACCAAGCTCAAGACGAAGCCCCGGACCTGTGCCGCCGTGATCACGGCCGTCTTCCTGATCCTCATTTCCATCTGCTGGGCCGGGCGTCACGCGTCGGCCAGTCCGTTCGAACGCCGCGAGCCGATATCGGCATCTGCCGCCCAGTGGCCGAAGCCCACGAACCAGCCCATGCCGCCGGCGGCGCGAAACCCCTCTGCCCCGGTCCTCGCGATGCAGACGGTGTATGTCGAGCCGGGCAGCTTCCAGATGGGTTCCGAAAACGGTGAGAGCGACGAGCAGCCCATCCATACCGTGCGGATCGGTCAACCCTTCAAGATGGGCAAGTACGAGGTGACGCAGGCTCAATATGAATCGTTGATGGGGACCAATCCCAGCGACTCGAAGGGGCCGGACCTGCCGGTGAACAACGTATCTTGGAGTGATGCCATCGCATTCTGCCAGAGACTGACGGATCGGGAGCGCCGCGCCGGTCGGCTCTCAGAGAGCCACGTCTACCGTCTGCCCACAGAGGCCGAATGGGAGTACGCCGCACGTGGAGGCGTCAAGAGCCAAGGCTTTGAGTACGCCGGTTCAGATGACCCGAATGAGGTGGCGTGGTACGGCGAAAACGATCTCTGGGAACTGCATCCTGTCGGCCGCAAGAAGCCCAACGAGTTGGGCCTCTACGACATGTCCGGCAATGTCGGCGAGTGGTGCCGGGATGGGTACGATCCCGGCTACTACGTTTCAAGTCCGGCCTCAGACCCGCCCGGCACATCGTCCTCAGAAATCCGCGTCGTTCGCGGTGGGCACCGGCATTGTGGCTCCGTGTTCTGTCGCTCGGCCAATCGTGGCTGGTCGTCTCCCACCGCCCCAATCAACATCATGGGCCACGGCTTCCGTGTCGTACTCGCCCGACCGCAATCACCGGCCGAGAAGTCGGACGCACCAATGCCCATGATATCCCTGCACGGGCTTCCCCGGCTACGTTGACCGCAAGAACCCGAGTCCACCCTCACACCTTCGGGCCGCGTTTTCAGTCCCAACCGCGTCACTTCATCCACGCAGTCCTTTCTTGTCTCGCTCACCGGGGCCTGACGGCTGCAAGGGGCCGTGCCAGGGGGCTGCGCCCGCCTGTCACGTCCCTTGCCGACGCCGCTGCGGCCCCGGTTCGCGAGGCTGAAGGAGCTTCGCTCCCTCTTCCCAGAAGGGGGGCTGGCGGTTTGTTCTCCAGCCACGGGTGAAAGAACAAACCGCCGCCCCCCGTTCCGGGGGAAAACGGCATTTAGGATGGAGGGAACATGGAACAGAACAGATTGAATCGAAACCACATAGCCGAGACGCCACGCATCTACGTCGCCTCTTTGGCCGACTACAACGCTGGCCGCCTGCATGGCCGATGGATCGACGCCGACCAGCCGGCTGAGACCATCCGCGAGCAGATTGCCCAGATGCTGGCCGAATCGAAGGAGCCGATAGCCGAGGAATGGGCCATCCACGACTATGAGAACTTCGGCGACCTAAGCCTTTCGGAGTATGAGGGCATTGACCAAGTTGCCGAAGTGGCCTTCCTGATCGCCGGGCACGGCCCGGTGTTCGCGTCGCTGCTCGGATATCTGGGTGGCACGTCTGCGGTTGACGAAGCCCGCCGCTACATGGAGGAAGGCTATCGGGGCGAGTACGACAGCCTGGCCGACTACACCCAGGAGCTTGTCGAGGAGTGCTACAGCGACACGCTGAAGGACCTGCCCAACTTCATCCGGTACCACATCGATTACGACGGCATCGCCCGTGATATGGAGTTGAACGGTGATGTCTTCACGCTCGAATGCGGCCGACGGGTCCACGTCTTTGACGCCCATATCTGAGCAGTACACCAACCACAGCCGCCCCGTTCAGGGGCGGCACCTTCCACGCCCGCAGCCCCCGACAGCCATCACAGCCTACGCCGCAAGCCCTACGACGCCAGGGCCGAATTCCCCACCCTGACCCGGCAGCCGGGAGTCTTCCCCGAAGTCTAGTTTCTTCAGTTTCGTCCGCGCCACGTCTTCCTGTGCCTGCGTTATGTGATGCCACAACCCCCGGCGGTACATGGCGACAAAAAGCCCGCAGGGGTTCCGCTCCCCGGTCGCCAGCGCCCGTTCGGCCGCCGCGAACCATCGCAGCCGGCTGGCCGGACTGTTCGGCACCATGCCACCGGCCACCGCTGCCCGGTACAGGCTGTCCAGCCGCGCCGGCTGCCGGAGATCCTCCAACTCGATCTTCCTCAGCGTCGGATGCCTCTTCCTGCCCGATTCTGACAAATCACCAGCCTTTCGCCCGAGTTTCTGGTTTACAGATCTCGTAGAGAGTTCCTTGTTTGATTCAGGGGGTGGTGATTTCGGCTCTGGCCGGCAGTTCGGGAGTGGCGATTCTGTTTCGCCCGTCTCAGCAGGCTGCCCCCAGGACAGGCTGATCACCGTGGGCAGACCCCACCGGTTTAGCCATATCTGATGCGCTTCGCCGGGCTCCAGCCATCCCATGCTTATCAGGTCTCGCCTGACCGCCTTTACGTTTCGCACGTCCACCCCGAAGGTTTCGGCCACCCATGACGCCTTGCAGCGTCCTCCTGAGACGCACCGGCCCTTGCGATAATACAGGCACCGGAGCAGATGACCCAAAACCGTGGCAATCAGCGTCCGGCTCCTGGACGCCACCAGATAACAGATCATTCGCCGAGGGACCGGCACCTTGCGCCGGTTGTTCACCACTGACCCGATCAACAAATGCCACTCAGGATCACTTTCGGCCGCTTCTTCACGCCGTTTCGTATCCGCCGAAACCCCGCCCGCGCCCCAGGTCAACAGTCCGGCCGCTTCAAGCCGCTGAATCCCTTGTCTGACCTTCGGTTCCGTCCCGGTTCCCAGCAGGGCCACCAATTCGCCCGGCTGGTAGTCCGGCGTCTTGTCCTTGCCGATCCGGCACCGACGGGCCACCAGTTCATGGCAACCCAGCCAGATCCGCAGGTCATATAGCGAGATCAGGCCGTGCATCATCGCGTGCCACGCCGCCAGAATGCTGCGGACCCGGATGAAACAGAACCCACCGGCCGGCTTTCTCTGAATGCTGCCAATGCAGCCAATGCGAGCAACGACTGTACCCATCGGACGTACCCAAAGAATCCGCGCACTTGACGGGCGTGCGGATTACCCGCCGATGGGCAAGGCCCGGCCCCGTGCCGATCCGTCGGCGCACGGACACTCTGCGATTGACAAATGCTGCCGATTGGGCTACGAAAGATACAAGAAGAGCGTCGCAGCCGCAGCCTGCAGCACGCCCGTCAACCCTGCCTGACAACGCCTCATCCCCACGGGAATTGTCGCGGCCGGGCGACAGGTCGGTCACCCATCGGTTATGCAGACGATCCTGTGATGATGCCTGTCAGCGCGACGGTTCTCATCACAGCCTCACTGCCTCCCACGCTACATGCTCCCAGCCGCCTTGCCAAGTCCTCAAGTGCCCCGGCTACCCTACCTTCCGAGTGAATCTCAGCGTCAGATTCTGCTACAGCACATGGTCTTCTACCCTTGCCATAACCGTGGTAGAACAACGTCACAATGGAGGTGACATGACAGACAATCGGCCCGTTCACACCCTCAGTTACGGTACCATTCGCGTCAGCATTTGGTGTAATCCCGCGCCTTTTGGCGACTTCTACAACGTTATTCCCAGCCGAAGCTATAAGAAGGATGACGCCTGGCGTGACTCGAACTCCTTTGGCGAGTTTGACCTGCCCCTTCTCGGCAAAGCCATCCTTGATGCTCACAGTTGGATTCAAACACACAAAGGAATATGCCCATCTGATCTTGCCCTACCATGCCCCAATGGCCAGACGGACGACGACTCCGGCGGAGATGATTGACTGATTCTGCAAATGGTCTGCTGAACACTGTCCCCAATTCAGACAGCTTCGTCTACGCCCCTTGCCGCACGGTTATTAGCCGACAAGTGCACCAGAGTGCGCCTGCGCGCCCCAGCTTACGCAATTGATTCGTGGACGAATGCTGCTTTGGAATTCGTCCCTTGTGTCGTACTCACTGCTTGGCCGATGTCCTCCACAGACACCGATCTACGCTCAGTAGCTTCAGGGCTGTCAAGACATCTGGGTTCGAGTCTCCGCTCACCAAGAGACTCTCGTAGATTTCGAACAGCACATCGTCTGCCATTAGCTTGAACATCGGTCCATCTGTGTTCAAGCTACCACAACTGTATTGCCATGCCCCCCAGAACATCACCTCGCCATACATCATCCCGTGAAAGGGAGCCATGTTGTTCCATACCTCGTGCTTGACAACCATACCCTTCGTGTACCGTGCAGATCGGAGCAATTCTATATGACAGCAAGTATCGTATTCAAACCCGTCTCCGATCCACCCCAGATTCTTCAACTCGCATACCCACCGCTCCGACGGCCGGCGTAGCACGATTTCACTTATGTTCTTCGCATCCCCCCGCAAGGCTTTCAAAAGGGTCATTACGTCAATACCCGTCCCAGTGGAGGCATACAACACTCTGGGTTCCGCTGATACCCGCACGATTCGGCTCAGTTCCTGGACGCACTCATCCAACGTCATCTCCCCCTCAACCACAGTCGGCCACTGATCAAGCCTCCTGACCATCGGTGCGTCCCGTGGAGTCAGTGTGCCTTCCTTGTATGCTTGGGCGAGCTTGGATTGTATGAACCTCAGAATACTCCCATAGAAATCCTCGCTGGCCTTTCCCTTGGCGAGAATATCCGCGAATGTCCTTTCACACGGTCCCGCTGTCCCCTTGATCTCAACGCCCCGGAACTCTTCCAGAGCCTTTCGGAACGACTCCTCGCTGTGTCCCAAATGTTCAATGTACTTGCGGATCAAATCCGGCAACAACGGCCGTTTCTTGCCACGCGAGGTCTTCTTGCTCCCCCCAGCCTTTGCACCCGTTCTGGCTGACACAGCTTTCCAGAATGTTTCCTTCTTTTTCCCTTCATTTCCGGTAGGTTTCCTTGCTTTCGCCATTACCTTTCCTGGCCTCCATTATCCAAGTAACAGAAGATAGTTGTAGTACCGACTTGCAAAGGACCTATATGAGAACACCAGCCACCGTAGCATACGGCGCAAGCGTACAGAGGAACAAGTTCCTTCTGGAGCGAACCCCCATTGTGTCCAGTCATGCTGCTGCGCCGCAGTCTCTATGCCACATCTTGCACACCACGTCCTGCATGCTGGTCGTTTTTCAGACTGCGCGAAAGACATCGCAGATTTCCGCCTCCACACCTGAACGCACCGTTGGTGCAAGGAAAGATCTCTCTAACTCGTGGTTCTATGGAGGGTTGCGGGGTTTACTCCGAGTATACGCAAAGGCTGCCTTTTTACTCAACTCATTATCAATAAATCACTTATAGGGTCTACTTGCATGGCTACAATAACGTTCAAACTTCCGGATGATCTCGCGGCCGAGCTTCAACGCAAAGCTGACCAGCACGGCTTCACGAGCCTCCACAAGTGCGCCCAGCAGGTCGTGGTCGACTACCTCAATGACACGGAGCGACATCGTCTCCGTAAGCAGATGACCGACTTGCACAGAGACGTGATCCATGTGCGTGAGGATCTTGCCACGGCGGTCGTGGTCCTGCTCGTCCAGGCTGGCAGAATCAACAACCTCGATGAGGCTAAAACATGGGTCGACGGCAATCTCATGTCATCCTGATTCTGGCTATCCATATGTTGTCTATAGGAACACTCGGCAAAGGCCAAGGCAATTACTATCTCAATCTGGCCCGCGAAGACTACTACGTCTGCGGCGGAGAACCTGAGGGAACGTGGCTGCCGACGGCCGGTGGCCGGACTCTCGGACTAAGCGACGCCGTCTCGAAAAAGGACCTGCGTGCTCTCTTCCGTGGGTATGCCCCCGACGGCACTCCACTGGTCCAGAATGCTGGCGACCCCGACCGCCGGCCGGGCCATGATCTCACATTCTCCGCGCCGAAGACCGTTTCGGTTCTCTGGGCCGTGGCTTTTCCCGAGACTCGCCGCGCCATCCAGGCATGCCAACTGGAGGCTGTCACCAAGGCCATCCAGTACGTGGAACGTGAAGCCGCGTTCTCCCGTCGTGGCAAGGCTGGCTCCGAGATGGCTCAAGCGGGCATTGTCGTCGCCGCATTCGAACACGGCACCAGCCGGGCTCTTGACTGCCAGCTTCACACCCACGCCCTCGTGCTGAATGTCGCCACACGAGACGATGGCACTACCGGCTCCCTTCACAGCATGCCCCTTTATCTGCAGAAGATGGTTACTGGAGCGATCTACCGTGCCCAACTGGCCCACTTGCTTCAGGAACGACTCGGCCTCCAGATCGTCCGCGAGGGTACATCCTTCGAGATTGCCGGTGTTCCCAGCGAACTCTGTGACCACTTCTCGAAGCGCCGCCATGAGATAGAAAAGACGCTGGGCGAGAAGCGGGTGGAGACGGCCGCCGCTGCAGCCGTGGCCGCTTTGGCGACCCGTGAGGCCAAAGGCGTGGTGCCGCCGCGTTCCGAACTGTTTGCCCAATGGCAGCAGACGGGCCGGCAGTTTGGCTTCACTGCTGAACGTGCTCGTCGCTTACTCCATCAGGTTCAGGCTCAGAACAGTCCCGAACAGGCGAATCGAGTTGTGGACGCCACCATCAACTCCATCAGCCAGAGAGTTACCTCTTTCCGCAAGGATCAACTTCTTCGCAAAGCCCTGTTCGCAGCGGTCGAATACGGCCTGTCCCCAGCCCTTGTCCGTAGGGCTGTGGACGGCCAGCTACACCAGCGGTCGGATGTGTCCCAGACTATCAGTTCCGATGCTGATCCCATGTCCACCACCACGAAATCGTTTGCCCTGCAGAAATCCATTTCACAGTCCGTCCGGCGGATGCGATCTTCTACCGGGCGGCTCATACCGGCGAGAATCACCGAAGCGGCCATCGAACGTTTCTCCAAACCCCGCAATCCATTCACAGAAGAACTCAAACACCACGTTGGCCAGATCGTACGAGCCGCGATGAGACAGGACACCCGGCCCGCAGACCTCGAACACATCGCCCGCCAGGCCAAGCTCACTCTGGCCGATGCCCAAAGGGCTGTCCTTCGCGACCTCGCCGGCAATACCGGTCGGATCAAGACCCTTTCCCGATTCTCTGTTGAGCACCAGGACCTCGCCCTGACCTGCGCCCGCGAGATCTGGCAGAAGGCTGGCTATCGCGTTATCGGCACGTCCCTGTCCAGGGCAGGGGCTGCGCGTCTCGAACAGGAAACGGGTATCGAGAGCATGACCCTCAAGAGACTCGAATTGAGGATGCACCCGACACGGGCCTTCCAGCTCAGACATCACGCCCGCCAGTTGCTGCGGGCGGCCCAGCACAAGACCACCTATACGCTCGACCGCCTCCAGATCGACAAGAGGACCCTGCTCGTAGTCGATGCGGCCGACTGCCTCACACTGTCCCAAATGGAGTCTCTGGCCCGGTCCGTTGCCAAACAGGGCGGCCAGCTTCTCCTGGTCCAGAGCCCCGGCGCACATAACCACGGTCCTTCAAACACGGCGTTCCATGCCATTTGCCGACAACTGAGGCACCCCGAACCGAGCGTGCCGCTCCCGCTACGACGCCCGCGTGACCAAGTGATTGGCGAACTCCTTAACAAGCAGATGGAAAATCAAGATGGATCGAGGAGGTACGAATAATGCCTGCCAAACCCACTGGTTCAACAGCCGACGCCGGTCTCACGCAAACCCTCCTGGCATTGCTGTCTCTGGTTTTATCCATCTTGCAGTTCTCAACAGCATTGACCGCCATGTATCTGACCTGCCGGGCCCCACGCGGCCTGGGCCAGGCTATCACCATGATTCTCGTGGCTTCGACGTTGTGCATCGTGAGCTTCTTTCGGCTGCTTGCCGTCGGCTCACGGCACCAAGATAGATCGCCCTCTCAGATAGCCCTTCATCTTCTATCCTGGACTGCCAAACACGCCCATATCGTTCTCGGTGTCTACATCGGGGGCCTCTTGGCCGGCTTCATGGGATGGATAATCGGGGCCATTGTCGCAGTCTTGCTGCCGATTCTCTTCCTGTCCCCCAGCGACCGTTTCAAATCGACCACGCTTCGTGGTACAGTCCTGATCGCCGCCCATGACGCAGAGCAACGTTGTGACAAGCTCACTGCCCCAGGCGAACCGACCATCAACCTGGCTGGCCACCACTTGCCCGACCGCTTCTCCGAACAGCATTTCCTCATGGTCGGGGCCACGGGAGCAGGAAAAACCGTGGCGCTCCGTCTGTTGATGCAGTCAGTGTTGCTCCGCATCCTGCTCGCCAGCGACTACCGGGCTCTCATCTATGATCCCAAGCAAGACATGATGGAGATCCTCTCCGGCCTGTCCCTTCCCTGTGAGATCATCGTTTTGAACCCCTTCGACGCCCGTTCGGTGGCATGGGATATGGCCAAGGATATCACTACGCCTGCGAGCGCCATCCAGATTGCCTCTATCTTCATAGAAGAGGAGAAGGGGCACAACGCCTTCTTCGCGAAGGCCGCACGCGACCTCTTCGCCGCCGTCATGATCGCCCTCCACAACACCCGTCCCGGTGACTGGACGTTGGCCGATGTCGTCACCACACTGTCCAGCACTGACATGACCCGACAATTGCTCGAAGCCGTCCCGTATACCCGCCTCATCGCCGAGGAACACTTCGGACGCCAGACGAACACCACTACGGCGAACGTCCAGTACACGATATCGGCCAACATCGCGTACCTCAGGCCCATTGCCGCCCTGTGGGAGAAGGCCGCCCGCCGCTTCAGCCTTCAGGAATGGATCGACGGCAATTCCATTCTGCTGCTCGGCAATTCTGAGACACTTCGCACGCCCATCGATGCCATCAATCGCGCCATCTTCCAGCGTCTGGTTGAACTCGTTCTCGCCCAGTCCGAGTCTTCCACCCGGCGCACGTGGTTCTTCCTGGACGAGCTCAAGGAGATGGGCAGACTGGATGCCTTGCCCAGCCTGCTCACCAAAGGCCGCAGCAAAGGGGCTCGGGTCGCGATCATGTTCCAGACCGTCGAAGGGCTCAGGGCCGTCTACGGCGACCGGCTAGCAAACGAGATTGCCGGCATGTGTGCCTGTAAACTGCTGCTGCGCACCGACAGCCCGGAGACGGCTCAATGGGCTTCCAGCGTCATCGGCGAAGCCGAGACTCTGAGATGGATTCGGAGCCATCAGAATGGTAAGAACGGCGAATCCAACTCCCTTTCCCAACAGATCATCACGACTCAGGCTGTGCTCGCTTCGGAGCTTCTGAGGCTGCCCCTTGCCAACCGTGAATGCTTCCACAGCTACTGCATCGTTCCGGCCATCGGCATCTGGCGAAGTGTCACGCGTTTTGCGCACGATCTGCTTCCCAAAGGCGCCGCCGCCAATTTCGTGCCGAGGCCCGATACCGATCAGTACCCTGTGTGTCCCTTGAATGATGATGATGACGATCAGAGAAGCCTCAACAACATTACGCGGATGACCTGGAAACACAATCTGCCGACCTATGACCAGAATCTGTAAACGAGTTGCACACAACGCACAATACGACAGGCCTTATGAAAGGAGCTAATCTTATGGCCACGCAAATCACGCTGACGGAAGTCGTTGCCCTGCGCGTTGAAGATACTCGTCGTATCCGACGCAGCCTGCCTGCGGGAACGGTCAACCCCACTGTCATGGCACTCGCAGGTCTCGTGGCATTCGTCCTGATCGCGGTAGCCGTCGTGCTTCGCGCTCCCTTGGCCAGCGTCACCAGGAGCTACGAGCTTGAACGGGAACGGCAAGTCTTCAGGCAGCAGCAGAACGACTATCGTCAGGCCCTGGAGCAAGCCGTCCGGAGCGATCTCTCGGCCACGACGGCTGCCCTGGAGCGGCTGGCGGTGGCCGCCATGTCCATGGAGTCGCAAGTCCAGATGGCCATTGGCATGCCTGTGGACGCTGCCGTTGCCCACCCGCCAACCCCCATCCGTAGGGCCTTTCTGGCATCCAACTCCTTCCGGACCGCCTGGACCGACCTTGCCAATGCCGCGGTCAGCCCGGCCAGACTCAAGGACTTGGCGGCAGTGCCCACCGCCGTTGCGGTTCGACTGGCCCAGCACACTGCCCGCGAATCCGACCGCCAGGAGCTTGCTGAGGTCATGGCCACTGTGCGGTCGCTACAGGCCAGGATTGACGCCCTTGACCTGTCCGTCCTTTGTGCGAGCCAGCCCCTTGACAACCAATGTTCTACAAAGACAATCCACACCACAGAAAGGAGGTAGTCCAAACATGGACCGACTCGTCAGATCATCGACCCGCATCGTACTCGTGAGCACTCTTCTCGGTTGCGCATGTTTCGCTTCCCAATCGAGCCGTACCCCCGTTACCTCAGACCAACTGAAGTCGAATTACCAGCGAGATGAACGCGCCTTCCTCATGAACCAGGATAACACGCTTGAGGCCCAGCACATCCGCCAGGCCCTCACCCGCAAGGCCCAGGAAACCCATCAGGAGCTTCAGGCACTCGCCGAGCGAGGCACATCATTCTCCCACAGGATGGATACGCTTCTCGACAGCGATGTGGGCAAGCGCATCGCGAGATACCACGTGGGGCCACTGACCTACGTTCACTTCATGGACTTTCCCCCCGTCTCCGTACCGGAAGTCACTGCCAAGCTCGATACTGCGTCATCGTTGCTGAATCGTCTGCGTATGATACCCGACGAATCCGATGTCGGATTCCTTCCCAGTGACAAGGCCCAGCAGGAGCTCCAAGACCTTCACGCTTGGGCCAATACGAGGAAAACCGCTCTCGAAGCGGCGGAGGCCTCGCTCAACACTCTCATTCGCCGGGCCCCGACCGATATCGACCTGTCCCAATCCGTGACTCTCCGTGTGGCCATTGAGGAATACAGGTCCACGTGGTCCCAACTCGTTGTGGAATCTATTCTCGCGTCCCAGGACGTTGCCGGCCAGGACGTGAACGACACCATCATGGAAGGGGCTTACCACGCGCAGATCGAACGAGCCGCCTTCGAGCGGGACACCATCCTCGCCCAGATGCGAGCGGAAATTGACAGACTCCGAAACGAGTTTCAAATCGCTCTTCTCGACCAGAAGCGGGCGAACGAGAAGGCCCTGACAGAGGCCAATGAGAGATACAAAGACACATTGGCCGAGCTCAACCGGCTTCGACAACGGGGCGAAACTGACCGCACAGTTGCTGATGTCTACGATCGCATTGGACAAGATGCCAAACTCAATGCGGCTCGTAAGGAACAACTCAAAGCCCTCGCCAGAAGTCCCGAGGTTCAGAGCCTGCTCGCTCCGTTCCTGACCTGGGGATACCACCAGCCTGGACAGGCTGTGCCGGCCTATGAGAAAGGCCCGGTCTCACTCACCCGGCTCCAGGTTGTCCACGCCTTGCGCCCCAGCCCAGAAGGGTTGCGAGCCCTTCTAACTGCTGGAACGGCTGTTCGCGACAAGGAAAGACCTCGCTGGCCCTTTGCCAAGAACCTCCAACACTTGAAGCCTTCGGAACTGGACCAGCTTCGGCAGGCCCAGCAATACCTCATCGACCTGGGTGAGACCATGGTCGAAATGGGCATGCTCGCACCATAGGCCCCATTCGTGGCTTATCCGTCTGACCGTTTCGTCAGTAGAAGCCTGATAGCCGGTGACTCAGGCCCCGTCACTGCTGGCGAAACGGCCAGCTTCACTGCTGCGCTTCGGGTACTCTGCCACCCGTCGTGCGGACGAACCCCTCGGACTCTGAACCGATCCGGCAGAGCGAGGCAAACGAAAGTCACCGTCTCCGGCCTTTCGCGTCAGGGCCACTGGCCTGACGGCCTTTTCGGGTGAGCCCCGACGACGACGGCCGAAGACGGCAGAGCGTCCCAGAACCCGGTACGAGACCGTGTTTGCAGAACCCTGTGCAACACATTCCGGCCAGAGAGGCATAACCCTCTCAGACATACGATCCATAACAACAGGCATGGGTAGATGATGCCCACCAACCTCTCGGCGTACCGTGCTCATCCTGCGCGGCAGCCCAAGAGGTTGGCGGCGCAAGATCAAGGTTCCCAATTCCACAGGAATACCAACGCAGAAAGGAAGGCACCCATGCAAAACCTTACCCGTGCACACGACGAGCTGTTCACGCGGCACCCGGATGAGAGATTCAGTTCGCTGGCCGATCTCTGGGATCACTGTGAGCGCACCCGAAGCTGGTCCGCCGTCTCGTGGGTTCCCCCGGCCGAGTTCAGGGTGGAACCGTATGCCGAAGGATTGTCCATGACCATCCGAAGCTTCCCCACAACGCTGACAGACTGGAGCTTCACGCAACTGTGCTCGCTGGCCTCAGTCAGCAAGGACACGGTGAACAGGCTCTCAGCCAACACGGCGACCGAAGTCTTCAAGGAGACTTGGCCGCGAGGCTCAAAGCCGTACCAGATCCTCACGACCGAGAAGACCGTACAGTCGATCCACCGGGCCAGCTACACGCGGCTCTACAATGTGGAGTTGCTCACGACCATCCGGGAGTTTGCGGTGGACTTCCAGCCGCCGCAACAAGCCCTCACCGACTCCAGAGCCGGAGGCGATATCCCGCCGGCGACGGGCTTCTACTGCGGAGAGCAGGACATGTTCTGCTTCCTGATCGATCCGACCGGATGGGTCGAGATCGACGGCGAGGCCTTCGCACCGGGGTTCTTCGTCTGGAACTCCGAAGTCGGAAGACGCAGCGTGGGAATCCAGACCTTCTGGTTTCAGGCCGTCTGCCAGAACCACATCGTCTGGGATGCGGTGGATGTAACGGAATACACCCGAAAGCACACTACGAACGTCCATGAGGCCCTGAGCAATATCCAACACATGCTTGCCCGGCTGGTCGAAACGCGCGATCAGCGGCGGGACACCTTCGCCAAGGTCATCAAGAAGGCCATGGGCACCACCCTGGGCAGTGATGCTGAGGACGTGATGAAGGTGCTCCGCAACCACGGCATTCAGAAGACCGTGGCGCAGCAGGCCCTCAAGATCGCTGAGCAGCAGGGCAAATTCACCATCTTCTCCATGGTGGATGCCCTGACCCGCTTGGCACGCGAGCAAAAGAATGCGGGCGACCGCACGGAGGCCGACGCCAAAGCCTCAACGCTTCTGGCCCTGGCCGCCGCATAGAACCAACTCATCTCAATGCAGAAAAGGAGGTTTTGACCATGTCAAACCGACCAGTCCATGAGATCCGACTCGGACACGTCAAGGCCGTGATCTGGGCCAATCAGACCGACAACGGGATTCGTCACAACGTCTCCGTGGTGCGCCTGTACCGGGATGGCGACACGTGGGCAACCAGCGACACCTTCGGCAGGGACGACCTGCCTCTCCTGTCGAAGGTCGCCGACCTGGCCCATACGTGGATCTTCGTCGAAACCCAGAACGGTCTGGGCCGAACGGAAAACGATAGCCGTGACACGCCCGGCAGCCAGCGGAAAGCCGGCAGCCGGACCGGATCTCGCCGATAAGTCGTCACGTCAATGTCAAAAGGTTGGGAGAAACACTTGCGCCGCCCAACCTTTTCCTTCTTGTAAGAGGACAGCGGCGATTGTGCCCCGTCACACCGTCAGGATTGCAGCGATCTGCGGGCGAAGCGCGTCCATCACGGTCACAAAGGCCGGCAGTTCCTGCAACAGATTGTCCAGCCACTGATCCCAAGTCCGTTCCACGTAGGCCAGCATGTCACCATCAAAGAGATCATCCGGCCCGTCGAAACCCACGCCACGCACGGCGCACTTGGTCCTGACCAATCCCTCGAAATCCGTCAGATCCAGACCGTCTCGATACGCTCCCAGGATGCGCCAGATGTCATAATAGTCCCGTGCCCGTCAACGGCTCCAGCCCCGTTCCTCCAACCGCCGTCGATGTTGAGGAATCGCCCGCAGTTTCTCCGCGATGATCTCCTCCAGGGCATAGACCTGCATGTCAGCCTCGACAGGCTCTCCATAATCATGGCTTACGCTCCGGCGGGACGGAGCCTTGAGAATGGGCTCATCAACAGCAATCTCCACCAGCGCTCGCGTCTGCAGCGTCCGCTGCCAGGGCAGTTGTGCCCGGATGCTGAACGCCTCCTGTCCGGCCGGGTGAGGGTCCCGTTCCGTGTACCGCTCCCATACGATCCGCACCGGAGCGTATTCGTCCAGCAATTGACTTGCCGTCCGGCAGACGCCGTCTATCGCCGCCTCCATATCGCCGCCCACAGGCACGCCGGCCAGACCCGAGAAATCCAAATCCTGAGAGAATCGGTAGTCCCCGAAGTAGCACTTTTTCAGGGCCGTTCGGCCCTTGAATATCAGCGTCTTCCGCAAGTACTCGTGATGACTGATCCCCGCCAGTATCCAGGACAGGACATAATCCTGTTCCAGCACATCCCAGCCCATGCCGGTTTGTCTTCTGGCCTGCTCCAGCCGTGTCCGAAGGGGCCTCATAGCGTCACCGTACCTTCCCAGCCAGGTTCTCCTGGACCATCCATGCCCGATTGTACCCACCCCGACGCGGACCGGTCGGATCGAGCTTGCTGCAGCCCGTGACCTCCACCCGCTCAAGGGCAGCCAGCCGCGAACGCTCCATCCCGGTATTTTCCAGCACCCACCCCAGCCGCTTGGCCGTGGCCGCATCCAGCTTCAGTGCGTATTCGATGAGCCTGTCCAGATTCAGCCGTTCCTGCGCCCCCTCAAAGGCATGAATGACCTCTGCGAATCCGCCGCAGTGCTGAGGCATTAGCAGCCCGTCAATCAGCGTCCGTTCCATATCCGTGACCGTCACCCGTGCTTCCCCGATCCAGACTTCCTGAGTCCCGAAGAACCGCTCCGGCTTGACCTGAACGAACTGATAGACGGTTTCGCCGACCCGATACCCACCCCCACCGTCCGTGCGGCCACGCGGCACCCAGCGTCCGGTAATCGTGGTGACGAAAACCTGACCTGGAATCTGATCGGTCAGTTCGTGGTAGTGCATGGCCGAGAAGTGGTTGATCGCCGCCGGCCGCACCAGCGCCATGGCAACCTCGAATTCATGGGCTGGAGAGACGCCCGGCACGGCCGACGAGAGAGCATACAGACCCTTGCGCAGCCGAACCAACCATCCGGCCCGCGCCAGGTGGTGCAGGGCCTGACCTACATAGCCTGCAGACAGCCCCACATCGGGGGCAATCTCACGGGCCTGTTCCGTCGAGAAGACGCGGCAGCCATCGGCCGCCAGCCGCCGAACCAGCGTCAGTGCCGGTGTCGGCTGGGATGGATTCTGTCTGTTTTCTCTGTAAACTTGCGTTGAAGAATGGGCAATCACCTCCAGAAAGTGATTTACAGGCGTGTCATGCCCGATACAATAACTCCCAGTGGTGACAATGGGTTATGGAAGCCTGAGCGAGATGCGTATTCAGGTCTTCAACGCCCGTGTAGTGAGAGGCCCTGCGACTTGGCTACTGAGGCGGATACATGTCGGAAGTACGTGGTTCCCAGGCTTGTCCAAGCCGGGTGGGATACTGAACCGCACTCTTTCACCGAACAGAGAACCTTCACCGACGGCCGAATCGTCGTTTCCGGCAGCAAGGTTCACCGAAAGAAGCAGAAACGGGCTGATTACCTGCTCCGCCATACCGTCGATTTCCCCGTTGCCGTTGTCGAAGCCAAGGCGGACTACAAGAAGCCGGCCGACGGCCTCCAACAGGCCAAGGAGTACGCCGAAATCCTGGACCTGAAGTTCGCCTACTCCACGAATGGGAAGGGAATCATCGAGTTCGATTTCCTGACCGGCCAGGAGCGCGAATTGACAGCGTTTCCGACACCCGATGATCTGTGGTCCAGGCTTACCCAGGCTCACAGCATAACCACGGATGTAACCACCAAGCTCCTGACTCCATCATTTTCACTCGCCGGGAAGACGCCCCGGTACTATCAGGAAATCGCCATCAACCGGGCAATCCGAGCCACCCTCCAGGGCAGACGACGCATCCTCATCACTTTGGCGACGGGGACAGGCAAGACGCTCGTTGCTTTCCAGATCTGCTGGAAGCTCTGGTCGTCCCGGTGGAATCGCACAGGGGAGTACCGACGCCCCAAGATTCTTTACCTGTCGGACCGCAACCTCCTTGTCGATGACCCCAAGGACAAGATGTTTGCCGCTTTCGGCGACGCCCGTCATAAGATCGCCAACGGCGAGATCACCAAGAGCCGCGAAATATACTTCGCCATCTACCAAGCCATCGCTCAGGACAAGTGCCGCCCCGGCCTCTATAAGGAGTTTAGCCGGGAGTTCTTCGACCTGATTATCATCGATGAGTGCCATCGTGGGAGCGCTAAGGACGAGAGCAATTGGCGGGAGATCCTGGATTACTTCGAGCCAGCCTACCAGCTCGGCATGACGGCTACGCCACTCCGGGAAGACAACCGCGACACGTACAAGTATTTCGGCAATCCGATCTACACGTACAGTCTCGCGCAGGGCATCGACGATGGCTTTCTTGCCCCGTACCGCGTGCATCGCATCGTCACGGACTACGATGCGGCCGGTTGGCGTCCGAGCAAGGGCGAGCTTGACCGCTACGGGCGGGAAATCCCTGATGAGGAATACCAGACGCCTGATTTCGAGCGGAAGGTGGCTCTCAAGGCCCGCACGAAGGCGATTGCCAAGCACTTGGCCGACTTCATGACGAAGAACGGCCGTTTCGCCAAGACGATTGTGTTCTGTGTCGATCAAGAACATGCCGACGAAATGCGAAGCGAACTCAACAACCGCAATTCCGATCTGGCGCGGGAGCACCCGGATTACGTGTGCCGCGTCACCGCCGAGGAAGGCCAAATCGGACGCGGACACCTGAGCCGCTTTCAAGAGTTGGAAACCGTGAGCCCCGTCATCCTCACCACGTCGCAACTGCTCACAACCGGTGTGGACATCCCGACGTGCAAGAACATCGCCATCGTGCGGGTAGTCGGGGCCATGACCGAGTTCAAGCAGATCATCGGCCGGGGGACGCGCGTACGCGACGACTACGACAAGTACTTCTTCAACATTCTGGACTACACGGGCTCCGCGACGCGGCACTTCGCCGACCCGGATTTCGACGGCTACCCTGCCTTCATAACGCAAGAGGAAATCGACGCGAACGGCGAAATCACGAACACGGAAATCGTCCAGCCGAAAGACCCGTCGGATATTGATGAGCCTGATGGCTCGGATGTTGTCATCGACGGTCCACCCGAGATTCTCGAACCGCCCACCGCCGAACACCGCAAGCTGTACGTGGACGGCGGGCAGGTCGAGATTGCCGCCCATCTGGTCTATGAGCTTGACTCCGAGGGTAACAAGCTCCGTGTCGTCAAGTACACTGACTATACCGGCGAGAAGGTGCGGACCCTCTATCCTTCCGCAGCGAAGCTTCGGGAGAAATGGGCCGATCCGGGCCAGCGGTCGGACATCATTGACGCTTTGGCCGAGCGTGGCATCGATTTCGAGCAGCTTGCCGAAGTCACGAGCCAGGCCGATGCCGATCCGTTCGACTTGCTCTGCCACGTCGCCTACAGCGCCCCCTTGCGGACCCGGCGGGAACGGGCCACGAGCCTCAAGAGGGAGCAGAAAGCGTTTTTCGGTCAATATGGCCCGCAGGCCCGAACCATCCTGGATGAGCTTCTCGAAAAATACGCCGAGCATGGCGTTGCTCAGTTCAACTTGCCCGATATACTCAAAGTCCCCCCGATCTCCAATCACGGCAATGTGATCGAGATCGCCGGGTATTTTGGAGGACCGGAGAGACTCAGTGACGCCGTAAACCGGCTACAGGCGTTGCTATACGCGGCGTGAAGTCCGACGAAGGGAGTGCCGACGCGATGATTCGAGTAGTGAGCAAGGGCCTTTGGAAGGAAATCCGGGCCTTGGCGAGAAGAGGCAGTACGAAGGCCGCTGCTATCGCATACGTGAGCAGCGAGGAGGTATCCTTTGGGGAGGGAGATGTCCTTGTCACCGATGCTTCCGATGACCAAATCGCCTCTGGTCAGACAGTGGCGGCTATCCTTGACAAGGCGTTGAAGCAAGGGGCGGCTGTATATTCCCTGTCCGGTCTTCACGCAAAAGTCATTATCCTTGACCGGGTCGCTATCATCGGTTCAGGCAACATGTCGGGGAATTCCGCCGATGAACGCACGATCGAAGCGGCCATCATTACGGATGTTCCATGTGCGGTATCGAGCGCCAGGGGCCTCGTAGAAGATCTTGCCAGGCGTTCGACGCTTGTCGATAACACGTTCATCCGACGAGTCTCTGCAATCAAGGTAGAGAAAAAGCCGCACGGGAGCGTGCGTCGCCGGAAACCGGTGCAGGTCAAGACACGCGATTCCAGGACGTGGATTGTCAGCGTCAGCCCCCTTGACGAACGCCGCTTCCACAATGAGTGTGACGACATCCAGAAGGGCATGGCCGAAGCGAAGCCGCAGAAGAAGAATCGGTATTCGACTGTGAGTTGGATACGCATGGCGAACCGCAGCAGATTCAGGATACACGCAAAACCAGGTGACTCGGTGATCCAAATCTGGACGGACACGAAGCGGAAGAAAGTCCATGCCGTGTACCCACACAGCACGATTCTCGTTTGCCAGAAAGAACCGCGGTGCACCCGATTCTATGTTGAGGAATCCCGCAATATCGAGGATCGCACGCTCAGATGGTCTGATTTCAAACGCCTTGCCCGGTCCATCGGTGTCCCATGGATATTGACGAAGTCGTGTACGCGGGAACTGCCACAGGAATGTGACGTGGCCCTACACGCAATGTGGGGGAAGTCTGAATGAGCCCACGCAAGACGAAGAAGACCGTTGTCCCCCAGACCACTACCCAGCAGCTTGGCTCCTTGATGAAGTCCGCCCGCGACATTATGCGGAAAGACAAGGGCCTCAACGGCGACCTGGACCGCCTGCCCATGCTCACCTGGATTATGTTTCTCAAGTTCCTGGACGATATGGAGCAGATTCGGGAGCAGGAAGCCAAGGTTGCGGGCAAACGGTATCGTCCGGCCATCGAGCCGCCGTATCGCTGGCGGGATTGGGCTGCCAAAGAGGACGGCATCACCGGGCCGGAGTTGATCGCCTTCGTGAATCAGGATGAAGCGGTCCGCCCCGACGGCAAGCGTGGTCCCGGCCTCATCGCCTACCTGCGGTCCCTGCAAAGTACCAACGGCACGAACCGGCGGGACGTGATTGCCAGGGTCTTTCGCGGCGTCATCAACCGCATGGTCAACGGCTACCTGCTTCGCGATGTCATCAACAAGATCAATGGGATTCACTTCACATCCTCTGAAGAAATCCACACGCTCAGCCGCCTGTACGAGGCTATGCTCAAGGAGATGCGAGACGCCGCAGGCGATTCCGGCGAGTTCTACACGCCGCGTGCCGTCGTGCGATTCATGGTAGAGGCCATCGACCCCCGGCTTGGTGAGACCGTGCTCGACCCTGCGTGCGGCACCGGCGGGTTTCTTGTGGAGGCGTATGCTCACCTTGAGGCACAGTGCAAGACCGTCGAACACCGGAGGATCTTGCAGGAGCAGAGTATCTTCGGTCAGGAGGCCAAGCCCCTGCCCTACATGTTGTCCCAGATGAATCTCCTGCTCCACGGCCTGGACTACCCCAACATCGGCGACGGCAACTCGCTGGCTGTCAACATCAAGGAAATCGGCGACAAGGACCGCGTGGACATCGTTCTGACGAACCCGCCCTTTGGTGGCGAGGAAGAGCCCGGCATTAGGAATAACTTCCCCGACGACAAGCAGACATCGGAGACGGCGTTGCTGTTCCTGCAACTCATCATGCGAAAGCTCAAACGCCCGGAGAAGAACAATGGTAAGCCTGGCCGAGCAGCCGTCGTCGTCCCAAACGGTACTCTCTTCGGCGACGGCGTCTGCGCCCGCATCAAAGAGGAACTGCTGAAAGACTTCAACCTGCACACCATTGTTCGCCTGCCAAACGGCGTCTTCGCGCCCTATACGTCGATTCCGACGAACCTGCTGTTCTTCGAACGCTCCGGCCCGACGAAGGAAGTGTGGTACTACGAACAGCCATTGCCCGAAGGCCGCAAGAACTACACGAAGACCCAGCCCATTCAATTCGAGGAATTCAAGCCGTGCCTGGAATGGTGGAAGAAACGCAAGGAGAATGAACAGGCATGGAAGGTCCCCGCCGAGGAACTGCTCGCCGCCGGCTGCAATCTGGACCGCAAGAATCCAAACGCCAAAGAGGACATCACGCATCTGCCACCCGAGAAACTCGTCGCCAGCATTTTGCAGAAGGAACAGAAGATTGCGGAAATCGTGGGCAGGATTACGAGTCTGCTCGCAAAGGGGGCGGAATGAGCGTGCGATGGCCGACTGTCAGGCTCGGTGACGCACTCCACCAACGGAAGGAGTTCATCCAGATCGATGATCTGGCTACCTACAAACGCCCGCGAGTCAAGCTCCACGCGCAGGGGATAGTTCTCCGTGATGAAATCCAAGGAGCAGGAATCAAGACAAAAAGCCAACAGGTATGCCGGGCGGGGGAATTCTTGGTTGCTGAAATTGACGCCAAGGTGGGTGGTTTCGGAATCGTGCCCGATGCTCTCGACGGTTCCATCGTCAGCAGTCACTACTTCCTGTTCACCGTGAACGAGACCAAGCTGGATAGACGTTTTCTCGATAGCTACATCCGCACCCCTGCGTTTCGTGGCCAAGTGGAAGCCCAGGGTTCAACAAACTACGCGGCTATCCGTCCTGCCGACGTGCTGGGTTACACGATCCCTCTTCCCCCCTTGCCGGAGCAGCGGCGGATCGTAGCCCGGATTGAGGAACTGGCCGCCCAGATCAACGAGGTTCGCACAATCCGTCAGCAGGCCGACCACGAAACTGGCGTGCTGTCGCATGCCGGAGTTGAACAAGCGTATCAATGGCTGCGGACGCGCTTCGCCGTGAGCAAGCTTGCCGATGTGTGCGATACAATCACCGACGGCGATCACAACACGCCCACGTTCACCGACGATGGCATCCGCTTCATCTTTGTTGGCAACGTATCGTCGGGTTATCTGCACTTCGACAACTGCAAACGGGTTTCGCCGAGTTACTTTCACACGCTCAGGTCGCAGCGACTTCCAAGACGTGGGGACATTCTCTATAGCGCCGTCGGCGCAACTTTGGGAATTCCCGCAGTCGTGGACTCTGATCAGCCGTTCTGCTTTCAGCGCCACATAGCGATTATTAAGCCTGACCGCAGCAAATTGGACAGTCGCTTCGGATGGCACATGCTTCATTCTCGAACGATCTTTGAGAAAGCGTGGGCATCGACTACGGGCACGGCCCAACCAACCGTACCCCTTCGGGCTATTCGCGATTTGCCGATTCCCGTCCCGCCCGTCCCTGAGCAGCGGCGGATTGTGGCCGACCTGGACGCGTTGCAGGCCGAAGTAGACGCCCTGAAACGTCTGCAGGCCGAGACTGCCGCCGAATTGGACGCTTTGCTCCCCTCGCTCCTCGACAGAGCCTTCAAAGGAGAACTCTGATGCCGAATCGGGACTACGGGCGTTTTTCACAACGGCATGGGTTTTCCGACCACGACGGCGATGAACTAATACGCGATGATGCTCCAGAGTCACTTCGGTGCGGCTTGCTGGAAATCGGTCAGAAGATGGGCTTGGGGCCATCTCAACTGCGACGCATGGTCTGCGGAGCCCTTCGTGTCCGGCCCGATTCTTCCAATTGGTCCGAATATCCTAACGTTTGGCAGGAAGTTGAAGGCTTGATTCACAGTTGCGCCTGGAATCGGGTCTACGACACGATTGAAGCAGTTTATGCCGCTCTTCCCAGAACCCAGGCGGAGGCATTCGAGGCCCACGTCAATGCTCTCTTTGCAGAAGAAGGAATTGGTTGGCAACTCTCGGATGGAGCAATAGAGATTCGCGGAAACGAGGCCTTTGAAACGGTAGTCACAGACGGCAAAGAGGCCGTCGAAAAAGCTGGGATGACGGTGGCAAGTACTGAACTCCATGAGGCAATCCGCGATCTGTCTCGCCGTCCAGAACCAGATCTCTCAGGTGCGGTACAGCATGCAATGGCTGCACTGGAATGTGCGGTTCGTGGGGTCTCAGGAGAGCCCAGGCCAACCTTGGGTGAGCTAGTGAAGAAATACCCAGACCTCTTCCCGAAACCGGTAGACGAGGCAGTGGCAAAGCTGTGGGGTTACGCATCCGAACAGGCACGGCATGGCCGTGAGTCACGTGATCTCGCATGGGAAGAAGCTCAACTGGCCGTCGGGGTAGCGGCCGTATTGTGCTCTTACCTTACGTCGAAGGTAAGACAGTAAAGATCATAGCAGCTTGGCAGGAAGGAGAGCGGTAATTGCCCAACAACGGCAACAACCAGACTCCTGAGAACATACTGGATAGGACTGATCCCGGTGACGATGTCCAGATGCGCTTTCGGTATCAGCATGCCTACGGACTGATTCTGCTACTCGGGGCCGCTTCGGGCAACAACAATTACCGAGCGATATGGTGTGAACACCACGACGATCTTCTGGGCGAAATGCCGGATGGGCAATTCGACAGCTACCAAGTCAAGACACGTGAGGTTGGGCAGCCACCGTGGAAGACCACCGACGATGCATTTGACAAGTGCCTGAAGAAGTTCGTTGAGCAGGATACCCTGTTTCCGAATCAAATTGGCCACTTCCACTTCGTGACCAATCACACCCATTTCCGAACGACTATCCAAAGCCAACTCACGAAGAGTCCGCTACGCCTGAAGCATGCCATCGACAAGGTCCCTCACTTTGGTGAACTCGACGAACCCTTCTGCTCATTCATTCAAGGCTCTGCCGGCCGTCTTGATAAGTCGCCTGAGCAGGTATTCGAGGTTCTACGAAGGCTTCGTTTTGTCAGGGGACCGAGTCTGGATGACTTTGACGATGTTGTCGCCCATACTCACTTGCCCAGCGTGTCGGCTTGTACGTCCCTGCCTCCGGCTCGACTTGATGCCATACGTGATGAACTAATACACAAGATATTCGCAGCGTCTTCGCTTCAAGTGCCTGATCCCTCGAAGCACTGGTGCTGTATTGCGGGAGAGGATGCAGTCAACCCGCGACTGCGCGCGAAACGTATCACAGTCCGCGATGTGCTTGACCTCATAGATCATCACAGCGGACCACCATTCCGGTTTGCTCCCGCAGATCGTTCCATCAACCTCCATGCTTCTTCTGATCTTACGCCTCTGGAGAAGAAGGCCATCAAGGGTGGCCTCATGTCGTACCTTCCCACGTTTGGACGCCTTACGCTGTCAGCGGAGCGTCATCTTCTTGAGATGGCCAATCGCAAAGAACAGGAAATCGACGAAATCCTTAATCAGCTTCATGGTGTGGTCAAAGGCGAGTGCGACGAAGCACGGTTGCATGCGTCCGTAGCCGGAGAGACATTTGGCCGTGAGATGATGTGCATCGCCCAGCAGCGACTCCGTGAAAGGGCGTCCCAGCGGCCGGAGACGGTGTACCGTCAGGAGTACGAGTGTCTGCTTGGTATAGCAGGATTGCTCACAAAGGAATGCGAAGTATGGTGGAGCGATGAGTTCCCCCTGGAGGAAGAGGCATGAGCTTTCGCATCGTAAGGGCGTCCATTACTGCCGAAAGAGACGATGCTCTGCATGAAACGCGTCTGCTATTGTTGCTCTACCATGCCGGCACTCGCGGTGACGGCAGTATTGATGGTATCACCAAGCTTGCGAAGCTCGACTTCCTTCTCAGATATCCCAACTACTGTGCCCGTCTGCTTCGCCGAATACGCAGACGTGTGCCGGAAGTCCCAATGGAATCATACGAGGCAGATACGGTCGAGAGCAAGATGATCCGGTACAGGTACGGTCCATGGGATGCAAGATACCGACGCTGGATTGCCATCATCGTGGGGCAAGGATTGGCTGACACGTATGTTCACGGACGTACGGTTCATGTCCGGCTAACTGAAGCAGGGAAGGACATTGCGCGCGCATTAGCAGGCCAGGAGGACTTCTCGCTGCTGAACGAACGGTGCGAGTTGATTGCGAGAACGGCCGGGACATTGTCCGGAACGGCATTGAAGGATCTTGTCTATGAGGTCGTGCCAGAACTTACCGGTATGGCGTGGGGTGAGGAGATAACGCCATGAACATCAGGCTTGAGAAGCTGGAGATTGTTTGCCGTAGATCAACTGAGGAAGTGCTCTTCGGCGACTTCACCTATTTCTACGGTGAGATCGGATCAGGGAAGTCTACAATTGCGCGCCTTGTCGATTTTTGCTTCGGCGGCTCATTAGTTGAGACACCTGCACTGCAAAGCGAGTTCGTGTCTGCAGTCCTCCACCTTCACGTCAATGGGATACGCGTCGAACTGTCGCGGGACAGAGGCGCGGATCGCGTCGATGTGATCTGGGGCGCAGAAGGCGAACAGCAGCAGGTACTCTTACCGTCACGGACACCGGGCGGAGAGGTCATCCCCAATACGGGCATTGAGCACTTGTCTGATTTTGTCTACTGGCTATCCGACATCACACCGCCACGTGTGCGAAGGAGTCAGCTACGTGAGGAGTCGGGTCTCGAACGTCTCAGTTTTCGGGATCTATTGTGGTACTGTTACCTTGATCAAGATGAGATAGACAGCAGCTTCTTCCACCTTGACCACGAGGCTGATACCTTCAAGCGGCTCAAGAGCCGGAACGTGCTCAGATTCATTCTCGGCTTCCACCAAGAGCGACTTGCCGAGCTTGAGATGGAACTGGAGCATTCTCGAAGGGAGCGGTCCCGATACGAGGAAGCAGCCCGTGTTCTCCAGGAGACGCTACATGAAACTCAGCTTTCCACGGAGATGGAGATTGCCGAGAGGGTTACCCAGCTTACTCGACAGGGCAACGCTGTTCGTGCTCAAATCGAGCAAGCAAGGAATGATCTAAGTGGCCAGAGGACTCATGCTGTTGACCTGCTCAGGCATCAGGGGCAGAAACTGGCAGCCGAATTGAGGTCCATAGAGGAAGCGATAACTCAAATAGAGGACACAATCCAGAACGACCGACGGCATCTTCACGAAATACTCAATCTGTCCACCAAGATCAGGAGAGTCGCCGCTGCTCGTGCCGTGCTGAACAATGTTGAGTTTGAGCGATGCCCTCGCTGCATGCAGGAGCTACCCTCACGAGATGCGGAGCATTGTGGCCTGTGCAACCAGACCGAGCCCACTTATCATCAAAGTGAAGGGTTCATTGATGAGACCCAGGCGGATATGAAGACTCGAACCAGCGAGCTTGAGGACACGATTGCGAAGCAGGAAGAACAACGGGACCGGTTGAGAAGAAGACTGCGTTACCTTCAAGACAAGAAGTCTGTCTCTGATGAGCAGTTGACCGTTGCTATGCACCAATACGACTCAGCATTCCTCTCGGCTGTACTTGAGCAAGAGCGCCGTCTCGCGGCCATCCAACAAGAGGCTCAGTATCTGGAGCGACTGAGAATACTGCCCGCTAAAGTGTCGTCGCTTCGCGATGCGGCGGACCGTATAGCAAACCGGGAAAAACACATCCGTGAAGAACTCAAGGCGGCGAGAGAGCTAGCTGAGCGAGATGTTCGTAATCTGCGTCTGCTTGCGGAACTGTTCTTGGACTGCCTTGTCAGAGCACGTCTTCCCGGCTTCACCCCGGCTGATAATGTGAAGATCGATCCGCCCTGGTTTCTGCCCGAAGTGGTAAGTCCTGAGATCGGAGAGCTTGCCACCACATCTTTTGACACCCTGGGAAGTGGGGGGAAGAAGACAGTATTCAAATGCTGCTTCGCTCTGGCGATCCACCGACTTGCGGTATCTACAGGAGCAGTGTTGCCAAGCCTCCTGGTCATTGATTCACCAATGAAGAACATCAGCGAGCGAGAGAATCGCACTCAGTTCGAGGGGTTTCATCAACTGCTGTACGAACTGGCCGCTGATGAGCTATGTGAGACCCAACTTGTGCTCATCGACAAAGAACACTGTGAACCCGAGAAGGGCTTTCCCAGGAGCTTGGTTGTCAGACACATGAAAGTCGATGATGAAAATGAGCCTCCTTTGATTGGCTACTATCGTGATCATCCTGCCGATGGCGAAGCTTCAAGTGACGTGCAAGGCGTCAGTTGACTCACGTGGTTCTGCCTTCAGGGGTCATGTCCTGTATGAACCTGATACCCTTCAGCATTGAATCCCGCGATTCACTGGTCGGCCATGGGATGCAAGATGCCGATATTCCCGCAGTTGGCTGGAGAACTCACTATCCTCAAGACCCGAGGGACCGGCACATCGTTCGATCTCCAGCGTCTGATACTGTTCGGAGATGAACGGTTTCAGGATTCGCCGCCGCAAACGCAGTGCCTCTATCGGAATCGGTCCCAAGCCGGCACTGCGACGCCTTCGGTTCACGGCTCTGAGGATGTTCAGCATTTGGCGTCTGACCGGGGCGTATGCCTCGAAAGGCATCGTCTGCAACTCCTTGCCTATCTGGTCTGCCGACCGATGCACGCAGATTTCCAGGAAGTAGTCCCTGATCAGGCAGTATTGCTTCGGGTGAATCCGGATCGATACGTGCCACTTGCGGTCGACTCCCTGCCGGTAGCCGATACTGTAGCCGGCGTAGCGGATCGGTTCACGCCGCACGTCCCGGATCTCAAGGGCCTCTTCCCGATAGAACGGATGCTGCCCCGGAGTGGCAATGAGAACGAAGAACCGCTGAAAACGCAGATAGTGAACGTTTGCCATGCCTTGCCGTTTACGCCGGGCGCGTGCCCACTTGCTGATCGCAATGTCGTACTTGCCGATCAGCTTGCGATCCACGGCCGCCACGTCCTTCTCCGGCGGAATGAATCCGGTGACGTAGTACCAGTATCCGTGGTTCACGTAGGCCACCGCCAATTGCTGAATAAAAGCATTCTCCGAGATTGTCACATATCGATACGCCATGATTGACCCTCCTGCCTCACAAGTTGGGAATTGTTCAGGCACAATTCCCCAAAGCCGTAGTGCAGAACCTTCGCAAAAACCTCCTTTCAACCTTGTCACATCGATGCTTCAACAACCTTCGCCCGACGCCTGCGTCCAAGTGTCCGGCCAGCAGTCATTTGCCCCTGCTCCATCCAGCACTGCTAAATTCCTTCTATAGCGGAATCGCAATTCATAGACGTAGCGGCAGCAAAACCACTGTGAACATGCTGTTCACTCCAGCAATACGTCTTCGCAACGCAGCCAGGGCAGACCTGTCTTCCCAGACGGGTCTGCTCTGACCATCTGGCTCCCTTCACGGGATGCCGACCGGTCTCCACCCATGCAGAGACCGGCCGACAGCTTCATCAATATGGGGAATGCACGTCGCTGCTTTCGTGGTCGATCTGTACTCGGCACCACCCGTAAGCACTCGAACGGCCGCTGACTGCCTTGCCAGCGCCACGCTCCCACTGCTGGGACTCCTACTTGCAGCACTCTCCCAGACTGAGGCATTTCAAACACCTGCCTGACCAGGCCGGCACCGGACATCACTCCGGCCGCCTCAGTCCTTCCCCGGTTAGTAGTACTCTCCGCACAAGCGGTCACGTCGCTTGACCAATTCCCGTATGTCCACGGCTCCCGCCGTGGCATAGTTTTGGATCGAGAATACCCCGAACCATTTCTGGGGGTAGAATCCAGAAGCTCCCCCTTACCCATCGGAAAAGGTCTTTCTAACGCGGTTCGGCACCGTCTCCGCTTGCACTTACCGCCAAGGGCCTTACGCCCCTTTCATGGTTGAGCTATTCGCCGCCGGCCTTTTCAGCCCAGCGCCGAGCCTTGTCGTCGGTCCGGTTGCATGCATCGCCGCATACAGGCTCCCCACGGCGGCCAAGGTTGAACGAACCGAAGGCATCCTTCGTTCCGAACCCCCTGGAGGGATTAGCCGGCAGAGGCCGGCGTCACCCATTCGAGCACCACGACTGGACCACAGGTCCAGCGTGTCCCGGTCGCCCAGATTCAGCCACTTGCATGGGATAGAAACTGCAGATTGACTCAGTGTGAGCTTTGCTTGCAGTAGCCTCCCTCGAACCGGACAAGCACCTCTCGATGCATCCGGCTCTACGTGCCTCCAACGTGGCGGTTGATGAGACCGCCCCCTTAGCCCGGCTGGTGAGGCCGGGTTTACCGGGTGCTGGAGCCCACATTGATGAAGCCAGTCCACATGTTTTTGCGTCCTGACCGTGGTGAAACAGCGTTTCACTGACTCAAGGATACTCCAGACCTGGATCTTAGTCACCTTACCTGGGGAGATAACGGCGGGCCGCATGTATTTGGCCCACTTGGAGTGAAAAGTGATTCCTTCCAGATTCCATCATCTCCATTTCGCGGATATTCCGGGATCTTTCCATTTTCGTGCATTCGCATTGCATTGGTCATCGCGGGACGTTCGGAGAAGATGAATGCATGATCAACTACACGAACAAAGTGCCTCTCATGTCAGCCAGTGCTGAGGTCGGTCCGCCGGACAAGGGTAATGATAGATGTCGTTCAATTAGCGCCTTCTGCTCGAACGACAGTACTGAGTGCAACACGCCACATCATATAAGCGGCGGTGTGCTCAGCATGCTCGGTTCTATTGATCTTGACCCATGTAGCAACTTAAGAACAGATCCCAACATTCCGGCCAGGACGCAACACCCGAAGTGCTACATGGTGGCCGCTTCAAATTCGGCGATGCCCGGAACTCGGCCCCGTTTCCGTCTGTGGTCGCCTACCTCGGCAACCGGCTATGCCACTTCGCCGATATCTTCCAGCCGTTGGGAGATATCTTCGCGTACTTGCCAAATTCACATCACTGTTCACGAAAGGAGTGAATATGTACGAGTCCGAAAAACGTGACCAAGACTTTGTTCCCTTCGGTTTCCCCCCCTTGCTGTTGACGGAGGACGAACTGATCGTCCTGCTCCGCATCCGCGAAGTCTGCGGCAATGCGAACCCGTACAACGTTATCTATAACCTCAAGAGGATGCATGGCCTGCCCTGCATCCATGTCTCCAGGACGGCCCTGTACCCTTTTGAGGCCGTCCGGCAGTGGGTGCTGGACAAGGTCGAGAAAGAGCTGAGTTGATTTTTCGATCCACATCAATCAAGGTCTGGCGTATCATGCGGGTGGACCGGTCTTACCAGCCGAGGCCTGACAGAAAGGAGGCAGAATGACATGCCGAAAAAGCTGGTAAGGCTCAGAACACGGCCGTCGCGAGACGGCTCAGAGTTTACTTATATGCTCGACTACGTTGACGAGAATGGTCTCCGGCACCGGATCTCCCTGGGCCATGCAGATGGACGCAAGGCTGAGTTCCAGAGAGCCCAGAAGGAGCGAGAGCTGCGCATGGGCATCGTGGAACCGCAATCCATGAGGTTGAGTGTCTTCACCGCCGACAGTCTGACACGCACCGGCGATCAGATTCGCCAGAGCACCCGCCGGGAGTACGAGGCCGCAATGACCGATTTCCGCAATGTCATCGGCAACAAGGACTTCAAAACGGTCACGATTAAGGACGCCGAATCCTATCGCCAGGACTGCCTGGACAAAGGGAACAGTCCGGCCACCGTAGCAAAGAAGTTGCGTCACCTGAAGCGGTTCTTCCAACTGGCCGTTGAGCGGGGGCAGCTTGACTCGAATCCTCTGCGGTTCGTCAAGCCGCCCCGCTCGCCCAAGGGCAAAGTCCGGGTTTACGCCAACGAGGAATGTGCGAAGATACTCACGGCGGCAAGTGAGTTCGCTTCCCCCGTCCGATGGGAACTGCTCATACGCATGGCTCTGGTAACGGGTATGAGACGAGCGGAACTGCTGAACGCCACCTGGTGGAACGTCAACTTCGCCGAGATGACTATTGAGGTCTCCCCGAAGGAGAACACCGACGAGACGTGGGAGTGGCGTATCAAGGATGCCGAACGTCGGACCCTTCCGTTGACCGACGAGTTGGCCACGATGCTCGTGCGTCATCAAGGCGGGCAGCCTGAGGGACATCCGTATGTCTTCATACCGCCTGAACGGTACGCCTTCATCCAGGAGTTACGAAAGCAGGGCAGGTGGACCTATTCGGACAGCCGTTTGAGAGTCCTGAACAACTTCCGTAGAGACTTCACCGATATCCTCCATGCCGCCGGTATCAAGGTCGGGACGTTCCACGATCTGCGGCGGACCTGCCTGAGCAACTGGCTTGCCAGCGGGATGAGTGAGCACGATGTCATGGTCTTGGCCGGGCATTCGAGCTTCTCGACCACCCACGAGTTCTATCTGGCGGTTCGCAAGGATGTCGTGGATCGGGCCCGCCGGGCCGCTGGTTTTTGGCGCGCACCCCGATTTTCAGGCACAGGAGGTTGACATAAGGTCGGGGAAGTTGTTCAATAGCAAGGACTTAGAAGACAAGCGCCCGTAGCTCAGTTGGATAGAGCAACGGATTTCTAATCCGTCGGTCGGGGGTTCGAATCCCTCCGGGCGCGATCCCCTCCTTCGCC
>Ga0209163_1000646_pt1 | contig 57097 bp, 52 predicted proteins | sample MTBAKSrepl2MetaG_FD_187457 | JGI IMG/M metagenome (GOLD analysis project Ga0209163, IMG submission 187457) | Enrichment culture microbial communities om Arthur Kill intertidal strait, New Jersey, USA, that are MTBE-degrading - MTBE-AKS2 (Arthur... | ecosystem: Environmental > Aquatic > Marine >...
CAGTCTTGGACAACTCGGAGTCCGAACTGCCTCGCAATGAAAACCACGGCGGCCAAATGGTTTTTGGGAGGCGCCACCTCGCTGGGAGGTTTCACGCCTGGATTCCCGCTTCCGCGGGAATGACGAAATGGGCTTGGGTGGCGGTGAAAAACAGGTTGCAGTCGAATCGGGGCATTTGGCAAGGGAAACAACTGAATCCTTAAATTGACCCACTACCCCCTTTTCCCTCGTGTTGACAGCCCCCCACCGGCTCTCTATACTGGAGCCACGTTGGCCAGGGGATTCAAGCACGTTTCGGCGCGAACCAACCGACCATAAGGAGGTAAGGGGCGATGCGTGAACTTGTGACGATGTGGCGGAACACGCGCATGGTCGTCCTGACCGCGATCTGCGCGGCCGCTTATGTGGCGGTCCTGCTGCCTTTCAAGGGGCTGGTCATCATTCCGGGCCTGACCGAGGTGCGTCCCGGCGCGGCCCTGCCGGTGGTCTTCAGTTTCCTGTTCGGCCCGGCCGCGGCCTGGGGATCGGCCTTCGGTAACCTGATCGCCGATGTTCTGGGCGGCATGCTCACCCCGGGCAGCATCTTCGGTTTTATCGGCAACTTCCTCTACGGTTATCTGCCCTACAGCCTGTGGCGGGCCTATATGGGCCAGGCCAACCCGGTGCAGTCGAGCGGTAAGGGCTGGGTCTGGTTCGCCGTGATCCTGGTGGCCAACTGCCTGGTCATCGGCTCGGTCATCGGCTGGGGGGTGGACCTCCTCAAGATGGCCCCCTTCGCCGCCTTGGGGCTGATCATCGCCGTGAACAACTTCATCGCCGCGGCCATCATCGCCACCATCCTCCTGGCCTTGCTGTACGGCCGGGTCAGCGCTTGGGGGCTGCTCTATTTCCAGATTCTGGAGGAACCCGGCGTTGAAGGCATGGCCGGAGCCGAGGTGGGCCGAGCGGCCAAGATCGGCGCGGCGCTCTGCCTGGTGGGCGCGCTGGTCGCCTTCTTCCCCGGCCTGTTCATCAGCGCCGAGACGCTGAACGTGGGTTATGGCGCGGCCGGGTTCGCCTCCCAGGCCAAGGGCGCGCTCAGCCTGGCGGCCGGCATGGCCCCGGGCCTGATCCTCGTGCTGATCGGCGCGGCATTGCTCTAACCCCGGAGTATGGCCGAACTGCTCTCCCTCAAGCGGGTCCACTTCGCCTACCGCGGCGGTCGCGGCCCGGCCCTGGAGGGCGTGGACCTGGCCGCACAGCCCGGCGAGTTCGTCGGCGTCATGGGGGCCACGGGCGCGGGCAAATCCACCCTGCTGCGGGCCGCGTCCGGCATCGTTCCTCACTTTTATCGCGGCGCTTTCCAGGGTGAGGTTTTCCTCGACGGCGCGTCCATCGCCGGCCGCAAGGTGGCCGACCTGGCCGGAGACATCGGCACCCTTTTCCAGGACTTCGAATCCCAGCTTTTCTCGACCAACGCGCGGCTGGAGTGCGCCTTTGGCATGGAGAACCTGGGCCTGCCCCGCGCCGAGATGGAGGCCCGCATCCAGCGGATCGCGGCCCTGGTCGGCCTGTCCGATTTCATGGACCGCGAGCCGCAAAGCCTGTCCGGCGGCCAAAAGCAGCGCCTGGCCCTGGCCAGCATCCTCTGCCTCGAACCCCGACTGCTCCTGTGCGACGAACCGACCACGGACCTGGACCCGGTGGGCCGGGAAGAGGTTTTCGCCATCCTGGAAAAACTCTCCCAAAGCGGCCGGGCCATCGTGCTCATCGACCACGAGACGGACCGGCTGCTGGACGCGGACCGGCTGCTCGTGCTGGATCACGGGAAAACCGCGGCCCAGGGCCGTCCAGCCGAGGTGCTGGCCGACCCGGCCTTCTGCCGCGCCCACGGCATCCGGCCGCCCGACCTGTTCGTCCTGTTCGACAGGTTGGGCCTGGCTCAGCGGCCGGTCTTGACAACCGAGGCCGCGTCCCTGCTCGAAAGGGAAGGCTTCTCCTTTCGTTTTGCCGAAGCGTATGCGGACCTTCCCGAACCCGGCGGCGAGCCGCTCATCCAAGTGGAAAATCTGGAATTCGCCTACACGCCGGGCCGGCCCGCGCTGAAGGGCGTCAGCCTGGACATTCGGCGCGGCGACTTCGTGGCCGTGCTCGGCCAGAACGGCTCGGGCAAGACCACCCTGGTCAAACACCTCTCCGCCCTGATCCCCAGGCAAGGCGGCCGCGTGCTGTACGAGGGGCGCGACGTGGACCGCATCGGCACGGCCGGCATGGCCCGCCGCATCGGCTTCGTCTTCCAGAACCCGGACCACATGCTCTTCGCGGCCAATGTTTTCGAGGAAGTCTCCTTTGGCCTGAAAAATCTCAGGCCGGGCGAGGACATTGCATCGCGGGTCCGCCAGGCCCTGGAGACCGTGGGCCTGGCCGGCATGGAGACCCTGGACCCCTTTGTCCTGCCCAAGGGCGAGCGGCAGAAGCTGGCCGTGGCCTGCGTGGTGGCCCTGGAACCCGAGGTGCTCATCCTGGACGAACCCACCACCGGCTTGGACGCGCGGGAGCAGACGGCCATGATGGACCTGCTCGGCCGCCTCAACCGGGCCGGCCACACCATCATCATCGTCACCCACACCATGAGCGCGGTGCTCTCCCATGCCCGGCGGGTCGTCTTGATGGAGGGCGGCCGGGTCATTGCCGACGGACCGACGCGGGAGGTCTTTCACCGGCCCGACCTGTTGGCTCAGGCCAGCCTGGTCGCGCCGCCCTGCGTGCGGCTGAGCGCCGAGCTGGGCGGCCGGGCCTTGACCGTGGACGAGCTGGCCGGGGAGCTGACCGGAGGGGCGCGATGAGCCTGTCCTTTTTCCGGCCCACGGGCGGTTTTTTCGAACGCGCCCATCCGGTGACCAAGCTCATCTGTCTGGTGGCGGCCTTTTTCCCGCCGTTTTTCGGGGACCGGCCGCAGGAGGTTCTGCCCTATTTCCTGCTGCTTTTCGCGCTCTGTTTTCTGGCCGGGGCCGGGCCGAACCTGAAGCGCGTGCGCAACCTCATGGTCCTCTTGTTCGTCATGAGCGTGGTGCTGTGGACCTTTTTCTATCCGGGCCGGGAGGAGCCGCTTGAGGTCGGACCGTTTCGTTTCCACCCGGACAGCCTGGCCTACGGCGCGACCGTGGGGCTGCGGCTGGTCAGCTTCATGCTGGCCGCGGTCATCTTCCTGACGGCCACCCGTATCGAGGATTTCACCTACGGCCTGTCGCGCCTGGGCCTGCCATTCGTGGTCAGCTTCGCCCTGACCCTGGCCTTCCGGCTGACCCCCCTTTTCATGGAAACGGGCCAGGCCATTGTCACGGCCCAGAAGGCGCGCGGCCTGGACCTGTCCTCGGGCGGGCTGGTCACGCGCATCCGGCGTTACGTACCCATCATCGTGCCCATCCTGGCCAGCAGCCTGCGCCGGGCCGACCAGTTGGCCATCGCCCTGGAATCCAAGGGCTTCGGTCGGGCATTGCCGCGCACCACCCTGGCCGAGTACGTGGTGACCTGGCGCGACGGTCTGCTGCTGGCGGCCACGTTCCTGGTGACCGCGTTTTTCGGGTTGAATCGTTATCTGCTGAGGTGGTTTTGATTTCCTGGAAAAGGGATAACCTTGTTCAGATGCACAGTAACGAATGAATGTTGGCCGTAGGGGCACGCTGCGCGTGCCCTGGGCGCGTGCAACGCGCCCCTACATCATTTTGTTGTCTTGGCATCTGAAAAAGGCTCCTGACCCCTTTTTCCCGTCAAGCCCTTTCCGGGCGGCGGGTGTAGAGGACCCGGATCGGATTTTGGGCGTCGGTCAGGCAGGCCGCGCAGTCGTCGCCTTGGGAGGGCGTCTCGACCGGTTCGGTCAGGACCTCGAAGCCCAGGGCCTCGTATTCCTCCCGGGCCTCGCTCAGCCTGGGTTCCACGGCCGCGAATTTGCGGCTCCATCCCTGGGCGTTCAAAGCGTCGTGGCGCGGACTTCGCTGCTCGATCATGCGCCTCCTCCGGTTCCGGGCGGTTTTTCCCAGTATATCCGCTTCCAGCCGGTCAGGGCAACAGGGGCCGGAGTCGGTATTTTTCTTCCATCGGCCCGGCTTTTTTTGCTACTGTCTTGGGCAGGGAGGACCGTGATGTTCGGCCGCGCGACATTCCTGGCGCTCTTGGGGCTGATGCTCAGCCTGACCTCCATGGCCATGGCCGCGGAACCGCCCGACCCGTATCTGGACTTCGCCAAGCAACTTTACGAGGACGGGGACTACTACCGGGCCGCGACCGAGGCCAAGCGCTTCCTGTTCCTGAAACCGGACGACCCCCGCCGCTTCGAGGCCGGGCTGCTCCTGGCCCGGGCCCACGCCGGGCTCGGCCGATGGGACGAGGCCATCAGAGCGCTGGAGCCGGTGCTGAAGCAGACGGAATCTCCGGCCCTGGCCGCGGAGGCCGCGCTGGCCAAGGGCGGGTTTCTTGAAGGCAAAGGCGCGGGAGAAGCGGCGCGGTCGTATTATCTGAAGCTGATCCAGGCCCCGCCGGTCGCGGACGCGGGCCTTCAAGCCGATGTCCGAAACAAGGCCCGCTACCGCCTGGGCTGGCTGCTGCTGGAGGAGGGTCTGTGGAAGCCCGCCTCCGAGGCTTTTCGCGACGTGGAGAGCGCCCACCCGCTGGGATTTTCGGCCGCGCTCCTGTCCTCGCGCGCCCTGGAGGGGGAAAACCTTCCCCTGGTTTCGCCGCAAACGGCCGGGGTGCTGTCGGCCATCCTGCCCGGGGCCGGGCAGGTTTACGACGGCCGGCCCGTGGACGCGGCCCTGGCCTTTGGCTTTAACGCGGTCTTTCTGTACGGCGCGATCGAGGCCTATCAGCAGGAAAGCTGGGTCGTGTTCGGGCTGCTGGGCCTGGCCGAGCTGGCCTGGTACGGTGGCAACATCTACAACGCGGTCAACGGCGCGCACATCCACAACCGGGAAGTGAGGCAGGGGTTCCTGAAGCGGCTGCGCGCCCTGCCCGGTATCACCCTGGGCGGCCGGCCCGATTCTCCGTCGGTTCTCCTGACCCTGACTTTCCGTTTCTAGTGGTTGGGGACAGGGATTGACCCGTTACGCGGCGATCCGAATCGAGCAAGGACAGCTTGCCTACCCTAACAAAAAATGCTATAGTCACCCCCTTAGCGACCGCCGGCCCGTTTGCCGGCGGGCATGGAACAGTTTCTTCAGCCGGCCCTCAGGCTGCGGCCATGGGTGGGTGAATGGAAAACATGAGCGGCTGCGACCTGGACAGGCTGTTTAACCCCAGGACCCTCGCCTTTATCGGCGCGTCGGCGTCCACGAGCAAATGGGGTTTCATCATCCTGTTCAACATCCTCAAAGGGAATTACAAGGGTCGGCTCTACCCGGTCAACCCGCGCACGAAAGCGATCCTGGGGGTCCCCTGTTATCCTTCGGTGGGGGACATCTCCGAGGACGTGGACCTGGCCATCATCACCACCCCGGCCAAGGCCGTGCCCGGCTTGATCGACGAATGCGGGGCCAAACGCATCCCGTATGTCATCGTGGTCTCGGCGGATTTCAGCGAGACCGGGCCCGAGGGCGCGCGGCTGGAACACGAGGTCACGGCCAAGGCCCGAGCCCACGGCATCCGCATCGTCGGCCCGAACACCATGGGCGTTTTCAGCTCCCAGCCCCATCTGCACGCCCTGATGCCGCCCATCATGCCCCTGCACGGCCAGGTGTCCATGTTCTCCCAGAGCGGCAACCTGGGCGCCCAGATGCTGATGTGGGGTTTCGACGAGGGGGTGGGGTTCGAGAAATTCGTGGGCATCGGCAACGAGGCCGACCTGACCTCCATCGATTTCCTCGACTATTTCGCCCGGGACGAGCGCACGCGCATCATCCTGGCCTACTTGGAGGGCATTCTCCCCAACTCGGGACTGGCCACGCTGGCCCGCAAGGTCTCCCGGCAAAAGCCCATCCTGGTCTTCAAGGGCGGCCGGACCGACGTGGGCACCAAGGCGGCCGCCTCCCACAGCGGGGCCATGGCCGGCTCGACGCGGGTGCATCGGGCCGCGTTCCATCAGGCGGGCATCATCGAGGTGCCCACCAGCCAGGGCATGATGGACTGCGCCAAGGCCTTTGCCAACTACCCGGTGCCTCGAGGGAACCGGGTGGGCATCCTGACCCGCGGCGGCGGGTGGGGGGTCATCACCGCGGACGCCTGCGTGGAAAGCGGGCTGGAGGTGCCGCCCCTGCCTGACGAGATCGAGCGGAAGATCAGCCGTATCCTGCCGCCGTACTGGAGCCACGGCAACCCGGTGGACATGGTGGCCATGGGCGGGGACGGACCCTTCATGGCCTGCCTCGAAACCCTGGCCGCGTGGGACGGCATCGACGCCATTTTGGCCCTGGGCGGGTCCGGCAGCCGGGCCTTCCAGTACTCCCAGGAGATCAAAGGACCCAGGGAATTGAAATTCGTTCTGGCCCAGGAGGAACTCATCGCCGAGAAGTTCTCCAACGCGCCGGAATCGACCTCGGTGATGACCCGGCAACTGGTCGAACAGACCGGCAAACCCATCATCGCCGTCTCGCTGGGGTCGGCCGAATCGCACAAAGCGGCTCTCAAGGACTACCATATGGTGTCGTATCCGACGCCGGAGAGGGCCGTACGGGTTTTGCAACTGATGGCCAGTTACAGACGTTTTATCGAATCACCCGAATAATACAGCAAAAGGAGTGGAATGAACCATGACGATCATCGAAGAGGCGAAGAAACGAGGGGCCAAAACCTTATCCGAGCATGAATCCAAGCTGTTCCTCAGCGAATTCGGCGTTCCCTGCACCCAGGAAAAAACGGCGACCACCGAGGACGCGGCCGTGGCCGCCGCCAACGAGATCGGCTACCCGGTGGTGATGAAGGGTTCCGGCGAAGCGCTGGCCCACAAGACCGAGCTGGACCTCATCGCCCTGAACCTGCGCGACGAGAAAGAGGTCCGGGAAGCCTTCAAGAAACTGACCGGCACCAAGCAGGCCGAGGTCAAAGAAGTCCTGGTCCAGCAGATGGTCAAGGGCGACCGGGAGCTGGTCGTGGGCCTGACCCGGGACGCGCAGTTCGGTCCGTGCGTCATGTTCGGCCTGGGCGGCATCTTCACCGAGGTGCTGGAGGACGTGGCCTTCCGCGTGGCCCCGCTGACCCGCTGGGACGCCATGGACATGATGGACGACATCCGGGCCAAGAAGATTCTGGCCGAGTTCCGCGGACAGCCGGCCGTGGACCGCGAAGTGCTGGCCGACATCCTGATGGCCATCGGCGAGATCGGCATGAAGTTCGACGACGTGGCCGAAATCGACATCAACCCGCTCAAGATCATGAACGGCAAACCGGTCGCGGTGGACGCCCTGGTCGTTTTGGGCAACGGGTCCAAGTAACCCGACCGACATTTTTTTGATTGCGGCCGAAAGCGCGGGCCGGGCCGAGGTGTTTGTCCGGCCGCGTGAAGCGCCGAGGTTTGAAAGGCGAGCGCCCGCCTGGATTCTGTCCGAGCGGGCGCTTTCATTTCGTCATATGGCCATGATAGGGGCGACCGGCCGGTCGCCCCGACGTGGCTCTCACGTGAGGAAAAATTGTAGGGGCACGTTGCACGTGCCCCTACGTTGTACCGCGAACCTCAAGGCCGCATGCCGCGCTTCTTCGGCCCCAACTCGCTGGGCAGCAGCCGATAGACCGTCTCCACCCATTCGCAGAGCAGCGGCCGGGTCTCGCGCGGGTCAATGATCTCCTCGACCCCGAAAATCTCGGCCGTGCGGAAGGGCGAAGTCACGGCGTTCAGCTTCTTTTCCAAATCCCGCCGCATGGCCTCCGGGTCATCGGCGGCCTCGATCTGGCGCTTGTAGGCCGCCTGCACGCCGCCCCGGATGGGCAGGGACCCCCATTGGCCCGAGGGCCAGGCGTAGCGCAGGTTCAGCCGCGAGTGGTTGCCGTGGGCCGCGCCGGCCACGCCGAAGACCTTCCGCAAGATGATCGAACACCAGGGCACGGTGGCCTGATACACGGTGTAAATCCAGCGCCCGCCGATACGGATGGTGCCCTGCCTTTCGGCCTCCACTCCGACCATGAAGCCGGGATTGTCCACGAAATAGACCACGGGCAGATGGAAGGTGTCGCACATGTCGATGAAGCGGATCATCTTTTCGGCCGCGGCCGCGGTGATCGCGCCGCCGAAAAAGCGGGGGTCGTTGGCCATGATGCCCACGGGGTGGCCCAGGAGCCGGCCCAGGCCGGTCACGCCCGAGCGGCCCTGTTTGGCCCCGATCTCGAAAAAGCTGCCCCGGTCCAGAACCGATTCGATGATGCGGCGCACCGGGTAGGTCAGCCGGTCGTTCTTGGGGATAATGGACAAAAGCTCCTGGTCCTTGCGGTCCGGCGGGTCCTGGGCCGGAATGACCGGCGGCGCCTCGTACACCGAATCCGGCATATAGGACAGGAAGCGCCGGATGTGCTCGAAGGCCTCGGCCTCGGTGGCCACCTCGTTGTCCACGGCGCCCGAGCCTCGGGCGTGGATGTCGGAGCCGCCCAGTTCCTCCTTGGTGAGGTCCTGGCCGGTGGCCGGGGTGACCACGGGCGGGCCGGCCACGAAAACCTGGGCCAGTTTGCGAGGCATGACCGAGAAATGGGAGAAGACCGTGCGGGCCGCGCCCAGGCCGGCCACAGGCCCCATGGCCGCGCTGACCACGGGCACGGTGGAAAGCAGTTCGACCATGGTCTCCATGGCCGGGTTGGCCGGGACATAGGTGGCGGCCATGGTCTCCAGGGTGCGGACGCTCCCGCCGCCGCCCGTGCCTTCGATCAGCCGGACCATGGGCAGCCTCAGTTCCAGGGCCATTTTCTCGGCATAGGGCGCCTTGCGGCCGATGGCCGCGTCCGCGGCCCCGCCCCGGATGGTGAAATCGTCCCCGCCGACCACCACCCGCCGGCCGTCGATGCGGCCCGTGCCCATGATGAAGTTCGAGGCCCGGAGCGCGACCAGGCGATCGCCTTCATAAGTGGGCGCGCCCACAATGGCCCCGGTTTCGTGAAAGGAACCCGGGTCCAGGAGGCCGTCGATGCGCTCCCGGACGGTCAGCCGCCCGGCATTGTGCTGGCGCTCGATCCGTTCCGGATCGCCCATCTGGGCGGTCAGGGATTCCCGGTAATGCAGTTCTTCGACTTCGGCGGACCAGTCCTGGTTGGTCTGGTCCGGGTCCTTCGGGTCGCTCATCAAACCTACCCTTTCTTCAGGCTCAAAATGCGGCGGGCCTCGTCCACGCTGGCCACGTCCCGGTTCAGGTCCTGGGCGATGTCCGCGGCCCGCTTGACCAACTCGGCGTTGCTCTTGGCCTTGACCCCGCGCTTCAGATACAGGTTGTCCTCGAACCCGACGCGCACGTGCCCGCCCAACAGCACGCCCATGGCGGCCATGGGGAACTGGGTGCGGCCCACGCCGAAAATGGACCAGGTGCCGCCGGGCGGCAGGCATTCGGAGAAATGGACCGCGTTCTTGGGCGTGGCGGCCAGTCCGCCGGCCGTGTCCATGCAGAGCTGGTAGTGCACGGGTTCGTCAACCAGGCCCAGGGAGATGAGCCGCCGGGCGATCTCGATGTGGCCCATGTCGAACAGCTCCACCTCGGGCTTGACCCCGGCCTCCTTCATCATCTGGGCCATGCGGTCCACCACGGGCTGGGCGTTGGTGAACAGCCCCTCGCCGAAGTTCATGGAGCCGATGTCCAGGGAGCACATCTCGGGCCGGAGTTTGAGCACGTGCTCGACGCGCCGCTCCGCGCTCTGCAAGCCCTCGGTCAAGGCCTGGCCGTCGGCGCCGATGTACAGGCCGCCGCCCGCGCCGGTGGAGAGGTTGAGGATGATGTTGCAGCGGGCCGTGACGCGTTCGACCACCTCTTCGAAAAGATGGACCTCGTTGGAGGAGGTGCCGGCCTCGGGGTCGCGGACGTGGATGTGGGCGATGCTGGCGCCTTCGTTAAAGGCGGCCACGGCCGAGTCCGCGATTTCGGCCGGGGTGATGGGGATGTACTCGCTCATCTGCCGGGTGGGTCCGGCGCCGATGATGGCCACGGTGATGATGACGTCGTCCATGGATCACTCCGCTTTCGCGCCGTTTGATTGTTGATGGATTACCGATTGAGTGCCAATAAAGTGCCAATAAAATGCCGATAAAGTGCCGGTGGGATGCCGGCTCGCGGCATGTTCCGGTTCCCGGCACAAATGCACAACCCGGCCCACGCGATCAAGCCCGTGTCCTCTTGGCCGAGCCAAAATGCGCGGGCCGTGCGCCGATCAAGGAAGCGCGCCCACCTTTGCCCGGGCGTCGCTTCCTTAGTCATATAAGGTACTTACAGCCTACTTGACGTCGTCAGCCGCTTCCTCGACCGGGGCCGCGCCGGGGCGGACCCAGGTCACGGGCCGGTATTCCCGAGGCACGATGCCTTCCTGCTTGAAGGCCGGCCATCCCAGGGTCAAGGAGCTGACGATGCGCCAAGGTGGCTTAACTCCAAGCTTTTCCGCGAAGCCGGGCACCATGTGCACCGTGGCGGTGAAGCCCACCCAGCAGGCCTTGATGCCCAGCGAATTGGCCACCAGGTTCATGTTGGTGCCGCAAATGCCGATGTTGATCTGCGGTCCGCCGATGGAGCGGGTGTCGGCGCACAGGAGGATCAAGGCCGGCGCGTCCAGGGTGCAGCCCATGCCCGAGGAGGCGATGGAACCCATGCCGCCCAAGGCCAGACGGGGGTCGAACAATCCGGGCTCTTCCCGATTGACCATGCCGGCCAGGCCCTTGACCATGTCGTCGTTGCGATACATGCCGCTCAGGCCGCCGATCACGCCCTTGACCGCCGCGTCGATCTCGTCGAGCACCTTGCGGTCGGTGATGACGATGAACTTCCAGGGCTGGCAGTTGCCGGCGCTGGGCGCGAACCGGCCGGCTTCGAGCACGCGCCGGATCAGGGTCTCGGGCACGGGTTTGTCCTCGTAGTTGCGGACGCTGCGGCGCTCGAGAATAGCCTTTTCGACGGCATTCCACTGGTCAGGTTCGCCCTTGGCGTTCTTGGGTTCGAGAGGCATGACGGCCGGCAGGGGGTACGGATCGGTGGACCAGAACCCGCCCGGGTCGGCGTGATAGGGCTCGACAATGGAGATGGCCTCGACCGGACAGGCGACCATGCAGTTGTAGCAGCTAAAGCACTCGTAGCCATCCTTCAGCTTGGGGTATTCGTCCTCCCCCATTTCCCAGGCCCGGAAAGGGCAGTTGCTGATACAGGTGCCGCAACTGGTACAGATGTCCTTGTCCACCTGCATCACGCCCATGTGCACGCCTTCTGGCCGCAAAATGTCTTTTACGTCATCCCAGGACATATCTTCCTCCTTTGCTCGTCGATCCGATCGAAAAGGGTTAAGCCTTCAGCTCTGTCAGGCATGGGAACCGACATAGCCTTCCGGCCGAAAGCAGCGCTCGCGCGCCATGGTTTTGGCGAGAATCAACACCGATCCACCTGACAAGGTAAGGTAGCGGGTTTGTCCGATTAAGTCATAAGCGCGCCGCCCTGTCAATACTTCAACCCCCTGATCGCGCTTTCCAAGCATCCACGCGCTTTTCCCTGGGGCGGCCCGCATCGTTAAGACGGGCCTTGTTTTTCCCAAAACAATGTTCGCCGGCGGTTGGGGTCCGGCGCGAAACAGCGGCTCAGCGCCCGGTCCAGGCGGGCGGCCGAGACCTTCAGCCTCGCGGGATGGATTCGGCCCGACTCGACGGCTTTCACCAAAGCATCCCGGGCTTCGAACATGCGATCGGGCCGGTGGCAGACCAAAAGCAGGTCGGCCCCGGCGATCACGGCCTGGACCGCGGCCGGGCCGATGTCCTGATGCCGGACCACGGCCCCCATCTCCAGGTCGTCGGTCAGGATCAGCCCTTCGAAGCCCAATTCCTCTCGGAGATGGCCGGTCAGGATGGAGGGCGAAAAGGTGCCGGGCAGGTCCGGGTCCAGGTCCGGGACCAGGACGTGGGCGGTCATGACCGCGGCCATGCCCCGCCGGATGACGTGGGCGAAGGGCGTCCATTCCCGGGAGCGGAGACGGTCCGCGTCGTAAGGAACCACGGGCAGGTCCTGGTGCGGGTCCAGGGCCACGTCTCCGATGCCGGGGAAGTGTTTGGCGCAGGTCAGGACCTGGTGGTCATCATGCCCCTCCATCCAGGCCGCGCCCAATTCGGCGGCGAGAAGCGGGTCCGGGCCGAAGGAGCGTTCGACCATGTACCTGGCCTCGGGGTCGATGGCCAGGTCCAGGACCGGGGACAGGTTGAGGTTGAGGCCCACCGCGGCCAGTTCGAGGCCGCTTCGAGCCGCCAGGTCCCGGACCTCGGCCCGGCTCAAGGTGCGGGCCATGTCCTGCTGGCTGGGCAAGACGGTGAAGGGCGGACCTAGCCGGGTCACGGGACCGCCTTCCTGGTCGATGGCCGCCAACAGCGGCTGGCCGATCCCGGCCAGGGATATATCCTGACATTCCTCGATCAAACGGGCGATGGCCGCCGGACCCTGGCCCGTGTTCCGGCGAAAAAGGATGATACCTCCGGGCGAAAGCTCCTTTAATAGATAGCGGGTGTCCCCCGAGACCTCGGTTCCTTCGAAGCCGATCATCAGCAGACGGCCGGCCAGGATTTCGAGGATGCGATCCGTCACGGGCATGGGTGGTCTTTCCGGAGCATGAGGTCAGGTCTTATAAAACAGCCGGCAGGCAAGGCGCCCGCCGGCTTTATGGTCATGATCGGCATATGGTTTTTCCGCTCAGGAGCCTGGTTGTTCCCCGCGAATATACTCTTCCACCAACCGGTAGTGTTTGGCCCATTCATGACCGCAGGCGTCACATATACTCTCCACGACCACCTCGTTCCCCTCGTCTTCCTTCCAGTCTCTGTCAATGCTGGTCGAACCGCATTTTGGACAGGGGTCCTTAATGGTCTCGATGAATTTTTCCATGAATTTATCATCGATCATGTCTTGCTCCTTGAACGTACCGGAAGCCGCGGGAAGACCTTTGGCAGAACCGGCCGGCCGCGTACATTTTCTCCAACAGGCCGTTTCTTTTACAAATCTCCCCTGGCGACGTATTTTTCGAAACCTTAGCACGTTTATCCCGGCCAATGCAACATGAAACACCGGCCCACTCGCGTTTTGGAGAAAAAAGTCCTACAAAAGTCCGAGTATGTTATTTTTGACATGATTTTTTTAGAGAGACGAAGCCATGGAAACCATGAAACAGGCCTTGATCCTGGCCGCCGGATTCGGCTTCCGGGCCCGGCCTTTGACCGAGATCAAACACAAGGCCCTACTGCCGGTCTTGAACCGGCCGCTTCTGGCCTACAACCTGGACCTGGTCCGGTCCCTGGGCGTGGGGGAGGTGCTCATCAATACCCATCACCTGGCCGAGCAGGTCGAGGAGGCCCTGCCCGGACTCGCGGACGAACTCCGCCTCCTGCCGCTCCGGGAACCCAAAATTCTGGGCACCGGCGGGGCCATGAAAAACGCGGCCGGCCGGCTGTATCAAGACCCCGTGGTGGTGCTGAACGGCGTGATCCTGACCCGGCTGGACCTGGCCGTCGTGGTGCGGGAACATAAGGCCCGAGGCGCCCTGGCCACGCTGGTGCTGCACGACCGGGAGCGATTCAACATCGTATCCGTGGACCCGGAGGACAACATCCGCGGCTTCCGCGAGGACCATCTGCCGCTTCGCCCGGGCGAAACCCACCGCATGCTGGCCTTCACCGGCATCCATGTCATCGACTTGGAACTGCTCGACCGCCTGCCCCAGGGGCCTTCGGATATCATTGAGGAATATATGAAGCTGATCCGGGCCGGAGAAAAAGTTGCGGCCTACATCGTGCCGGACCTGCCCTGGTGGAAGGTCGAGACCGTGGCCGACTATTTGAACCTGCACGCCGATCTTTTTCGCGAGCGGGCGGCCGAGCCGGTGTTGGCCGGGACCGGCGCGCGAATCGACCCGGCGGCCGCTGTCGAGGACTGGGCCGCGCTGGGGCCGGGGGCCAAGGTCGAAGCCGGGGCCGTGATCAGGCGCTCGGTTCTGTGGCCGGGCACGCGGGTTTTGGCCGGGGTTCGCGTGGAAGACAGCGTTCTGACCGACGGCTCGGTGGCGAACCGGGACGTGACGGGCGAGGTGCTGCTTGCCTGAGACCCTGCCGGCCGCCGAACACGCGGCCTTTGTCCGCGAGGCCTGGCCCTGGCCCGGTGATCGGGCCGACGAATTCGTCTTCGAGCCGCTGCCCGGAGACGCGTCGAACCGCCGGTTCATCCGGGTGAGGGCTGGTGGACGCACGGTCCTGCTGGTCATGGGCCCGGACCCGGCCGAAAACCGTTCCTATGCCGAAATCGGCCGGCATTTGTGGGCGCTCGAAGGAATCGGCCCCCAGTTTTACCGGGCCGAACCCGCGCGCGGGCTTTTTCTGATCGAGGACCTGGGAGATCTGTCTTTGTCCGAGGCGGTCCGACAGGGGGCGGACGCGGCCGGGCGCTATCGCTCGGTGATCGAGGTCATGGTCCGCCTGCATGGCCGGGGGCTGAGCGGTTTCGATTCGGGCTGGTGCTATCAAACGGAACGGTACGACCGGGACCTGATACTGGAGCGGGAGACCGGGTATTTCGCGCGGGAGTTCCTGGCCGGCTACATGGGGCAAGGTCCGACGGGTCGGGATTTATCCGGCGATTTCGAGACCTTGACCCGGCTGGCCCTGGAAAACGTCCCTTTGGTGCTCATGCACCGGGACTTCCAGTCGCGGAACGTGATGTTTTCTCAAGACCGGCCGCGACTGATCGACTTTCAAGGCGCGCGGCTCGGTCCGGCCGGGTACGATTTGGCCAGCCTGTTGTATGATCCCTACATGGACCTCGACGAGACCCTGCGCCGGGACCTGTTGGAACATTACCTCACGCTTCGCCAAGCGGGCGGAGAGTTTGACCGCCGGATTTTCCTGACCAGCTACCCCTTTCTGGCCGTCTGCCGGCTGCTGCAAGCCCTGGGCGCATACGGCTTTCTGACGTGCAAACGAAACAAGCCGCACTTTGCCGCCTACATCCCGGCCGCGCTCCGCGCCTTGAACCGGCTGCTCGAACACGATACAATGGCTGCACTGCCCGGGCTTGGCGCGGTGATTCGGGACCTCCGCCCGGAAATCTTCCCGGGCGACGAGGTCCGTTCATGAGTGCGCTGGTTGCCATTGTCGGCCGTCCCAACGTGGGCAAATCAACCCTCTTCAACCGGCTGGTGGGATACAGCCGGGCCATCGTTGACGATGTACCGGGCGTGACCCGGGACCGGAACTACGCCTCGGTCACCATCGACGACCGATCCGTGACCCTGGTGGACACCGGCGGGTTCGAACCCTCGGCCGAAACCGGGCTGTTCGCCCAGATGCGAACCCAGACGCTCCTGGCCCTGGAAGAAGCGGACCTGACCGTGCTGCTCATGGACGGCAAGTCCGGGCTCACCCCCCACGACCGGGACCTGGCCGAGATTCTCCGCCGCTCGGACCGCCCCTTCCTCCTGGCGGTCAACAAGATAGACGGCCCGGAGCAGGAAGGCGGCCTGGCCGATTTCTTCGCCCTGGGCGTCGAGCCTGTCCTGCCGCTCAGCGCGGCGCACGGCTACGGAATTAACGATTTCACCAAGGCCCTGATCGAGCGGCTGCCCGGGGCCGAGGAAGCGCAGGAGCGCCAGGACCTGATCCGCGTGGCCGTGATCGGCCGGCCCAACGTGGGCAAGTCCTCCCTGGTCAACCAACTGCTCGGCCAGGAACGCGCCCTGGTCAGCGAAACGCCGGGCACGACCCGGGACCCGGTGGACGTGGAAATCACCCATGCCGGCCGGTCCTATCTTTTCGTGGACACGGCCGGTATCCGCAGAAAAGGGCGGGTCTCGGCCAAGATCGAAAAATTTTCCGTGATGCGCGCCCTTCGGAGCATGGACCGCTGCGACGTGGCCCTGCTGCTCATCGACAGCCTGGAGGGCATCACCGACCAGGACGCCCACGTGGCGGGTTACGCCATCGACCGGGGGCGGGGCCTCATCCTGGTGTTCAACAAATGGGACCTGGTCGAAAACGAAAAAAAGATGCTGCGGCAGATCAAGAATCGCATGGAACTCAAACTCGCCTTTTTGAGCTTTGCGCCCTTTGTGACGGTCTCGGCCCTGACCGGGAAACGGGTCAAAAGGCTCTTTCCCTTGATCGAAGAGGTCTATGACCAGTATTCGGCCCGGGTGACCACGGGGCAGCTCAACCGCGAGATGGAAAAGGCCGTCGAAGATCACACGCCGCCGCACGTGGGCCGGCAGCGATTGAAATTTTACTACGCCACCCAGGCCTCGACCCGGCCGCCGACCTTTGTCCTGTTCGTCAACCGACCCAAGAGCGTACATTTTTCCTACCGGCGGTTCCTGGTGAACCGGTTCCGGAAGGCCTTCGGCCTGGACAAGACGGCCATCCGGGTCTTTTTCCGGGAACGCAAGGGCCGTCATAATAAAGAGGAGAAGGGCGCATGACGGCCGGGGCGCGTTCGGCTCTTATGGCCACGGTTTTAGGGGCCGTTCTGCTGGCCCTGGTCCTGGCGGCCGGGTGCGGCGACAAGGAGCCGGCCGCCGTCGAGAAGAAAGGACCCCTTTACCTGGGCGTGGTCGCACCCATGAGCGGAACGCTGAAACCGGCGGGGCGCAGCCTGGTGCAGGGCGCGGATCTGGCCGTGCAAAAAGCCAATGCCGAGGGAGGCGTTCGAGGCCGGCCGGTGCGGTTGCTGGTCGAGGACGAGGTTGAAGCCTCGAACCTGCCGCCGGAGCGGCGCTTGGCCCGGGACCCGCGTGTGTCCCTGATATTAGGGCATTTGATGGAGCGCACCTTCGAAGACAGCCGCGCCCTGTATCTCGAAGCCGGCCTGCCGGTCCTCCTGCCCGTGTTGAGCCCGGAAGACATCACCGAAGCACCGCAGCCCCTCTTCTTCCGGCTCATGCCTTCGGACAAGGACCAGACCCGAGCCTTGGCCGACTACGCCGTCAAAAAGCTCAAGGACCGACGGATTCTCGTGGTGCACGACGGTTCGGCCAACGGCCGGGATCAAGCCCAGGTTTTTTCCCAGGCGATCGGACAGTCCGCTGAAACACAAGCCCTGGTTTTTGCCGATGCCGGGCAGGCTTTCGAAGCCTTCAAGAGCCAGGCCCAGGCCTTCAACCCCGATATGATCTTCACCACCCTGAGCAACCAACAGGCCGTGGCCCTGGCCCAGCTTCTGTCCGGTCTGGACGAAAAGCCCGCGCTTTTGGGCGGATGCTGCCTGGCCCTGGTCGAGGTCGGCGGATTCCTGACCCGCTACCTGCCTCGGACGTTCCTGGCCCTGCCCTACGACCCCGGGGTGGTTTCTCCGCCCCTGCGAAAATTCGCCGAAGCCTACCGCCAGGCCCACCACCGGGCCGTGGACTGGGTGGCCGTTGCCGGATACGACGCGGTCAAGCTGGCCCTGGCCGCCTTGACCGAGGCCGGGGACGACCCCAAGGAAGTGGCCGCGTACCTGAACCGTCTGAGCGATCCGTCCCGGTCCTTCGAGGGATTGGCCGGGGCCTTCCATTTCAAAACCAACGGCCGGGGGGTTCATCCGGTCTTTGTCGTGCAGCTCACGCCGTCGCTGATTCGCCACCTGCCTTGAAAAAGGAGGCGCGATACACCCCATGATTCCCCAAGAAGGCTCGAATCTGCTAATGGAAATCCGCGCCACGGTCCCGGAGGACCCAAGCCGGGTGCGGGAGGCGCGGGCGGGGCCGCACATGACCGCGGTCTGGCTGGCCGGGGAGTCGGGCGAAGCCGGCGCCTGCGGACTGGCTTCCACGCCGCCGCCGCACGAGTCGGACCGCGACCTCCCTGAGATGGACCTCGGCCAGGCGGTCGGACGGCCGGCCGCCGAGCTGGCCGACTGGTTTCTAACCGAACGGCCGTATCTATCCTCCATCGGCCTGGCCGCGGTCAACGCCCTGCAGCCACCGCCGCCCGGCGCTCTGTCCGCGCCTCAGGCCATGGATTTGATTTTGGCACGGGGACGCGATGAGCGGGTGGCCGTGGTGGGTCATTTTCCCTTTGTGACCCGGCTGCGGGAGGTGGCGGGAGAGCTGTTCGTCCTCGAACTCAGGATGCGGCCCGGAGACCACCCGGCCGAGCAGGCCGCCGAGATTCTGCCCGGCTGTTCCCTGGTGGTGCTCACAGCCACGGTGCTGCTAAACGGCACCTTTCGACAAATTCTGCCCCTGTGCGAAAATGCCTTTACCGTTATGATGGGTCCGAGCACGCCGGCCAGCCCGGTTCTGTTCGACCGCGGCGTGGACGTATTGGCCGGGAGTATGGTGACCGATCCGGCCGGTTGTCTTTTCCAAATTTCCACCGGGGTGAGCTATCGGCAGTTGACCGGGGTCAGAAAGTGGACCCTGATCCGCGAGGCGGCCCTGTAACTACAAGGAGGTTTCCATGCCCAAGATCACCATCCTTTGCGAAAACACGGTGGGCCGGCCCGGCCTGATCGGCGAACACGGATTCTCGGCCTGGGTCGAACTCGAAGGTGAAACCCTGCTTCTGGACACCGGCGCGGGCCAGGGCGTGGTGCACAACGCCTTGGCCATGGGCAAGGACCTGGCCGAGATCGAAAAAATCATGATCAGCCACGGCCACTACGACCACACAGGCGGTTTGAACATGGTGCTGGGTCAGGCCCGCGGGGCCGAGGTGTACGGCCATCCCGACATCTTCAAGAACCGCGTGGCCATCATCGGCCGAGGCGACAACCGCATCGTCCGGTCCATCGGGCTGCCCTTCGGCCGGGAGTACCTGGAAGGACAGGGGGCCGAATTCGTCCTGTCCGAGGGTGTGCAAGAAGTCGCGCCCGGCGCGCGGCTGACCGGCGAGGTGCCCCGTGTGACCGACTTCGAGGTGAACGACCCCATGCTGTTCGAGGGGCAGGGCGGGACCTATGCGCCGGACCCCTTCCTGGACGACCAGTCGTTGGTCCTGGAATCTCCCCTGGGGCTGATCATCGTCTTCGGCTGCGCCCACGCCGGCATGATCAACACCATCCGGCAGGCCCAGGCCATCACCGGCCAGGATCAAGTATACGCCCTCCTGGGCGGCACGCACCTGGGCTTTCACACGCCGGAGCGGCTCGAAGCCTCGATCCAGGCCCTCAAGGAGATCGACCCGGCCGTGGTGGCCGTGTCCCATTGCACCGGGATGAAGCCCGCGGCCCGGCTGATGCAGGAATTCGGCGACCGCTTCGTCTTCGCCAACGCCGGCAGCGTCTTCGATTTCGATTAACCCTGAGGAGACAATAATGAAATTCATCGATTTGTCCACGACCATCGCGCCCGGTCGCGACGCGGACATCACCTACCACAACCACGCCGACGGGTCCCGGCAGATCGAGGCCCTGTTCAAGGTCACCCCGGACCTGATGCACGCCGGGGAAGGCTGGGCGGTCGAGGAATTCACCCGGTTCAGCACCCACGCCAGCACCCACATCGACGCGCCTTGGCACTACAACAGCCACATCCAGGGCCAGCCGGCCCAGACCGTGGACGAACTGCCCCTGGAATGGTTTTTCGGCGACGGGGTGGTGCTGGAGATGCGCCACAAGGCCGAGAACGACCCCATGACGGCCGACGAGGCCCGGGCCGAACTCGCGAGGATCGGCTACACCCTCAAGCCCCGGGACATCGTATTGGTCCGCACGGGACGCGACGCCTTTTACGACGATGACGACTACATGCGGAAAGGTTGCGGCGTCACGGCCGAGGCCACGCATTTCCTGTACGAGCAGGGCGTCAAGGTCATGGGCATCGATTCCTGGGGATGGGACCGGCCGCTCTTCCGGCAGGCCGAGGAGGCCGTGGCCGAGAAAAAGGCTAGAGTCTTCTGGGAGGCCCACCAGGCCGACCTGGCCTACTGCCAGATCGAACGGCTGGTCAACCTGGCCCCCCTGCCGCCTTTCGGCTTTCAGGTGGCCTGCTTCCCGCTCAAAATCAAGGGAGGCAGCGCCGCGCCGGCCCGGGTGGTGGCCATGCTGCCGGAGTAAACCCAAAGGGATTAAAAAAGATGTAGGGGTCGTTCGCGAACGACCCCTACGACCAAGCCCACCTCGGTTTTCCCCGCAGGGGCGAGGCATGCCTCGCCCGATTTATTGCCCCGCTGATGTTCGCGGGCGACGCATGCATAGCCCCTACGGGATGTGGGTGGACGCGCATTCGTGGTGTACGGGGCCTCCGATGGTTGCCGACGATGCCCCTTCCCTCCGGCTAAAAACCCTCCCGATTCATTCGCATGTAATAGGAGCGGTACGTATAGACCGCGGCCAAGGGATTGTGGCCCGTGACCCGGTCCTTGACCGCCAGGACCGTGGTGGGAGCCTCGGCGTACTTAAAGAACAAAGAATCGTGGCCCACGCACAGACCCAGCAGCACGTTGAGGCCTGTCCCGGCCGCGTTCAGGACCTTGGCCTGAAGGATGGGGTTGCAGGCCGATTCCATGGTGCCGATATAGATTTTTTCCTCATCCTTGACGCCCAGTTCCTCCTTGGGCACCCGGCCGACCTTGCAGACCACGCTGGCCACTTCCAGGCCCTGCCGGCGAAAGATGGTATCCACCATGCGCGCCTCCTGGGCCAGACCCGCGCAAAAGGCCACACCCACCTTCTTGGCGCCGATTTTATAAGCGAATTCAATAACCTCCTGGATGCGGGGCTTGCTCGGATGCAACAGGTAGGGCTGGCGGTCGCGATTGATGTAGCATTCGCCTTCCTGGACCGAGGCCAGGCGGGCGAACTCGTGCACGGCCGGCTCGGTGTAAATCTCCCGGACCTCGGCGGCCAAATCGGCCAGGTTTTGGGTGGGGCAATTCTCCGGCCCGTGACCGTCCTCCGTGATGCAGGCCCGTTCGCGGCCGGAAATCCCGCAAACCGCGCAGCCAGGTATTTTTTCAAGGGACATTCCGTGTACCTCCATATCGGTTCAAGGCCTTGAATCTGAAGCGAAAGCCACAAGCCTCCGGACTCCGGACCCCAGACTCAGGACTCAAGATCCTTTGGGTTTGAAAATCTTTTTGAAGAGGGCGTCGGCCTGATCGTTGCCCCGGTCGTGCAGCCGGCCGAACTTTTTCAGGAACTCCCGGGCTTCCGGGGTGAGCCGTGTGCCCCGGTCGCGACCTCCGCCGGGCGAGGTCTCGATCAACTTGATTTTCAGCCGATTCTCCACGGACCGGATTTTCCCCCACACGGCCCGATAGCTCATCTTCAGCTCCGTGGCCGCGGCCCGGATCGATCCCAATTCGTCGATTTTCTGCAGGATGATCCGGCGGCCCTGTCCGAAGATGGGGCGGTCCTTCTCGTCCACGATCCAGAATTTGCTTTTGACCTTAAGCGCCATGGACGTACCTCGATAAGCCGGGAAACCGCTTTGAGTATTCAGGAAAACATGTTACTATTCCGCGGGCAAAAAGTAAATGCCAAAAATGACGGGACTTTTGCCCGGCCCGATATTCGACATATCACGACCGGTCCGCGGCCGGAAAACGGCCGGTTCCGGCAAGGAGGAACCGCATGGATTTCGAACTTTCCGAAGATCTGAAAATGCTCCGGGACATGACCCAAGACTTCGCCCAAAAAGAAATCGCCCCCTACGCCGATCAATGGGACGACGACCACTATTTCCCCTATGAGGAAGTCGTTCGCAAGATGGGCGAGCTGGGCATGTTCGGCACGGTCATTCCCGAGGAATACGGCGGCAACAACATGGGTTGGCTGGCGGCCATGATCGTCACCGAAGAGATCGCCCGGGCCTCCGGGTCCCTGCGCGTCCAGATCAACCTCGTCAGCCTGGGCAACGCCTTCACCATCTACCGTTACGGCACCGAGGCGCTGGCCAAGAAATACGTGCCCAAGCTGGTCACGGCCGAATACCTGGGCGGGTTCGCCATCACCGAACCCAACGCCGGCTCCGACATCATGGGCATGAAATCCACGGCCGAGGACAAGGGCGACCACTGGCTGCTGAACGGGGCCAAGACCTGGATATCAAACGCGACCGTGGCCGACGTGATCGTTTATTACGCCTATTCGGACCGCTCCAAGGGCAGCCGCGGCCTGTCGGCTTTTATCGTCGAGCCCAAGAACTTCGAAGGCGTGACCACCTCGGAACTGGACAAGCTGGGCCTCAAGCACTGCCCCACGGGCGAAATCGTGCTGGAAAACGTCAAGGTGCCCAAGGAGAACATCCTGGGCCAACCCGGCGACGGGGCCAAGATCGTCTTTTCCTCGCTCAACCAGACCCGGCTGTCGGCCGCGGCCGGCGCCGTGGGCCTGGCCCAGGCCTGCCTGGACACGGCCACCAAATACTGCAACGAGCGGGAGCAGTTCGGCCAGGCCATCGGCCAGTTCCAGATGAACCAGGACCTCATCGCCCAGATGTGCGTCGAGGTCGAGGCGGCTCGGCTGATGGTTTACAAGGCGGCCTGGCAGAAGGACCAGGGCAACCTGGGCAACACCTTGGAGGTGGCCATGGCCAAGTACCTGGCGGCCGAAACAGCCACCAAGGCGGCCAATTTCGCCATGCGCATCCTGGGCGCCTACGGCTATTCGACCGAATACCCGGTGGCCCGCATGTACCGGGACGCGCCCAGCTATTTCATCGTGGAAGGGTCGGCCAACGTCTGCAAGATGATCGTGGCCCTGGACAAGCTCGGCTATCGCGCGGCCAACCGCTGACAAGAAAGGCTGGGGGCTGGTGCAGTAATCAAACGCAGGGGCAACCCCCCGTGGTTGCCCGGGGAACGGGCAGGCACAGGGGCCTGTCCCTACAAAGAAGAATCCTACTGTTTAGGAGTAGATATGTGGCCATATTGGAAAAACATGGACGACCTCGGCAAGCCGCTCAAGGAATCCGCGGCCAAGCGCATGGCGCCGAACGAAAACGAACTGCTGGAGACCGAGGCCCAGGTCGAAGCCGAGGTGGACCGCGTCAAGAACGCGGGCCTGCCCGTGGAGGTCATTCACAAGCGGGGCCAGATGACCGTCTGGGAGCGGCTCGAATACCTGGTGGACCCGGGCACCTTCACCCCGCTGCACACCCTGTATAACCCGGCCGACAACGAGGAAGGCACGACCAACGTCATCGACGGCCTGGCCAAGATCAGCGGCCGGTGGGCCGTGGTCATCGGCTTCGACAACAAGGTCCTGGCCGGGGCCTGGATTCCGGGGCAGGCCGAGAACATCCTGCGCGTCACGGACATGGCCAAACGGCTCCACGTGCCCCTGGTCTGGCTGGTGCACTGCTCGGGCGTCAAGCTGACCATGCAGGAGGACGTCTATCCGGACCGGCGGGGCGGCGGCACACCCTTTTTCCGTCACGCCGAACTCGAAAAACAGGGCATCCCGGTGCTGGCCGGCATCTACGGCACCAATCCGGCCGGCGGCGGCTACCAGGGCATCAGCCCGACCATCCTTTTAGCCCACAAGGACGCCAACATCGCCGTGGGCGGCGGCGGTATCGTGGGCGGCATGAGCCCCAAGGGACATTTCGACCTGGAAGGGGCCGAGCAACTGATCGAGGCCACCCGGCATTTCAAGGAGGAACCGCCGGGCTCGGTCAAAATCCATAAGGACGAGACCGGGTTCTTCCGCGAGGTGCACGAGGCCGAAAAGGGCGTGCTCGACTCGCTCAAGCAGTGGATGGCCGAGATGCCGGCCTATCATCCCCGCTTCTTCCGGGTGGACGACCCGCTGGAACCCCGCTACGGGGCCGAGGACCTCTACCGCTTGTTGCCCATGAACCAGAAGGCGGTCTATTCCTTTGACGACCTCCTGGCCCGTCTGGTGGACGACAGCCGGCACCTCGAGTTCCGGCCTGATTTCGGACCCGAGGTCTATACCGGCCTGGTCAAGATCGACGGTTTTCCCATCGGCGTGATCGGCAACCACCAGGGGCTGTTGCCCAAGGGCTATCCCCAGTACGCCGAGGGCGCCTATCCGGGCATCGGCGGCAAGCTTTATCGCCACGGCCTGATCAAGCTGAACGAGTTCGTCACCCAGTGCGGCCGGGACCGGCTGCCCATTATCTGGTTCCAGGACACCTCGGGCATCGACGTGGGCGACATCGCCGAAAAGGCCGAGCTGCTCGGCCTGGGACAGTCGCTCATCTATTCCATCGAACAGACCGACGTGCCCATGATGCTGGTGGTGCTCCGAAAAGGCACGGCCGCGGCCCATTACATCATGGGCGGCCCCAACGCCAACAACCACAACGTCTTCACCCTGGGCACGCCGGCCACGGAAATCTACGTCATGCACGGCGAGACCGCGGCCGCGGCTTCGTTCTCCCGCCGCCTGGTCAAGGAAAAGGACGCCGGCCGGCCGCTCGATCCGGTCATCGACAGCATGAACGATCTGGCCCGGGAGTACACCGAGAAGTCCCGGCCGGTTTACTGCGCCAAGCGGGGCTTCGTTGACGAGGTCGTGCCGCTCAAGGCGCTCCGGCAGTATCTGACGGCCTTTACCGGCGCGGCCTATCAGAACCCGACCAGCTTCTGCCCGCAGCACCACATGATGCTGCCCCGGTTGATCCGCAGCTAAAGGCGGCTCCATGACGCGAAAGGGCGCGGCATGCCGTGCCCTTACAGTCCTGGGGATCGGTCCATGGAGGTCGGGGCGGGTTTCAAACCCGCCCCGACGATCTCCTGCGGGCGGCCCTGGCGCCCGGACATACAATGCAATATGAATAAAAAGCCCGCCCGGCCAAGGAGGCCGCGGCGGGCTTCGTTTTCGCCAGTCCAGGTTACGTCATTACCACTTGAGCACGAAGTCCAACTGGAACAGGCTCTCGACAAAGTCCTTCACGCCCGCGGGCACGTCCACCAGCCGGCTCTGGTACCAGTCCACGCCCACGGTCACGTTCTTGGCCAGACCGAAAACGATTTCAACCTCGGTGCCCTTGGCGTTGGTCGAGCCGCCCAGGCAGTCGCTGTCCGGCAGGAAGTCCGGCCAGGCGTCCCGCTCCAGGTAGCGGTACATGGCTTTGATCTGCCAATCCAGGAACTTGGACACCTTCTTGCTGCCGAACTTGACGCCGGCCAAGTAACCCGTATTGTCCTCGTCGGCGTCCGAGGACACGTACTCCCCGAAAACCGCGATCATGGCCAACGGACCCGGCAGATAAATGCCGAACTCTCCGCCCAAGCCGAAGGAATCGTAGTCATAGATCAGGACGCCGCCCGAGGTGGTGTTCGATCCCGCGCTGAAACCGAAGGCGTTGTCCTTCAGGTGGATAAAGTCATAATACGTCCCGGCCAGGACGAAATAGACGGACTTGTTGAATGTCGCTTTGATACCGGCCTGCCCGACCAACATGCCCGGGTCCTTGGTCGTGGCTTTGAATTCATCGAGGATGAAATAGGCCGGGGTCAGGAAGAGGGTCACATCCTTCGAGACCTTCAGGGTGAAAGGAATCGCCACGCCGTCGGTGCGGATGTCGCCGTCCCAGAGCAGGTCAGCCGGTTTCCAGATGGGGTTGGAGAACTTGCCGCCGATGATCTTGACCCACTCCGCCGGGGAGAACAGGCCGTAGGCGTAGTCCAGGCGGATGTCCGGGGTGGCGAAGGTGTCGTCCAGAGTCTCGTTGGTGGACCTGGAGTCGTCCCCGCCGGTGGCCAGGCCGAAGCCGACCTTCCACATGTCGTTCACTTCGGTAACCACGCCCAGCCGGAGCCGGATGCGTCCCCGGTCGCGGTGGGGGTTGGTGTCTTCGGTTCGATCCTCATTCTGATACCGGGCTCGAAAGTCGCCCTTGACCTTGGCCTTGGTCACCCAGTCGGGCACCTGAACCTCGGCGCCGAAAACCACTGTCGGCAGGCTCAAGAGCGCGGTCAACACCATCACCAAAACCCATTTCTTTCCCATGTTCCAATTCCTCCTTGGAGTAGTAGCGGAATGCCGCGCATTCCCGCTCGCCTTGCCGGCCAACCGGCTTGGCTTCGGGCTATCCTGATGGGAATCGATGATGACGCGGTGAGGAATCGGTTAGGAAGCGATAAGGAACTGTTAGGAATCTGTGAAAAGGGGCGCAAAGGCCCGCGAGCAAAACCCGCCCCCCGAGGCCGGGAGGCGGGCGAGGCGATCCGTCCGGCGAAACAATCGCCGGACGTCTCTCAGAACCAACGCGTCTGGATCGGCTTGCGGTCCACGGTCCGCAAATAGGTGACCTTGGGGTAGCCCAGGATGAGCACGCCGTAAACCCGGTGTCCGGGAGGCAAATCCAGTTCCTTGACAATGGGCGGGTAGGTGCTGGCCGATTCGAACAGGCCGATGTAGCAGCTTTCCAGCCCCAGGGTCATGGCCGCCAGTGTCACGGTCTGGGCCGCGATGACGCAGTTGTCCTTGGGCGTGCTGGTCAGCGTCGGGGAATGGAAAATCATGACCACCGGCGCCTTGTGGAAGACCCGGTCCTTGCCGGCCGCCTGGTCCGCGGCCCGACGCTCGCAGATCCGGTCCAGCCGTTCGAGCTGATAGGTGAGTTCCTCGGGCGCGGCCATGCCCCGGGCCTGGTACTGCTCGGCCCGCTGGCGGTTGATCTCCCGGGCCTTGAAAAAGCTTTCCACGGTCAGTTCGGCCAGCCGTTGGATGCGGTCCGGGTCCTGAACCACGATGATCTCCACGGTCTGGACGTTGCTGCCCGTGGGCGCGTAGCGGCAGACGTCCACCAGCCGTTCCATGACCTGGCGCGGCACGGGTTTGTCCTTCCAGCGCCGGTGGCTTCGGCGTTGGCGCACGAACCTGACGAACTCATCCGGGTCGAAGCTCACCGGAGGGCCCAGGGGAATGAAATTGTCCATGTCCATGCGAAGGTGCTCGATGGACCCGGTCGGGCAAAGGGCCACGCAATGGCCGCACTGGCTGCACGTCTCCTCGTTGGCCGCGGCCGTCACCACGCCGTCCGTTTCGGAAAAACAGTCGCAGCGGTCCACGCACAGGCCGCAGGCCGTGCAGGTATCCTGGTCGATTTTCACCCAGCTCATGGTTGTCCCCCAATGGTTGATTTAAGCCCGAATATATTACTTCAAGAGGGCCGGTAATTCAATTCCGGCCGGCCGGGTTTTCTCCGAAAACTTCTTTACACCGAAGCATCAATTGGGTATAGTATGTGAGAATTTTCGCTTGACCAGGGAATAAGGCTGGTTTTTCAGCCGGCTACGGGAGATTACTTGGGAGGAAAAAACATATGGCGGAACCGATTCGGATAGACCGGACGCACCGGAAGATCGCGCTTGCTCCGGAACTGGCCGACGTCTGCTTCACCTGCGGGACGTGCGCCAGCGGGTGCCCGGCTTCCGGCCTGGTACCGGGCTGGGATCCGCGCAAGGCCATCCGGGCGCTCGTCTTCGGCCTGGAAGACGAAGTCGTGGATTCCAAGTGGCCGTGGGTGTGTACGCTCTGCGGCCGCTGCCAGTACGTCTGCCCCATGGGCGTTCAGTTGCTCAAGACTTTCCGTGCCTGTCGGACGGCCCGGCCACGGGACAAGGTCCCCGGCCCGATCCACAAGGGCACCATGATGAACCTCGAACGGGGCAACAACCTGGGCATCCCCAGGGACGACTTCCTCTTCCTCCTGGCCGATATGGGCAAGGAGATGGAAGAAGACGAGGAATGGCCCTGCCCCGGCTTCTACGTGCCCGTGGACAAGGAAGACGCCAACCTCATCGTCACCGTCAACTCCAAGGAGCCTTTCGGCGAACCGGATGACATGAAGTTTTGGTGGCGTATCTTCTACGCGGCCAAGGAAGATTGGACCGTGTCCTCCACCAACTGGGAGGGCGTCAACTGGGGGCTGTTCTCCGGCGACGACCCGTCCATGAAGGAGCAGGTCCACCGCGTCATCGAAAACGCCAGGAGGGTCAAAGCCAAAACCATCTTATATCCGGAGTGAGGCCACGCCTATTATGCGACCCGGTACGGGTTCGTAAATTGGTTTCCGGAAGTCTTTGACGAATTCAAGGTGGTGAGCGTTTTCGAACTGCTCAAGGAATACCTCGAGTCCGGCCGTATCAAGGTGGACCGGACCAAACACCATCACCTGACCACCGTCCACGACCCCTGCAACTACGTGCGCAAGTCCCAGATGTCCTTCGGGCAGCAGTTCGGGGACATGTCCCGCTGGATCACCAGCCAGTGCTGCGAAAACATGGTCGAGATGATCAACGACCCGCTGAACAACCTCTGCTGCGGCGGCGGCGGCGGGGCCTGGGCCATGCCCTATGACGAAGAGCGTCTGGCCTACGGCAAGTTCAAGGCCGACCAGATCAAGGAGACCGGCGCCGAGCTGGTCATCGCGCCGTGTCACAACTGCCGCGACCAGATTCTCAAGGGTCTGGGCAAGAAATATGACATGGGCAACTACAAGGAGACCATGTATATCTGGGAGCTGGTGGCCAACTCGCTGATCTATGAACCCTGGTCCGAGGAAGAGATCGAAAAGGCCCACGCCCTGCGCGACGCCCAGTACGAACGGGACGGGGTCGAACTCGAAGAAGACGAGGACTGGGAATAAACCGGCCGGCCTTCGGGCCGCTCCAGAAAAGCATCGGGCCGCCTCATCGAGGCGGCCCTTTTTTCATCCTTCAAATCGTGCCCGCGGGAACCGGCGTGACGTAAGGCCCTTCCGGGATGACGGCCACCCGATAGTCGCCGGCGCTCTCCACCCAGGCCCGGACCGCTTCTTCCAGCAAGTCCACCACCCGCACCCCGGTCAAGGCCCTCTCCCGTTCGCTAAGGCCCGTGGTGAACAGATGCACCCGGCCGGCGCGCATGGCCCGCAGCTGCATCTCGGTCTCCCACTCATCCACCTCGGCCCGTTCCTTGCCCACAAGGGACGCCAGAAAGCCGTCGGGGCCCAGGTCGAGCAGCCGCTCCTGGGCCTGAACATAGGCGGCCGAACCCAGGCCGTCGGAGCAGGCCGAGGCCACGAACAGACCTCCGCCCGGCCGAAGCGCGCCCAGGGCCGCGACCATGCCCTTGATCGTCTGGTAGTAGGTCGCGTCCAAGGGGGAACCGGCCGCGGTGGAGACGACCGTGGTAAAGGGCCGATCGATGGGAATTTCAGCGAACGGCCGAACGAAATCCACGGCGGCCGCGTGACCGGCCGCCAGGTCTCCGTAACTGACAAAGCAGGGACGGCGTTCCTCGTCCAGCACCACGTTCACGGCCGTGATCGGACCGGCCAGTACAGCGGCTTCGAGCAGTTCCTCGTGCAAGGGGTTGCCGACCAGGATGCCGGGCGCGGCCCGTTCGTCCTCCAGGAAGGCGGCGTTGTGCAGCCGGGTGATGGTTTCCGCGTGGGCCACGCCCGGCACGACCACCTTGCGCCCGCCCGAATACCCGGCCATGAAATGGGGCTCCACCAGGCCGGTGGCGACCTTGAGGTCGGCCTGAACAAAGCGCCGATCCAGAAGCACCGGCGTACCTCGCCTCGTGCGACCGACCGGAACATGGTCCTCGTCCCTCCCGGCCTCGTGGTTGACCACGCGCACGGTCCGCAGCACTTCCGCGCTTCCGACCACGCGGCTCAGTTCCTCCCCCAGGTTGGGCCGGTGGAGTCCGGTGGCCACCAGCACGGTGACGCCTTGCGCTTCGATCCCGGCGTCCAGCAGGGTCCGAACGAGCGCCGGCAGCATCAGACCGTTGGGCGCGGGCCGCGTCACGTCCGAGATGAGGATGCAGGCCGTGCGGCGGCCCCGGGCCTGGTCGGCCAAGGCCGGCGCGCCAATCGGATTGGCCAGGGCGCGCTCCAGGGTCGAAGCCGGGTCGGGCAGCACGGGCATGGGCCGCTTGCGCACCACCTCGATCTCCCAGTCGTCCGGGAGCCTGAGCGTCAGTCCTTCCCGGCCGTAAAGCAGGCGGATGTCCATGCGCTTCGCTACCCCTAGGCTTATTCCACTCGTTTCGCGGCTCTTTCCTGGAACGAGCAAGATAATCGTACCACGGGCTTCCAGCCCGTGGATCGATGCACGGCCAGGATGGCCGTGCTACAAAATGTGTTTCAATCCCGGATATTGACCAGCTTGGGAATGGTCTCGGATTTGCCTCGAACCATGTGGCGGCTGTCGCCGTCGCGGGCCGTGACGTTCTCGTACACGCCGTCGTCGCGTTTGACCAGCTTGGTGAAGCCCAGGTCCCGCAGCTCGGAGTTGGTTTTGGGGGTGTTGATGTTGGGGCGGGAGACGATCTTGCGCACCGGCCGGCCGCAGTGGGGGCAACGGTCCAGAGGCTCGTCGCTCATGGACTGCTTGATTTCGAAGACCCGGCCCTCGGGACAGGCCTCTTTCAAGTGCTCGTATTCGTAAATGGGCATGGCGCGGATGCTCCTGGAATCAATGTACCCTGCTTTCGAGGTTTTGCAACCGATCCGGCGGCGCGTCCCTGGTCTTGTTTCAACATTTGAGGCGGCGTTTGTCAAGTCCCGGCCATGACGAAAGCCGGATGTCGGTCCGTTTTCGAGCATCGGCCCGCGCTTGACGCTTGCATGACGGGCTTAAAATCGCTATGAAAAAGATACGGTACCAAACACGCTCCGCTTCTTTCCTTCCCCGGGGAGGCGCAGCCCATCATACAAGGAGGCCGACATGGCCAAGAAACGATTTGTCATCGAGATCGGGACCGGGATCGACATCCACGGCGAGGACGTGACCGAGGCGGCCCTCCGGGCCGTACGGGACGCCGTGTCCCGAAGCTGCCTGTGCGGCTTGGTGGAAGTGCTCGAAGTGAAAGACATGTCCAAGGTCGAGGTCGAGGTCCTGATCGCCTCGCCCCGGGCCGAGCAGGTGGACCTGGACCGGGTGCGGGCGGCCGTGCCCATCGGCAAGAGAACCGTTCGGGCGGTCGAGGGGGGCATGAGGGTCAAAGGCCTGCTGGTGCCGCAGTTCGGTCCGGACCGCGACCATATCGTGGTCGTCAACGCGGCCCTGACCGTTTGGGTCGAGCAATAGGCCGCGCCGAGGCGAGACCGGCCAGGCGAAAGATGCGAACCGAGCACCGCTATCTCTTTCACGACGCCCGGGACCTGACCGGGGTCCCGGCCGCAAGCGTCGATCTGGTGGTCACGTCCCCACCCTACCCCATGATCGCCATGTGGGACGACCTGTTCGGTGGATTGTCCGACAAGGTCCGAGGGGCCCTGGACCGCGAAGACGGCCCGGCCGCGTTCGCGGCCATGCACGCCCAACTGGACCCGGTCTGGCGCGGCCTGTACCGGGCGCTCAAGCCGGGCGGGCTGGCCTGCGTCAACATCGGCGACGCCACGCGCACCATCGGCGGGGATTTCCGGCTTTACCCCAACCACGCCCGCATCCTCAACGCCGCGCTCAAGATCGGTTTCACCGTGCTGCCGGCCGTGCTGTGGCGCAAGCAGACCAACGCGCCGAACAAATTCATGGGCTCGGGCATGCTGCCGGCCGGGGCCTACGTCACCTTGGAGCACGAATACGTGCTGGTGCTGCGCAAGGGTTCCAAGCGGGAATTCCGCACGCCCGAGGATAAGGCCCGGCGGCGGGCCAGCGCCCTGTTCTGGGAGGAGCGCAACGTATGGTTTTCCGACGTCTGGATGGACCTCAAGGGCGCGCGCCAAAACGGCCTCAACCCGGACGTCCGCAAACGCAGCGGGGCGTTTCCCTTTGATCTGGCCTTCCGCCTGGTGAGCATGTTCTCGATCCAGGGGGACACGGTACTGGACCCGTTTTTAGGCACGGGCACGACCCTGGTGGCGGCCTTGGCCGCCGGCCGGAACAGCGTGGGCCTGGAGATCGATCCGGGCTTCGGGCCGGTCCTGGAAAACCGGGTCCGGGACGCGGCCGCGTGGGCCGGCCGCTGCCAGGAGGACCGCTTGAAAAACCACCGGGAGTTCGTCCGCCAGCGGGAAAAGGCGGGCAAGCCATGCCGTCATGTCAACGTCCCGTACGGATTTCCGGTCGTGACCCGTCAGGAGACCGAACTGTATCTGAACCTTTTGACCGCGGTCGATCAAACCGGGGCGCAGACCTTTCAGGGGATCTATGATGCGCATCACGTGTCCGAAATGCGATTATTCTAGCGAAGTCGATCCCGAGCGCGTACCCGAAAACGTGGCCACGGCCATCTGCCCCAGGTGCAACCAGCGGTTCGACTTCAAACGGGAAGACGCCCTGCCCGTGGTCCCCATCGAACCGCAATCGTCGCCGGCCGAACCGACGCCCGCGACCCCGGCCGGCCCGCCCCGGCCCGCGCTCGCAGCCGACATGGCCGAGGGCATTCCCTGGGAAAACCCGGAGCGCGGCCTTTTCCGGGATTTTTTCAAGACCATCGGCCTGATCCTGTTCCACCCGGATACGTTCTTCCAACGCATGCCGCTCCGGGACGGCTATGTCGCGCCCCTGGCCTTCGGGCTGATCACCGGCTCGGTGGGGCTGGTCCTGTCCTGGTACTGGCCCATCCTCCTGGGCGCCACGCTCTGGCGAACGAATCCCTTCCAACAGTTCGGGATGCTGTCCTTTTTAAACAGGGGCGGTCTGGTGCTGCTGGTGATCGCGGCCCCGTTTCTGGTGGCTTTGACCCTGGGGGTGATGTCGGTCGTCATCCACGTGATGCTTCTTTTGGTCCTGGCCGGCCGGGGGGGATTTCAGGCCACCTTCCGGGTCCTGGCCTACAGCCAGGCGGCCTCGCTGTTCAACGTTGTGCCCATGCTGGGCGGGCTGGTGGGCGGACTGTGGATGCTGGTCCTCTATGTGCTGGGTCTCAGCCGGGCACACGACATCGGGCTCTTCCGCGCGGTTTTGGCCCTGCTGATTCTTCCTTTTCTACTGACACTGCTGTTCGTGGTGGCTGTGGTCTTGCTCATCGGGCGGTTGGCTTTCTAGTTTTTCAGAGGTGGGGTTGAAATGGTCTTCAGGCCCCCAGCTCGCCCCGGAGGTCGCGCTTGAGGACCTTGCCCGTGGGCGTGCGCGGAATCTCGCTGCGAAAGAGCACCCGCTCCGGAATCTTGTAGTTGGCCATCTTGTCCGCGCAAAAGGCCTGCACCGCCTCCTGATCCAAGGACGCGTCCGGCTCCAAAACCACGAAGGCGGCCACGGTCTCGCCCCAATGCGAATCCGGCCGACCCACCACGGCCACGTCCCGGATGCCCGGCATCTCGGACAGCACGGCCTCCACCTCGGCCGGGTAGATGTTCACCCCGCCCCGGATGATCATGTCCTTCTTCCGGTCCACGATGTAGTAGTAGCCCTCCGCGTCCCTCACCGCCACGTCCCCCACGCTCATGTACTTCCCCCGGAACGACTCCCGCGTGGCCTGCTCGTTCTTGTAGTAGCCGTCGATCAGAAACGAGCTGTACATGTACAACTCGCCGGGCTGCCCGTCCGGCACTTCGTTGCCCTCGTCGTCCAGAATTTTCAGCTCGTTGTCGAAAAATGGCCGGCCCACGCTGGTGGGTTTGAGCGGAATCTCCTCGGGCGTGATGACCGTGTTCATGGCCGTTTCGGTCGAGCCGTAGAACTCATAGAGCACCGGCCCGAAGCGCCGCAGAATCTCCAGCTTGACCTGGGGGAAGAGCGGCGCGCCGCCGCAGATCAAGGCCCGTAGGCTGGACAGGTTCACACCCTTCAAGGCCTCCTCGGGAAGCTGGGCCAGGGAATCCAGAATGGTGGGCACGACAAAGGACGAGGTCACCCCGTAACGGTCGATGTTTTTCAGGAACTCCAGGGGATCGAAGCGGCGCATGAGCACCAATGTCCCGCCCAGGACATAGGCGCAGGTGGAAAAAAGGAACGGAGCGCTGTGATAGAGCGGGCAGGCCACCAGATGCACCTCGTTCGCATCGAACTTGAACTGCTGGATGACGTGCAGGGCGTAATTGACCATGGGCTGGTCGGTGTTGCGGGTCCGGGCCGCGCCCTTGGGCCGGCCCGTGGTGCCCGAGGTGTAGATCATGGTCTGCGCGCGGGTCGCGGGCAGAGCCTTAAGGTCCACGTCCGGTGGATTTTCCAAGAGCGAACGCCAGGGCACGGCGCCTTCCAGCGGCTCCGGTCCGACCGAAACCAGGCCTTGGGGCAGGAGGCCGGGATAATGGTCCCGGCGGCCCAGGATGCGATCGGCGAACTCGTGAAAAAAGAGGAGGCACTTGGCGTCCGAGTTTTCGGTGATGTACTCGATCTCCGGGGCCATGTTGCGGTAGCCGACCATGACCGGGCTGACGCCGATCAGGGACAGGGCCGCGGTGATCTCGTAGTATTCGGGCAGGTTGTAGATCATGACCGTGGCCTTGTCGCCGGGACGCAGGCCCAGGCCATACAGCCCCTTGGCCAGGGCCGTGCTGTTTTCGTGGAGCTGTTTCCAGGTCAGCACCCGTCCGGGGCCGATGGCCGCGGGCTTGTCCGGGTGAAGCTGGGCCTTGGCCTCGGTCATCGGGGCCGGGCGAGGCATGGCGGGAGCGTCGGACATGGAAAAACCTCCTGAAAAACGTCGGGCGGTACGGACAAGCGGTTCTGCCGCGAAACAATGGTTTCGGTACGTCCGATTTTATAGATTCTGGCGGGCTTTTTCAAGCAGAACCGGATCGAGGCCGGGGCGGGGTAGTGGGTCAGTTTGAGGATGATGTAGGACGTGCCCCTCGTTTAAAGGGAAGCCCCGGTACGCCGGCATCTTGATCCCTTGCCCGGAAAATGCCCCTATCAACTGCCGTCGGCCTTTTTCACTGTCCTCCAAGCCCCTCTCGTCATTCCCGCGGAAGCGGGAATCCAGGCGTGAAACCTCCCCGCGAGGTGGCGCCTCCCAAAAACCATTTGGCCGCCGTGGTTTTCATTTCGAGGCAGTTCGGACTCCCAGTTGTCCAAGACTGGATTCCCGCCTTCGCGGGAATGACGTTTCGAACTACGGAAAAGGGAAAACACATCACCCCGGTGAGCGCGAAGACCCAGGAATTCCTAGGAAGCGGGGTATGGAATTTCCCAAACTAACCCACTACCCGGGGCGGGACGCTTCTCATGAGGTCTTGACGCCGTTGACCCGGCCGGGCGGATGGGTTAAAATTAAAAATCCATGACAAAAGGACCGGCCGGGAAGCAACGGGATTTCAGGTCTGTTGTGTGCCTCCGGATGCGAACCAAAGCCGGTTGCAAACTTCACGCGAGGAGTGAAAAATGATGCGCCATAAGCCGAAGGTTCGGTGGATAGTGACCCTGGCCGGCCTCCTGATCCTGGCCCTGGCCCTGGCCGGCTGCACCAAACCGGAAGTCCAACGCGAAGGGCCCATCGTCCTGAAACCGGTTCAGCCGCAGCCCGACGCTTCCAAGATACGGCCCGGCATGGCCGTGTACTACATCCCCGCGCTCTTCAAGGGCATCCACGAGATGCCCAAGGGAAAACGGTTGCTGCTCGAAGGCGATCCGGGCAAACGCCCCATCCCCATGCTGAACCACAAGTGGGGCGGGGAAGACACGGTCTTCGACAGCGGCCGGTCCCGGGGCATCGGCCTTTACCTCTACGGCTACCTGCGTTTTCCCAAGGCCGGTCAGTACGTCTTCCGGGCCATGTCCAACGACGGCATCCGCCTCTTCCTGGACAAGCAGATCGTCCTCAACGACCCGTTCGTCCACAGCGACCGGTTGAGCGAACCCACCACGGTCGTGGTGAACACGCCGGGCTGGTACGCGTTCGAGCTTTACTATTTCCAGCGCAAGGCCACGTCCCGCCTGGAACTGCACTGGCAGACGCCGGACATGACCGATTTCCAACCCGTGCCGGCCGAGGCCTACAGCCATCTGCCGGGTGAACAACCCAGGGATTAGCCAAGCCGGGCCGGCCGTGTCCTGCCGCCGGACTACTAAGGAGGAGGGGGAAATGACAGGGACCAAACCAACGATTCGGCGGGCCGTGATCCTGACCGGCGTTCTGATCCTGGGCCTGATCCTGGCCGGCTGCGCCGGACCGATGGTCCAACAGCAGGCCGGACCCATTGTTTTGCAACCGGTTCAGCCGCAGCCCGACGCCTCGCGGCTGCGGGCCGGCATGGCCGTGTACTACATCCCCGCGCTCTTCAAGGGCATCCACGAAATACCCAAGGGCAAGCGGCTGCTGCTGGAAGGCGATCCCGGCAGACGGCCCATCCCCATGTTGAATCACAAATGGACCGCGGACCAAAAGCTGTTCGACAGCGGCCGGTCGCAGGCCGTGGGCATGTATCTCTACGGCTATCTGCGGTTTCCCCAGGCCGGTGAGTACGTCTTCCGGGCCATGTCCAACGACGGCCTCCGCCTCTTCCTGAACGGGCAGATGGTCCTCAACGACCCGACCGTGCACAGCGCCCGGCTCACCCCGCCCACCCCGGTCACCGTGACCGCGCCGGGCTGGTGCGCCTTTGACCTCTATTATTTCCAGCGTTCGGCCTCGGCCCGGCTGGAACTGCACTGGAAGACGCCGGGCATGGCCGATTTCCAACCCGTGCCGGCCGAGGCCTACGGCCACCTGCCCGGAGTGAAGCCCGGGGATTAGCGAAACTTGGAAAAATCCGGCGGCCGCTTTTCCACGAAGGCGCTCACGCCCTCCTTGGCCTCGTCGGTCTCGACGAACAAATCCAGGCTGTCAAAGGACAAGGCCCCGATGCCGGCGATGGCGTCGCTGTCCGCGTTGAAGGAATGCTTGAGCACCTTGAGCGCGGTGGGGCTTTTGTCCAACATCTCGTCGGCCCAGCGCCGCACCTCGCTTTTGAGTTCGGCCAGGGGCACGACCCGGTTGACCAGACCCCAGCGTTCCATGGTGGCCGCGTCGTACTGCCGGCAGAGATACCAGACCTCCCGGGCGCGCTTGTCGCCCAGGATGCGGGCCAGGTAGGCCGAGCCGAACCCGGCGTCGAAGGAACCGACCCGGGGGCCGGCCTGGCCGAAGCGGGCATGGTCCGCGGCGATGGTCAGGTCGCAGAGCACGTGCAGCACGTGGCCGCCGCCGATGGCCGCGCCGTTGACCGCGGCGATGACCGGCTTGGGCACGTCCCGGATCAGGCGGTGCAGGTTCTCCACCTCGAACAGGCCGCTCTCGGTCGGCCCGTAGTCCCCGGTCTCCTGCCGCTGCTTCTGGTCCCCGCCCGCGCAAAAGGCCCGGTCCCCGGCCCCGGTCAGGGCGATCACCCCCACGCCCCGATCAGCCCAGGCCGCCTTGAAACAGACGATCAGCTCGTCCACGGTCCGGCCTCGAAAGGCGTTGAACCGCTCCGGCCGGTTGATGGTGATCCAGGCCAGACCGCGCTCCACCTCGTACAGGACGTCGGTCAGCTCGTCCAGCTTCATCGCCTTGCTCCTTCCCCTTTAACGCCGCCGGCCCATGACGCGGCCGGGCGCTATTTCGTGGTCATGGTCCAGACGCCTCGCCAATGCTCGTCCGGCGGGGCCGCGGCCAGCTCGGTGCACTTGGCCGCATAGGCCGCCGCGGCCGGGTCTTCCCCGGCCAGGCTGGAAAAAACCTCAAGCGCCCCGTGAAAATCGCCTTGGTAAAACAGATTCAGGCCTTGACCGAACTTTTCGTAAAGCCCGGCCCGCTCCCGGTAGGCCTCGTGGGGCATGGGTTCGAAAACCGTCACCGCTTCGGCCCGGCCGACCACGGCCACCCGACCCAGCTCCCGCGCGGCAAAGATTTCCCCCACCTGGTCCCGCACGGCCTGGGAGATCATGGTGTACGTCCCGAACTGCTTGTTCACGCCCTCCAGACGCGAGGCCAGGTTCACGCTGTCGCCCAGGATGGTGTAGTTGAAGCGGTTGTGGCTGCCGAAATTGCCCACCACGGCCGGGCCGGTGTGGAGGCCGATGCGCATCTTGAGGTCCCGGCCCACGCGAGGCCTGAGACCGGGCCGCATCCGGGCCAGGGTCTCTTGGCAGGCCAGCGCGGCCCGCACGGCCCGCACCGCGTGGCCGTCCACCTCCAGCGGCGCGTTCCAAAAGGCCATGATGGCGTCGCCTTCGTACTTGTCCACGGTCCCGCCCTCGGCCTGGATGATGTCGGTCATGGCCGTCAGGTACTCGTTCAGCAGCGTGGTCAGGTCCTCGGCCGCCAGCCGCTCCGAGATCGAGGTGAAACCCTCGATGTCGGAAAAGAAGATGGACAGCTCCCGCCGCTCCCCGCCGAGTTTCAAGCGCTCCGGCTGCCGGATGAGCTGCTCGATCACGGCCGGGCTCAGGTACTGGCTGAAGGCGCCCTTGATGAACCGCTTCTGCCGGCCCTCGACCGCGTAGTTGACGATCAGGTTCAGCCCCAGGGCCGAGGCCGCCGCGAGGTCCAGGACCACCACGGGCAGCCGCCAGCCCAGCATGTACAACCCGAAAGACAGCCCCACCGGGATCAGCAGGAAGAGGACGCTGGCCCCCAGGTTGGCCCCGGCCCCGCCCAACATGGACACGGTCAGACCGGCGGCCAAGGCCAGGACCACGGCCAAGACCACGGTCAGACCCGGCGGGACCCGGCGCATGAAATCGCCGGAGAGCAGGTTGTCCAGGGCCGTGGCGTGGATTTCCACCCCGGAATACACCCCGCCCACGGGCGCGGGCCTAAGATCGTACAGCCCGGGCGCGGAAAACCCGAAGAAGACGTACTTGTCCTTGAAGGCCTTGGCCCCGTCGATGACCGGCGGTTCGCCCGAGGCGACCCGGATTTCGGACTGGATGACCGCGGCCGCGCTAAAGGCCTGGTGCGTGCCGGTCCGTCCGCGATACCGGAGGATAGCTTTCCCGGACCCATCCATGGGCGCGGTCAGGCCGCCCAGGGTCAGGCGACCGGGCGCGATTTCGATCTTGGCTCCGGGGTGCGCGGTCAGAAAGGTTCCCAGGCCCAGGCTCGGGGTGAAGCGGCCGGCAAAGACGCTGAACAGCGGCAAGCCCCGATAAACGCCGTCCGCGTCGGGTTCCAGAGCCACGTCAGCCAGCACGGCCGCGCTCTTGACCAGTTCCTCGATGGGCATGGCCGCCCGCGAACGAATCCTCGCCGTCCCACCCGGACCGGCCAGCCAGGCGTCCAGACCGGTCACCTGAAAAGTCAGGGGGCGGGCTTCAGCCGGCCACGTGGTCCAAGCCCCGGACTCCCGCCCCAGAAAGACCGCCCCGGCCAGCCGCCCGAACGAGGCCGCTGCCTGGCCCAAAAGCCGGTCGTCCTCGACCCCGTAGGCCGACGGCTCGGTGAAGAGCACGTCAAAGGCCAAGGCCTTGGCCCCGGACCGTTCGCAGAAACGGATGATCGCCGCGTACATCTCCCTGGGCCAGGGCCAGGACAGCCCGTTCTCCTTGCTGGCCCAGTCCAGGCTGTTCTGATCCAGGAGGATGAGACGGATTTGGTCGGTGGCCGGTCCCGGCCGGGCCAGGGCCTGGACCCGCCAATCCCAGGTCCTGGCCTCCCACACGCCGAGCAGTCCAGCGGCCCACAGCCCCAGCGCCACCCCGGCCGCGGCCAGGCCGAGCAACAGAGACCGCGCAGGCTTGCTCATTTCAAGGAGTACCGTTTCATGCCCCGCCCCGGGTATTCTTTATAAAAGCCCCATTTCGTCGTTGCGAGGAGTCAGGCCCTCGTCCACTGAAAGCGATTGTGGCATGGGCTTCCAGCCCATGCATCCGATGCACGGCCAGGATGGCCGTGCCACAAAACCAGGTAGCAGGTGAAGGCGTGACGACACGGCAATCTCGTTTTTTCAGCCGGCTAAGAGATTGCTTCGTCGCTTCGCTCCTCGCAAAGACGGACAGGGGCTGGTTTGAGGCCAAGAGCTTAGGCGACATGCCGCTAAACCCGTTTCATGGCTCGGTCAAACCGGGCCTGCCGGGCCGGATTTTTTTCCATCGCACCGGGCCGGCCGATGCGCTCCCGCACCTCGTCCAACCGGGCCTCGGGCGAGGGATGGGTCTTGGCGAAATCCGGGCGGCCGGGCTTGAGCCGACCCTTCATCTGGACAAGCATGTCCGTGAGGCCGGCCGGGGAATAGCCCAGACGACCCAGGATCGTCAGCGCGGCCTGGTCCGCCTCGAACTCCTGGCTTCGGGAATAGCCGCTCACCACCAGGGTCTTGACGATGTCGCCGATGGAACCTTCGAAATTCCGGGTGAGCGAGGCAAGTTCTTCGCCGCCGTAGGTCTTGGCCGTCTCCATGCCGATGGTGGTCAGGGCCTCGGTCAACCGGGCGCTCTTGATGGCCATGAGCCCGTGGCGCAGCTGAACGTGGCCGATCTCGTGGGCCAGGACCGCGGCCAGGGCGTCTTCGCCGCGGGCGCACTTGAGAAGCCCGCGAGAGACAAAGATCAGCCCGCCCGGCGCGGCAAAGGCGTTGATCTCGTCCGTGTCCAGGACCATGAAATGGTAGCCGCCATAGGTCTCGGGCAGGTCCGAACTCTGGGCCAGGGTCTGGCCCACCAGGTTGACATAGGCCGTCAGGGCCGCGTCGTTGTAAGGCTTGTACTGGCCGAGGATGGTCGCGCCCACGGCCCGGCCGATGTAGTATTCCTGCTCGGGTGTGATCTCCTTAAAGGTATGGGACACGGCCTTGACGCTGGTTTTCAAAAGGTTGGCCTCGGCGGGCCTGAGCGCCCCGGACTGCACGGCCACGTTGGCCCCGATCTCGGCCGCCTGGTCCAAGGTCTCGCAGCCGGCCAGCAAAAAGGGCAGACACAAAAGGAGCAGGACGCCGGCCGCCATGGAAAGCCGTTTCATGCCCGTCATGGCCGGCCTCCCGAGGCAGCGAGGTCGCCCTCGCGGATGAACCGCTCCATCTGCTCCGGCTCGACCACCCATTTCTCCATGCGGTCGATGTCGGCGTAGTCCAGGTTCCGGTTCCGGGCGCGGTAGGCGTTCTCCACCTGCTGGTTGAACCCCTTGCCGGCCAGGGCCACCTCGCCCGTGGTGGCGGCCTGTTTCACGTCCGAGGCCCCGGCCTTGAGCACGATCCGCTTGGCGCTGAGGGCCGAGGCGTGCATCCAGCCCAGGGACGGTCCCTGGGGCCGGGCCACCCGGCGCCAGGCCCCTTTCTCCTCGACCACGGTCACCTGGTCCGCGTAGGACAAGGTGGCCACCACGCGGCTCAGAAACGACGGCGCGGCCCGAACCCGCCCGTCCTTGACCTGCACGCTCCACAGCTTCTGCCCGGCCGCCCAGGTTGCGGCGGCGGCGAGCAGTATCGCCAGCAGCACATAGAGCGCGATCCTGCCTCGGTTCATGAGCCTGTCTCCTTCCCGGCCGGGACGGTCGCTCCGGGCGCTTCGCGGGCGCGCGGGACCGTCTTTTTTGATAGTCGCTTCTTGGATCTGAGACGCATGTTACCATCCGGCCGAAGACGAGTTCAACTCTTTTAGACGCGGGATTCCACCCCGGTTCCCTCCGGCTTGCGACCCAGGATGCGCGGGTTATAATCAAGACAAACGCCGCTGGGAGGTGCGTGCCGGACCAAACGTCGGCCAAACCGGCCTTGTGGAGAAAAGGAGGTCAGGACGCATGAGACTTTTGCTGGTTTACTACTCCATGTACGGGCACATCCATCGCATGATTCAGGCCGCGGCCGAGGGGGCGCGCGAGGTCGAGGGCGTCGAAACGGTCATCCGCCGCGTGCCCGAGACCTTGAGCCAGGAGATTCTGGGCAAGATGGGCGCCCTGGAGGCGCAAAAGAGCATGGCCGACATCCCGATCTGCAAGGTCTCGGAACTGGGTGAGGCCGACGCCATCATCTTTGGCGCGCCCACCCGGTACGGGAACATGTGCGGCCAGATGCGCCAGTTCCTGGACGCCACGGGCGGCCTGTGGGCCAAGAACGCGCTGGTGGGCAAGGTCGGCAGCGTCATCAGCAGTTCCGGCACCCAGCACGGAGGCCAGGAAGCGACCATCCTGACCTTTCACGTCACCTTGCTGCACCACGGCATGGTCATCGTCGGTCTGCCTTACGCCTTCGAGGGCCAAAGACGAATCGACGAGATCACGGGCTGCTCGCCCTACGGCGCCTCGACCATCGCCGGACCGGACGGCCGGCGCCTGCCCAGCGAGAACGAGTTGGACGGCGCCCGGTATCAGGGCCGGCACGTGGCCGCCATCGCCAAAAAGCTGTCCGCCTGATCCTCGACGGCCGAAAAAACCGCTCGGAAAGGACCGGTCGCCCGCTGGAAAAGCCTTCGACAGGTCGGGCCGAAAAGACTATAATGACGGTCCGACCCCAGGCGCGCGAAAAAATCGAATCAGCCAACGCGCCGGGCCAGACCCGCCGCATTCCGCATGAAACCGTGGCGGCCGGTCCGACCGGACCGGGAACGAACGACCCATCGAGGAGACAGACTGCATGAGCGACTTGAACAAGGCGTCGGACCTGGGAAAACTGTCCATCACCACCATCCGCATGTTGGCCGCCGACATGGTGGAAAAGGCCAAAAGCGGCCACCCCGGACTGCCCCTGGGCGCCGCCTCCCTGGCTTACCTGCTCTGGATGCGCGTCATGCGCTACAACCCGGCCGACCCAGGCTGGTTCAACCGGGACCGCTTCGTGCTCTCGGCCGGGCACGGTTCGGCCCTCTTGTACGCCATGCTGCACCTGACCGGCTATGACCTGTCCATGGAGCAAATCAAGAACTTCCGCCAATGGGAAAGCCTGACGCCCGGCCACCCCGAGTATGGACCTACCCCGGGCGTCGAGGCCACCACCGGACCTCTGGGCCAGGGTTTCGGCATGGGCGTGGGCATGGCCCTGGCCGAACGCGCGCTCAGCTCCCAGTTCAACCGCGACGGTTTCCCCGTCATCGACCACTACACCTACGCCCTGGTCAGCGACGGGGACCTGATGGAGGGCGTGGCCAGCGAGGCCGCCTCCCTGGCCGGCACATTGAAGCTGGGCAAGCTCATCTACATCTATGACGACAACCACATCTCCATCGAGGGTTCCACGGACCTGGCCTTCACCGAGGACCGGGTGGCGCGTTTCAAGGCCTACCACTGGCACACCGAGGTCGTGGAGGACGGCGAGGACCTGGCCGCCCTGGAAGCGGCCATCCGCAAGGCCCAGGCCGAGACCGAACGCCCCAGCCTGATCGCGGTCCGCACCCATATCGGCTTTGGCAGCCCCAAGCAGGACCAGGCCTCGGTCCACGGCGAACCCTTGGGGGCCGAGGCCATGGCCGCCACCCGCAAGTTTTTCGACTGGCCGGAACAGACCTTTCATGTACCCGAAGAGGTTTCAAATCACTTCCGCCAGGCTCTCGACGAAGGTAAAAAATATCAAGCGGAATGGCTTAAGCGCCTGGCCGCCTACGAAAAGGCCCACCCGGACCTGGCCGTTCGGCTGAAGGCCCAGATGCGCGACGAACTGCCGGCCGGCTGGGAGAACGACCTGCCCGTGTTCAGCCCGGACGACCCGCCGATGGCCACCCGCGTGGCCAGCGGCAAGGTTATCAACGCCCTGGCCCCCAAGATTCCCAACCTGCTCGGCGGCAGCGCGGACCTGGCCCCCTCGACCAAGACCCTTATCGCCGGCAGTGGCGACATGCGACCCAGCCAAGACGGCTTTGGCCGCAACATCCACTTTGGCGTGCGCGAACACGGCATGGCCGCCATCGTCAACGGCATGGCCCTGCACGGCGGGGTCATCCCCTACGGGGCCACCTTCTTCATCTTCAGCGACTACATGCGCCCCTCCCTCCGGCTCTCGGCCCTGATGGGCTGCCACGCCATCTTCGTCTTCACCCACGACAGCATCGGCGTGGGCGAGGACGGCCCGACCCACCAGCCCGTCGAGCAGCTCATGTCGCTCCGGGTCATGCCCGACTTCACCCTGATCCGGCCGGCCGAGGCCAACGAGACGGCCGCTGCCTGGGCGGCGGCCCTAACGCACACCCACGGTCCGGTGGCCCTGGTGCTGACCCGCCAGAGCCTGCCCACGCTCGACCCCAGCGGCGTGGACATTCGGGAAGGCGTCAGCCGGGGAGCTTACATCCTCAAGGACTCGGAAGGCGATCCCCAGATCATCCTCATCGCCTCGGGCAGCGAGGTGACCTTGGCCGTGGCCGCCTTTGACGACCTGTCAGCCCAAGGCGCGCGCGTCCGGGTGGTCTCCATGCCCAGTTGGGAACTTTTCGAGGCCCAGGAAGCCGCTTACAAGGACCAGGTGCTGCCGCCCGAAATAAAAACCCGGCTGGCCGTGGAAGCCGGAGCCACGCTCGGCTGGGAACGCTACGTGGGACCCGAGGGCGCGGTGATCGGCCTGGACCGTTTCGGGACCAGCGCGCCCGGCAAGACCAACATGGAAAAGCTGGGATTCACCTCGGCCCACGTGGTCTCCCGGGCTTTGGACCTGATCGGCGGCGCCAAGACATGAGGTCCGCATAGATCGAAAGCCCCTGGAATACACGCACATCAGCGCGCGCAAGGACACGGGCATGTCTAACGTGACGCCGGCAGACAAAAGCACCATCGTGGTCCAGGCCCGGGATGTGGACAACGCCGGGCTCAAATCCGTCGAGCGCCCGCGGCCGACCCCCTGCCTTTTTGTCATCTTCGGCGCCTCGGGCGATCTGACCGGCCGCAAGCTCATCCCGGCCCTCTTCAACCTTTGCCAAGCCGGAGAAACGCCCGAGCACTTCGCCGTTGTCGGCGCCAGCCGCACCGACATGGACGACGATGCCTTCCGGGTCCTAATGGGCGAAAAGGCCAACATCCCGGACGCGGACCGGGCGCGCTGGCCGAATTTCGCCCGGAACCTGCACTACCAACGACTCGATTACGACGACCCGGCCTCCTACCTAAAACTGGCCGCCCGCCTTGAAGAACTGGACCAGCGCCTGGGCACGGCCGCCAACCGCATCTTCAACCTGGCCGTCCCGCCCACGCTTTACCCCATCGTGGCCCATTGCTTGACCGAGGCCGGTCTGTCCCGGGAAGGCGCGCAGCGTCCCGGCGCCAGGGTGCGGCTGGTCGTGGAAAAGCCCTTCGGACGCGACCTGGCCTCGGCCCAGGAACTCAACCGCGTCATCCATGAGGGTTTCGAGGAGCACCAGGTCTTCCGCATCGACCATTACATGGCCAAGGATACCGTGCAGAACATCCTCATCTTCCGCTTCGCCAACGCCATCTTCGAACCGCTGTGGAACCGGGGATTCATCGACTACGTGTGCATCACCTCGACCGAAACCCTGGGCGTGGAACACCGGGCCGGCTATTACGAACAGGCCGGCGTGCTCCGGGACATGTTCCAGAACCACATGATGCAGCTCCTCTCCCTGGTCGCGGCCGAACCGCCCTCGCTTTTCGAGGCCGACCGGGTGCGGGACGAGAAGGCGAAGCTCTTCCGCAGCCTCCGCCCCTTCCCGGTGGACAACAAGTACGACTATCTGGTGCTGGGCCAGTACGCGGCCGGACGCATCCACGACCGGGAGGCGCCGGCCTACCGGCGGGAACCGGGCGTGGACCCCTTCTCCCTGACGCCGACATTCGCCGCGGTCAAGCTCTTCGTGGACAACTGGCGCTGGCAGGGCGTGCCCTTCCACCTGACCAGCGGCAAGCGCCTGGCCAAAAAGACCACGCGCATCGACATCCAGTTCAAGGAAGTGCCGCATTCCTTGTTCCGGCAGGTGCTGGGCGAACACATCTCGGCCAACCGGCTCACGCTCATGATCCAGCCGGACGAGGCCATTGCCATGACCATCCAGGCCAAGACGCCCGGCCCGCGGCCCCGGCTACGCACGGTCAGCATGAACTTTGATTTTTACCGGGGCCACACCGGGCAGATCTCGGACGCCTACGAAAAGGCCCTGGCCGACGTGATGCACGGCGATCAGATGCTCTTCTGGCGGCAGGACGGCCTGGAACTTTGCTGGGCCTTTTTCGATCCGATCATCACCGAATGCGAAATCTGTCGGGACCGGGAGGGCAACCTGCACCGCTACCCGGCCGGCAGTTGGGGGCCGGAAGCGGCCCGCGGCCTGCTCCCGGCCGGATTCTTCGAACGGGTCTAAAGTCGTGCGCGTCGAGATTTTCGACAGCCCGCGGGCGTTGTCCGAGGCAGCGGCCTCGTTCGTCGCCCGCCGGGCCGCCGGATCCACGGGCCGCTTCAGCCTGGCCCTTTCCGGCGGGACCTCGCCCATCAAGACTTACCGGCTGTTGGGCCGACCGCCTCTCTCCGAGCGGACGCCTTGGCCTCGCGTGCATCTCTTCTGGTCCGACGAACGCTGTTTGCCCACGAGCCACCCGAAAAGCAACGCCGGCGCTGCTTTGAAGGCTTTCGGTCTGCCGCCCGGCTTACCCGAGAAAAACATTCACCCCATCCCGGCCGACCGAGGCCCGGAACGCGGGGCAGCGGCTTATGAGGCCGAGCTGCGCGCCTTTTTCGGTTCGGGAGCACCACCGATCTTCGACATAATGCTTTTGGGTTTAGGCCCTGACGGCCACACGGCCTCGCTCTTTCCACAAGGCCCGGCCCTGGAAATCATGGACCGCTGGGCCGTGGGCCTGCCCGCCCCGGAACACATGGAGCCCCGCGTGGCCCGCGTCACCCTGACCCTGCCCGTGCTGAACGCGGCCCGGACCGTGCTTTTCCTGGCTAGCGGACCAAGTAAGGCCGGCGCGGTGAGCAGAATTTTAAAACCCGCGAGCGGAGCGGATAAGGCCTTGCCCGCGGCCCGCGTGCGTCCCAATGGAGACCTCGTCTGGTTCCTGGACCGGGACGCGGCGGCGGAATTGGAGAAACAGCCATGACCCCCGAGGATCAGCTTCGCTACAAGACCCAGGCCGCACGCGAGGCCGCGGCCGAGATACGCTCGGGCATGGTCGTGGGCCTGGGCGCGGGCTCCACGGCCGCCCTGGCGATTGAGCGCCTGGCCGAGCTGCTGGCCGAGGGCCGGCTGACAAACATCGTGGGCGTGCCCTGCGCGGACGAAGTCGCGCGCCTGGCGACCAAGCTGGGCGTGCCTTTGACCACGCTGGAAGAACACCCGGTGATCGATCTGACCATTGACGGCGCGGACGAGGTGGACCCGCGCCTCAACCTCATCAAGGGACTCGGCGGGGCCTTGCTTCGGGAAAAGATCGTGGCCCAAGCCAGTAAGCGAGAGATCATCGTGGTGGACGAGAGCAAGCTGTCTCCGGCCTTGGGCACGAAGAGTCCCTTGCCCATCGAGGTCGTGCCCTTTGGTTGGCAGGCCCAGGCCGCCTACATCGAATCCCTGGGCGGCCGCTGGGAAATGAGAACCGATAAAGACGGCCGGCCTTTTGTCACCGACCAGGGCAACCACATTCTCGACGCCCGCTTCGGCCCCATGGCCGATCCCCAGGCCCAGGCCCTGGCCCTGGACGCCCGGGCCGGCATCGCGGCCCACGGCCTGTTCCTCGGTTTGACCGACGAGGTCATTGTCGCCGGCCCGAACGGCGTGTGGCGGTTGCCAGGAAAAACGGCGCGTGACAAGGCCTAATGGTGGCGCGGCCATCCCCTTCGACAATAGTCGAAGGCCTACCGTGCATCGATCCACGGGCTGGAAGCCCGTGGCACAAAAGCATGATCGAGAGGCCGGAGGAATCCTCGGACATAGTACGAGGATTGACCTTCAAGCCCGGTCACCGCTCGGTGATGATCTTGGCCGGCTGCCATTTGAGGCGCAGGTCGTCCAGCCTGGCGCCCACGACCTCGATGGATTCCTCGCTGATCACGCCCAAGCCCTGCTCGGGAGCCTTGCCGAGAACCCTGTTGACGAAAGCGTCGTCGTGGCCCATGACGCGGGCCGCGGTGGCGTCGGCCGCCGCCGGGTCGGTGCTGGCCAGCAAAAGCCAGGAACCCAGTCGATCCTTCACGTTCACGGTGCGGCCGCCTTTGCCCCCCCGAATCGTGGGGCCGTTGCCTTCCAGGCCGATGGAGAAATCCACGATGGCCAGGTGCGGTTTGGCCGCGGCGGTGAGGTCGAAATAGAGCTGGGAGATCTGCTCGGGCTTGTAGTCGTGCCGGTGCAGGACGTCGCGGCTGTAGGCGCGCGAGTGTTCCCAGCCGTAACGCTTGAGGGGCGTGATGCCGATGAAATTTTTCATGGACAGGGTCATGCCGGCCCATTCGTGGGTCTTGGCCACCGGGACGCTGATGACGCGGTCGGCGCGGGTGACAAGGCTGGAGACCGCCACCTTGCCCAGGGAGATGCCGGTGGGCACGTCGATCCACTCCGGGGTGTCCACTTCGAGGCAGGCCAGGGTCACCTTGCCCGGATACTTCTCGCTGAGGCTCGCGGCCGCCTGGACCAGGTCGGTCGAGCCGTCCAGGGTCTTGGCCTTGCTCCAGTCGAATTGCGGCATTTGAGAACCGTCGCCGATGATGACCTCGGACGCGCCGGCCTTCAGACATTCCTCGGCCACGGTGATGAGAATCTCGGGCTTGGTGCATTCGCCCTTAACAAAAGGGTTGTTGTATTGGGCCCAGGGAAGGGTGACCATGTTGGGCTTGACAAAGACCTTCTCGCCTTCGTGCACCACGTTCCCCATGCCGCCCATGGCCTCCAAAATCTCGCGGGTCATCTTGTAGAGATCGTCGCCCTTCACGGCCGCCACCCGAGCGGTCTTGGCCGGCATGGCCAGCGCGGCCGGGGCCATGACATTCGTCAGAAGGGGAGCGGCCCCCAGGGTCACGGCCGCACCGGCGCCCAGTCTCAGAAAATCCCGCCTCGATATCCCGCCCATACGAGCATCCTTTCTTCGTAAAAGGGTTGTTTATGCAGCCCGCCAAACCTTCAAATGATTTTTATAGTACCCCATCGATGCGTTCACGACCAGAGGGGGTTTGCGATTCCGGGACCTCGGCCAACCTTCGGCGTTCGGTCGTGTTGGATTTATTCTGTATTGTAACACAGACCGGGATGATTTCGGAACGAAGGCGGACGCCCATGAAGCACGGCGGCCCTGTAGAGGCGATCACGCCTTGGGCATAACGTCGCCCAACGCACACCGGCCAAGCAACAAAAGGGCGAGGCGTTCGACAAACCCACGTTCCCGAGCCAAGTCAAGAGGCGGCCATGGCGCCCCTCATCGTCATTCCGGCGAAAGCCGGAATCCAGGACTTGCCATGTCGAATGAAATGTGTCAATCTCAACATCACATGTAAAAGTGGAAGTGAAAAAACTGTAGGTTGGGTAGAGCGTAGCGAAACCCAACACGTTTTCTAACCAAGCCCCGAGATCGGCTTCTTGTCCCGCCTCCGGCGGGACCCGGACAACAGAGTTGTCCGGGCTACCCGTTAATCAGACTTGAATGACGATATGCGGTGTATCTGCTGTTTAGAAGAAAAAGAAAAATCATCCTTCAAAAAAAGGGAACATGTAATTCCTCAAGCTTTCGGAAAATTTAGTCCCAACAATCTCGTGCTAAAAAATTGCGTTTGCGATGATTGCAACCAATTTTTTGGAGATAAAATTGAGTTGTTTCTTGGAAGAGATACTTTTGAAGGAATAGAGCGACTTAGACACGGTATAAAACCTGAGGCTCCTCTCAAACGACACAAAAGGATAGATAGTAAAGTTAGATCAGGACCTTCCAAAGGAGCAATTCTTTACGCAATTGGTAAGTCAGAGACCGGCCACATAGCAATTGAGAAGCCCATCCAAGCAGGATTTTTAAACATCAAGCGTCATGAATATGATTATTTTACGATAGATGAAATTCCAACAGCAAAAGAATTAGAAAAAAAGGGATATGCTGTAAAAGGTGCCTTGATTTGGCTCATTGCTGAAGAAGGAGAAGAGCTTAAAAGACTTACTGATTGCCTAAAAAATAAAGGAATCAGTATTATAGAGAAAGAAAAAAACGAGCAAAATCAAACCAGTGAAGATATAGTTCCTGTTGTTAGCGTAATCACACTTGATCGTACCATTATGCGGGGTCTTTCAAAGATAGCATTTAACTACGCAGCATTCGTCAAGGGAGCGAATTTTATTCAACACAACGATTTCAATAAGATAAGACGATTCATCAGATACGGCGAAGGAGACAGCAAGAATTTCTTTTCTGTAAATCTACCTCCAATTTTGCATGAAGACCAAAAACTTTCAAAACTCGGGGTTAAGACAACAATTGGTCACCTAATTACTTTAGGTTGGCAAGGAACAAAACTTTTTAGCAAGTTGAGCTTGTTCAATACAACAACATATGGTGTTACTTTATGTAATAATTATCATGGAATATGGCATCCCATAAGGGCTGGACATCATTTTGACATTAAGTCGAAAAAGGTATCTGAACTGCTACCAATTTATAGGCGTCTGATGCCTTAACTATTGCTCCAACAGGATTTCCAACCAATTTTAACTCCACTTCGCAAAGCAACGGTTTCCTCGGGTTGTAAGCCACTTCAGCTTTTCCGGCCGCGGGCGTCGGTCTCCCGGATGCAGCGGAGAATCTCGCCGGGGTCGTAGAACCGGCCTTGGCTGTCAGGCGCGGGCGAGGCCTGGGGCATGGTGCGGATGAGCAGGCTTTTCGCGGTCGCGTCGGCCACCAGGGCCAGGGCGTCGTCCGAGACGTCCCCAAGACCCAGGGCCTCGAAGGTGGTGGGCAGGCCCACGTCCCTACACAAGGCCAGCACCGGCCCGAAGTCGTTTTCGCCCCGTCCCTCCATGAGAAGCTGGGTCAGCGTGCTGAAGGCCACCAGCTCGCCGTGATACGGCTGCGAGTCGAAGCGGTCGTGCAGCAGGGTCCAGCTTCCAGCCAAGGCATGGGCCGCGGCCAGGCCGCCGCATTCGTAGCCCAACCCGCTGAGCAAAATGTTGGCCTCGACCACGGCCTCCAGCGCCGGACCCGGAGCGCCCGCCCGCGCCTCGCGCACCGCCTCCCGGCCGGACTCTTGAAGCGTGGTCCAGGCCAGGCGGGCCATCATGCGCGCCGTTTGCGAAGGCAGGCCCCCGGCCAGGACCGGCAGGCCGCTGCTGACCGACGCCTCGGTCTCGAAATGCGTGGCCAGGGCGTCGCCCATGCCGGCCACCAGGGTCCGCACCGGCGCCCGGGCGATGACCTCGGTATCCACCAGGACCAGCACGGGGTTGACCCGCACCAGGACAAAGGCTTCCTGCACGCCCGCGTCGTTGTAAATGACCGAGACCGAGGCCGTGGGCGCGTCGCTGGCGGCCACGGTGGGCGCCATGACAGAGGGCACGTTCGCCCCCAGGGGAGTCACGCCGCCCGCGGGCTGCGCGCCCACGCTGATCGCCGCGCCGGCCGCGGCCGCCCGGGCCGTGTCCAGGGTCTTGCCGCCGCCGCAGCCGATCAGACCGTCGTGACCGCCGGCCAGGCAGGCCTGCTTGACCCGCTCGATCTCGGCAAAGGTGCACTCGCGCTGAAAGGTGAGGAAGGCATGGGCCAGGCCGGCCGCGTCGAGACTTTGCGCGATGGCCTCCTGGCAGGCGGCCCGGGCGCTGGGCGAGGCCAGGATCAAGGGATTCCGGATGCCGAACAGGGCCAGGTTCGCGCCGAGCTGGGTCAGGGCGCTTGGCCCCTGCACGTATCGTCTGGGGCTGACAAAGACCTTGATGCTCATTCCAAGACCCTCTTTACACATTTCAATTTTTGCCCCGCCCGCGATGGGCGCGAAGCCTGGAAGCGGCCCAGCGGCCGGGCTATACTTTAGACATTCGACGCGGGCGCTTCGCTCCGGAAAGGCAACCTTGGGACTGAATTGTTAAGTTTTTCCGTTTGGCCGCCGTGGGTCAAGACTTTTTTTCTCGGGTCCCGCTCGGACAAGCGGGCCGCGTAAATTTTTTTTACACCTGGTGGCCCCTGTAAAAAAATCATCCCGCCAAAAAATCGGGAAGGTTCCCATGTTTTCCAGGTTTCAAACAAAATATTCACATGAAAAAACAATCACTTAAAATCAAGAGTCCTCGTCAGCCCTTATTCTGGTACACCTCTTGCCCTTATCCCAGGCAGAAAAATCTTTGGGAGGTTTGAAACATGATTCATCGTATAGACAAGAAAAAGGCGGTTGGCGCGTTCGTGGTGTTGATCGCCCTCAGCCTGGTGCTGGTGGGCGCGGCCTGGGCGGTGACGCCGCCGGCCCAGATTCCGGCCACGTTCAGCGACCTGGCCAAAGCGGCCTCGCCGGCCGTGGTCAACATCGCCACAGAACAGATCGTGCGGGGGCCGGTCGGTTTCCAGCAGCGCATGCCCCGGGGCGGGCCATGGGACGACCGCGAAAATCCGTATGATTTCTTCAATCGATTTTTCGGCCAGCAGGGGCGGCCGCCCATGGCCCAAAAGATGCACTCCCTCGGCTCGGGTTTCATCATCGACGCCAAGGGCTTTATCCTGACCAATTACCACGTGGTCCGCAACGCGTCCAAGATCACGGTGCGGTTGGCCAACCAGAAAGAGTACCCGGCCAAGGTGGTGGGCACCGACCCCAAGACCGACCTGGCCTTGATCCAGATCGAGGCCGACGCTCCCCTGCCGGTTCTGCCCCTGGGCGACTCGAATAAAATCCAGGTCGGGGACTGGGTGGTGGCCATCGGCAACCCCTTCGGCCTGGACCACACGGTCACGGCGGGCATCGTCAGCGCCAAGGGCCGGGTCATCGGCGAAGGCCCCTATGACGATTTCATCCAGACCGACGCCTCGATCAACCCCGGCAACTCGGGCGGCCCGCTGCTCAACCTGAGCGGCGAGGTGGTGGGCATCAACACGGCCATCAGCGCCCAGGGCCAGGGTATCGGTTTCGCCATCCCGGCCCGTTTGGCCAAGGAAGTGGTGGAGCAACTCAAGACCAAGGGCTCGGTCGAACGCGGCTGGCTGGGGGTGATGATCCAGACGCTGACCCCGGAACTGGCCAAGTCCTTCAAGATGGAAGGCCAGACCGGCGCCTTGGTGGCCGACGTGGACCCGAACGGTCCGTCCAAGGGCGTTCTCAAGCGCGGGGACGTGATCACGGCCTTTAACGATCAGGATGTCAAGGACTCGCACGATCTGCCGACCCTGGTGGCCGCGGCGCCGGTGGGCAGCGAAGCCAAGGTGACCATCATGCGCGAAGGCCGCACCCGGACCGTGACCGTCAAATTGGGTAAGCTGCCCGAACAAGCGGCCATGGAGCAAGGCGAGGAAAACGGCCAAGAACCGGAAGCCTTGGGGCTCCAGCTTCAGGACATCACGCCCGACCTGGCCGCGCGGCTGCGCGTCAAGCCCGGTAGCGGCGTGGTCGTGACCGGCATCGATCCGGGCGGCCCGGCCGCCCAGGCCGGTCTCCGGCCCGGAGACGTGATCGTCGAGGTCAACCATCAGCCCACGCCCAACGTGGCCAGCTTCCAAAGCGCGGCCGGGGCTCTCAAGAGCGGGGACACGGCCCTGTTCTTGGTGAAGCGGCAGGGCCACACCCTGTACTTCTCCATGGAACTCGAATAAGCAACGAAAATGCTAGGGGCGATTTTGCGGGGGGACCTTTTTTAAAAAAGGTCCCCCCGCACCCCCTCCAAAAAATTTTCGCAGCGGCCGGGAGCTTGCGCTTCGCGCATTCTCCCGGCCGCCGTTTTATTATGCCAAACCCCGCGTTCGGTATTTTGAGTACAGCTCAAAATAACGGACGCGGCTTACGTTTTTGGGAGGGGGCTTGGGGGAACCCTTTTTGGTCAAAAAGGGTTCCCCCAAATTCCCACCCTCTTCTCCCTCTTCCCCTACCCTCTCGCCTTGGCCTCCCCGGCCAGTTTGTGCGCCCAGCGCGTGGTTTCGGGCAGCCGGTATTTTGGGCAACAGGCCAGCACGGTTTGGATGGCGGAGTCGAGGTCGATCTTGTGGCCGACCGAGACAAAGACCGGCTTGACCCCGGTCCGGGTCCGCACCACCGCGCCGATGATTTCCCCGTGGTCCTCCAAAAACGTGTGGCTCCCGCGCTCCGGGCCGGGTTCTTCATAAAAGCCGCACAGCCGCGACTTGGCGCAGCCGATGCTGGGGCGGTCCAGGAGAAGGCCCATGTGGCTGGCAATGCCCAGCCGGCGGGGGTGAGCCTTGCCCTGGCCGTCGAAGATGAACAGGTCGGGTGTGACGGAAAGTTTGGCCACGGCGTCCAGCACCACCGGGCCTTCGCGGAAAGTTAATAAACCCGGTACATAGGGAAAGGTCAACGGCCGCTTGGCCGTTACCCATTCCAGCAGTTTCAGCCCGGGAAAATCCAGCAGGGCGATGGCCGCCCAGGCTTTTCCCTTGGCCAGGGCCACGTCCACCCCGGCCACCGTGGTCACCGGCGTGGACAACGGCGCCTCGATTATCCGCCCGGCCAGCGTGTCTTGCAGCGCCCGAGCTTCAGCCGTGGATACATTCTCCAGGTCTCGCCAATGCGGCATAAAATAGCCCCTTGCTTCGGGTGCCATGACCGTACGTCGGCCATGCAAGACGATGCCTTATCTTACCCCCGCACCCATGCCGACGCCACGGAAAAAACCCTGGACATTTCCGACAGGATGTATAATTTATAAGGGCAAAATTTACAAATTCATATAAACCTAAAGCCCCAATCCGGGGAGCCCGGACATCGTCCGGGTCCGCCGAAGGCGAAACCGTAGGTGGACAAGAGGCTTATGAAATATCGATGGTTGAGTATTTTAACCTGGTTAAAGAGCTATGGACTAAGTGCTCTAACCCTCTTGCGGCTGCACCACCCGGATGTTATCGGGGCCACCCACCACCATCCGCCTACCAATTCTGCTTATGAATGGCTTGAGCACGAGGACGGCGTAACTCGATCTGAAAGAGCATCTCGCGCTGAGTGGCTTATTACCAACTACCCGCCGGCTACTGGATTTCTTATTCCGGGTGGATGGGTATCGAAGCAACTTTTAGAAGAGGTGAAGTACTGTTTTATATACGGTCAATACGTGGCTGTGGCCGTTCTTGGTGTTGCCTTCCTTGAACGAATTTTTGCGGCGAATTTTTACGCGGCAGGCCGCAACGACCTTGAAAGAGCGGGAGGCTTTGATCTTCTAAAAGAAGCGCTACACTGGGATTGGCTAACAAAAGAAGAGTACCATCAGTTCGACCAAATGCGACGCTTGAGAAATCCCCTCGCTCACTTTCGTCGGCCTTTAGCAAAACATACTCTTGAAGCGCGCGCAGTTGAAGAAAACGAGCATCCAATTATAATACTCGAAGGTGATGCAAAGAATATCCTAGAAGGTGTGCTAACGGTGCTTAAGAAACAAGCAATTTTCTAAAGATATTTTTCAGATATTAGCGCGCGATGATTCTCAACTCCTGTACTTACATTATCCTGAAATGAAATCTCATCTCGTCCCAGGGCTCTGCCCTGGGACGGTAATTCGCATCGAGGCTCTGCCTCGACACCATCAAAATCCAAGTTGTGTTGAGGCGGAGCCTCAAAGCGTTCTGGCGTTCCAGGGCAGAGCCCTGGAACGAGATGAATAACAAACCTTTTCGTGTTTTTCGTGGTTTTCGTGGTTAAAAATTTTTCTCCCGCTCTACTCTCAACTTTCTACTCTTTCCTCACTCTCCACAGCACCGCCCCGCACACCAGCGTCAGCGCAAGGAGAAAAATGCCGGCCAGGGTGAAGCTCGGGGTAAAGCCGCGCGCATCGATGAGGCGTCCCATGAGCGAAGTGCCCAGGCCCTCGGCCGTGGCGTCGAGGAAAAAGTAAAAGCCGAAAACCGTGGACCGGTGGGTGTTCCCGATCCCGGACACGATCAGGGCCGTGACCGGCGGTCCGCTGGCCAGGAGCGCGGTGCCGAACAGGAGCAGCAGCACCACCGTGGCCGGGCCGAAGGGCAGGCGGGGCATCAGGAGCACCAGCGGGCCGAGCGCCAGGCAGGCGACCAGCAGCACGCGCTTCTTGCCCCAACGGTCGGCCAGATAGCCTCCACCCGGCGCGGCGAAGAAGGCGGTACCGTAGATGAGCGACAGGGCGGCGGCGGCCAGGCGCTCTCCCGCGCCGAAGCGGTCCACCAGGAGAAGCGGGATAAAGGCGATCACGGCCGTGGTCGCGGCCATGACCCCGATGCTGAGCACCATGACCGTGACCAGGGCGGACTTCCGGGTGCTTGTTGAGGTCGCGGATGCCGGCTGATCCAAGTGGACCGCGTGCGGAGGCGCCGGCCCCTCGCTCGCGCGGCGACCCAGCAGCACATACAGGATCACGCCAAAGATAAAGGTGGGCGCGGCCAGGCTGAGGAACGTACCCCGCCAGCTCCAAGCCGAGGCGATGCCCACACCCAAAAGCGGGGCCAGGAAATAGCTGGCGCTGCCGCCCACGTCGTGCAGGCCCATGGCTCGGGCCAGGCGGCCGGGTTCGACCGCGTCCATGATGAGCGGCGGGGCGGCCGGATGGTAGCCGCCGGCGAACAGGCCCATGAGCACCAGTCCGCCGGTCAGCATGACGTAGGTCTGTGACAGGCCCACGGCCAACCCGGCCAGGGCCACGCCGCAGATGCCCAGGGTGATGAGGATGCGGCGGCCGACGCGGTCGGCCAGCCAGCCGGCCGGGAGCTGCGACAGGCCGTAGGACAAGCTGAAGGCCGCGATGAGCAGGCCGGACTGGGTGTAGGTCAGGCCCAGGCCGCCGCGGATCATGGGCAGGAGCGGCACGGGCAGCGCCGTTAATAAGTGGTGGGCGAAATGGGCCACCACGAATAACGGCAAAAGCCCTAAAAAATGCAAAGTGCGTGAAGACAAAATTGAAAATCCCAAGAAATTTTTAAACCACGAAATACACGAAAAACACAAAAGATTTATAAAATTATTCTTTCGATGGTCGCCTTTGGAAAATGTCCGAAATTGACCACAGACCCAACATGTTTCTACCGTCCGCGAATACCATGGGCTCCGCGCGGACCGCGCTGGATTCTGGCTTTCGCCAGAATGACGTTTCGATTGCGCGGCTAAAAAAATCCCATCGTCATTCCGGCGACAGCCGGCATCCAGGCATGCCGGCTGTCGGTAGTGGGTCAGTTTGAGGATGATGTAAGACGCTGCCCCTCATTTAAAGGGAAGCCCCGGTATGCCGGCATCTTGATCCCTTGCCCGGAAAATGCCCCTATCAACTGCCGTC
>Ga0209163_1000650_pt1 | contig 56584 bp, 48 predicted proteins | sample MTBAKSrepl2MetaG_FD_187457 | JGI IMG/M metagenome (GOLD analysis project Ga0209163, IMG submission 187457) | Enrichment culture microbial communities om Arthur Kill intertidal strait, New Jersey, USA, that are MTBE-degrading - MTBE-AKS2 (Arthur... | ecosystem: Environmental > Aquatic > Marine >...
TTTGAACGGCGGATTTCATCTTGCAATCCGAGAACAATGATTGACGCATCGGTAATGGTTAAGGGTTTCATGACAAAAGAATATCATGAAATCCTTTGATACGCAATTACTTTTTGCGCTGTGTATAGCTGGGCGGCTCGGTGAAAAAAGGCGCTCATCTGGGCAATGCCCGTCAAGTAATGGTTTACGCCGATGTTTTCATTGGGGGCATGGGTGTTCGCTGTTTCAAAAGGGGCGCCAAGCCCTATGATGAAGGTCGGTCCGCCAAGATAGCGATGGAACCAGCACAGGGGGCCCGACCCATCGAGCAGAGGCCACACAACCGGCTCCAGTCCCGTGACTTCCCTGGCCACATCGACGGCCAAGCGCGCCCATGGGTTAGAAGGATCGCAACGATATTCCTCGAAGTGGGGTTGAAGATCCACATCAAAAGGGCCGAAGGTCGAGGCTTGAATGGCCTTGGCAATTTTGTCAGCCACTTCGCCGGACTCCTGTTTCTTGACAAGGCGAAAATCGATCACGGCGGTTGCTTCGGCCGGGATGATCGTTTTCGCTTTTTCGCCAGTCCATCCGCTTTTGATTCCCGAAATGTTGGCGGTGGGCTCGAAAAGAAGGGCTTTCAACAGTTCAAGCGGCTCACCGGAAGCCAAGGTGCGGGTGATTCGATATTGAGATAGGAATTTTTCAGTATCGAAGGGGATTGAACGCAGGAGAGCGAGTTCTTCTTCTGAAGGTTGCGCGACTCTCTCATAGTACCCCGGAATCTGAATGCGGTTCCTTCCGTCCTTGAGGGAACCGAGAAGATGAACCAGATCCCATGTGCTTGAAGGAATCAAAGGGGCGTGTCCGGAATGCACATCCCTGTATGCTCTGCGGCAACGAATCCTGGCGGAAACCATTCCCTTGTTACCCAAATAAATCTGCGGCCGGCCTGATTCGTGGATCCCCCTGTCGCACAGCACTGTCGCATCGGCACGGAGAAGGTCTGCATAAGTCTTCAGATAGGCTTGAAGGTTCGGACTGCCGATCTCCTCTTCCCCTTCAAAGAAGAACTTGAGGCGCAGGGGAACTCCCGGATTAACCCGAAGCAGGGTTTCAGCAGCTTTTATGTTCGCGAATAGATTCCCTTTGTCATCCGTGGCGCCCCTCGCAAAAATCAGCCCGTTACGGATTTCCGGCTTGAACGGATCTGACTCCCACTCCGACAGCGGATCAGGGTCCTGAACGTCATAGTGCCCATAAACGCAGAGACTCACTTGCGCGCCGGGATCTCCCCCTTCTGCATAGATTGCCGGATAAGCGCTTCCCAGTGTCAAGATCCGGGTCTGGAAGCCCAACCGATTCAACTCTCTGTGGAGCAGCTTCACGGTTTCGTCGATTCCGTAACCCGTCGTTGAAACAGACGGCTGAGAAAGAAAGCGGATAAGCTCATCGATGAAACGCTCTTTGTGATCCTTCACATACTCTTTCAAAACGAGTATCGGTTTCATATCATTCATCCTTCGGAGTCTTCGCGAGTTTACCAAAAACACGCACGGCTGTGCGAATCCCTTTGAAGAAACCTTCCAAGTCCATGCTTTCATTCGGAGCGTGGTTGGCCTGGTCGTGCGTGGCATGAGGAACGACAAAGCAGGGGATTCCCAAAATTTCGGTGAAAACGTAATTAGGGCCGCTTCCTCCTATATTGGGAAAGACGATGGGCTCCAGACCGTAGATCTTTTCAAGCGCTTCCTTGATGATTTCGACCGCAGGGTGGTCAATAGGAGTGCGGGAGGGAAGGAGATGATGGTGTTCAATCACATCAATGTCCCCAAATCCCTGGCTTTGCAAGTGTTGCTTAAGCTTCTCCAAGATATCCCCCGGTTTCTGGTTCGGAACCAGACGCAGGTCGAGCTTTGCCACGGCGGTAGCAGGCAATACGGTCTTCGTGCCTTCGCCGGAGAAACCGCTGTTGAAACCGGCAATGTTGCAGGTCGGTTCACTGACGAGGTTGAAATAGTAATCCTTGGATTCGCGTCCTGCAAGGAATTCTCCGATTCCAAAGTACCTGAGCAGCCCGTCTTTGTCACAGGGTATCCGGGCGATAGCGTCTCTTTCCAGAGGGGTAAGATCCCTGACATCATCATAGAATCCGGGAATCGTTACGCGATTGTCCCTGTCTTTAAGCGAAGCCAGAGCCCAGACAAGTTTCCAGGCCGGATTGGGTATCGAGGTTGCGCGCATGGAATGCTGGTCTTTGGCTGGACCGCGGGCCTTAAGATCCACGTAGACCATCCCCTTGAGGCCCAAAATGAGCAGGGGTCGACCGGATTCATGAATGTGGCTGTCTGAAAAAAATGCCAGATCGGCTTTGAGAAGTTCTTTATGCTGCGCTGCGAAAGGCTCCAGGTTGGGGCTCCCTATCTCCTCTTCCCCTTCATAAAGGAATTTCACAGATACAGGAACCTCTCCGTAGACCTCCCTGAACACCTCGACGGCTTTGACATACGTGAAAAGCTGCGCTTTGTTGTCCGATGAGCCCCTCCCGTAGATCTTTCCTTGCCGGATCTCCGGTTCAAAGGGATCCGACAACCATTCATCCAACGGTTCAGGAGGCTGTACGTCATAGTGACCATAGACGAGGACCGTGGGAGCCCCCTCTTCTTTCATGATTTCGCCGTAAACGACAGGGTGGCGGGCGGTTTCGAAGATTTGGGTCTTGATTCCCGATTGTTCCATCATGCGTGACAGCAAGCGGGCGCATTCCCTGACCCCCTCATCCCGGGTTGATATGCTCGGCTGCCGGAGCAAGGTGAAGAGTTCCTCAAGAAAACGAGAACGGTTTTGTTCAATGTATTGATCCAAGACATCCATCGATTCTCCTCCCATGGCTTAAAGCTCACTAAAATAACGATCCCGAAAACAAGACCGCATCTTTTTAAACCGACCAAAACGCTCCAGGGACCCCGGCGGATTACCTGTCCGCCATTTTCGGATCAAGAACAAGACGCAAACCGTCCTGAAACAGATTCAGCCCCAACACCAGCAGAATGATTGCAAGCCCCGGGAAGACCACCAGGTGTGGAGCGATGAGAAGGTAGTTTCGCCCGTTGGAAAGCATGGCACCCCATTCGGGGCTGGGTGGCTGGGCCCCTAAACCAAGAAAGCTCAGGCTCGCTGCCGTCAAAATCGCTATGGCCACACGAAGCGTGGCCAGGACGAAAAGATGCGCGCTGATATTGGGGAAGACGTGTTTCCACAGGATCCTGAAGTGCCCCATACCAACAGCACGGCAGGCCTCGATGTAAGGCTCTTCCTTTACGGCAAGGGTTGAGCCCCGAGCCAGGCGGGCAAACATGGGCACCGTGTACACCCCCACGGCAATCATGGCGTTGACCAAACTCGGGCCCAGGATGCTGATGATGACAACGGCTAGAAGCACCCCGGGAAATGCCAGGAGAATATCCACCAACCTCATGATGATGGTATCGGTCTTTCCTCCCAGGTAGCCGGAGACCAACCCGAGAGGCACGCCGATTGCCATAGCCAGAAGCACGGAAAAAAGCCCTTCCAAGAGTGAAAGCCGGGCGCCGTAAATGATCCGGGATAAGATGTCCCGCCCGAGCTCATCTGTCCCGAAGAGATGCTCCCTGCAGGGCGTCAGCAATGTGTTTGACAAGTCATTTTTATTGGGGTCATAGGGTGCCAGCATGGGTGCCAGGATGGCCACGACGATGAATATGCAAACCACAAGTGCTCCGGGTATGGCCAGTCGCGACCGCTTCAGTTGATGCCATGCCCGGCTTTTCTGACTGATTCTCCCGGAAACCGATCCCTCCGGGCCGTCCACCCCCGGCACGGTCGGGGGTACGATGATCCTCGTGCGGTCTATGGTCATTGCACGCTTATCCTTGGATCCAGGACCCTGTAAAGAAGATCCGTGATTAAGTTCAGCATTACAAAAGTGATTGCCAGGATCAGCACGGCGGCCTGAACAACCGGGAAATCCCTGGCGAGAATGGATTGAACGACGAGTCGGCCGATCCCCGGCCAGGCAAAGACCGTCTCGGTGACGACCGCTCCGCCCAATAGGTACCCGAGCTGAAGACCGATCACCGTGACAACGGGAATCATGGCGTTTCTTATGGCATGGCTGTTGACGACCACGACCTCCGCCAGACCCTTGGCCCTCGCTGTGCGGATGTAGTCTTGCTGCAACACCTCCAGCAGGCTTGACCGGGTCAGTCTCGACACCACGGCGGCGCTCGGGGTTCCAAGGGTGATCGCAGGAAGGATCAGATGCAGCCATGTCTCTTTGCCTGCAAGCGGCAGCCACCCAAGATAAACCGAGAAGATGAGCATGAGGAGCAGGCCGAAGAAAAAAGTGGGCATCGACACGCCGACGAGCGACACGAGCATGCTGACGTTGTCAAAGACCGAGAATTTCTTGACCGCTGAAACAATGCCCGTCATACCCCCGAAAACGACGGCGACCAAGATGGCCGCCAATCCGAGAAGAATCGTATTCGTATATCGATATCCGATTTCGGCGATGACAGGCCGCCCCGTCCTGAACGAGACTCCAAAATCTCCGACCACGGCTCTTGCGACGAACTTGGCATACTGCACGTAAATCGGCTGATCCAGGCCCAATGCGCGGCGGACTCCCGCGATATCCTCCTCCGAAGCTTCCATGCCGGCGACAATTTGAGCAGGATCGCCGGGGATGAGATGGATCATAAGAAAAACAGCGACCGAAACCCCGACAATGACGGGAAGCACGTATAGGAATCGTCTTAGAATAAAGGCAAGCACTCTTTTAACCTTGAAAGGAGGTGAAAACCATCTATCCCGCTTTTCTCAGTGTGCCGGAGCGTAAGGCTACCTTCCGCTCCGGCATTCAACCCATTTAATCCTTCCAGGCTTTAAAAAAATGAATGAATTCATTAGGATTAACTTCCACGCCGTGGACTTTCGTGCGGTGACCGAAGATCTGATCCTCGTAGTAGAGAACTACGGCAGGCGCTTCTTCAAAAAAAATCTCCTGAATCTTGTCAAGAATCTTATAGCGCTCTTCGACATTCACCGTGCCCCTTTGCAGTTTAATGAGCTTGTCCACCTCTTGATTGCAATAACTGAAATGGTTCATCTTGCCTCCGCACTGGGTCGTCAGCGCGAGGGTGAAATCCAGGTCGCCGGTGGGGCTGCCCTTGCCCATCAGGAACATCGGCACTTGATCGTATTTGTTGAGCAGAGAGATCAATGTCCCCCAGTCAGGTGATTGTATCCTCGCCTTGACGCCGACTTCCTTGAGCTGAGCCTGCACTGCTTCGGCAACCTGGCGGTCCATCAAATATCGGCCCGTGGGGGTATACAGGTCTGTATCGAACCCATCAGGGTAACCTGCCTCTGCGAGAAGTTTCTTGGCAAGCGCCGGATCATATGTGTATCGCGGGAGGCTCTTGTGAGCGCCCGGGATTACCGGCGATTCAAATGCCCCTCCCAGAGTTCCGACACCGGCCAAGACCCCTTTAACGATCGCTTCGGGGTTGATAGCATGAGTCAAAGCTTTGCGCACCAAAGGATTGTCAAACGGCTTCACCTTGTTGTTCATGCCGATGTAGTTCGTTCTAAATCCTGTCTGTTTGATGATGTTGACATCCTTTGATTTATCGAGTCGGCTTAACATCACCGGCGGCACTGAAGCGATAACATCCACATCACCGCTCAGCAGCATCATCACCCGGGCGGAATCCTCGGGTACGATCCTCACTTCGATTCTTTCAAGGTACGGTTTGTCACCCCAATAACTCTCATTACGGACAAAGACCATTTTCTCGCCCGGAACCCACTTTTCCAGCTTGAACGGGCCTGTCCCCGCAGGCTGCTCACCATACTTCTTGCCAACTTTTTTTGCCTGCGTGGGACTGAGAATCGCCAGGTTGTACGCCGAAAGTTGAGCCAGGAAAGGTGCAAAGGGTTCTGATGTGACGAAAGTCACCGTGTAGTCGTCGATCACTTGAACCTCTTTGACGACCACGGCAGAACTCTTTCGCGGAGACGCGATCTGGGGATCATTGATCCGCTCGAAGGTGTATTTCACAGCCTCCGCGTTAAAGGGTGTCCCATCCTGAAACTGAACACCCTTCCGAAGTTTGAAGGTCCATCTCAGCTTGTCATCAGATACGGTCCAAGACTCTGCGAGAACCGGCTGCATCTTACCTTGAAGGTCAGGATAAACCAGGGTTTGGTGGACCCACATGACCACCCGCGATGTGGGCACATCCGTCACAAACTGGGGATCAAGCGTTGATGCGTCGGTTCCTGTTGCATAGATCAGAGTTCCGCCGGCCTTCGGAGCCGACGCCTGCAATAAGGCAGGCTGAAGTAGAAAAGTCCCTGCCAGCACCAAACAAAAAACAACAAACAGCTTTTTCATGACTTGCCCTCCCTTCTTTTTCCATTCGGTTAGCATTTCATAGAGAAACTTCCCACAAACCTCCCAGGATTTCTTGGCTCTCCTTCAGCCACTGTATAGATGACAGGCGACCGAATGCCCTGAGGCCACCTGGTGCATTGCCGGAACTTTTGTCCTACAGGGGTCGAATCGCTTCGGGCATCGGGGAGCAAAACAACAACCCTCAGGGGGGGACAGAGGACTCGGCACCTCTCCAGAAAGGATATTGCGTTTGACCTTCGCTTTCGCGTCAAGAGTCGGAATCGAACTCAGAAGGAACTGTGTATAGGGGTGTTTCGGCGACGTGTAAATGTCGCGATCATTTGCCAGTTCCACGATTTTCCCCAAATACATCACGGCCACATGGTCACTGAGATATTCGACCACGGCCAGGTCGTGCGCGATGACGAGATAAGAAAGCTTATATTCTTCCTGGATCTCTACCAAAAGGTTCATGACCTGAGCCTGGATGGATACATCCAAGGCAGATACAGGTTCGTCGGCAACGATGAGCTTCGGGCCTAGCACGAGGGTCCTCGCAATACCGATTCGCTGCCGTTGCCCGCCGCTGAATTCATGGGGATATCTGTCCATGAGGCTCGGAAGTATGCCTACGCGCTTCAATACCCACTCGATCAGATCCTGACGTTCTGTCCGGCTTCCCACTCGATGAACAATGAGGCCTTCCTCGATGATTTCTCTTATCGTGAGTCGAGGGTTCAGAGAAGCATAAGGATCCTGAAAGATAATCTGCATATCCTTCCGAAGCGGGCGCATATCGGCCTGAGTTAGTTCTCTTATGTTTTTCCCGTCGAATAGAATCTGCCCCTCGTCCGCCTCGAGAAGTCGCAAGACGCAACGACCGGTCGTCGATTTTCCGCACCCGCTCTCTCCCACGAGCCCGAGCGTCTCCCCACGGCCAAGCACAAAGGAAACATCATCCACGGCCCGAATGTACGAATCCCTCTTGGACAGGACACGCTTGCGGGCAGGAAAATATTTCTTCAAATGACTGACTTCCAAGAGATTGCTCATTGGGCCCTTTTGTTCCCCTTATGCAAAACAGCGAAGGCGGTGTCCCTTTGCGACTTCCAGGAACTCAGGTTCATCTCGTTTGCATTTTTCCTTTGCCACCGGACACCGGGGAAAGAAAGCACAGCCCCTGGAATCCTCCTTGAGTTGAGGTACAATTCCAGAGATCTCATAGAGTTCTTGTCTCCCTTTGCGAATCTTTTCCCCGATTCGCGGGAGGCAACGGAGCAGTCCCCTGGTGTAGGGATGGAGGGGGGATTCCAAAAGGTCGCCGGTTTCCGCCTCCTCCACGATTCTGCCCCCGTACATCACCGCGGTTCGCTGTGCCGTCTCGGCGATAATCCCGAAATTGTGCGTGATGAGAAGAACGGCCATCCCAATTTCCTCTTTCAGCTTCTGGATGAGATCCAGAATCTGCGCCTGAATAGTCACGTCAAGCGCTGTAGTAGGCTCATCGGCAATCAGCAATTCTGGCTCGCACGCGACGGCCATTGCGATCATCGCTCTCTGACGCATCCCGCCGGACATCTGGTGAGGGTAGTCCCTGACTCGAGTTTCAGGAGAGGGGATACCCACACGCCGCAGGAGTTCCACGCTCTCGTTCCAACTCTCTTTCTTGCTCATCCCGCGATGGAGACGCAGCGTTTCCGCGATTTGACGGCCCACCGTTAGAACCGGGTTAAGGGCCGTCATCGGCTCCTGAAAAATCATCGAGATCTTGTTTCCGCGGATATTTCGAAGTTCACCCCGGGGCGTTTCCAAGAGGTTCGTCTGCCCCAAAAATATCTTCCCTCCCTTGATGTTTCCCGGGGGCTCCGGGATCAGCCTGAGGATGGAGAGGGCCGTAACCGTTTTGCCGCAACCGGATTCACCGACAATACCCAGCGTCTCCCCTTTGTCCACCGAAAAGGAAACTCTATCAACAGCCTTGAAGGTTCCGGCGAACATCGAGAAGTGAACTTCCAGATTCTTGACATCAAGCAGAGGAGAAGGATCATTCATGGTCAACCAGCTTCCTCAGAAGCTTCTCGGCCCTGAAAGGGTTGAATATCCCGCATGCACATCCTTTACACAGGTCTTTTGCCGCATCATTCTCGTTTATCCGGCCTTCCTTGATTTCTTTGGCCATGTGCAGGACAAGGTTGGGGGAGACCATGGCGTGGCCGCACATCGTCGTTATATCGAGCACTTCCTCACCGGGTAGTTTGTCCGTTCTTCCGTGTACGCCAAGAGAGTACTCAACCGTATGGGGCTTGAGGCCGATTTCTCCGCAGATATTCTCAACCTCCTCGTAAATGCCGCTGATGACCACGGACAGCCCAAAATTCCGTTCTTTGATCTCCCTGAGGCAGGATTTGAGCCGCTCGCGATCTTTGAAAACTGCATGCATGAGCCTGCTCGGATGCTTGCCCAGTTCACGGATTTCAATTTGCTGGCTGTTGCCCGCCGTGATGTTCCCGTAATTGACCAGATCCGCCTCATGCCTGGAAAGCAGGTCCCATATCTGCTTCATCTTTTCTTCCGAACCTTCCAGATTGACGTCCCGAGAGGCCATGATGAGCAACACATAATCCTCGCTCAGGCTCTCCAGATCACCTCTTCGATGCAGGGTATGAGTCATATCAGTGGACCTCCTTCAGCGGTCTTCCAAGACCTACGTTCGTCTTCGTGTTGGGCCTGACGGCAAAGCCCGCATTGCTTGCCATCGGCATGACCGGGAAAGTCCCGTCCGTTTCGGCACGGCAGATGAGGCAAAGGGAAAACACCGTATCGATTTTGCTTGAGACTCCCTTCAAGACAGTAAGGACGGCCTCTAAACGTTCTTGCCTGACGGAAAACTCAATGATGGCTGAAAGCACCTTTTCATTCATGACCTCGCTGTCGAGTTTTCCGCTCTTCTTGTCCACGATCAAGGCACTTGTGGGGTTCTCCGGCTCGAACTGAACCCCGGCCTCGGCGAGGGCCATGGAGACCGTCTGAATGTCCTTGAATGTAGCACCCAGGCCCGGCCTGCCCATCTCCACACCGATCCCGGCCACTCCCCGAGAAAAGCGCCCCGTGACGTCGTTCGTTTTCATTTCCTCGGTGCCCCGGCCTTCCAGTTTTGTGGATGGATGCTTTGTCAGCGGATCGCTGAAAAAAGCACGAACCAACCTGGGCCATTTCAGCTCCGGCATGAAAATGGCATCGGTTGGGCAGACCTGAGCCCTCAAGCACACTCCGCATTCCACGCATTCATCCTGATCTATCTCGCTGACTTCGGATCCCTGCCATTCCACGGTGGCTATGGCATTCATTGGACAGAAGGGATGGCAAGCCTCGCATCCGATACATGTCTCCTTGTTGATTTTCATATCCATCCTCCTTGACAGACAATATTCACAAAGCCTTTTTTTTCCGAATCAGTTCCCTCCCCTTTTTCTTTTCCGGACCAGGAGGTCTCTCATAAGCGGGTAACAAAATGAGATCATCGATAAGCCCAGGAGGGCCCCACTCAGCGGCCTCCTGAAAAGGACCGTCGGATCGTAGTTTGAGAGCAACATCGCTCTTTGAAGAGAAGTTTCACACATGGGGCCGAGGATTAATCCGAGGACCATCGGGGCCAGTCCGTACCCGAATTTCTTCATAAAGAACCCAAGGACGCCAAAGGCGAACATAATCCATACGTCGGTCATGCTGTTATTGAGTGCATACGCGCCAATGACACAAGAAAGGAGAATGGCAGGCCCCACCTTGGAGTAGGGAAGGTCAAGTGCCTTCACCAGATACCGGATGCCCAGTATGCCTCCCAAAACAATGAAGATATTGGAAAACAGCAGCCCGGCAAAGATGGCGTACATCAGATCGGGTTGTTGATAGATCATCAGCGGCCCGGGTCGGATCCCGTGAATCATGAAGGCCCCAATCATCACGGCTGTCGTGGCGCTCCCTGGGATACCCAGGGTAAGGAGGGGAACCATGGATCCACCGCAAGCCGCGTTATTTGCCGATTCCGGCGCTGCAACGCCCTCTATGATTCCGGTTCCAAACTCTTCCGGCCGCTTGGACCACCGAACGGCTTCACTGTAGCCGAAAAAGCTCGCCGTGGTGGCACCGACACCAGGCAACGTGCCCAGGAATGTCCCGATGACCACCGACCGGAGATAAAGCCACTTCATCCTGAAGAAATCACGGAACGGAGGGAATCCGATTTTTACCTTTTGCTTGTTTTCCCCTTCCCTTTTCGTTCCGCTGTTCGATATCTTTTCGGCCTCTTCCAGAACTTCGCTGACTGCGAAAAGTCCAAGCGTGGCCGGGACGAAAGAAAGCCCCATAAGCAGTCCTGTCGATCCGAAAGTAAAGCGTTGCGCCCCCGTCGCCTCATGAAGCCCCCAGGTAGCCAGAAAGAGGCCCACCATGGCTGAGAGCACGTTTTTCAGCGCCGAGCCTCCACCAATCCCCGCGCAAACGCTCAGGCCAAGGACGGCCAAGGAGAAGTATTCCGCATCCCCAAAACGGAGCGCAGCTTCTGACAACTGGGGGGCGACGATCATAAGAACCACGACACCGAACAGGCCCCCGATACAGGACGAGACCATGGCAACGCCCAGGGCTTTGCCGGCCTGTCCTTTTTTGGCCATTTCATATCCATCGAAGGTCGTCACGATGGACGGAGCCTCCCCCGGTATCTTGAAAAGAATAGCCGTGATGGAGCCGCCGTAGGTGGAGGTGACGTAAAGGGTGAGCATGATCAGAATACCCTGTATCGGCTCCATGGTGAAAGTAAAAGGGATGATGAGGGCTACGCCCATGGGTCCGGCAATACCTGGAACGATCCCGATAATCATGCCGAGGACCGCCCCAATGATCATCATCAGGATGTTTACGGGCTGAAGAACCTCAAGGAACCCTCCTATCAGATGTTCCATCATGTTCTCCCTTTAATAAAGGTAGCGGCTCGCCCTCTCAAAAATCGAAATGCCCCTCGGCATCGGAACATACATAAGCTTACCGAATACCAAATAGATCGACGCGACCAGCACGAAGGATGTCAATAAAATACTGCGCCATTTTCTTTCACCAAAAGAAAAAATCAGGACTGCGGTTGAAAGGAATGCGCTTAGCAGGAAACCGAGATAAGGGATGAGGTAGACCGTCAGCGCAAGGATGAGAGTGCATGCAATAACTCGCGTGACAGATCCAGCACCCTCCGCTTTTCCTGACTCCGCAGCCTTTTGCTGGTGCGATTTTACGATGGAGCGCACCAGGATGATCAAAGAAATGAAAATGATCCCGACCAGGTTGAATCTCGGCCAGAAAGAGGGCGGCATCTTCTCGAATCCGGCGATCACATAAATGTCCGCCGTGAGGAGGAAAAAGTAGGTGGATACTCCTATGATAACCACCGAAACGGCTATCTCCCTGAGCATGGGTCCTCCGATCCCAGGAATTCCTGTTCGCTCCTGATCAGTGGATTTCCCTCCCAGGCCGATCCGGGAGGGAAATCACCGTCTATTCCTTTTTCTTGTACACGCCCGCTTTCTTGAACTCGCGGGTATAGATTTCGATTTGCTTCCTCAAAAACCTGTCAAAATCCTCAGGTCCCAAATAGCCGGGGCGTAGATTCAGCATGTCGGATTTCTCGTAGTTTTGATAGAACTTGGATCCCATAGCCTTCTTGAACACGCCATGCAGGTAGTCGACGATAGGCCTGGGAGTGCCTTTTTTAACGGCGATCCCTCTGTATAGCCCCATAAATGCCTCTGCGCCGAGCTCTCTTGTGGTCGGAACATCCTTGAACTGAGCGATTCTCTCCTCCGAGAAAATGACGAGGGGTTTCACTTTCCCCGCTTCGATAAGCTCGACAATGGGACCGGGTTCCTCCAGAATCAGATCCAAGTGTCCTCCGAGCAATGATGCATGCTGTGAACCCGATCGGTCAAAGGGAACAAGCTTCACATCAATTTTCATAGCATCGGTAAATTGCCTGGCACAGATCGCATTAAACCCCGTCGCCGTGCCTACCACACCCCAGCTTTGTTGGCCCGGTCGAGCTTTGGCATCCGCCAGGACCGATTGGATGTCTTTGAATTTACCGTTTTGAAGGGCAACAAGACTCATCGTATCCAGGTTGGATCTGATGACGGGCTGCCAGTCCTCATAGGTATACTTCACGAGTCCGAGCAAAGGCGATTCTGTAAGAGCCAAAAGGGTGCCCGACAAAAGCGTATATCCATCCGCGGGTTTGCTCAGCACATACTCCCCTGCCACAGCTCCCCCACCTCCTGGTTTGTTGATCACGACGAGAGGATTCTTGAGTTCTCTTCTTGCCTGCATGCAGATGGTTCGCGTAAAAATGTCGCTGCCGCCGCCGGGGCCTGCGACAACGACGACCTCAATAGGATTGGTAGGATAGTCTTTTGGTTTTTCTTGGGCCGGGCTGACGTTCACAGCACAAACCATCAACAGGATGGCGATCGCGACAACGGGCAAAAACGACTTTGTGGACCTCATCTTGAAATATGCCTCCTTTCCGAAAATCTTTCCTTACGCCACATAGAACCTTGGAGCACCAAATTTCCACCCCCTTTCCGCTAGTATAGTGGGGATCTGCCGGATCACGGGGCAGGCCGGCCTTTTGAATTCATCCCCCCGCCTCCTGATGCTTTTAGCTGCAGTTCATTCCACTTCCTGTCAACGTCGGTCTGGATGAACTCCACATCTTCTTCCGTAAGGTGTTTGAACCTCCCTTGCTTCGACAAGTACTGCCCTACGGGCATGTCCAAAGGCTGATGGGTGATCCGGTACTCCCGCCCGTCTCGTATTTCATACAAAGGATAATACCTGGTTTCCACCGCGAGCCTGCCCACGGTCGGTGTTTGGTTTTCCGGGAAACGCCAACCTGTCGGACAGGGTGATAAAATGTGAATGTATTTCATCCCCTTTATTTTCTTAGCTTCCCTTATCTTGTTTCTGAGATCCCCAGGAAAGCATGAGCAGGCCGAGGCACAATAGGGAATAGCATGAGCACCCATAATCTCGACCATATTTTTTTTGCGCAGCGGCTTTCCCTTCGGCGTTGTCATGGTCCATGCTTTCTGAGGCGTGGACGAGCTCACCTGCACCCCTGTATTCATGTAAGCTTCGTTGTCAAAGCAGCAATAGAGAATGTTTTCGTTCCTGTCAGCGGCTCCTGAAAGAGCCTGGAATCCGATATCCGTTGTACCCCCGTCCCCGGCCAAGGCAACCACCGTTGTCTCTTCGTCACCCACCGCCGCCAACGCGTTTGCTATTCCCGCTGCACTCGATGCAGCCGTTTCAAAAGCAGCATGGAAAGTCGGGACCCTAAAACTCGTACAGGGAAAGGGGCCGAGAATAATTCCCAGGCAGGAGGGAACGACTACGGCCATGGTCTTTGGACCGGCCGCTTCCAGGACGAGTTTAAGCCCCAAGACTTCCCCGCACCCTGCGCAAGCCATATGGCCTTCGCACAGATAGTCGATGGATTCTCTTTTTTTAAGCATGCGCGCCCTCAATATCATAGATCGGGCCTGTCGGTGGGGTTTTCAGGCGCTCAGTCATCTCAATAACGCTCCGGATGTGCGCTGGCGAAACATTGGTTCCCCCAAGGCCCAGAACATAAGAGAAAACGGGGACATCCCTGACAAGACCATAGAGACAGGATTTCAGTTCCTCACTAAATATGCCTTCCTGCCCCGGGCTCAAGTTTCTGTCAATGATTGCGATCTTCTTTGCGTGATGCAGGGTCCGGACAAGGGATTCCTTCGGGAAAGGTCTGAAAACCCTGATGCGAACCATGCCGACTTTCTTCCCCATAGCTCTCAGCTCGTCTATGACGACGCGTGTGGTCCCGCCGATCGTCCCCGCAGTCACTAAAATGATTTCCGCGTCTTCCGCGCGATGGCTTTCGATGAGCCCGTATCGCCTGCCAAACATCTCACCATATTCCTGATCCACAATTTGGGTCACCTTCAGGGCCTGCCGCATGGCTTCGTATCGTTGGATTCTGAATTGAGCGTATTGAGCCTGGGACACGGTTTGACAAAAGCTGCGCGGGGATTTTGTATCCAGCCTAAAAGCGGGCTCATATTCGGACAGGAAAGCATCTACCTTTTCCTGGTCCGGCACGTCCACAGGCTCCATGAAGTGGGAAATATAAAACGCCTCTAAAACGACCATACTCGGGAGCAGGACTGTTTCTGAAATTTTGAATGCCTGGATGACCGTGTCTAAGGCTTCCTGATTATCAGCCACATAGAACTGCAACCAACCGGTGTCTCTCTGGGACAGGCTGTCCGTCTGCTCGCTCCAGAAACTCCAAGGCGCTGCCATGGCCCTGTTGACGTTAACCATCACGATGGGAACCCTCATGCCGGAGGCAAAGTGCAGAAGCTCATGCATGAGCGCAAGGCCCTGCGAGGCGGTGGCAGTGAACGTGCGGACACCGGTCAGGGAAGCCGAGATACAGGCAGCCATCGCCGAATGCTCTGATTCCACCCGCATCATTCGAGCACCGAGAATGCCTTGTCCGTCCCACTCAGAGAGTCTCTCATAGATCGGGCTTTGAGGCGTAATCGGATAGGCGGCAATCACCTTCGGTCGAGCCAGCCTGGCACCGTATGCAGCGGCGTCATTGCCTTTCAGAAACATTCTCATGCGTGCTCCGCCTTCATAGAGATGACCTGCCTCGGACAGGCTACGGCGCACATCCCGCAGCCCTTACAATAGTCAGGATTGAAGATATAGCTTCCTGCCTTCATGTCTTTCAGGATAGACATGTCGGGGCAGAAATCAATGCAGTTTTCGCAGTCGATGCAAGTACCGCACCTGAAACATCGCCCCCATTCCATTTCCATGGATTCAGCACCGAGTCCGCCGGTGACTTCTTCGAATGCCTTTTTCCGATCATCGGGAGCGAGTTTCCCAGGCAGGGCGCGCGCTTTCTTGGAAAAGAAGAGCGTGTTGATCTGCTCAAAGGTCACGACGTTTCTTAAGTCATACAAGGGTTGATCGGCCTTCTCGAAAAAATGCTGAAAAGACAGACTTCCACTTTGTCCTATTTGATGATCTCTGAGTTCGTCATCGAAGACAGCGCCCTCCAGGTAAAGGTGAATGGCGAGAGCGCCCTTTTTACCGCTCGCTATTGCATCGGCGACAAAGGCTTTTTCACCTGCGGCGTCTCCCCCTGCAAAAATGGAAGGGAGGGAGGTCGCTTTGCTTGCGTTCGTCAGGATTTTGTCACGCTTGATTTCCAGTTCCCGAGGCAAAACCCCGGCATCCAGCCCCTGTCCGACGGCGAGAATAACCCTTTCCGCCGGTACCCGCCTTGCCTCTTCGCCTACCTTGACTATCCTGAGGTTCCCGGTTGCGGTATCCCGCTTCACCTCGGCGCGAAAAAGGTCCAAAGAGATTCCACCGGAATCTGTGGGTCGAATTCCATGAGGGGCCCACCCGTTGATAATCGAAATGCCCTCCTCCAGGGCCTCTGCGATTTCTTCGGGAATGGCCGGCATGAGTTCCCGCTGTTCCGGACAAAGGACGGTGATGTTACGCCCTTGACCGCGGCGGAGCCTGAGGAGCGTTCGCGCAACATCGATCGCCACATTTCCGCCGCCGATCACCAGAACTCTTTGGTTTTCATCTTCCAGAGACCATCGTTGGGGGTCGCGGAGGAATTCCGTCCCGGTCAGGATAGAGTCGTTGGGCTCTTTTCCAGCAAAAGGGTTTTTCCCGACCTGAAGCCCCACAGCCAGAAATACGGCGTCATATAGCTTGAGAGCTTCCCAAGCCGGATCCCGCCCTACCTTTGTTGCGGTCCTCACGGTGACACCCAATGAAAGAATCCTTTGAATATCCTTGTCCAAAATGCTCTTGGGCAGCCGGTAGGGAGGGATGCCGTAACGAAGCATGCCGCCCAATTCCGACTGCGCCTCCAGAAGAGTCACCAGGTAGCCGATGCGGGCCAAGTGATAGGCGGCGCTGAGGCCGGCGGGTCCGGACCCAACAACGGCAATGCTCTTTTTCCTCGTCCCCAGGGGTAAGCCTTTTCGGATATCGACCCGGCCGTGGTCGGATACGAAGCGTTCGAAGCTTCTCAGGTTTATCGGTTCGTCGAACAGGGCTCGATTGCATTCCTTTTCACAGGGGTGATAGCATACTCTGCCGCAAACACCCGGGAGCGGATTCTCTTCAAGGTACACGCCCAGAGCGCCATCCATATCCCCGGATGATGCCTTGTGGATGGCCAAAGGGATATTGATCCCTATCGGGCAAGCATTACGGCATGAAGCGGTCTTGTTCACAAAGACCGGTTTCTCGGACCGCTGTGTTCCAGTCTTGAATATATGGGTGGTACCAGACGAGACGGCAACGAAAGGATTCTCGGGATCCCATGCCGGTCTGTATTTCATGGACATGCGAGAATAGCCCTCCTTTGGTTCACCCCGTTGAAACCTGGTCGAAAGCTTGTTTCGCAGCCCTCAGGTTAGCCTCCACTGCTGACGGAATGTTTTCGGCGATCACCGCGAGAAGGGTCTTCAGGCTTACAATACCGCTTAATCCGACATAGGCTCCCAAAACAGCCGTGTTGACAATCGAACCCAAGCCGTTTTTCTTGGCTATCTCAAACCCGTCAATGACGCCTGTCTTGATCCCTTGCAAAGATTCGGGATCCCGGATTCTGCTTCCGTTGAACAAGACGACTCCGTCACTGACGACCTGTTCGGCGATGTGAGCCGAACCGACCATCGCGGGGTCAAACAGGACAAGGTGATCGGCTTTGTCGATGTCGCATTTCAAGGCTATTTTCCTGTCGCTGACTCTCACGAATGCGGCAACGGGCGCGCCGCGCCTCTCTCCACCGAACACGGAAAAACACTGAGGATAAAGCCCCTCTTCAAAACAAGCCCGACCCAACAGCTCCGAAGCGACGACGACACCCTGTCCGCCTCTTCCCTGAAATTTGATTTCGAGCATACTCCTCGGTCCTCCGGTCCTTCCACTCGGAGAGGGGTCAAACCCCCTCTCTGATCGTGTAAATGATGTCCCTTTTTGTGAAATCCATATGATACCGGACGGCCGCCTCGATCGCTTTGAAGTCCTCCTTCTTGATGGCTTCAACGATCTTGCCATGGCCTTCGTTGGCTCTTCCTGCGATCTCCGGGACTCGCAACGAAATCATTCGAAACCTGAGCATGTGGTCCCTCAGGGTCTGCCCCATTTCAACGATCCGCTTGCTGCCGCTGGCCTTGCAGATAATCTCATGAAATTCCGTGTCCAGCTCGACGACACCGCTTGTTTCCTTCCTCTGAACACATCGGTTTGTTACTTCAAGGATCTTCTCCAGGCGTTTGAGTTGTGGCTTTGTGATTCTTGCGGCTGCCCACTTCGCTGCCAGAGTTTCGAGCACGACCCGGATTTCGATGATTTCCTCGACCTCTTCGTCTGAAATCTCTCTGACTACGTAGCCCACCCGTGGTATGCTTTTGAGCAGATTCTCCCTCTCAAGACTGTGGAGAGCCTCTCGAACAGGGGTCCTACTTGTCCCGATATCTTCGGCAAGCTTACTCTCGATCAACCGGGTCCCTGGCGGGGCTTCACCGGTGAGAATTCTCTTGCGCAGGATATTGAAGAGTTCTTCTCGAATCGTTGATGAACGATCGAAGCTGATTCTGTCAAAAATTTTCACGGGAGCCTCTGGGGTACTGGGGTACAGGGGTACCGAAGGACAACTTATTTACCTGCTCAGATCCGTTCTGTCAACCAAATTTTCTGAAATGCTTTCCTTTTCCAGGAAGACGTCGCGAGTCAGTTGGGGCCGATGGTTTTGCAGCATCTACCCGGTATCACTTCTTGGAATTCATGCCTGGCGAAGTAAGTGCATTTCGGGCGGTCAGCATGCTTCCCGTCGATACCCATGGCCCATTCGGGCAGTTAGGCCAGAGGATTCCTGCCCCGCTCGATGGCGATTCTCATGTAGGTCTCGGCGCCCGACTTGGGAGGCTGGTAAACCTGATCCTCCGGCTTCTTCTTCAATTGCATGGCACCGGTGGTGCATGTGGTGACACACAGCCCGCAGCCGATGCATCGGTCAAGGTTTACGACAGCCATGCCGTCCTTCATGTCGATGGCATCCATCTGACACCGGTCCAGGCAGGTTTCGCATCCGGCACACTGCTCACCGTCAACTTCTGCAAAATAGTTGCTCTGGACCGAGGCTGCCGGGACGGGCTGCTTTTTCAAAGACCTGAGCATGCCGCAGCAGTCACCGCAGCAACTGCACATGCCGCCCACCTTCTGGGAGTTGAACGGCTGCATGACCAGGCCCGCCTCTTCGTTGCGCTTCACCACCTCGAGTGCTTCCTCCCTGGTGATGTATCGGCCCATCTTGTTTTCGACATAGTAGTGGCCGTAGTGGCCGAAGATGAAACAGGTCTCAATGGGCTTGTCGCATCCCTTGTCGACACGCTTCATCCAGGTGCGGCAAATGCAGGGGGCCAGCGCGATGACCTCCTGGCTGTTGATAATGTCCACTGCGTCCTCGTAGGGAGCGATGGGCCACTTCACGGCGATCTGCCTGTTGATGGGGATGGAGCGCATCACCGGGGTTTTGAACGACTGAATCGTCTTGCCGAACCCGGCCTCGAAGAACTCGTCCATGTCATGGGCAAGCTCTTTATCCAGCCTGTTCACCTGGTGCTCCAGAATGCCTACGAGAAAAGGCAGGGCCGCGTAGCGCACCGTGCCGCCCTTGCGCAACCGGAAGAGCAAGCCTTTCCCGGCCATCTTTTCCATGAGAGCCCCTGTGGTCTCCGGCTCCCGGCCGAGCCGTATGGCGACCTGTTCCGGAGACTCGGGCAAAGGCGAGAGCTTCAGGAAAAACTCGGCCTCCTCCTCGGTAAAAAGCCGCTTCAGGATCCTTATTTCCACGCCGCTTTTCGTGGACGGATACCCCGTCGACAGATCATCCAGCCGCTCCCTCAATTTCTCATAGACATTTTCCATGGCATTCTCCCCTTTCGATTCACTTCTCTTTCTTCCCTGACAGGAATTCCCGGTCCGTGTATGCAGGATTCGGGTACGAATAGAACCCTTGCCCTGTCTTGAAGCCCAGGTGCCCTTTGTCCACGTACTGCTTCAGGAAGTCGGCGTTCGTCTTGGCCTGGGCATCCCCTGTTTTTTTGGCCCAGTAATCGGTAATGGTCCACACGGTGGACAGGCCGATTTGGTCCATGATCCCGAAGGGCCCCATGGGTGTGTGCATCACCCCCATCCATGAGCGGTCGATGTCTTCGACGGTGGCTATGTTGCACGATGCCAGGCTGAGGGCGGAAGATATGAGGCTCGACAGCATGCTGTTGAATACATAGCCGCTGTGCTCCCGGTGGAGCATGATGACGTTTTGTCCGATGCTCTCGGCAAAGGCATGAACGAGCTTTGTCACCTCGGGATCCGTGCCCGGATGGGGCATGAGATCAACGATATTGTTGGCCCTCAGGTCGTGGAAGTGAAGCGCCGCAAGTTTCTCAGGCCTACCGGTCGCTTCGGCAAACATGGTGGGCAGGAGCATGGACGTGTTGGTGGTGAAAACCGTCCTTTCCGGGCAAAGCTCGTGGAACCGGCGGAAAACCTTGCCTTTTAGTTCGGGATCTTCCGGAACCGATTCGCTGATGAAATCAACATCCCGGGCCGCCTTTGCAGGATCGGGAGTCGCCGAGATCCTGCCGAGAGCGTGCTTCACGTCTTCTTCGCTGAGCCGTCCTTGTGACACGTACCATGATCCCAGCTTGGCAACCCGGTTCAAGGCCTTGTCCAGGATTTCCCGGGAACGGTCGTAATAAACCACATCGTAACCGTACATGGCGCACTGAAGGCCGATCTGCTGGCCCATGGTCCCGGCGCCCAGGATAAGCACCCGCTTGACGTCGTCAATCTTCATGGTCACCCCCACCTCGATCCTCCCCCGTCAGATGCTGTGTCACGATGTCATTTCGAGGTGTAAGCCGAGAAATCCTGATTCAACAGGTGCGCGAATTTTAAGATTTCTCCCTTCGGTCGAAATGACAAAATCCGGCACAGCCGTGATTCCGACACTGGCTCTCACGGGGGAGGGGGCTACCTATACGATGCCCCGCCAGAAAACGGCTAGTGCTTCCTCGCTCACAGGTCGCTCCGTTCAATCAATTTTTGCGCCTCCTTCTCCAGGAGGTGTACGGCCACGATGAGGGCCTTGAATCGCTGATCCATGGTCTGGCCGTGGTAGAAACGGTAGTAGATTTGCTGGGCGATCACGGCAAGACGGAAAAACCCGAAACAAAGGTAAAAATCGAAGTTCTCGATCCGGATGCCTGCCTTCCTTGCGTAGCGTTCGACCATCTCGTCCCTGGTGAGCGCTCCGGGGAGGTTCGTGGGGAGCGTTGCGGCAGCCTGGAATGCGGGCGGGTCGTCGCTCTGCACCCAGTAGCCCAGAGAACAGCCAAGGTCCATGAGCGGATCGCCGACCGTGGCCATCTCCCAGTCCAGCACCCCGACAATCTTCAAGAGATCCTCTTGGCTGAGGACCACATTGTTGAATTTAAAATCGTTGTGGATGACCGCGGGCTTGGAGAAATCGGGAGGCATCTTGTCTTGGAGCCACTGCATGACCTTTTCGAATGCCGGTGCATCCGGGGTACGGGCGGCTATGTAGCGTTCAGACCATCCCTCCACCTGTCTTCTGACATACCCTTGAGGCTTTCCGAATCCTTCGAGTCCTACGGCCTTATAGTCGACGCGATGGAGTTCGCAGTGCACATCCAGCAGGTTCTCGCACAACGAACGCATCTGATCCGGGGTGAATTCCAGCCCCTCGGGAAGCTTCTTCCTCAGGATTATTCCATGGATGCGCTCCATCACGTAGAAGGGACACCCCAGGATGGATTCATTTTCCGTGTAGACCAGCGGCTTGGGACAATAGGGGAACACCGGGTTCAGGGCTTTAAGAATGCGATACTCCCTGCCCATGTCATGGGCGGTCTTGGCTTTCCTGCCAAAGGGCGGCCGTCTGAGCACCAGCTCTTTGTCTCCGATTCTAATGAGATAAGTGAGATTGGAATATCCGCTCGGAAACTGCTCCACCGCCATGGGACCCGACAGACCCGGAATGTTGTCTTTGAGGAACGCCTCGACGGCCTTCACATCGAGTTCCTCACCCTGCCTGACTTTGGCGGGTTTGTCGATGAAATCCATCCTTGTTCCCTTTTTGCGCCTTTCTGATCAAGATAGTGCTCACAGGGATTTTTCTACGATCGGGCGGTCAGCGATCAGCAGTCAGCGGTCAGCAAAAACGGTGGCGCCCATGGTATTGAGATGAGCGCTGAAAGCCGACCGCTGACCGCTGTCTACCGGACCGTCCGGCCTTCGTAATCCCTGAGAATCCTCCTGGCCACAGCCATCTTGTGGACTTCGTCCGTCCCGTCATAGATCCTGGCCGCCCGCTCGTGGCGGAAGAAATAGGCGATGATCGTGTCGTCGCTCATGCCCATCCCGCCGTAGACCTGGAGAGCCCTGTCGACGACTTTCTGGAGCACATCGGCCACAAAAAACTTGATGAAGGAAATGTCGTATCGGGCGGCCTTTGCGCCCAGTTTTTCAATCTTCCAGGCCGCATGCAGGGTCATGAGACGGGCCGCCTGGATTTCTGCCGCGGCCTCCGCGATCCAGGACTGGATGATCTGTTTGGTGCCTAGGGTCCGGCCGTCAGGGGCAATAACCCTTTTCGATGCCCTGGAGCACATGAGGTCGAAAGATCGTCGACAAATCCCGAGCCAGCGCATGCAGTGGTGGATGCGGCCCGGCCCAAGACGCTCCTGGGCGATCACGAAACCGGCGCCCTCGGGCCCCAGCAGGTTTGTCTGCGGCACCCGGCACGACTGGAACTGCACCTCGCCGTGGGATGCGTAATCGTCCCCCGGATGGCCCATGATCGGAATGTTTCTCATCAGGCTGAATCCGGGAGTGTCCGTGGGCACGATGATCATGCTTGCCCGCATGTACGGCTGGGTATCCGGATTGGTCACGGCCATGACAATGGAAAATGCGGCGCCGTCGGCCCCGGTGGAGTACCACTTTTGGCCGTTGATTACATAGTCCTGGCCGTCCTTGACCGCGGTGGTTTCCAGCATGACCGGGTTGGATCCGGGCATCTCCACCTCGGTCATGGAAAAACAGCTCCTGATTTTCCCCTGGACGAGCGGCCTCAGCCAGGTCTCTTTCTGCTCTGCCGTGCCGTGAAGATGAAGGATTTCGATGTTGCCGGCATCCGGAGCCTGGCACCCGAAAACAAAGTGGCCCAGAGGCGTCCTGCCCAGAGACTCTGAAACAAAGGCGTGTTCCAGGAGATCGAGCCCCATCCCCCCGTACTCTTTAGGGTGGTTCGGGGCCCAGAGCTCCATCTTCCTGACCATGGAGCGCTTCTGCTCGAGCACAGGGAGCATCTCCTTGAATGTCTTTCGCAGGTACTCGGGCTCGAGCGGGATGATCTCTTTGTCGACAAACTCGTCGATCATGCCCGTGATCACCTTTGCTTTTTCCGGCACTTCAAAATCCATGGGCATCCTCCTATCCTCTTCAGTAAGACACTTCCGGGAGAGTCCGCTTCGGCCACTTGATACCTAGGTCATCTAGGTTCACCACAGAGGCACCGAGGTCACAGAGAGGGGTCTTCATTTTTCCTCTATCGGGAGATCCGCCGTCGCTAAAGCTATGGCGGGACACGTACCGATAGAGGAAAAGAACCTCTCAATGATCAAGTTCCTGATGCAGCGTTCTTGATGGATTTCCGGAGCTCTGAGATCCCTATGCCATGTGCGCATCACGTTTAGCCCATGGTGGCAGAACCTTTTTGTTTGCCCCGGTCATCTGACCGGGACAAACAAAAACTCTTCTCCGTGTCCTCCGTGCCTCTGTGGTGATAACTCGATTTTGGACAGGCATGTCTCCCGACGAACAAAAATCCTTCTCTGTGTCCTCCGCGCCTCTGTGGTGATAATCCTGCCTTGTCCACAGGCCTTCACCGATACGTGATGAGGCCCGGATCCCCGGCGAGTTCGAGATGCGTGATGCCGTTGAAACCGGCCAGGGTGATTCGATGCTCGTTGTACATGAATCGGGTGACGGATGTGTTCAGGAGCTGCCAGTTCAGGGACATGGCACCTTGTCCGTGAATCCCGAGCACGTGAGCGAGGGACGCGGCAATCGGGCCGCCCGAGGTGAAGACCACGATGTTCTTGCCCCTCCCGTGCCGTTCCATGATAAGGCGAAGCGATTCCGCTACACGGGCTTTCAGGCCTTCCCAGCTCTCGATCTCCGGCGTGTCGAACTCGCCCGTGACCCATCTCAGCATGGCCCCTTCAAACACCCGCTTGAAAGAGGCCTTGCTGGCATACATTTTTTCCAAATCGTCCTTCAGCGACGGATCCTCCTTGACCATGCCCGGGAACAGGGCCTTGACAATTGCGGCGGTGTCATACTCATTGACGCCGCTCAGTGTCTCGAGTTCGGGCATGCTTTTGTCGGAGCTATCGTATGCTGAGATCACCCCCTGGGCAGTGGCCGTGTGGCGCGCCATGCTCCCCGAGTACACCGCATCGGCATGGAACCCCGTGACACACAGGTGCTCTCCGAGGATGCGAGCCTGTCTTTTGCCCAAAGGCGAGAGCCGGTCGTAGTTCTCCTCGCCGAAGGAGGCCTGGCCATGGCGGATCATGTAGATCATGCTCATGGCCGAAGGGTACCGGGGGAGATGAATACTTGTCAATTTCTTTCAGGGCGAACCTACGGTTTTTTAGCTTGCCTGGCCTCCCCCGGGCGGGCTATCATCCCTTGCCGGAAGGGACATGGCAAAACGCAGCGCCCTTAAAAAATCAATTTGTCATTGCGAGGACCCTTGACTTGTCAGAGATCCCGGTTCCACCGGGGATTCGGGGGACGAAGCTTTTCCGCCTCGAGCCGTTCGGCCCCGAGTTCACGGCCGAGAGGCCATCGTAACCGAGAGGAGATTGCCACGCCCTTCGGGCTCGCAATGACGTTTAAAACCATAGAGGCTATCGCATTTACCAACGGAACCCGATGAAATGAAGATCCTCGTTTGCATCAAACAGGTTCCAGACTCTTTTGAAACGCTCCAGATCGATGAGCGGACGGGCCGCCTTGTCTTGCCGGCCGGCACCGCTTTCAGAATGAACCGCTTCGACGAGTTCGCCCTCGAAGAAGCGCTCCTCATCAAAGAGACACACCGCGACACCCTTGTCCATGCCCTATCCGTCGGCCCCGAGCGGGTGAGCGCCGCGTTGCAGCGGGCCCTGGGGATGGGTGCGGATCATGGTATCCACATTCTCGATCCCTTCGAGGGATACAGGAGCCCATTCACCGTAGCGTCCTTCATCGCAACCTTCGCCCGCACAAGGAGGTACGACATCATTCTGGCCGGCGTCATGGCCGAAGACACCATGGCATGCCAGACAGGTCAGCTCATCGCCGCTCTCCTGGACCTTCCCTGTGCCACCTCGGTCATGAAGGAAGAGGTCCACCTTAACCGTGGGCAGATCACGGCGGAAAGGGAAATAGAGGGCGGAAGCAGAGAGAAGGTGCAGCTCAAACTGCCGGCGGTTCTCACCATCCAGCCCGGAATCAATGTTCCCAGATATCCATCCTTTTCAAAGGTCATGAGGGCACGCACCTGTGCTCAGGAACGGATCAGGGCCGGGGACATCGAGGTCCCGGAGCCGAGGGAATCCAGCCGCGGAATCCACTTTCCCGAAGCCGCATCCCACGGGGTCTTTATCCAAGGGTCTCCCAAAGAAAAGGCCCTTAAGCTCATCAACATTCTGCATCAGAAATCTCTTCTCTCTTGAGGCCCCATGGAGAATTCCCGGATCTACATCATCGCCGAACTGAGGAAAGGCCGCATCACGCAGGAGACCTTCGAGTTGCTTGGTTTTGCCCATTTCATTGGAAAAGAGAAAAGTCCGGTGTTCCTCCTGCCCGGGAAAAACACCGAGGAACCTGCCCGTGAGATCTCGCAAAAAACCGGTTGTGACGCCGTCGCGCTGACCGCGAGACACCTGGAGCACTACAACACTCTGAGCTATGCACATGCTGTTCTGGAAATTTTGGTTAAGGAGGATGAAGCATGGATTTGCCTGCCTCATACCTCCATGGGCTATGACTTGGCGCCGAGGCTCGCCGTGCTGCTCAATGCGGCGTGCATCACAGGCGTGGAGTCTGCAGGCCATGGTTCGTTGCGCCGGCCCATCTATTCCGGAAGATTCAAGGAAGACATTGTGCCGAAAACTCCTCGCGTGGTGGTGACCGTGCTTCCAGGGGCCTTTCCCCTTTGCGAAAAAAGAACCGGCCCTGCCGGCCGCGTGACGGTGGTGGAAGTCGCATGCAAAGAACATCTGTCACAGACCCTCGGTACCGAAGAGGCCGAGCACACGGACAGGATGATCAGGGATGCAGAGGTCATCGTCGCCGCCGGCAGGGGAATAGGGAAAAAGGAGAACCTCTCCCTCGTCAAACAACTTGCCAACCTGTTTCCGAGATCCGCCGTCGGGGCGTCCCGTTCGGTGTGCGATCTGGGGTGGCTTGAATACAGGCACCAGATCGGCGCCACGGGGCAGAGCGTCTCCCCGAGGCTTTACATCGCCTGCGGAATCTCCGGGGCGTTTCAGCATGTCTCAGGCATCAGAGGAGCACAAACCATCGTGGCCGTCAACAGGGATCCCCATGCAGCCATCTTCCAGGTAGCCCATTACTGCATCGTCGAGGACCTCACCACCTTCATCCCCCTGCTGATAGAAATGTGGGCACAAAAGGGCCCGCATTAGAATCCAAGTGTGATGCATTCGTAAAAAGTCAGAAACCGTCATTGCGAGGCGCGAAGCGCCGTGCCTGCGCGCTGAAGCGCTACGGCGCGCAAGCGTGGCAATCTCACGCATATCCGGCTAGTTACGAGATTGCTTCCACCCTCCGCAGTAGCCTGCTACGGAGGACGGGTCGCTTCGCTCGCAATGACCAAACCGCCGGTTTGGGAGTTTTTACGAGACGGTCAAGGTTTGGTTGTTGAACGTTCGGCTTTCACGCCGGTGGTCGAATCAAAGCCCTGAAAGGGCGTTCTATGAAATCTGCTTCGGCAGATTTCATTCTACCAGTCGTACTCCTCCCTTTCGATGACGGTGGCAACCCCCTGACCGCCGCCCACGCAGGCGTTGGCGCATCCATAGCGGCCCTTCTTTTCGTTCAGGATGCGGGCCAGGGTTCCTACCAGGCGAATGCCGGTGGCGCCCAGGGCATGGCCGATGGCGATGCCGCCGCCCATGACATTGACCCTCTCTGGATCGATCCCCAGCTCCTCGATGCAGTTCAGCGCCACAACGGAGAAGGCCTCATTGATTTCCCAATAATCCATGTCCGAGGGTTTAAGCCCTATCTTTTCAAGGGCCTTTCTGGTCGCAGGGACCGGTCCCACCCCCATGATGGTGGGGTCGACTCCCGCGAACCCGATGGACCGGATGGTTGCAAGAGGCTTGACGCCCTTCTTCCTGGCCGTATCCTTTGACATGAGCACCATGGATGAGGCGGCCGCGTTCAGGGGAGAGGAGTTGCCCGGAGTGATGACGCCGTCCTTCTTGAAGGAGGGCTTGAGTTCAGCCATGTTCTCCAGGGTGGCGTCGGTGCGAACGGCCTGGTCTCTTTCCACGGTCATGACCGTTCCGTCCGCCTGCTCCGCCTCGACGGGCAGAATCTCTCCGGCGAAAAATCCGTCCGCCTGAGCCTTTGCCGCTCTCTCGTGTGAACGCACCCCCCAACGGTCCATTTCTTCTCTCGTGAATTTCCTCTGGGAGAAAAGCTTCTCCGCCGTGAGCCCCATGTTCACCGTGGTCATCATATCCCAGTGCCGGTATGAGGGATCAAGAAAGAGCGTCATGTTCGGCGCAATGAGGCCCCTGTCCGTATTGTATCCTCCCATGGGGATTCGGGTCATGTGTTCGTAGCCCCCGGCCAGGATGATATCGGAAAAACCCATGGCGATCTCCATGAATCCCACGTGAATGCAGGCCATGGAAGAGCCGCACTGCTGATCCAGAAATTTGGCGGGGATCGTTTCAGGAAAATTGGCCAGGAAGATGGGAAACCGGCCGCCGTAAGCCCACTGCTCTCCTACAGCGGTTGAACACCCCACAAGGAAATCGTCAATCTCCTTGGGTTCGATGCCCACGCGGCCGATGACCTCCGGAAGCAGCTTGGCCAGAAGCTCATCCCCCCTCATCCTGCAGAACCAGTCTCGGGCCGGATCTTTTGGTCTGGAGCGAGACTGGGCGGTCCTCAGATAACCTGCAATAACCACTTCTTTCATGGTCAACCTCCTTTATGAAAATCGTGGAGTGTTGGAGTGCTGGAGTAATGATGCTATCAGCATCCAGCGTTCAGCGTTCAGTGCTGAGTTTTCAGTTTTCAGTGTTCAGGAATGAAAACGGTTGGAGGAGCGCTCACTTCATTCGCTCGAGGTTAGAGGTTGCAGAAAAAGGTAGTTGCCTCAAATCTGCACCCTTAAGCGAAGCGATCCTAACCCCGTGCAGCGCCCTCCTGAACCCTGAACCCTGAACCCTGAACACTATTATTCGTCCTGGTAGAACATTTTCCCGGATGCGGCCATCTCCTTGATCAACCCTGCAGGTTTGAAGCGCACACCATACCGTGCTTCCAGCTCCAGGAGCTTGTTGTAAACGTTCTTCAATCCCCATTGGTCGGCATACCTGAGGATACCGCCTCGGTACGGGGGAAATCCTGTGCCGTAGATCATGGCCAGGTCCATATCCTGAGGACGATCGCAGATCCCTTCCTGGATCATGTGCGCGGCTTCGTTGACGGCGTTGGCCAGCATCAGATCCACCACCTCCTGCCTGGACACCGTTTTCGGAGCAATGTGATTTTCCCTCAGGTATTGTTGAATCGCATTAGCCACCTTGGGGTTGGGCACAGGCTTTTCGCCGCTGTAGTCAAAGTAACCCGCACCCGTTTTGCGGCCGTAGCACCCTGTCCGGTAAACCGCTTCGGTCAGGGGGTGGACCTTGTACCGCTCTCCCAATCGCTTTTCAAAGGTCTTGTTCACACGGTAGTTGATGTCAATGCCCGTCAGGTCGGCGAGCGCGGCCGGACCCATGGGCATGCCGAAATCCACCATGGCCTCTTCGATCAAAGCGCCGTCCACGCCGTCGGCCGTCAGGAACACGGCCCCTCCCATGAGGCCGCCAAGCTGGCGTGAGACATAAAAGCCCGGGCCGTCGTTGACGACGATGGGGATCTTCTTGACGGCCCTGGCAAAGGCCACGCTGGAGGCCAGGGTCTGATCGGATGTCTTCTTCGCGCAGATGACCTCCAGGAGTTGCATCCGGTGGGCGGGGTTGAAGAAATGAAGGCCGATCATGCGGCCCGGATCTTTCAGGATCTCCGCCATCTCCGTAATGGGCAGGGCCGACGTGTTGGTGGCGAAGATCGTCCGGGAGGGACAGATCTCGTCGAGGCGCTTCCAGATGTCCTGTTTCACCTTCATGTCTTCGAGCACGGCCTCTATGACGAGATCGGCGCCTTTCGCATCCGCGAGGGAGCAGGTTGTGGTCAGTCGGTCGCGGATCATGGCGTCGAGACCGGCCTGGGTCATCTTCCTTTCTTTGATCGGGTATTCAAAGGTCTTCCGAACAGCCTTCATCCCCCTTGCAACAGCCCCTTCGTCGATGTCCCATAGGATCGTTTCAAAACCTCCTTGCAGGAGCAGGTTGACGATCCCCGACCCCATGACGCCTCCCCCCAGCATGGCGACTCTCTTGATCTTGGCAGGCTCGACGCCTTCCGTCCGCTTGAGCCTGCCTGCGCTCCTTGTGTTAAGAAAGATGTTCATGAGATTCTTGGCTACGTCGGAAACAGCGCAGTCGCTGAAGAACGCCACTTCCTTCTCGATGTCCGCCTCGATGTCATATCCAAGGCCTTGCTCAAAGGCATCGATCGCCTTGAAGGGCGCAATGGTTCCCTTGGCCTTCTGTGAGGATAAGAACCTGGCGTAGTTGAGCAGCGCCATTTTTTCAGCAGCGCTTGGAATCCGGTGGATGACGTTGCGGGTCCTGCGCAATGAGAGATCGAGCTCGCCTCTGATGAACCTCCGAGCCGCCTGCAGCGCGGCATCCAGGAGTTTTCCGCCAGGCACCACCTCATCCACGAGCGCCCTCTCCAGCGCCTTTTCAGCCTTGATCGGCTTGCCTGTGGTGATCATTTCGAGGGCGTTGGGCAGCCCGATGAGCCGGGGCAGCCGCTGGGTGCCGCCGGCGCCGGGGATGAGGCCGATCTGCACCTCGGGCTGCCCCAGATTTGCGCCCTCGGCGGCAACGCGGTAGTGGCACGCCATGGCCGTCTCGAGCCCGCCTCCCAGGCAGTTGCCGTTGACGGCGGCAATGAAAGGCTTCGGGCCGGCTTCGATGCGGTTCAGGAATCTCGCCCCTGCAAGGGCTTTCTGGTAGATGTCCTCCTGTTTTTTCACGAGCTTTAACTGGGTGATGTCGGCCCCGGCGATGAAATTTTTCCCTACCCCCGTGAGAACGACGGCTTTGACTCGCTCATCAGCAAAGGCCTCCTCGACGGCTTCTCTGAAATCCTTCGTCAACTGGGGAGACATCTGATTCACCGGCGGGTTGTCGAGGGTGAACACGGCCACACCCTCTTTCAATGCTACGCTTATGGTCGGGTAGTCTATCCTCATGGCACCTCGCTCCTTCCGCTTTGATCCACCCATGCAATCCTTCCTCGCCGACTCGACTGGATGGGTGGGCCCCTGTCACCTCCTCCTAGGTTCTCCCCCTGTGCAAGCGGGACTCATTTCTGTAGCGTATCTACTGCTGAAAGAGGGACCTCTCCTTCGACTTCGTTCAGGACCCTGAGGCTCTCGAAGGGCTGGTCCCGATATTATCGCAACCGGGAGGTTGCTCCTACACGAAGGGCACCAAGCCGCCGCCCTCAATTTGAACCCACCTGGCGAAAAGGGAGCGGAGCAAGAGCGAACAGGCGAGGGGTACAAGAGGAGATGCGACAGCTCGCAATTACGTTGAGCTTTACTCCATACTCAATGCTTAAGTCAATAAAATTTATGTTTTTTCTTGACACTTAAAATGACTTGTTTTATAGAGAGTCCAGGTGGAACAAGGTCCTTATTCCATCTCTTCCCACCCGAGGCCGACAAGACAACCATGAAGATCAGCGAGCTCTCAAGGCGTACCAATGTCCCGAAAGAGACGATCCACTACTATGTGCGCGAAGGATTCATTCCAAGGCCCAAGAAGAGGGGGAAAAACGTATCCGACTACGACGAGAGTTTTGTCGAGCGCATCCTCCTTATCAAGAAGATTCAGGATCACTTGTTTTTCCCTCTGCCCCTTATTAAAAAGATCATCAAACAACGGAACAAGTTTTCGGAGCTGAAATCCCTGCTCGACCTGCGGATCGGCTATTTCAGCCCTCTGGACCAGTTTCTTCAAAAGGAGGTGGTGGGCGAGGACGCTCTTTCAAAGGCCACAGGGATGGCGAAGAAATGGATTGCGAAATTCGAGCAATGGGGGGTCCTCTCGTCGGTCGTGCGGCAAGGCCGAAAGGTGTACTCTCAGGATGATGTGATTATCGGAAAATTGCTGGTCGACCTGGATCGTGCGGGTTTCGGCCCCAAAGACGGGGTCGATCCCGAAGTCACAAAGCGCTACATCGAACTGTTCAGGCAGATCGTCAAAATGGCCCATGGAAGCTTCCTGAATACCGATCTCGAGAAGTTCACGGCCGAAGAAAACCTCGAAAGAGGCATTCGGGGCCGGGAGCTCATGGGTGTGTTCTTCTATCATCTCTATCGCAAACTCGTCAGGGAAGAGGATTGGTCGTTCAGTAAACACGAAGGGCTTGCCGGGAGGACTGGCGGGGAGGTCGAGTTGGAGAGGAATTTGCCGGCCTGAGTTCACCTTAATGTTGCATAAAACCGGGGTATGTTTCCCGGGAAGTACCATGGATAAAGGCTCACTATGCCATGGCCTTCATTTTCTGGTTTAGACCATATGTGCTTTCCTGTCATGCCCGCGTAGGCGGGCATCCAGCCTTCAGAGAAATGCCTGGATTCCCGCCTTCGCGGGAATGACGGGTGTCGGGCTGTGAAGTTTTATGCAACGACAGGGTTCATGGTCCCTTTGAATTGAAAAGCCGGTCTCTTTTGATCCTTTGGGTATTCGGCACCTCCGGCATGGGTCACAGCGGCTGGTGACGCAGGCCGGACTTAAATCAAACATCAACCCACTGAAAGGAGAAAAAGTCTATGCAAAGATCAAAGGTTGGATCGATGATGACGGCGGCCCTCTGCCTTGTTCTGGCCATAGCGCTTCCTGTTTGGGCAGCGGACGTGATCAAAATCGGTGTCATCGGCCCCATGAATTTTGTGCAGGGGCAGGGACACTGGAACGGGGCCACCATGGCCGCTGAAGAAATCAATGCCAAGGGAGGAGTTCAGGTAGGCCCGAAGAAAATGATGATCGAGCTGGTGAAGGCGGATTCCAATGAGTTCATCAATCTCACGGACGCCGCCAATGCCATGGAGCGACTCATGACCCAGGACAAGGTCCACTTCGTGGTCGGCGGTTTCAGGACTGAGGCGGTCATGGCCATGCAGGACATTGCCATGGAGTACAAGAAGATTTTCATCGGCGTCGGAGCCGCCCATCCCGAGCTTTGCGAGAGGGTTGCCAAGGACTATAGCACGTACAAATACTGGTTCCGCGGCTCGCCTTTCAATTCCTCGTTCCTGGTCAAAACGAGCTTCATCCACCTGGGAACCGTAGGCGCGATTCTCAAACAATCCTTGAACATCCCCCAGGTCAAGGTGGCTTTCGTGGGGGAAAAGGCGATGTGGGTTGAGCCGATGATCAAGGTGATCGAAGCCACCGTCCCCAAGATGGGCATGGAGTTGGTGGGAGTCTGGCGACCCTCTGATAAGGCAACCGATGTGACGGCCGAACTTTCAGCGATCCAGCGATCCGGAGCCCACATTATTTTCACCATGTTCTCAGCATCCGTCGGGATTACCTTTGCGAGACAAGCCGGAGAGCTCAAGATCCCGGCCGTGCAGGTAGGCATCAACGTGGAAGCCCAGAAGGACGGCTTCTGGCAGGCTACCCAGGGCATGGGTAACTATGTGATGACCTTGAACACCTATGCCCGGGGCGTGGAGTACAACGAACTCACAGCGCCTTTCGTCGATACCTACGTGAAACGATTCAATGAGACGCCGACCTACACGTCGGACACCTACTCCGCCATCAAGTACACCCTCGCACCGGCCATGGAAAAGACCGGCACCCTCGATTCGGACAAAGTGGTGGCCTTCATGGAAAACGATGTGCATAAGGCGCCCTCCGGAACCGTGGCCTACCTGAAGGATGAACAAGGGCGCCCGCTTCACGAACTCAGGTGGGGTCCGGGATACTTGACCAGCCTGGGGGTCCAGTGGCAGGATGGAGCGCTCAAGGGTTTCTGGCCGAACAAGTGGAAGGCAACTCCGGAGGCGCCGGAAATCACCTACAAGGGGATTGTGCCCCTCAGGATACCGCCCTGGGTCATTGAAGCCTATAAGAAATGAGAGGTTCAGAGTTCCGGGTTCCCAGTTCAAGGTTCAATACGGCTCCGCCGGTTCGTCATTCGGGACTGGATCCGGAATCCAGGTTTCCGAGTTTTCAACCCTGAACCGTCGGAGAGGTATGAACCTTTGAACCCTTTAACCTTCCCGTGAGGCTCTATGATTCTGGATATCATCATCAGCGGCCTGATCAGCGGGAGCGTGTATGCGCTGCTGGCCACCGGGTTTTCCCTGATCTTCGGGGTGGCCCGCATCGTGAACATCGCCCACACGGCATTTTACATGGTGGCTGGTTATGGCATTTATTTCGGCACCCACAAATTGGGATTTCATCCGCTTTGGTGTATGCTTGCATCCGTGATCCTAGTCACTTTCCTCGGCCTGATCGCCTATAAGTTTTTCATCGACCCGATTCGCGAACACGAGGCCGCGGTTTTGATCTGCACCATCGCCATGGCCATGGCCATGCAGGAGGTCATGCTCCTGATGTTCAGCGGGAGTTACCTGAGCGTCCCGGCGCTGATCGAAGGATTTTTCACCGTCTTCGGAGTCAAGGTTTTCTATCAACAATTGCTGACTTTCGGCCTGGTCCTGCTGATCCTGGCCGCTCTTCGCACCCTGCTCATGAAAACCAGGCTGGGACTCGCGATCCGCTCAACGGCCCAGGACAGGGAAGTGGCCAATCTGATGGGCATCAACGAGAGCCGGGCCGCCCTGATCACCATGGGGATTACGGTCGGCCTCGCCGGGCTGGCCGGCGCCGTGGTGGTGCCGCTGACGATTCTTGATCCCTTTATGTGGATGCATCCTCTGATCATGATGATGGCGGTGGTGGTCCTGGGCGGATTGGGCAGCCTCAAAGGAAGCTTCGCAGGCGCGTACATCCTGGGCTTTGCCGAAGCCCTCGTGGTTTTCCTGATTCCCAAAGGGGCATTCCTCAAGGGATCGGTGGCTTTGTCCGTCATGATCCTGGTGCTGTTGATCCGGCCCGAAGGCCTTTTCGGCGTCGCCTTTGAAGAAGAGAGATGATCATGGGTTTGCTGGCCTTTTATCTGAGAAAAGTCTACACCATCATAAGAAATGAAGTCCTCGTTCTTCCCAGCCGGGTCGTGGTTGTGCTGTTCTTTTCGTTCATGCTGTTGCTGCCTTTCTTTTCAAAAGACCCTTACATGCTCCGTATACTTATCCAAGCCAGTATCTTCGCCATCCTTGCTGCTAGCTGGGACCTCCTTTCGGGGTTCACCGGCCAAATGAATTTCGGCCACGCCCTTTTCTTCGGCGTAGGGGCTTACACGGCCGCCCTGCTCAATCTGCATCTTCACGTTCCGCCGTGGGGTAGCATCCCTCTAGGAGCGCTCGCTGCCGTCGTTGCCGGCCTCGTCATCGGCATCCCTTGCCTCAGGCTCAGAGGCACGTACCTGGCCCTCACTACCCTGGCATTCCCCATCATCCTGATGGGCATTGTGTTCACCCTTCCGGGCATCACCGGCGGAGAGCTGGGCGTCTCCGGCATCAGTCGCCTCTCCAAGTCCCGCGTCGGCGATTACTACATCACCGTCGTCCTCATGCTCGGCCTGACCTCTCTCATGTGGAAGATCACGGACTCCCACACAGGCATCATTTTCCACGCCATCCGTGAAGATGAAGTGGCGGTGCGGGCATCGGGGATAAACACGACCCGCTACAAGCTTCTGGCCTTCAGCCTGAGCGGTTTTTTTGCCGGCCTTTCCGGAGGGCTCTACGCCCACTTCATGAGAATCGCCGGTCCCTCCACCCTCGAAGTCGGTTTGTCCTTCACCGTGGTGATCTGGGCCGTGTTCGGAGGGATTGTGACCATCTACGGCCCGGTGGCCGCGGTCTTCATTCTATTTCCGCTCCTGGAGTTTCTGCGCTTCTGGCCCGAGTACCGGACCCTGATGTTCGCCGCCGTGATCCTGCTGATCCTGCTCTATATGCCGGAGGGGTTGATTCCCTGGATCCGCGACAAGATCGAAGTGGAGTGCCCCAGGTGCAAACTCAGGAACGTGGCTGTGCGCAAAACCTGCCGTGTGTGCACGGCGTCTCTGGAATAGTAGGGAGTAAACAGTAAGCAGTAGGCACGAGCCCTTTCTGCATACTCCCTACTGCATACTGCCTACTCATGGCGTTGCGCCAATCCTGTGCGTTTGGCGGATGGAGGTGTGAGGAGATGGATATCAAGGAGGCTTATCTCTCCAAGCCCTGGTTGAAATATTACCCTGAAGGGGTGCCGGAAGCGCCGGAGGTCCCGGATCTGTCCGTGCCGGAACTGATCGATCAGGTGGCTGACAGGTACTCCGGCAAGACGGCCCTGATTTTCTACGGGAAACAGATCACCTACGGCCGCCTCAAGGAGCTGATCCATCGCTTTGCTACAGCTCTTGCCGACCTCGGGGTCAAGAAGGGCGACACGGTGGCGCTCTACCTCTTGAATTGCCCCCAGTACGTGATCGCCTATTTCGCCGCCCTCAAACTGGGCGCCAAGGTGACGCCCATCAGCCCGGTCTACACCAGCAAAGAGGTGAAACACCAGCTCGAAGACAGTGAGGCCCGCACCGTGGTCTGCCAGGACATTCTTTACGATAACGTGGAGAGGAGCGGCGTCGAACTGGACAGGGTGATCCTTACGAGCATCGGCGAGTATCTTCCCCTCCTCAAGAAATGGTTTGGAAAAAGCGCCATGGCCAAGGCCTACGGCGGCATGCACGTGCCCTCCCCAGAGCGCGTCAGGGAAGCCGGGCTCCTTTCTTTTCAGGACATGATCCAGAGGCACTCTCCGAACCCTCCCCAGGTCACAATCGACCCTGTCAATGACATCGCGGTCCTGCCTTACACAGGGGGCACCACCGGACTGCCCAAAGCGGCTGTCCTGACCCACCGCAACATGATCGCCCTCCAGGCCCAGGTCCTCTGCTTCTGGCCTCTGTTCGAAGAGGGCAAAGAAGTGAGCATGGCCTTCCTGCCTTTCTTCCACATTTACGGACAGGTGGTGGTGATGCTGGGCGGTCTTGCCCTCGGATCCACGCTGGTCCTTTTCACCACCCCGGACATCGACGACATTCTCTGGGCCATCGAGCGGTATCGGGCCTCCGCCTTTTACGGGGTTCCCACCCTGTTCGAGTACCTGAAAGAATACGAGAAGACGGATCGCGTCAACTGGAAGCGCCTCAAGCTGATCGTCTGCGGTGCGGACACGCTCCATGAATCCACCATCGATGCCTGGGAGCGGAGAACCGGGTCAAAGATTTTCGAAGGCTACGGCATGACCGAAACCACGGCTGTGAGCCACTCCAGCCCTGTGCACAGGCCCAAGAAGGGATCTTTCGGCGTTCCCCTTCCGGGCGTGAGGGCCGCGATCATCGACCATGCGGGGACGGACATGATGCCGGTGGGCGAGGTGGGGGAACTCATCCTGAACGGTCCCAACATCATGCAGGGCTACTGGAGGCGGCCGGACGGAACGGACGAGGTTTTTGTGGAGGTGGAAGGTGAAAAATGGCTTCGCACCGGAGACCTGGTCAGCATGGACGAGGAAGGGTATTTCCACTTCTTCGATCGCAAGCGCGACCTGATCAAACACAAGGGCTACTCGGTCTTTGCCAGGCACGTGGAAGAAGTCCTCTATCAGCATCCCCAGATCAAGGCCGCGGGCGTGGTCGGCGTTCCCGACCCGAAGGTGGGCAACGTGATCAAGGCTTACGTGGTCCTCGAAAGCGAAGCCAGAGGCAAGGTTTCGGAAGAAGAGATCGTCGAATTCTGCCGCAAGAACCTGGCCCACTACAAGGTACCCAAAATCGTTGAATTCAGGGGCGAGTTGCCCAAGACCGATGTGGGCAAAGTCTCCAGGCGGGAACTGAGGGAAGAGGCTGAGGGAACGTGATATGGCGCAACCCTTCTTGGAGATCGAGGCGCTTTGCAAGGGTTTCGGGGGGCTCACCGCGGTCAGTGACGTGAGTTTCTCCATGGGCCGGGAAGAAGTGCTCGGCCTCATCGGCCCGAACGGCGCTGGAAAGACAACGCTCCTCAGATTGATCACGTCCATCCTGAAACCCGATTCCGGAAGCATCCGGTTCAAGGGCAAAGAGATCGTGGGACTGAAGGCGTGGGAGATTGTCAACCGGGGCATCGCCTGCACCTTCCAGAACATGAGACCTTTCAGACGCCTGCCCATCATCGCCAACGTCATGGTCTCCTGCCTCTGCCCGCGGGCCATGAAGAGCGGGGAATGGGTCAAGAGGATCGAGGCCAAGGCCATGGACGCCCTGGAGTTTGCCGGGATCTCCGACATGGCTCTTGAGAAAGCCTCCACCCTGTCCCAGGGGGATCTCAAGCGGCTGGAGGTGGCGCGGGCCATAGCCACAGAACCCGAACTCCTGCTCCTCGACGAGCCCTTCGGCGGGCTCAGCCCGGCTGAGACCGAACTCATGGCCAAGTCCATCGAGCGGCTTCACAAGGGAGGCCGCTTCGGTCGCCTTCACAGCGAAGGTCCGGCCATGATCATCGTGGAGCACAAGCTGCAGCAGTTGATGAAGATCGTGGACCGGATCATCGTGCTCGATTTCGGGACTCTCATCGCCGACGGAAGACCCGAGGAGATCGTAGCCGACAAGAAAGTCATCGAAGCCTACCTCGGTGACAAGGAGACGTAGCGTTGCTGCTGGAAGTTTCCCATCTGACGGTCTGTTATGACAAGGCCATGCTCATCAACGACCTGAGCATGGGGGTGAACAAGGGTGAATTGGTGAGCCTGGTGGGCCCCAACGGGGCCGGCAAATCCACCCTCCTGAGGTCCATCACCGGATTGGTGGCGTGGGAGAAGCGCGTCAAAAGGCGTTCGGCCCAGGGAGAAATCACCATCCAGGGTGAAGTGCGCTTCGAAGGAGAGAGAATCGACGGGGTGCCCGCCCACGAAATCGTGAAACGGGGCCTGATCCACTGCCCGGAAAGGAGAAGGCCTTTCAGGGAAATGACCGTGAGGGACAATCTCCTGGCCGGTTCCTATCTTCTGAAAGACAAGAGGCAGGTCGAAGACAATTTGAAAAAAGTGCATGAACTCTTCCCGATTCTGAAGGGCCGCTTCAATCAGATATCCGGGACCCTTTCCGGGGGAGAGCAGCAGATGCTGGCCATAGGCCGGGCGATCATGTCCATCCCGAAGCTTCTTTGCATTGACGAGCCCTCCACTGGCCTTGCGCCGATCATGAGGAGGGAAGTCTTCGAAAAGATCCGGGAGATCAGCGGGCTTGGAATTACCGTGCTGCTGGTGGAACAGGAGGTGAGCACGGTTTTCAAGATCGCGGCTCGGAACTATGTGCTGTCCTCGGGCAAGATCATCGCTGAAGGCTCGGGAGAACAGTTGCTCCAGGATGAAGTCATTCGCAAAACCTACCTGGGCCTGTGATTTTTCCAATGTCGCCGGCTCCGACCTGATCATTGAAGCCGTGTTCGAAAACCTCGACCTCAAGCGAGAGATCTTCGAAAAGATGGATGCCTTTTCCCGGGCCGAAGCCCTGATCGCCAGCAACACCTCCTCCATTCCCATCACAGAAATTGCCGTCGCCGTGAAGAACCGCGCTCGGGTTCTCGGCCTCCACTTTTTCAGTCCGGTTCCAATGATGCAGGCCGTGGAAGTGATCAGGGGCCAGTCCACGAGCCGGGAAACCATGGAAAAGGGCAAACAGTTCGTGCTCCGAATAGGCAAGGAGCCGATCATGGTGAACCGGGACGTGGCCGGTTTCGTGATCAACCGGATCAATTTCCCGTCCACCATGGAAGCCATGCGCCTGGTGGAGGAAGGGGTCGCCACGGTGGAAGACATTGACAAGGGCCTGAGGCTGGCCTCGGGCAGGAGGATGGGCATTTTCGAAACAGGGGACATGGTCGGACTCGATGTCACCTACGGCGCCCTGATGGCCATGTTCCACGAGACCGGCGATCCGCGCTGGTTTCCTCCCATGATCCTGAGGAGGAAGGTCAAATCCGGCGAACTGGGCCGAAAGACCGGCAAGGGATGGTATGAATACGACCCGGAGGGTCGCAAGAAGACGCAATGAGAGTAACTGCGGCTGCTTCAGCACAGGCACGGAGGTCACGGAGTGGCGGACCATTTCAAAGTGAACCGGAACGACCTCTTCTTTATCCTGAAGAACCAGCTCAACTATGGATCGCTCTGCGCTCTTGAACGGTATCGGGAATTGAAGGAAGAGATGCTCGACATGGTGGTCACGGAGGCCCTCACCCTGGCCAAGCAAGTCGTGGACCCCCTGCAGGAGCTCGGCGAAAGAGCGGGGGTGAAGCTCGAAGGAGGAAAGGTGTCCTGCCCGCCCGAATTCAAAAAGGCCTTCCGGCAGTTCGGGGGTGACGGGTGGATCGGGCTTTCAAGAAACCCGGCTTACGGAGGCCAGGGATTTCCCCACATGATGCGGATCGTGGTGAACGACCTCATGTACGGGGCGTGCCAGGCTTTCAATATGGCCCCGAGCCTCACCCATGGAGCGGCCCATCTCATAGAGAACTTTGCGACCGAGGATTTGAAAAGGCTCTTTGTTCCCAGGATGTATGCCGGTGACTGGGCCGGAACCATGTGCCTCACCGAACCTGATGCAGGCTCCAATCTCGCCAACATTCAGACCACCGCCTATCCGGAGGGAGACCGCTACAGGATAAAGGGATCCAAGATCTTCATCTCCTGGGGAGATCACGACTTGACCGAAAACATCATCCACCTCCTCCTGGCCCGGAGGTCAGACGCTCCGGAAGGGGTGAAGGGCATCTCCCTTTTCATTGTGCCCAAGATCAAGGTCCATGGCGACGGCTCCCTTGGAAAACCGAACGACGTGTTGTGTGAAAGGGTGGAAGAAAAACTGGGGCTTCATGCTTCTCCGACCTGTGAACTCAGCTTCGGCGGCCATGACGATTGCACGGGATTTCTGTGCGGCGAGCCCAATCAAGGGCTTTCCCACATGTTTCAGATGATGAACGCGGCTCGCATCAATACGGGCGTGAGCGGCATGACCATGGCGGGCACGGCCTATCTGAACGCCCTTGCTTATGCCAAGGCTCGCGTCCAGGGCCACGATGTGGCCGGCCGAAAGCCCGGATACGTCCCGATAATCGATCATCCCGACGTGAGGCGCATGCTGCTCTGGATGAAAGCCATGGTGGACGGCATGCGGTCCATGATTTATACAGGGGCTTTCTGGTCCGATCTTGCCTGGGAGTCTCCTGAGGGGAGCGCCGAAAAAAACCGCTACCAAAACCTGCTGGACTTCATCACGCCGATCATCAAGGCCTATTGCTCCCACATGGGCTTCAGGGTGTGTGAGACGGCCATGCAGTGCCTCGGAGGCTACGGGTATACAAAGGACTATCCCATCGAACAGTACATGAGGGACGCCAAGATCATGTCTCTCTATGAAGGGACCAATGGAATCCAGTCCATTGACCTGATGGGGCGAAAGATGAGAGCGGGCCGGGGGGCGCTCTTCAAGGCTTACAGGGATGAAATTGAACGCTTTTGTGCGAACCATGAGCACCATCCCAGCCTCGGAAAAGAAGTCAAGTGCCTATCCGCGGTGGAGAAAAAGTTGACCGGCGTATCCCTGGCCATGGCCGAAAGAATGAAATCCGATCCCCTTCAGTGGGCGTCCTACACTTTTCCTGCTCTCATGTGCTTCGGGGATGTTACCATGGCCTGGCGTCTTCTCGACCTGGCGATCATCGCTCAGCGGATGATGGATGAAGGCGGAGGGAACGCCTTTTTCGGGGGCAAAATCATGCAGGCTTGCTATTTCGTGGGGACCATGCTGCCCCTGACCATGGCTCGCCTTGAGACCTGCATGAGGCAAGGACGGGAGATCGTGGAAATACCCAAGGAAGCCTTTTAGTTTTCGCAAAGATCGTAAATCCACTCAGCATTGAGAGGGAATCCCAGAGGAGCGGAACAGCATGGAGAAGAAGTTGAACGAGGTGGTCGTGATCGACGGTGTTCGGACGGCCTTTGGAAAGGCCGGAGAGAAAGGCATCTTCTGGACAACCCGTGCCGACGACCTGGCGGTCGCCCTTGCCAAGGCGCTGATCCAAAGAAACCCCAGGGTGGAACCGGGTATGGTCGAAGACAGCATCTGGGGGGTCACGAACCAGGTCAAGGAGCAGGGAGGAACCCTCGGCAGAGCCGTGCCCATGCTGGCCGACTGGGGCTGGAACATCCCCGGATGCTCCATCGACCGGATGTGCGCGAGCGGGCTCACGGCCATCGGATTCGGTGTGGGCTATATCGCCACCGGCATGGCCGAGTGTCTCCTCACGGGCGGGGTGGAACACATGGGGCACCTGCCCATGGGGTTTATGCGGGATCCTCACCCCCGACTCCAGGAGGTGATGGGAGGACCATCCGCGTTCCAGATGGGGATGACGGCCGAGAATATCCATGACCGGTTTCCGGAATTCACCCGGGAAATGGCCGATCGCTATGCCCTTTCATCCCAACAAAAAGCCGGTCGCGCCAATCAGGCCGGCAAGATGAAACCGATGATCGTTCCCCTGGAGGTTGAACTGACCGATGGCACGAGAATGGTGGTTGAAAAGGATCAACAACCCAGACCGGGCACCAGCATGGAGTCCCTGGCCGCACTCAAACCGGCTTTCAAGGAAAACGGAAGGGTCACGGCCGGCAATGCCTCAGGACTCAATGACGGCGCAGCCGCAGTCCTGTTGATGAGCGAAAGAAAGGCCGACGCTTTGGGCCTGCAACCCGGAATGCGCTGGGTTTCATCCGCGGTCGCCGCGGTCGATCCCACCATCATGGGAACCGCCCCGGTCCCTGCGACCCTCAAAGCCCTGGACAAAGCCGGGTTGACCATGGATGATATGGACATCGTTGAAATCAACGAGGCCTTTGCCGTCCAGGTCCTTTATTGCCTTCACAGGCTGGGCCTGAAGGCGGATGACCCAAGAGTGAATCGATGGGGAGGATCCTTGGCATTCGGGCATCCCCTGGCGGCATCCGGACCGAGGCTGGTCACTTTCCTGATGAACCTTTTCAAAGAGAATACCGATGCGCGTTACGGGCTGACGACCATGTGCGTCGGCCGGGGGCAGGGGTACTCGATCATATGGGAGAACATACAGGGTTAGGCTCTGAGCCCTTAATGACCTTGGAGCCTGCGGAAAAATTGAAAACTCGAAATCCGAAGCAATATCCAATGATCCAAATTCAAATGATCAAGACAAAGGGCTGCCCAAATTTTGTGTGCGAGTTCAATGGCGCTGTAGGAGGGACCTCTCCTTCGACTTCGTTCAGGACCCTGAGGCTCTCGAAGGGCTGGTCCCGATCTGATCGTCCCGTCAAAGGCGGGACTCCTACACAAGGGGAACCGACAAGTCACGAGGGAAGAGTGGGAGCCAATCTTTTCTTCTCGTCACTTGTTACTCGTTACTCGTAACTACAAAGGGACTCTTGTCAACATGAGTCAATATACCGCGGCCATTGTTCGATATGAGAAGCCCATGGAATCTGTCGCGAAGGCTGTCGGTCTTTCGCGGGGTCTTGCGCGTTTGCCCTCCGGGGCCAAGGTGTTTATCAAACCCAACATTGTTTTCTGGACCAAGGCTGTGCCCTTTCCCAAATGGGGGGTCATCACCACGTCCCGCGTCGTGGAGGACATGGTGGTCCTCCTGAAGGAAAGGGGCATCGACGACATCACCATCGGCGAAGGCACGGTGATTTCAAAAGCCAAGGACCTGGAAACGCCTGCCCATGCCTTTGAGTCCCTCGGCTACAACACCCTTAAAAAACGCTATGGCTTGAAAGTCGTGAACACCCTCGAACAACCTTTTGAAAAGGTCCATCTCGGCGAAGGCGTCACTTTGAACTTCAACCGGGATATTCTGGAGAGCGACTTTGTGGTCAACCTGCCTGTGATCAAAACCCACACCCAGACCATGGTCAGCCTCGGCATCAAGAACCTCAAGGGGACCATTGACATCCCGTCAAGGAAGAAGTGCCACACCCCGAAAACCGGCCTTGACCTTCATCGTATGGTCTCGAAACTCTTTGTCCCCATGCCGCCCATGTTTACGCTTCTGGACGGGATCTACACGGCCGAGCTCGGCCCGAACGTGGACGGTGTGGCCAGGAGGAGCAATCTCCTGGTGGCTTCCTCCGACCTTTTGTCGGCCGACATGGTCGGTGCCAGGGTTTTAGGCTTTGACCCCGGCAATGTACCCTATCTGGTTCACACCGCTCAGGCTTTGAACAGGCCCACGGATTTGTCGGATATCGAGGTGGTCGGAGAGCCCATCGAGCACGTGGCGTCCAAGCATGAATGGACCTTCCCTTACAACGAGGACGGCACCCTGCCCCTGGCCATGGAAAAGATGGGGATCAAAGGACTATCCTACCGCAAATACGATCTGACCATTTGCACCTACTGTGCCGGATTGACCAGGGTGATGCTCATGGCCATTGCCCGGGCGTGGAAGGGAGAGCCCTTTGACGACGTGGAGGTCCTGTCGGGAAAGGTCATGCAGGCTTCCCCCGGCAAGAAGAAAACCATCTTGCTCGGGAAGTGCATTTACGAGGCCAACAAGGACAACCCTCACATTCAGGAAATGATCGCGGTCAAGGGCTGCCCGCCTTCCCACAAAGCCATGTTGAGAGCCCTTCACCAGGCCGGGATCAAAGCCGATCCGGACCTCTTCGAACACATGGACAGGGCCATGGGGATCCACCTGAAGAAATACCGGCGAAAACCCGACTTCGAGGAGTCGTTTTTTCGAATCACTTGATCCTGATTGGCGGAACTTCTGGCGTTTTGACCATCTTTTAGAAAGCCCTACAGAGCCTATCCGACAACCAGGTACCAGACTACGTTCACCCTTCGATACCTCAGGGCGCAGACTGCCTTGCCTAACTGCTTGAATTTGCATTCGTGGTGAGGTATCGAACCATGAACGCAAGAACTGTTCGGCTTCAAACGAACTCCAATTGCAGAAAGGAAGAAATACTCATGGAACTCACCCAGACGCGGTATGAAATCGAAAAAGGCATTGCAACGGTCACGCTGTATCGGCCGGACAAAATGAACGCCCTCACCCAGACCTTGCGAAAGGAGCTGATAGAGATTTTCGCTGCAGCCGATCAGGATGACTCGGTGCGTGCGGTCGTGGTGACGGGCGCGGGCAAGGCTTTTTGTGCAGGAGCCGACCTTTCCTCGGGAGGCTCCGCCTTTGACCGGACGGTCCAGGAAGGCCGGAAAGTCCCAATCAGCGAACACCGGGACGGCGGCGGCCAGATTTCCCTGGCTATTTTCAGGTGCCGAAAACCCGTGATCGCGGCGATCAACGGCCATGCCATCGGCGTGGGGATTACCATGACCCTGCCCATGGACATGCGGATCGTTTCAGAGGAGGCAAAGATCGGCTTTGTTTTTGCCAGGCGCGGCGTTGTGCCCGAAGCGTGCTCATCGTGGTTTCTGCCTCGAATCGTGGGGATTTGCAAAGCGGCTGAATGGGTTTACACGGGTCGCGTGTTCCGCGCCTCGGAAGAGGCGAACTCCGGCCTTTTCAATCACGTGGTGCCCCACGACAAGGTCCTGGACAAGGCCATGACGATCGCGAAAGAGATCGCCGAAAACACCTCCGCCGTTTCCGTGGCCCTCAGCAAGGCGCTCCTGTGGCATGGATATGGGGAATCCGATCCCCAATCCGTCCACCTCATCGATTCGCGTTGTTTCTTCTGGATGGGGCACCAGAAGGACTCCTACGAGGGCGTTCAAAGCTTTTTGGAAAAAAGACCGCCCAGGTTCACCATGAAAGTCTCTTCCGACATGCCCGACTTCTACCCCTGGTGGAAAGAACCAAAGGTCTAATATTTTTTCCTTGACAATCTTTCAGGGCCTGAATAATCCTATTCCATAATAACATAATAGTTTGGTACTATTTTGCTCACGCCCCTTACGAACAAGAGGTTTACCGACCGCATCCTTGCCCAGCTCAAGGAATACATCCTCTCGCACCGCATCCAAAGGGGGGAGCGCCTGCCTTCTGAAAGCGACCTGGCCGAGATATTCAGTGTGAGTCGAGGCACAATCCGCGAAGCTTTGCATATCCTTGAGCACGACGGCATCGTCCAGATCAAAAAGGGACCCGGAGGCGGCATTTTCCTGAGTGACGGCAATCTCCTCCAGCTCATTGACTCCATTTTTTTCACCTTGCGCTGGGAACAGGTTTCGTTCCCCACCCTGATGGAAGCCCGAAAGTCCCTGGAGGACCGGATAGCGCGGCTTGCGGCCCTGCGCGCAGACGATGAAGACCGTGAAGAGATCGAAAAAATCCTCGAAAAGATGAAGTCCGCAGGCCGGGATCCGGGCCTTTTTGTCCAGTATGATACAGACTTCCACGTCGCGCTTGCAAAAGCCGCCAAGAACAAGATTCTGCTCCTGTTTATGGTCGCCATCAAGGAGCTCCACAACCGCGTCGTCGACTATTCGAAGCTCCACGAAAGTCTTTTCCCGGTGGCGATCAACTACCACAGGGAGATTTGGAAGGCCGTGAAAGACGGTGATCCTGAAAAAGCCGCTGAAGTCATGGCCGACCACCTCGAATACTTTGAGAAGCACTTTGAGCAGCATCTCGAAAACGGCAGTCCACTCTCGGAAACATAAACCATGGAAGGAAAGGAGACGTATCAATGAGAGCGAAAAAACTTCTTTGTGTCCTGTTCATCGCGGTGGTCGCAGTCTGCTTCAACTCCTCCACGTTTGCCGCAGACAAAACCTACACCCTCCGCATCGGCAATGTCACCCCTCCCAACAACCCGCTCCACCAGGGTTTTGAAAAAATGGCGGCCCTGATGAACGAAAAGTCAAAAGGCCGGATCAAGGCCACGGCCTACCCCAGCGGTCAACTCGGAAACCTCCGCTCCATGACGGAAGGGGTCCAGATGGGAACCCTGGAAATGGCGACCCAGAGTTCCGGCGGCCTGGCTTCCTTTTATCCTGCCATGGGCGTATTGGAACTCCCCTTTGCCTACAAGAGCCACCAGCACGTCTATAAAGTCGTGGACGGTCCGATCGGACAGGAACTGGGAGAGCAGTTCAGGAAAAAAACCGGGGTCCGCATCGTTGCTTATTTCATGAACCTTTACCGCCACGTGACGAACAACGTTCGGCCGGTCATGGTGCCGGCGGATATGAAAGGCCTGAAGATCAGGGTGCCGGAAACGCCTACCGTGAAAATGGCCATTGAAGCCGCCGGAGGAAATCCGGTTCCCATGGTTTGGGGCGAGGTGTACACGGCCCTGCAGAATAAGACCGTGGACGGCCAGGAAAACCCCCTGGCCATCATCTGGGCCTCCAAGATCTATGAAGTTCAGAAATACCTTTCTCTCACCGGACACGTCTACTCGCCGACGCTCATCATGATCAATGACAAGCTTTATCAGAGCATGCCCAAGGATCTCCAGGGAATCATCGATCAGTCCGCCAAAGATGCGGCCAAGTGGAATCGCGAGTTCGCGGAAAAACAGGAAGGGGAACTTTTGGGCCAGTTGAAAGAAAAGGGCATGGCCGTCAACACGGTCGATCCTGAGCCCTTCCGCAAAATGATGGTGGGGGCATGGGACGGCCTGTTGGAGAAAGCTCCCGAGGCCAAAAAGTACCTCGATCAGATCCTCAAGATGAACTGAAAACAAGGCGGAGGCTGCCACGGGGCAGCCTCTGCGCGAGAGGTTTGACGTGAAGTCCATATTGAGATGGGAAGACAGGGCTCTGGACCTGATCAACGCCCTCCTGGTCGGCACCATGGTGGCGGCCATATTTCTTCAGGTCCTGGCCCGCTATGTTTTCAACTACCCCCTGTCGTGGCCCGAAGAGCTGGGACGATTTCTCTTTGCATGGGTCGTTTTCCTGGGCATCGTCTCCGTGCTTCGGAACGACGAACTGCTCGGCGTCGATCTCCTTTATCGCTGGATTCCCCAAGCCGTGGGCCGGGGCCTGAGGCTCATCGTCTACACAACCCTTCTTGTCTTTCTTGTTATCATGCTCAAAGGCGGAATCGAGCTGATGCTCCGCCAGAGCTCACAGATATCTGTTGCCCTTGAAGTCTCCATGTCCATCGTTTACTTCGTCATTCCCTTCGGAACCTTTCTCATGATCGTGGAGATGGTCATCAAAATCATCCATCAGGCCGGCGACCTTTTCAGGAGCGGCCGAAAGCACGCATCGGGGACAGCATCATGAGTGCGCTCCTCTTTGTGGCCCTTCTCCTCGCCTTTCTCCTCCTGGGATTCCCCATCGCTTTTGCCCTGGGCATGGTCGGCCTGGTTATCGCCATGATCAAAGGGATCTTCAACCCGATCCTCATCCCTCACATCATGTACTCCCAGGGCATCGACTCTTTTCCTCTCCTGGCCGTTCCCTTTTTTATCCTGGCCGGAGCCCTGATGGAAGAAGGGGGGATTTCTCAAAGGCTCGTCGATTTCGCGCAGTTCATTGTCGGCCGCATTCGAGGCGGCCTGGCCCAGGTTGCCGTCTTGACGGGCATGTTTTTCGGCGGCATCTCAGGCAGCGCCGTAGCCGATGCGGCGGCGGTCGGGTCGGTCCTCATTCCGGCCATGAGAAACAAGAATTACGACCCTGCTTTCTCTTCGGCCCTTGCAGCCGCATCAGGAGCCATGGGCCCCATCATCCCGCCAAGCATCCCCATGGTCATTTATGCGGTCATCGCCAACGCCTCCGTGGCCAGTCTTTTCCTGGGAGGGATCATCCCGGGCGCCCTTTTCGGCCTTGCCCTCATGGTCTATTCCTACTTTTACGCAAGGGCGAAAGGGTACCCGAAAGAGGAAGTTTCTCTCACTCTGCCCAACTTCCTCAAGGTTTTCAAGCGGGGCATCCTGCCCCTTCTCATGCCGGTGATCATTGTGGGCGGGATATTCTCGGGGATTTTTACGGCGACGGAATCCGCCGTCGTGGCAGTCGTTTATTCCTTTGTCGTTTCCCATTTCGTGTACAGGGAACTGCCGTGGGGGAGGATGCCCGCCATTCTCGCTTCCGCCGCCAAGTCCACCGCCTCCATCATGTATATCATCGGCATGGCGACCTTCCTGAGCTGGGTGATCACCAGCGAGCAAATCCCCCAGCAGGTCGCGGAAGTCTTTTTCAGGATCTCCGAGAGGCCCTGGATCACGATTACCATGCTCAATACGTTGATCCTCATCCTGGGATGCTTCATTGATCCCGTTTCCATTCTCATTCTCATGAGTCCAATCGCCCTGCCTATCATAGAAAAGATAGGCCTTGATCCCGTTCACTTCGGCGTGATCATCACCGTCAACATATGTATCGGATCCCTCACCCCGCCCGTCGGCACCCTGCTCTTTGTCACAAGCAGGATCGGCAAAGTCAATTTCATGGAAATCTCCAAAGCCATCATCCCGATGGTCGTGCTGGTGATCGGGATTTTGTTTCTCATCTCTTTGGTGCCTGAGACGGTCATGTATCTTCCCAGGCTGTTCGGCACCCACTGACAAAACATCATCGGAGGTTATCATTCATGCAAGAGCCATGGAACATAGAAAGAAAATACCGCGTCAGCCCTGCCAATTACGACAAAGCGGTGACATCCCAGTATCACTTTCCTGCCAGGGTCGAGATCCTGGATACGACGTTGCGCGACGGCGAGCAGCAGCCCGGGCTTTTTATCGCGCCTGACGACCGGCTCCGCTTGGTCAGACAAATGGACGACATCGGCATTCATCGCATCGAAGCGGGCAATCCCTCGATTTCCAAACAAGACGCCGATTCCGTGAAAGCCATCTGTGACCTCGGGCTGAAGGCCAAGGTCTACGTCTTCTGCCGGGCCATGCCTCAGGACGCAAAACTGGCGAAATCATGCGGCGTGGACGGCGTCCTCATGGAGATTCCGTCCAGCGAGCACCTCCTCAAATACGGTAAGCGGTGGTCTGTTGAAAAGGCCATCAGCGCGGCCATCGAAGGCACGCTCGCCGCAAAGGAAGAAGGGCTTCTGGTCTCCTTCTTCCCCGCGGATTCTTCCCGGGCCGACATCGAGTATCTTTTGGACATGATCGACCAGGTGAAGACCAAGGGGTACATGGACTCCGTGGTTCTCGTGGACACCTTCGGTTGCTACACGCCCATGGCGGCCGCCTACACAGTCAAACGGATCAAGGATCGTTTCCCGTCCCTGCCGGTCGAAGCCCATTTCCACGAGGATTTCGACATGGGCGTTGCCAACACGATTGCCGCTTTCACGGCCGGTGCGGATGTGGCCCACACGACCATCAACGGCGTAGGTGAACGAGCCGGGAGCGTCCCCTACGAGCCGCTCGTGCTTTCCCTCAAGCTCCTCTACGGGGTGGACACGGGAATCAAGCTGGACAGAATCGTGGAAACCTCCAAGATGTTTCGCAAGATGGTGGGACAGGATGTTCATCCCCACAAGGCGGTCGTCGGAGACCGCATCTTCACCTACGAAACCGGACTTCCCTGGTCGCTCTGGAAGAACTGCCGGGACGAGAACCCGACAGCCATGTTTTCCTACATGTGGGACGTGACGGGTCACTCCGGGCCTGCCCTTTTCATCGGGAAGAAGAGCGGCAAGGACAACATCAAGGACTACCTGGAAAAGCTCGGCCTCGAAGCGGACGGCGATCAGGTCACCCGGATCCTCGAACTCGTGAAAAACAAAGCCTACGAGGTCAACAGGGTTCTCAATGACGACGAATTCCGTGCCATCCACAAAGCAGTCACCAAAGGGTAACCTGACCGGTCACGAGCCTCATGCGCGATTGATCCAGATAAAGGGTGCTCAATTGCATGGCTTCAGGAAAGGAGCCCTCAAAGGAGAATGAATATGCTGAAGCCGATCTACGATGCATCCAAGGGGCAGATGCGCGTCGCCGCGCTTGCGACAGGATCCGGGGCAAGCTTTCGGACGGTCATCGAGCAGCAGATCGAGATGGAGGCCCAGGGCGGGTGCCCTTATGAGGCGGTCGCGATTTTTACGGACAATCCGAAAAGCAAAGTCTTTGACATCGGGAAGGAATTCAACATCCCTATTTTCCTGAACGACATTCACGCTTTTTATGAAAAGCGGGGCAAGAAGATCACCGACAAAGAGGTGAGGGAAGAATACGACCGGGAAACGATAAACCTGCTTGAACCTTTCAAGCCTGATTTCCTGGCCTATGCCGGCTACGTGTGGGCGACCACGGCCCCTCTGGTCAAGGCTTTCCCCGGGATCAACGGCCACCCTGCGGATCTTTCCATCATGAAGGAAGGCAAACGGGCTTATGCGGGGGCGAACGGGGTGCGAGACGCCCTGGCGGCCGGGGAGACGGAACTTCACGCTACCCTTCACCTCGTGACAACGGAAATCGATCACGGGCCCATCCTCATGATTTCGGAGCCGGTAAAGGTCGAAAGAGGGCCTGATTTCTCCCTGGATCAAGCGTCGCGTGAATATCTCAAACTGATCAACCTGAAACTGCGCAAGCTTTTTCCCCGGGTCATCAAGGACATTGCGGAAGGAACCTTCAAAAGGGATGAAAAGGGGGCGCTGTATTATGGCGACAGGCCGATTCCCAACGGCTATCGTCTCTAGTCAGCAGGCCCCACGCTTACCTCGTTTGTGCGGGTGGCGCGTGTCTTTCCCCTGGCTGCAATCTCCTTGACCTGCCTGAAACAAATGTATATAGTTCATATACACAAACAGGAGACGGCCATGAAAGCCAGCGTTCTTGATTTGAGATACAAGATGAACGAAGTTCTGAAGGCGCTCGACAGGAGAGAGAAAGTGACCCTTCTCTACCACGGCCGGGTCAAAGGCACGATCGTGCCCTCGTGTAGCAAAAAAGGCATGACCGTGGAAGAGCACCCTTTTTTCGGCATGAATGCCACAAAAGACAGCTCGGTGGAACAGCAGATGGAATCTCTCAGAAGGCCAAGAGCAGATGCTGTTTGATACGGACATCTTCATCTGGGTGCGGCGGGGAAACGAAAAGGCTGCCCGCGTCGTCAATCGATCCAGGCAACGATATCTCTCGGTCTTCTCTTACATGGAGCTCCTCCAATCCGCAAAAGACGGCGAGCAACTCCGTCGAACAAAGGACTTCATTTTGGCCTTTGATTTTCTGGTCCTGCCCCTCACAGAGAACATCGGTCACCGAGCACTCATCTATCTTGAACAATACACTCTTTCTCATGGCTTGCGAGCAGGGGATGCCATCATCGCTGCAACGGCAGCGGAAAACAACATGATTCTCATCTCCGGCAATGCCAAGCACTTCAGGCCGATAAAGGAATTGAAACTGAAGGTCTTCAAGCCTTGATCTTAAAACCCGTCTGGACCTTCTTCGAACACTGAAGACAGAAAAGTAGGCCCACCATGGCAATCCTTGAATCCGTTCCCATAACGGTGTAACAAGAGACGGTGTTCCTGTCCAGGCAAAGCCTGCTTCCTATTGGAGGGACCATGCTCCGGTATCCTAAGCTTTTTACCCCGCTTTCAGTCAACGGCTGCCTCTTTCCAAACCGAATCATGCTCACTGCGGCTGTCACTCGGCTGGCCGGAAAAGATGGACAAGTCACCGAAGAATTGATCAGACGGTATCGGCGTATTGCCAGGGGCGGTGTCGGCGCCATGGTGGTGGAAGCGGCTGTGGTGCAGCCATCGGGCAGCTCCTTCAACCTCAGGATCAGCGAGGACCTATGGATACCGGAACTGTCCAAGCTGGTTGCGAGCGTTCGGCAGGAAAAACCTTCCCTTCGAATCGGCCTGCAGATCATGCATTTTCTCAAGGTTTCCCGCAGCGGCTGGCGGCAGAGGGTTGAGGATTTAGCGGAAAAGGACATTCAAGCCATACCGGCGATGTTTGCCGGCGCCGCCCGTCGGGCCAGAGCAGCGGGGTTTGATTTCGTGGAACTGCATATGGCTCACTTCACCACCCTTGCCTCCTTTCTGTCCCTGCGTAACGAGCGCTCCGACCATTACGGCGGAGACTTCCCGGGCCGGTTGGCCCTGCCCTTGCTTGTCGTGCGTGCAGCCCGTGAGGCGGTAGGTTCTGACTATCCTTTGGGGGTGCGCATCAACGGCGATGAATTCACAAAAAAAGGCAACACCATTGCTCATAGCAGCCGCATCGCCCTCGTTCTTGCCGGGGAGCACGTGGATTACATCAGCGTCTCCGCCGGGGAACGCTATGAAGATGCTCCGGCGCCTCGTGATGGCGAGCCGCCGCGACCGGGGGGCGGTTACAGCGGCTCTCGCATGAGCCCAAGATGGTGGCATCCGGACGGCACCCAGGTCGGTTTGGCCGAAGAGGTACGAAAAGCGTTGAGGCAAGGCGGTTATGAATTACCGGTGGTGACCGCCGGAAAAATTCGAACCCCGGATCTGGCAGAGGAAATCCTGTCCTCCGAACAGGCCGATATTATAGGGCTGGCCAGAGGGCTATTGGCTGATCCTGAGTGGCCGGAAAAGGCGCGGAGCGGCGATAGTGATGAAATCGTTCAATGTGCCGCCTGCGGATACTGCAGCGATTCGGATGACCGCATGGAGAAGGTGCGGTGTATCCAATGGCCCCGAGAGGCCGCCGATCCCCCGTACCCCTGGCGACACCTCCCACCCTGTCAGGTTGCGTGCCCGGCAGGTGTCAACGTCAGAGGCTATATGGAACTGGCTCTCCAGGGAAGGTACGATCAAGCCCTTCATCTGATCAAGAGGAAGATTCCCCTGCCCGGCGTCATTAGCAGAGTTTGTCCCGCCTTTTGTGAAAAGCGCTGCAACCGGGCGCAATTCGATGCCCCGATAGCCGTCAATGCAGTCAAGCAACTCATCGTGGACCATGCCGGCTTAGAAAAAGAAAGGGTTGAACCGGCGCCGCGCACAAAAGATGCTTGGGTGGCGGTTGTCGGTTCAGGACCGGCCGGGCTGAGTGCAGCCTATTACCTGGTGGAAAAAGGATACGGGGTCACCGTTTTTGAGGCCTTGCCCGTGGCCGGAGGCATGCTTCGCGTTGGAATCCCTGAGAAACGGTTGCCGAAATGGATTGTCGAAACCGAAATCCGGAATTTGCAGCGTTTCGGAGTGGAGATCAGGTTGAATCAGCCGTTCGGACCGAGAGGCCTGAGTCTACAAGAGCTGAAGGATCTTGGTTATCAGGCGACTTTCCTGGCCACCGGGGTGCCCCGCAGGCGAAAAATCAAAGCCCTTGGGCAATCTTCCGGCCGGGCAGAGATCCCCCATTTGGTTGGTTTGGAAACAGAACTCCGGTTAACGGGGAAAGGGCTTGTCAAAGCGGACCCTTTGTGCTTGAGCACCGTAGTGGAAGGGGTGTTTGCCGGAGGCGATCTGGTGCTTGGCCCGGCTACGGTGATTCAAGCGCTCTCTCATGGCCGCCGGGCCGCCGAATCCATTGATCGTTTCCTGCGTGGTCTTCCGGCTCTGAGGAAAGTGGATCCTGTCACCACCATAGCCTATTCGGAGATTGACTTGTCTCATTTTAAGAAGCGCCCCCGTTTGGAGCCCTCGATGGGTGAACTCAGACAGGGAGAAGTGGGGGATCTTTCCTCTGACGAGCTCACCAGGCTGTGGGAGGCAGAGCGTTGCTTCAAATGCGGCATGTTTCCCACAATGGGGTGAAGAGAAGCGTTTCGGAGGGTAACCATGGCCCGAGCCAAACCAGGCTATGAAGTCGTCAATACCGTATGCATGCTCTGCTTCCAGGTATGCGGTATTGAAGCGCACGTTCAAGAGGGCAAGCTGATCAAGGTCCAGGGTTGGCCGGAACACCCCTTTAGTCGAGGGGTAATCTGTCCGCGCGGCATGCATCTGCCCGACTATGTCTACTCCCCGCATAGAATTCTCCACCCGCTGATGAAGAAGCGAGGCGATTTGGCGAGAGTAAGCTGGGAAGAAGCGCTTGATTTCTTGGCCCGCAAACTGACTCAGATTAAAGAAGAGGACGGAGCCAGGGCCGTGGCCTTCAGTGTTGGCTCTATTGGGGCGGAAAATATCGCTATTTCCGCATTTGCCCAGAGATTTCGGGGCGCCTTCGGATCACCCAATTTTTTCTCCATAGAGGCTCATTGCTTCCGGGCTCGGATCATGGCCAGGCTCTTTACCTTCGGTACCTATCCTTTGGAGGACCCGGACCTTTCAGATTGCATTATCCTTTGGGGCCATAATCCTGAAAACTCTGAGCCTCCATTATCCTCCCGTATTCACACGCGACTTGACAAGAGCGATCTTAAATTGATCGTGGTCGATCCCAAATCGATTCCGATGGCTCGCAGAGGTCTTCACCTGCAGATAAGGCCCGGCACGGATGCGGCCTTGGCTTTGGGGATGATGAACGTCATGATCGGCCGAGGTCTTCATGACCGCCAGTTTGTCGAAAAATACTGCACGGGATTTGAACAATTGCAGCAGCATGTACGCGACTACCCGGTAAGGAAAACAGCGGAGATCTGCGAAGTCCCCGAAGATCGCATCGTGGAGGCGGCTCACCTCTTCGCTTCCTCCAGGTCCGGTGCCGTCATCCAGGGCATTAATGCCCTGGATCAGCACGTCAATGGGTTCCAGACCAGTCGCGCCCTGGCCATTTTACAGGCAATAACAGGGAATTATGACCGGAAAGGGGCGTGGGCTACCAACCCATTCCTGCGGCTGTCCGACCTTCGCATCCCTGTTGCGGAGGAACCCATCGGGGCGAAAGAGCATCCCCTATTTCATGGTTTTTGGGGCATGACCGCGTCTTACGGCCAGCAAATGCTGCTGCCCGATGTGCTGCTGTCCGGAAATCCCTATCCGGTTCGGGCCATGATCGTAAGTGGCGGCAATCCAGTCGCCAGTTGGCCCCACAGCCGCAAAGTCAGAGAGGCTTTTGCCCGGTTGGAGCTTTTGGCCGTCATGGACCTCTTCATGACCGAGACTGCTAGAATGGCCGACCTTGTGCTGCCGGCATGCTCCTCTGTAGAAATGCTCAACTTGGCTTACAACTACGGCCTTACAGGCGGCATGCCTTTTGTGATGACCAGCAAGAAGCTTGTTGAGCCTCTTGGAGAAAGCCGGCCGGATTGGAGATTTTACAGCGAACTGGGACGACGCATGGGCTATTCGAAGGAGTTCCCGTGGAATAGGGATGAGGAGGTTGTGCGTATGTTCCTTGAGGCGAGCGGTCTCACGCTTGAGCAGATTGAGGCTCAGCCTACCGGGCTCTGGTACGGCAAACGCTGTTATGACGTGGATGCCAAAGGCCAGATCCGCACGCCTTCAGGGAAGATTGAGCTTTTTTCACAAACCCTTGCTGATGCCGGCTATGATCCAATCCCTCTTCACATCGAACCGACTCAGAGCCCGGTCGCGGAACCAGGGCTGGCCGAGAAGTATCCGCTTATCCTCAATACGGGTGCACGATTGGTGGAGTACACCCACTGGCAGATGAAACAAATCCCTGAGCTTAGAAAAATGGCATCCCACCCGGTGGTGGAGATCAACCCGGAAACGGCATCGGCTCACGGCATCCATGACAAGGACTGGATCCTGCTTGAGACCCGTCGGGGTGCAATCAGGGTTAGGGCTTCTATCACCAAGGAGATAAAACCGGGTGTGGTGAACTTGCTTCACGGCTGGGAAGAGGACTATAACCAGAACACGCTCACCGATTTGGAGCCTCGCGACCCGGTCACCGGCTATCCTGAGCTGAGAGCTCTCGCCTGCAGAATTACAGGGTCCGATCACGATGGAGAGGGGATGTCCCCCATCACATCACAGGCCGGCATTTCTCCAGCCTCTTCATTGAAAACGACAAGATACGAGTCGACCCTTTCCAGGAGGTGGAAATCGATCCAGCTCTCCTTTGGCTAACATGATAGACCCAACGCTCATGACCGGGCAGCCGCTCATCCCGGCAGATAGAAACCGTCCGCCTCCAACTCAATTCGCTTGATCTTCTCACATGGTTCTCATCTCCGGCAATGCAAACCATTTCAGGCCGATAAAAGAATTGAATTTGAAGGTCTTCAAACCCTAGGAACGACAAGGGGACCTGCCCTATCTTGCCATAAACCTTCCAATCTGTGTCCTTCTCCATTCGAACAAAAGGCATTTGCGCTATCGCCCATGCTATCTCTTGATCGCTCTCTACCACGAACTCAAAAACACATTCTGATGCGGCAACCTGATTGTGTGTCAAGTAACAGCACGCTTTTGGATGAAACTTTCAATACTTAAAAGAGAGGAGAGACGCAATGTGACAACATTTGAAGATGCGCATGTCGCTGATCGGTATTATGGAGCCACCCATGATCGGGGTTATAGAGCCAGCAGGAAGAGCCCAAAACGGGTCTCTACGACATGGCCAATTTAGCTTTTTTCACCCCCTTTCA
>Ga0209163_1000664_pt1 | contig 55287 bp, 42 predicted proteins | sample MTBAKSrepl2MetaG_FD_187457 | JGI IMG/M metagenome (GOLD analysis project Ga0209163, IMG submission 187457) | Enrichment culture microbial communities om Arthur Kill intertidal strait, New Jersey, USA, that are MTBE-degrading - MTBE-AKS2 (Arthur... | ecosystem: Environmental > Aquatic > Marine >...
ATGTCGATTTCGATAGCGATCCCGATCCCGATAGCGATTTGGATAACCTCGGCACGGGTGTTCCCCTTCCCCCTTGACGGGGGAAGGTCGGGATGGGGGTGGTCAGGCAGCCTGTCCGACTCCGCCGGTGTGGCGCCCTTTGTCTTCCCTCAACACCTGAACACCTCAATACCTCAACACCTATTCCCTCTTCACCTATCCCGCTCAACACCTCATTTCTTCTCTCCCAAAATCTCCCCCAACGCCTCCACCAAGGCCCTCAAGGCCTCCATGGGGCCCATGGAGATCCGGATCCAGTTGGGAAAACGAAACCCGGTCATGGTGCGGACCATGAGGCCCCGGGGCATGAGCTTTCGATAGGCCAGGGAATCGCTGATGGGGAGCCGGACCATCATGAAATTCCCCTCGCCCACCACCAGCGAGAGACCCAGGTCCGTGAGTTCCCGTTCCAGGAAGCGCTTGCCTTCCTCCACGACCGCGCGGGTCCTTTGAATATGGTCCTTGTCCTCCAGGGCGGCCAGGGCCGCGGTCTGGACCAGGGTGTTCACCGAGTAGACGATGCAGGTCTTTCGAATGACGTCCACCACTTCGGGGGAGCCGATGAGGTACCCCAGACGGAGCCCGGCCAGCCCGTACATCTTGGAAAAGGTCCGCAGGACCACCAGGTTGGGATAGTCGGACAAGAGGTTCACGCCGTTGGGGTAGTCGGGCTTTTCCACGAACTCGAAATAGGCCTCGTCCAGCACCACGATCTGCCTTCCGTCCACTCTGTTCAGGAATCCCTTGAGGCGGGCCTCGTTCCAGTAGGTTCCCGTGGGGTTGTTGGGGTTGCAGACGAACAGGAGTTTGGTCCGCTCGTCGATCCTCTCCAGCATGCCCTCGTCGGAAAAGGTGAAATCGTCCAGGGGCACCAGGCGGGCCTCGAAACCGGAGAACTCGGCCACCCACTCGTACACGGCAAAGGTCTTGTCCGCGGTGATGATGTTGTCGCCCTGCTGGCAGAAGGCCTTGATCACGGCGGTGATGGTCTCATTGGCCCCGTTGCCCGCAAGGATCTGGTTCGGATGGAGCCCCAGGGACTCGGCCAGCCGGTACCGGAGGTGATAGACGTCCCCACTGGGATAGACCGCGGCCTGGGCCGGGTCGAACCGCCGAATGATCTCCTGCGCGGCCGGCGCGGGACCCAGGAAGTTTTCGTTGTTGTTCAACCGGTAGAGCCGATCGCAGCCGAACATCTTTTTCAGGACGTCGTCCGGCCGGCTCGGGACATAGGCCTCGAATCGACGAATATGAGGCGGGACGAGTCGGCGCAGGTCCATGGCTCAGTCGCAGCTCCCGGAATCGCGCTGCCAGACCACCAGGTCGGCCTTGGCCCCGTACGGGATCAGCAGGCCCGGCCGGAATCCGGACTGCAGAAGGGCGGGGGTGAACAGGGCGTGCCCCGACTCCCCCAGGTCCATTTCGAACAGGAGGTTCTGCACACCTTCCCGGGTCATCAGGTCCACATGGTCCGCCACGTTCTTCTCACAGTCCTTTCCGGCCAGGATGGGCCGGAGCACGGCCTCACCGGTCTGTTTGTGGAACTCCGTGCCGATGACCGAGTAGTCGGCCAGGTCTTCTCCCTGGTAGGCCACGGCATAGATGTCGCGGGGAAAGAAGAGCCGGGCGTACGTCTCCCGGAGAAAGGGCTCCAGGTCCGCATGGCTCCACACGGTGCATCCGTCGTCTTCCCCCAGCAGGCGAAAAAAGGCGGGCCTCACCAGTCCGCCCTGGCCGCAGCGAAGCTCTCCCAGTTTTTCAAAGTGCGCGGCCGGCAGGTCAGGCGTGGCAAAACGGTTGATGACCCCGATTTCGCCGGTCCGGGCGATCTTGGCCAGAAAGGCCTCCACCAGGACCTCGGCGGCCTCCGGCTGCTCGGCGGCCATGTACGGGCCGAAGCATTCCACGGTGGCCTTCAGGCTGTGCCAGACCAGTCCGCCCACGATGTGACCCCGGTCGTCGCAGGCCACCATGGCCTCATAGCCTCCCTGACCGACCATGTCCACCAGCTTGCCCGGAAAGGCGAAGGACGGCGGATAGAGGTGGACCGGGTAGCGATACCGGATGATCCGGACCAGCATCTTCAGGTCGTCCGCCCCGGCCTCCCGGCAGGACGTCGGGCCATGGAAGGATGGCGTCTCCATCGGCTCATCGTCCGCGGGCGGATAGGCCTTCTCCTTGGTCATGCGCAGCACCAGGTCCCGGTGGGGCCCGGTGTCCACATAGAGGCTGTCCACCATACGCGAGGCCAGCAGAAGGCCCATTTCCTCCATGCTGTCCTGGTCGTCCACGGAGACCCGGCTGGTGAGGTTGAAGGCCCTCATATTGAATGTGCGCTGCCCGATCATGAATTCGGCCAGCACGCGGTACCCGCCGTGGGTCAGTTTCAACTCCAACGTGTCGTCCGCAGGCAGGCATCCGCAGAGGTAGCTGTAGACCTCTTCGCAGGCCAGACCCAGCTTCATGGCCTCGCCCGAGGCCAGCCCGAAGGTCTTTCCCGCCTGGTCCGCCAGACCGGAAACCAGCGGCGTCAGCGAGCGATCCAGGTAAAGACTCAAGGCCAATGATCGTTGATTGGACGAATGCACTGGGACCCTCCCTGTCGGTTATTTTCCGGGTTCAGTGTACGATGTTCGCGTGGGAGAAGACAAGTCCTGAGAGGAAAATGACGGATACACCCGACCTCCCCCTTCCCGACCTTTTCCCCGTCGAGGGAGAAGGGGCAAACCCGTGCCGGCTTTGTCCAAATCGAAATCGGGATCGCTATCGAAATCGATATTCCATGGAATAGGTCAACGAGTCAGGTAACGCGGATGGTCTCTCCCCATGCAATGCCAAAAATGAAGCGATTTCTGGATGAACCACGATTTCGATCCCGATTTCGATAGCGATAGAACCAGAACCCACCCGACCACCCCCATCCCGACCTTCCCCCGTCAATAGACAATAGCTGTTGAGCTGTTCAGGAAAGACAAAGGGCGCTACACCGGCGAAGTCTGCCTCCCTCAGCGGGGCACATACTCCTCGAGCGCCGCCACAATCCGCTCCGCCGCTCGGCCGTCCCAGAGTTCCGGGACCTTCCCCTGTTTCAACTCCCCGGCCCGAAACCGGCCAAAGGCCTCCAGGATCCCTTCACGCGACGTCCCCACCATGGTGTTGGAGCCCACCTCCACCGTGATCGGCCTCTCCGTGTTCTCCCGCACGGTGAAGCACGGGACACCCAGCGCCGTGGTCTCCTCCTGCAGGCCGCCGCTGTCCGTCAGGACCAGGGCCGCGTCTTTCCAGAGCCGGAGAAAATGCATGTAGGAGAGCGGGGGCATAAGCCGGATCCCCCCATCACTCACCAGGCCCTCCAGCCCGAACTCCTCCAGGCGCTTTCGCGCGCGCGGGTGAATGGGATAGACGAGCGGCAGGTCAGCGGCGATTTTTCCCAGGGCCTCGAGGATGCCCCGGAAGGTCTCGGCATCGTCCACATTGGACGGGCGGTGGAGGGTGACGACTCCATAGGGGCGATCCATCGCATGCAGTCCTTCGGGGGCCGGCATGGAGGCGAGCCGGTCGAGCTGGTGAAACAGGGTGTCCACCATGACGTTCCCCACGAAAAAGATCCGCTCCGGTTCCTTGCCTTCATGCAGCAGGTTATCCCGGCCCGCAGGCTCGGTGACGAAGAGAAGATCCGACAGGGCGTCGGTCACGATGCGGTTGACCTCCTCGGGCATAGCCATGTCGCGGCTTCGAAGCCCGGCCTCCACGTGCGCCACGCCGATGTTCATCTTCTTGGCGGTCACTGCGCAGGCCAGGGTGGAGTTCACGTCTCCCACCACCACGACCATGTCCGGCCCCACGTCCATGCAGACCTTTTCAAAGGCCACCATGACGCGGGCGGTCTGTTCCGCATGGGTGCCTGACCCTGCCTCGAGAAAATGATCCGGCTCGGGCAGATCCAGTTCATCGAAGAACACCTTGCTCATGGCATAGTCGTAGTGCTGCCCGGTGTGGACGATCTCCCATGAGAGACCGTTCGATCCCTCCCGTTTCCGGAGTTCCCGGACAATGGGTGCAATCTTCATGAAGTTGGGCCGCGCGCCGGCCACTACCAGGATCTTCACATATTCTCCTTTCAGGGGGTCAGATCTTCATTATTCATTATTCAGGATATGGCGAGCCGATTCCGGCAGGCAATTGATATGCTTATTCTCATTTTATTGAGCCTCTGGAACCCTGAATAATGAATATTTAAGATCTGACCCCGCTATCTGACCCCGGCCGCATACAGGGACGCATACGTCCCGCCGAGATCCACCAACTCATCGTGACTCCCCTCTTCGACAATCCGTCCTCCTTCGAACACATAGATCCGATCCGCCAGGCGCACCGTGGAGAACCGGTGGCTCACGATCACCGCGGCCCGCCCTCCCAGGAGGCTGCGAAACCCCTCGAACACCTCCCGCTCGCTCCGGGCGTCCAGGGAGCTGGTGGGCTCGTCCAGGATGATCATCTGGGCGTCCTCTCGAACAAAGGCCCGGGCCAGGGCCACCTTCTGCCACTCGCCCACGCTCAGTTCCTCGCCCTCCTCGAACCAGCGGCCCAGGGTGGTGTCGTACCCCTTGGGGAGCCGCTCCAGCCGCTCGTGAATGCCGGCGCGTCGGGCCGCCTGCTGAGTGCGTCCGTCGTCCTCGGCCAGATCGACGTTCCCCAGCCGAATGTTCTCCCGGGCCGCCATGTGGTACTGGACAAAGTCCTGGAACACCACCGTGAACTGCCGCCTCAGCTCATGGATGCGAAAGCCGCGAAGGTCCATCCCGTCCATGCGCACCGCGCCCTGGTCCGGATCATAGAGGCGGCACAGGAGCTTGACCAGCGTGGTCTTGCCCGATCCGTTTTCCCCAACCAGGGCCACCACCTGTCCGGGCTCCACCCGAAGCGATACATCCCGAAGCACCGGCCTCTCGGTGCCCGGATACTGGAAGGTCACCCGGTCCACGGCGATCCCCTGCTTCATGGGGCGGGGCACGGGGACCGGTTGTCCGGGATCGCGGACTTGGGGCTCGAGGTCCAGGAACTCGAAGAGGTTCCGGAGAAAGAGGTTGTCCTCGTACAGTCCCGCCATGCCGCCCAGCATCTCCTGAAGGTAGCTCAGGCCCCGCTGAAACGCCTGGAAGTACATGACCATGTCGCCCAGGGTCACGGCCCCGTGAACGGCCCGAAAGGCAATCAAGGCCAGCGCCCCGAAGACCGCCAGTGTGGCCGCGGCCTGGGCCCCCAGCTCCCCCAGGGCCCGCCTGCGGGTGATGTCCAGTTGCTCACCCCGAAGGAGTTTTCGAAGCCCGTTGAACCGATCGGAAAAGAGCCCTCCCAGGTCGAAGATGCGGACCTCCTTGGCATGGGCCGAGCCCGTGAGGATCCAGTTCAGATACGATGCCTTCCGCTGCTCTTGAGTGCGGCCCCGCTGCCATCGGTACATCCGGCCCGCGTGGAGCATCTTGACCCCGATTCCGGGCAAGGCCGCCACCACCAGGACCACGGCCATGATCCAGTGAAACGAGAACAAAAGCCCGGCCATGGCCGCCAGGGAGAGGCCGCTTCGGGCCACATTCACAAGCCCGTTCACGATGCTCGTGGGTCGGTAGGGACCTTCCATCTGCGCCCGGTGGAGCGTGTCAAAGTAGGACGGGTTCTCGTAGTAGGCCAGGTCCGCGCGAATGGACTGGGCGTGGAGCACCCGATACATATAGTCGGTGACCGCCAGGGACTGGGCCTCCCGCACCAGGGACGAGCCGAGCTGGACCAGGGCGTTGAGCACGGCCACGCCCGCGGCCAGGCCGATGAAAACGAACACCCGGCCGAAGGCCTCTCCCGGATCCGAAGACCCCAGGGCCGCGGCCACGCCGTCCACAATGAGTTTGATGAGATAGAGCGCGAGAAGAGGCACCACGGCCTGGATCAGCACAAGCCCCAGGCTCGCCAGGGTCCACCCGGGCGCGGCCCTCCACACGAAACGGACGGCCCGGTCCAGCCGCAGGGTGTGGCGGATCTTATGGCGCAGGGTCCGTGCTTCAACCATATCCACTGCACTCCCAGGACAGGCGCAGGAGCACCCTTCAGGCCTTCCCATAGCAAAAGGTCGCGTATGGCAGCCGGACTCTCATGACCGGGCCATGGTCAGCCCCGGCCGTGGGACCGGCAGTGCGGCGATTGTCTTCCACCCCACCGCCTTCGCGACGCCGCGGAAGCAAGGCTTTTTTGTATGACGAAACGCACGGAAATGCAAAGGGAATTCAGGGTGTTTTAGCGTGTTGAAAAATCCGATGTTCACAGGCTGACTCAACATGCCCAGATGCAAGGCGTGCGAAATCCCGAGGAATGAGGCGTACAAGCCAGTACGCCGCAGTGACGAGGGATGAGCAAAACGCAGCAGATGGGCGTTTTTCAACGGCCTGTGAAAGGCGGGTTTGAACGGGGAGGAATGCAGGCGGGAATCAGTGAAGACAACCGGGGATTGGGGGAAACATCGGGGTTTGGGTTCCAGGTTTCGGCGGGAGGACATGCGCGAATCCGTGAAACTTTTTTCTGTTGACTCACTCTAAATAATTGATATAATTCAATCAATTCCTTTAAATGAAGAAAATAATAGCAGCAGCCAAATGCCGCATGTGCCAGTGAAACGGGTCAATCCGGGCCACATGGAGTCATGGGCGGATCACCTGCACTGCATCTTGAGGAACGGTTATGCTTCCCCTGCGCCCTCAATGAGGACACGAACACGCCGGGAAGCCTGGAGTCATAGACATGGGTAGAAAACTCGTCCTGGCCCTCGTGGCCGCTGTTCTGGTCCTGGCACCGATGGCAGCGGGGGCTTCAATCATTGCCGTCTCTTCGGGCGACTGGACCGGGTCGCGGTCCAGCGCGGACGGAGGGCTCGTTCCCGGCGGGAAATGGGCCGATTCAGCCAACAACGGCATCGAGGTCCAGTGGGAGATCATCTTTGATGGAGGCCTCTACAATTACAGGTACACCTTAATAGGGGCTGACGGGGGAGACGTCGATCCGGACGTTAGCCACTGGATCCTCCAGGTGAGCGACCCCGCCGTGGCAGGTGACTTCCAGGGCATTGACTCCGGCTTCATCACGGAAGACAGCCCCGGCACCTTTGTGCAGGACAACAGCAACCCGTCCATGCCCGGCTCCATGTACGGCATCAAGTTCGAGGAAGGCCCGAACGACGGTTTGACGTATGCCTTCCAAAGCGCCCGGGAACCGGTCTGGGGCGACATCTACATCAAGGACGGCAAGGACGGCGACATCTTCACCGTGGCTTGGAACACCGGGTTCGGCACTGAACCCGACGGCACCACCACGGACTTCACCTCCTGGGTCCCCCGCCCGGACGGCAGCACATCGCCTGTCCCCATCCCGCCGAGCGTCCTGCTTCTCGGCTGCGGCCTTCTCGGCCTCATGGCCTTTCGCAAACGCTCGAACCGCATCTCCTGAGAACCCGTCCCAACCTCTCCAGTGCCTTCTACGCCTCCCGGGCCGATGCCCAAAAGATGGATTCCCCGACGGGGAGGGGGCGTTCAGGCAGCCCGTTCCTTTAACTCCTTCCCCCTCGACGGGGGAACCCTGCACCAGGGCCTGCGCCAGTCAACCGCCCCCGCCGGTGAAGCGCTTTTGTCTTCCCTCAACAGCTCAACAGCTTAACAGCTCAACACCTATCCCCTATTCCCCCAACCCCTTCAGGGCCTTTTCCGCCTCCTCTTTGCCCGGGAACACCTCCTCGCTCTTCACGGCCGTCTTGAGGTGGGCGGCGGCCTGTTCCTTGTCTCCCAGGGCCCGGTAAATCATGCCCATGTGGTAGTTGAGCACGCCTGAGTCCCCGATCTTGTCGGCTACACTCAGCATCAGGTCCCGGGCCTTTTCATGGTTCCCCATCCGGTAGTGGATCCACGCGGCCGTGTCCACGATGCTCGGGGCGTCGGGCCGATCTTGAAGAGGTTTCTCCACGAGCTTCAAGGCCTGCTCCAGCTTCTCCTTGTCGGGGCTGTACTCGGCGTAATAGAAGGCCAGGTTGTTGGCCGCGGGAATGGACCCGGGATTGGCCTCCAGCACATCCCGATACACGGTCATGGCCTCTTCCGTCCGGCCTTCCCGCTCGTAGAACGAGGCCAGGATCAGGCCCACGGCCTCGTTGCCCGGTTCGCGCTCCCGCATCTCTTCGTAGCGTTTCACCGCCTCGTCCACCTTGCCCAGGGACTGCTCCAGCCGGGCCAGGTGGAGCAGCGGGGCCTGGCTCTCCGGTGCCAGGGCCAGGGCCTTCTCAAACTCCGCTCGGGCCTTTTCCGGCTCCTGGTTCATGGCCAGGAGCCTTCCCAGGGTCAACCGGTGGTCCGCATTCTCCGGCCGTTTCTCCACCTGGGCTCGAGCCCGGGCCAGGGCCTGGTCCGCCTTGCCCTGGCGGACGAACGCCGCGGTCAGCCGGTTCAGGGACGGGGCATAGTCCGGATCCGTGTCCAGGGCCTTTTCAAACCGCAACACAGCCCCTTCCAGGTCCTCTGTGGCCAGGCTGAGCATGCCCAGTTTGTGAAACGTGGCCGCGGAGTCCGGGGCCGCCTCCTGAAGCCGCTCGTAGAAGGACCGGGCCTTGTCCACGTCGCCAGCGGTGAGGGCCATGTCCCCCAGGGCCGTGAGGGTGGGGACGTCCTTGGGGGCCGCCGCCAGAAGGCCTTCCATGGTCTCCCGCACTCGGTCCGCCTTCCCCTGCCGCCTGTAGAGGTCCACCAGTCCGGCATAGGCCTCACGCACGGACGGATCTTTCTCGATGATCTTCTTATAGGTCTCCTCGGCCAGGCCCGGCTCGTTGTTCATGACGTGGGCCCGGGCCAGCATGAGGGCGGCCCGAACGTTCTCGGGATGGGCGTGGACCACGGCCCTATATTCAGCGACAGCCCCACCGAAGTCCTGCCGGGCCAGCAGGATGTCTCCCTTGAGGGCATGGGCGTCCACGTCGCCGGCGTCTTCCTTGAGTACCCCGTCCACCAGTTCCAGGGCCTCGTCCATCTTCTGCTCACCGAAATGGATACGGGCCTTGAACAGGCGGGCGCGCAGGTGATCCGGCCCGGTGGGGACCCGCTCCATGAATCCATCCAGAATGGCCACTGCCGCGGCGTTCTCGTTCACGGCCAGGTGGTGGCGGGCCAGGAAGTCATGGGGACCGTAGGCCTCGGGGAGGTCCTTGACGGCCTGTTCGAGGACCTTCCGGACGTCTTCCTTCCGGTCTTTTTCCGCATAGTACCGGGCCAGGGCCACGCGGAGGCCCGCATCGTCCGGCCTCTCCTCCACGAGCTTCTTCAGGGCCGCCTCGGCCTGGTCGCTCTTGTCGGACCGTTCATAAAAACGCACCAGATGGAGGCGGGTCTGGACATCGTCCGGGTCCTGGTCGATCAGGGTCCGAAACTCCTGCTCCGCCCCCTGGAGGTCATCCATCTCCTCCAGGATGCCGGCCAGCCTCAGGCGGGCCGCCGTCACGCTCCCGTCTTTTGCGAGAAGCTCCCTCAGCACGCCGGCCGCCCCTTCCAGGTCCCGGTCCGCCACAAGGATCCGCGAGAGCATGAGGTAGGGCTCCACACCCGCAGGCTGCTCGTCGATCAGGGTCCGCAGGAGCGGAGCCGCCTCTCCGGGCTTTTTCTCTTCCAGAAAGAGCGCGGCCTTCAACAGCCGGCCGTGCCAGTGCTTGGGGTCCTGTCCCAGCACGAGTTCCGCCTTTGCCCGGGCCTCATCCGACCGGCGTCCCAGGAGCAGGACCTTGCCCAATTCGGCCTGGGCATCCAGTAAGGCGGGGTCCAGCTCCACGGTCTTCTCGAAAAGCCCATAGGCCTGCTTGACGTTCCCCTCCTTCAGTTCGGTCATGCCGAGCATGTAGTAGGCCTCTGCGAACTTGGGATCGATCTGGAGGGCGTTCTTGAACTCCAGCCTGGCCTTCACGTAATCGCCGGCCTCGAACAGGGTCTGCCCTTTGTCAAAGAACTTGGCGCGCTTGGTCTCCTCGCTTCCGCAGGCGCTCATGAGCCCGGTGAGAATGAAAACAAGTGCGACCGTTAGAACACGATGTGTGAATCGATGCATGAACCCTCCATTCTGATATGCCCCCGAGGTTCCGCTCCCCGGGTGATGGTTCGCTCTCTGTAACGCATGACCTATTCTAACCTGCATCAAGGCGCAATGAAACCCATTGGTCCCGGCCTTTCGGGTCTTTTATGGTTCTCCCCCCTCAACACCTCAACACCTCAACACCTTTTTCTCTCTCTTTTCAAAACACCCACCCCCGCAGACCAAGCAACACCAGGGCCCCGCCCACCGGCACGGCAAACCACCGGTACTCGCCCCTCAGTTCCCCCAGGAGGACCTCGAAGGAGAAGAACAGGACCAGCACCTTGGCGGCCACCACGCCCAGGTGGTACGTCCGAAACGGCGCAGGCAGGTTGGGGACCACCAGGGCGATGATCAGGATGAGGATGTCCATGGGGCTGACCTTGAACCCCTGGGTCCGCCGGGTGAACTTGAGTGTGAGGAGGGCGAACAGGGCCAGCGCGCCGAAACAGAAGGCGTATACCGTTCTCAGGTTGGAGCCGGCCCAGGTGCTGAAGGACCCATCGCCGAGAAACACGATGAACGGGACGCTCAGATAGAAAGAGAGCCGCAGCAGCCAGTAGAGCCATTCGCGCTTGAACGCGGTCCCCAGGAGAACGGCGAGCCCCAGAAGGCCCGCGCCCATGGAGACATAGACAGGGGCATCCGAAGGAAGCAGGCAGGCGGCAACGAGGAGCACAGGCAACCCGAACCTCAAGGCCCCGAAGGCCCCCCGAATCAGGATCTGTCGATCCTTGAGGGTTCGCAGCCTTCCCTTGATCCCCTGGTCCATCACGTCAAACCGTCTGAGCCGCCAGCCCGTCCGATCGGCGGCAACGAAGCCGCCCAGGACCAGGGCGGAAAACGCCAGGTAGAACAGGAGCAGGAATCCGTCCGAGTAGAACCGGAACACATACCCGGCCGTCACCAGGAACCCCTGGACCAGGTAGATCACGGTCACGGCCTCGGTGTGGAACAGCCCGAGCCCCAAAAGCCGGTGGTGAAAGTGGTTCCGATCCGCTCGAAAGGGGGACCGTCCCTCGCTGATCCGCTGGGCCATGACCGTCATGGTATCCAGGACGGGGAACCCGAGAATGATCAGGGGGAGCAGGGGGCTCAGGGGCTCGTTCACCTGAGTGATGTGAAGAGAAAGCGTGACGGCCAGAAACCCCAGGAACTGGCTTCCCGCATCCCCCATGAAGAGGCTCGCCGGGTAGGTGTTATACCTAAGGAACCCGAAGATGGCGCCCAGAACGGCACAGCAAAGAAGCGCAATGGCCGCCTGCTCGATGCGAAAGGCCAGATACCCGATGAGCAGGAAGCTCAACAGGGTGATGCCGCCGGCCAGGCCGTCCAGGCCGTCCGAAAGATTGATGGCGTTGGTGACTCCCACGATGACCACCAGCGTCAGGGGCACGGCGATCCAGTGGGGGAGCAGAAAACCGTCGGGCAGGAGCATGCCGAGAGAGCGGATCTCCAGCCCGCCGAACGCAATCACCACGAGCCCCGCGGCCGCCTGGCCGGCGAACTTGATCCAGTACGGCAGGTCCCGAAGATCATCCACCACACCGAAGACCACCAGGATGGCCGCCCCCAGGGCCACTCCCATAAGAAAGCGATCCCCGTAGAACCAGAAGAGCATGGGAACGAGGGTCCCGATGGCCATGGCCAGCCCGCCGCACTTGGGTGTGGGTTGCTCGTGGACCTTGCGCTGGGAGGGGAAGTCCACGGCCTGAAGGCGCAACGCCGCCATCCTGAAGAGGGGAATCAGGGTAATGGTGACGAACAGAGAGATGAGGAGGACGGACATGTAGATCATGGCGTATCCGACGCGGTTACGATTGGTTTGAGTGTTGCCCCCGGGAGATATTCCCTCAAAACGGGCACCGCCTCTCTCAGAAACGTCCTGAGCCGGTCTTCGGCGCGATCGAAGTCTTCCAGCGGGTAGACGGGGGTGATGACGCGCACGAGAGACCCATCGGTTCTCTGTTTTGTAAGCGCATCCCAAAAGGTGTAGAGCTTCAACTCATAGGCATTGGTGAGCACGCGTCCCCGTTGGGGAAACCAATAATACACCAACTGCCTGACATCCCTCTTCTGCAGATAGGCGCGGTTCACCGGCATGGAGACCTCACCGGGAACGACGTTGGGGATCAATACTTTGCCGGCCTGCTTGAATTCCCATCCACCGCCGGGGAGGCAGGTGGCGGGCGAGTGAATCGACTCTCCTTTTCGCTGGCTCTCGTAGTAGGCCACATACAAGTTGACGGCCTCTCCGGCCGGATTTCTGTAGTCGAGAATCACGTAATCGCTCAGATCCAACGCATCGATGAACAACGTGTCCATAGTCTGTTTGTCCCCGCGCCATTCCCCGATATGCGACGGGAACCCTCCAAGAGGCCGGCTTATGGGTATTTCTTCCCTGAATTCAACCCCTTGAGCGAGAACAAGACTGGAGCCAAGCAGGATTACGGCGACCATGAACTGCGGCCGTAAAAAGGGTCTGCCCGTGACTCTGGGTGTGCCTTGCCGGTGCTCAGGCAGGGGACCGAATCCAGGGTTTGCATCAGACCCTGCTTTTTCTTTACCGATTCGCCCAAGGAGCCACATCTCCAGCAGCAAGGCTGCCAGCGAAAACATAAAGATGAACCATCCGGAGAACCCGTGAAAAAAGCCTTCGGCCACGGCCGGCCCGAGTGTCTGGTAGAGGATGCCGGTGAGGGCGATGCGTAGGCTGTTGGTAAAGACCGAAAGAGGGATGGCTGAGACAACGACAATCACCCGCTTCCACAGGGCGGCCTTGAAAAAATAGGACAGGAGCAGGGCGAGAACGATCAGCGGGATCAGGTATCGAAGCCCGCTGCAGGCGTCCACCACCTGCAGTTGGGTAAAGCCGAGATCAATGACGTTTCCCTCCCGATACGCGGCCATCCCATACAGGCGTATCATGTCCACGCCCAACTTGGAGGAAATCAGTTTCAGATAAAACGAGATCTTCGTGTAGATGAAGTTGGGTGGAGGAAACATGGTGAGAAACATCAGAAACGTGAACCACAAAGTCCTGATTTTTTTCCATCCCCATTCCAGCCAGCAGAGACCGACCACAACCAGCCAGAATGAAATGTAGAGCGTAAAGAACTCTCCCGCCAGTTCTCCGAGCCAGAATAGACCAAGGCCCAATCCAAAGGGAATGAGCCCCGCCCATGAAGGCGTCGATGGGGAAGAAGCCAGGGCCTCTCGCTTTTCCCAAATCAGGTAGACCAGGACAAACGGGATGATAAAGGCGTAGTTGAAGTCTTCGCGGCCCCAGTCCTTGATGACCAGCCATTCCAAAGCGGAAAAATAGAGGAGGCCGAGGAGAGCGCCATAGGCACCGCCTTTGATCCATGTGACCGGGCCAATGTGCCCGAGGTTTTTCATGCTATGCATTCCAGCAAACGATTCGCCTTATGGGGTTCGACTGGTCTTGCATTTCCCGATTGCCCATTCCTTGATTACCCTGAAGGCAAAAAGCGGCAGCACCTTTTGTCGTTTGATCCGACTGGGTTCCTTGAGCAGGCGGTATAGCCATTCCAGGTTGTGGCGCCGCCAAAAGGCCGGAGCCCTTCTGACCGTACCCGCGATCGTGTCCAGTGTCCCCCCGATCCCCTGGCACACCTTGACGGTCGTCAAACGCTCCGCATATTGGGCCATCCACAGTTCTTGGCGCGGTGATCCCAGGGCAACAAACAGTATAGCCGCCTTTGCAGCATTGATGGCATCAATCAAGGCATCCATATCCTTGTGGCTGACATAGCCGTGCGAGCGGCCGGCGATCAACAGCCCCGGGAACCGCTCTTCAAGCTTTCGACACGCAACTTGATTCACCCCCTCCCTGGAGCCGTAAATAAAAACGCGGTGCCCTTCGGCTCCAGCCAGTCTGCATATATCGAAGATGAATTCCGAACCCGGGACACGCTCCAAACGAACACCGTGCAGCAGCCAGGCGGCCGCGACCATGCCGATACCATCGGGTAACAGCAGGTCGGCCGACCTGAATACTCGGTGCAGGACAGGATCGGCCGTTACGGAAAAATTCTTCTCGGGATTGCACGCAAGAATCGTCTGTGCCCGCTTGCCATGCCGCAGCATGCTTTGGACCTGCTCAACGGCCTCGCTGCGGGATACGGCATCGACCCAGACGCTCAAAATCTTGAGTCTACGAGGTGTTGTCTCTTCCAAGTCTCTCATGAGTACTCAGGGAGCAGGATGATCGTTTCGAAAGAAACATCCTTTGCGTTGCCGGTTTTCCGGTATTGCAGCACATCGCAGGGTTCTATCGCCCCATAGGCCTTGGAATACCAACCCAGGAGAGGATCTTTTCGACCCCTCGCCTTCTCCACTCGATCACCGCCGGGGAACAGGATCTCCACCTTGGCCGATCCGCTCCGAAGTCTCCACCCGTCCGGGATTTCATCCGCCTCAATACCAGGGCCCAAGTGATAATGAAGCGTGAATTCATGCTTCCCTGATCCCTCGAATGAATCTACCACCCTGAAAGAGCGCCCATCCGTATACCGCACCCACCGTTTGTGAATCACGGAAGACGAAAGACGCCTGTATCCGTCATGCATTGCCTCTATCTCAAAGGGATTCTCGCCGGAAGGGCTTTGGTTCAGGATTTCGGTCTGGAACGGCGCCCTCCATGCAAAACCCCCGGCCCATATTGCCTGATCTGCTCGATCAATGATAACGGTGTTGTGGGCTGATGTCCCCTTGAAGTAACGCCGATGTGCATCGACACCGTTATATCGGTAGGTGCCTGGATCCACCAGTAAAGCCTCTCCCTGTAGTGTGAGAGTCATGGAAAGGGCATCCGCATGGCCGTGATTGTAAAGAGGGGGCAGCCCCAGTGGACCATGATCGAGTGTGAAGACGCCATTGCCCGGTGTTCGGATGACCGTATACCCGGATTGCCTGAAAGTCGTGATCCCGGCTTTCTGCCTGGAAACTTCCAGACGCCGGGGAGACCATCCCGGCGCCACGGCGAAGCCATCGTCGCTGTCACCGATGGAGGGACTTGATCCGGAGCACTCAAACGCCTGGAGAAAGGCTTCAGCCAGGACCAGTCTTCTCTGTATCCGACCGGTGTCGTGCAGCCTGTTTGTCTCCAGGAAGTCGGAGGCCAGCAGGTACAGATCGAGCACAAATCGGTGATAGGCCAGCGACTGCTCAGCGGGACCGCCGTCATCCAGAATCTGGTGATCGAGCTCCTGTTCGAGCAACTCGATTCCTCTGTTCAGCCAGCGCCGCCCTTCATCGGTATCGTTGAACAGCGCGCCCCCGAACACAAGTCCGACGGCCTCGCAAATGGTGTGATTCCCCAGCGAAGCGTAGAGCGAGAGGTTGCGAAAGACCCACCAGCCATGCTGAAAGGCGGCATCAGTGATGGCCTTCCTTTCCTGTGCTGAAAGGTTGCCCAGCAATTGGAGTGCAAAAAAGAAGACAGGCAATCTCAGGCCGCATTCCATTGGCGACATGTAGTGAGGACCCATCAGGAAAGGGTTGGATTGGATCCAACACAACAGGTGGTCTTTTGCCCTTTTCTGCAATCGCTGCGTGAGTTCTCCATCCGTTGTCTGAAGCGCACTCGCCATCCAGTGCATCACGTGCTGAAGACGTGCAGGCTCCCACGCCTGCCTGAGGTCTATGTCATGGGCATCGGGCTTTACGTCACGGAAATAGAGCCTTCTTGTCCGTTCCTCGAATTGTGCCAGCTCGGTCGGGTCCCCATGAAGGGTGGACGGGCCGTCATGATCTCCGTACAGAGTGAAAGACCCAATTGGAAGGACCGAAGGCAGATCAAGTGCCTCCACCGAAGGAAAGTCAATGGATGCCGCCGGCATGCACAAGGTGCCTCGCAGCGCCTTGCGTCTCAGCCGGCGGGAAAGCCGGAAACGGCGCACCCGGTGAAAGGCTTCGGCAGCCGACAGGTGCCGAAGCCGGATCAGGTATTCAATGGGATTGGGCATGGAACAATCGAGAGGATACCGGCTGGACAAATCGAGCCGGCATGTGCGGTTGGTTCATCTCCCTTTTTCTTTCCTTGGTGTTCACCTCGGCTCTGCGAGAGCTAAAAAGGATTCCCTACGCCATCAAGCGGCGTTTCAGGAAGCAGGATCACCGGAAGAAAAGACGATGGGCAGAGAGGAACCGGTCCGAATGGCATCCATGATTCGAAACGTGGTCAGCGATGTGCTGATGAGATGGCTCAAGGGTATCGGGGACGGATCTCCGGAGCGCACGGAATCCAGAAATCGATGCACTTCGGCCTTTTGTCCCTTGTCCTGGGTTATGAGTTTTTTGACCTGCTTCTTGCCGCCGCGAAAAAGAGTCAGTTTTTTGAAGTCATCAAGGACTCCACTGCTTCCGGCCCCATGGACTTCAATCCGTTCTTTTGAAAGGCTTTTTGAGCCGTTGGCCAGGTAGGAAATCACCCCGACGGATCTGTTTTCAAAGGTGAGGGATATGTTCAGTGTGTCATTCAGGTGTTCTACATCGCTCATGGCTGCTGCATGCACTCGCACGGGCAATGAACCGGCCATGAAGGTCAGGAAATCCACAAAGTGACAGACCTCGCCGATGATGCGGCCGCCGCCCATTTCCGGGTCCTGAATCCAGGAATCCGCCGGAATCGCGCCGGCGTTAATCCGGTACACCATGGCCATGGGCATGTCGCTGAAGGCCCCTTTAAGTTCGAGGGCCAGCGGGGCAAATCGCCGGTTGTACCCCACCATGAGAAGCGGCTGATTTGCACCTGGCTCTACAAGGCCGCCGGGTGATTGACTCTCAGCTCCCTCGAATCGATTCAGCCATTCGAGAATTTCCTGTAGTTCTGTCTCCTGAATACAGAGCGGTTTTTCCACAAAGACATGCTTGCCTGCCTTGAGTGACTTGAGCACGTAATCTGCATGGGAATCATGGCGGGTGGCCACGAACAAGGTATTGATCCCGGCGTTTTCAAACAGGTCTTCCTCTCCCGCAGCGCAGAATTCGAATCCGAACCGGTCGGCAACAGATCTGGCGCTGGTGCCGCTGGATGTAAGCACCCCTTTGAGTGAGATGTGCTTGTCCTTGGGAATGTTCGGCAGCAAGTGGCTCTGCGCATAGGAACCGGCGCCGATAAAACCGATTCCAATATCCGATGAGGGGATACCTCGCTGCGCTTCACAAACCTCCACCTGTCTCCTGCCGATCGCCTTGGAGGTATCGTACGCAATGAGGATGCCGATGAACGGCTCTTTCCTCTCCATCATCATGTCGTAGGCCTTGGGGGCCTGTTCCAGAGGAAAGGTATGAGTGGTGAGATAGGAGACATCGATTTTTCCCGAAGCCACCAGCTCCTGGAAGGCCTGCATGTTCCGTTTTTCTGTCCAGCGAACATAGGCGGCCGGGTAGTCAATCCCCTTGTCTTCATAAACCGGGTCGTATCGGCCCGGGCCGTAGGAACAGGACATTCGGACCTGGAGTTCTTTGCGGTAAAAGTGGGGCTCCCGGTCAAAACCCGTGGGAACAGCGCCGACAATCACGACGGTGCCGCGTTTCCGGGCGATGGCCCCTGCAAAATTGATGGGGTCCAGGGAGTCACTGGCCGCCGTGATGATGACCGCATCGCAGCCCATACCACCGGTGAAAGATGTTATCTTTTCCTCGAGACCCGCTTCAGACCTGAGAGAAGCCCAATCAGCGCAGTGCAAAGCGGCCGTATCAACCATGCCAGGGTCAACATCAATCCCGATGCAGCTCACACCCGCAGCCTTGAGCATCAGGCAGGTCAACTGCCCTAGAAGACCTAACCCGATGACGGCGCAGGTCTCTCCGAGTCGAAGGTCCGCCTGTCTCACTCCCTGCAAAGCAATGGCCCCAAGGGTATTGTAGGCCGCCGGCTCTAAAGCTGCTTCCGGAGCCAACTTGATGCACAGGTTTGCAGGCACCGAAACGATCTCGGCATGGCATGCAGATAGACCGCCACAGGCCACCCGATCGCCGACATTGAATTCAGAGACGCCGGCACCGACGCCGATCACCTCACCGGAGCACGAATAGCCTAGTGGCGAATGGGCATCCAACTTTTTCATCACGGCCCGGTACGTCTGGATCGGCCCCTGGCTGCGAAGCACGTCGATCACTTGCCTGACCTGGGCGGGCCGTTCCCTGGCCTTGCCGATCAACCCCTTGCGGGCGGTCTTGACCGTACTGCCTTCGGTGCCGGCGCTGATTACGGAATAATAGTTCCGTACAAGTATTCCTCCATAGTTCAGAGATGGCATGGGGACTTCAATAACCTTTATTTCACCAGTTTTAAGCTTCTGAGTCACCTGCCTCATTTGGCTTCAGTCCTGTGCTTGAAATAGTCACAAATATTAATTTCTTGCTGCACTAGTCGTGTCTTACCAATTCTAGATAATGGAATGTTTTCAGTAAATATGTAATCTATATTAATTCGATCAACTAATAGGCTATTCATTTTTTCTTTCATGGCCACAAAATCATCATCCTTAAAAAACTTGTTCTTTTTAAGATTAATCGTTAACTTACCAGGTTCTTTTTGTTGTAGATAAATGCCATCCAACCCGGAAAATAGTGCATAATGCTGTCCAAATATGAGACTTGTAGCGCTTACCATTTCTCCATCTTTGTCTATTATAAATTCCTGTTCTCGCCCGAGAACCTCATCAACCAGCAAATAATTTCGGCCACAACTACATTTCTGACTATCCGCTAAAACTGCATAATCCCCTGTTCGGTATCGAATTAGCGGCATAACAGGGTTGTTGAATCCGGTAGCGAGAAGCTCATATATTTCTTTCCCTTGCGCATTTTGGATCCCTGTTGGGAGTAGCTCCACATATCCATATTGAGGATAAAAGTGTAAAACATCAGAATTTTCACAAGCCCCTCCAAGGGCTAGACATTCACTGTGTCCATACCAGACATATACTCTCACACTAAATATCGATTCAATAAGTGCACGCTGAAATGGAAAAAGCTTTTCAGAGCCACAAAAAACTGCTTGCGGTTTCTCTTTCAGCCTTAGGCCTGCATGCTCCATAAGTTTGGCAAGTTGGTAAATTGTGGAAGGGTAACCGTGAATAAAGCAGGGACTAATCTCATCAATAAACTTAACATATTGCCGGATTGTACTCATTTTCAAATTGAAAGATGACCCATAAAAAATATTAAACAGGCGTTCATGGTGATAAAATTTGCCGTCTTGGGGGGTGCGGCCACGCAGATTAAAAATAGAATCACCGAATTGATATCCCACACGTTTCCATTGATCGAATATGAAGGCCTTTTCTATCTGGCGGGTTTTGAAGCGATCCATGTAAAAAACGAGAGGTTGTCCTGTCGAGCCACCTGTAGTAACGCGCCTACCTTTTAGAAACTTGTAATGTGTAAGGCTATGAATATACTTCCGAACTGTGCTTTTATCAATAATTGGAAATTTCTTTAAGCCTGATTCTGGATCGGTCATAATTAAGCTTATGTTAGAACGTAGATTGCTGTAAAAGGGTATCTTCTTTACCGCATGAAGCAGAATAGACGAAAGAAGACTGGATTGAAGCCTTATCAGCTTTTCTGAACTCTGATACTCAGTCTGACTAAGGCATTTCCTTGCCAGAAAATATGAGCGCCCTAGTAAAAGCTCCCGAATCAATGTATACAATCCAATCTTAAAAGTGAATCAGTTGTACAACAAAAAAAAGTTTTTTACAGAATAACTTCAGCTTATCAACAGCTCTTTTGGCACTCAAACGAACTCCTAACAGTCTTACAGGCATCGCCATGGCCGCAAGCAGTGCACAAAAAACCATCAGCCAAAGAAGTGCTGTGGGGTATTTCAGAACTGCCGACTCGTAGCTGAAGCGCTCCTAAAACTTGAGAATGGTGGTCGGAAAACCGTCCATACCCTACACTACATATTTGCGTAGCGAGATTCAAGTGAATACACCAAAAATACTATTTGCAATACTTCATAAACACCTGAAAATTCATAATTTGATTCTACTGGCTATACACTATTTTTATAGCTAAGATTCATTGCTCCTCAATGAAATGCCAGGTTCATTTTGCCTAAAAACATAGTTTTGATAAAAATATTGCATGATTTGCAATCCACTAGATTTTCTCAACTGGGGATAACGATGTTAACAGAAAGACATTTAAACGGCTATCCGTGGCATTTCCGGTTCCTCATGTTCGACGGTCTTAGTAGGAGGGTTTTAAGCCAGACAAGTTGTAAGTTTGCAATGAATTTGTCAATTGTGTAATTAACCTCATATATTTCCCTGCTTTTACGGCCCATTGTTTTACACAACTCTTTATGCCTGGCGAGAAATATAATTTTATTTGCAATATTTTTTGCACTGCCATCATCAAGGATAAAGCCATTTACACCGCACCGAACGGTTTCAGGTATAGCTCCTCGGTTTGTCGTCAGGATTGGTAGACCACATGCCATGGCTTCCAAAATCACCAAGGGTTGGCCCTCGTTCCACTGGGAAGGGAATACGAATAAATCGGACGACCTAAGCAGGTGGTATTTGTGCCTTCCAATGGCTTTTCCTTCGAATCGGACTCGATTTGTCATCTTGTTTTCAGTTAGAAATTGTTCGGCATACTCGCGATCTGATTTTGAAAGCCATTCACCAACAAATCGAAAGTTAACGGATTCACATGAAGTAAGCACAATCTGAGCAGCTTGGAGTAACTGTAAGTATCCTTTTCCTTTAACCATATTACCTAAATAGATAACGCGAAAGTGCTTGGAAGCAGTTTGAGCACGGACAGATTCAAGGTAAGGATCTGAAATACCGTTTGGGACCACAAAAATCCGATCTTCCTCAATAAGGCCGTCAAAAATTCCCTTCAGGCGTTCCCCTAAAACGATTGCACTATCGATTTGCCCTAAAGCGAATGTTAATAGCTTTTTATATGTTGGTGAACAGTGATTGTACATATTCCTAAAATTACTTCCATGTAGATGGACAGTTACTTGTGAGCTAGGCGATATGATTTTTGATGCTAAAATAAATAAAATATCCCTCAAAAAGCCAATTTTGGTCTGAGATATTGTTAAATATATTAATCTAGGTTTCTTCACTAGGTGAGCCAAAGCGCGGAAAAAATATTTGCAAAATAAGCAAAATTCAAGAAGATCAATTTTGCCGACCATCCCTATATCTCTTCCGTCTGATGTATTGATGTGATGAATTTTAAATCTATTTTTAAGTATGGACGAAAGTAAAGCTTGATTTGTAATACTAACTCCATGAATAGGAGGAGGCAATGGACCAATAAAAAGAACGCTAGGTTTAAATTGATGTTTAATTGTCATAAAAACTATTCAGAAAAAATGTATTCACAATTTTCATTGATTCTGAGCCAATACTCATCAATACTTGATACCCTTCTGGCAGGATTTCCGGCGAAAATAAGATTGTTACCTACGTCGCGCGTAACAACACTGCCAGCACCAATTATAGAATTTTTGCCTATTTGAACTCCAGGCATGATAATAGATCTAGTTCCAATAAATGCATTCTTCCCGATGCTGACCGGCTTTAGGGTGCGAAATTCTTTCGCCACATGCACACCCTTGGCGAAGGCGACTCTGGTTATCGAATAGTCATGCGTGAGCAACCTCACCCCTCCGGAGATTACACACTTGTCGCCTAATTCTATTAGAGAGTAATCACTGGAATCAAAACTCGCCGAGGGGGAAATGAAAGTGGGCATTCCATTTACCCTGACACCTAGGCTCCTAAGGAAGGATGGGTACAATTTCATATACAGCCGGTTACTCATCTTGTACAACATATTAAAATAAAACCTTCCAAGCCAGTCGTAAATTCTAAATGCAAATGGGTTTCTTTTTTTCGTCTTCAATTTTTAAGCCTTAATTTACTTCTCTGCCACTAATAAATTGGCAAGGCGATGATTTTCCTAATCGTGACAAAATCATAATAAAAAAGTAATAAACAGAAATACACATAATAAAATGAGAAAATATAAATGCAAATAGAGCACCTTTTAATCCAAATTTATCAATAAATAAATAGCAAAATATTACTGATGGTAAAGCAGCAGATATCCTAGCATAAAACAGTATTTTCGGTCTAACGAAACTTAAAATTAGAAGTTCTGGCATTTTAAACAAAAAATTGAAAAATATACCAATTGAAAAGAAAAAGGTAATATATGAATATGACAAATATTTTGGGTATATTATACCAATAATATTATCCGAATATAGGCATATAACGCTTAAATATATTACAACAGGGATAATTAAATATATAAAAATGCGCAAAGCCGAAGTGACGGTTGGGATCATACCTTCCCTGTTGAATCTGCGGCTAAAAAAAGGAAGTAGATAGCTTGTAAGTCCGAGTTCCATCACTACTATAGGGGCAATTAAATTCCGGCAGGCCCCCAAAATTGCATTAGCTTCATTGCCTAATAAAAATGTGACTAAATATATATATAACTGACTATATGCCACAAATGGAATCCAATCAGCGAAAGTCCACTTTGATAAACTCCAAATTTTTTGGAGAGAATTGAACTTTATTTTAAAAAGACTTTTTATAAATGATAAATCAATAAAAATATAGCCAATACTAAAACCAAAGAGAGATGATATACCCAGACCTAATAATATGCAATTACAGGTTTTAAATCCCATATTAATAAAAATTAAAGCAATTACAAAACGCCCTATATACGTAATTAAATCGGATATTATTACATAAACAAGCTTTATTCGTGTAAGCAATATTCGTCGCAAAAATTCCTGGCAAAGACAAAATGGTAATATAATAGCAATATATTTTAAGTTATTTGCATTTTTATGATATAAAGTATTTTCTAAATATAATGCAATTATAATTAATAAAGCTATTAATAATACTAGTATTAAGCCAAATAATACAAGTGAATGCCTTAATATATCTTCCCAATCGTCACCTTTGACTGGAGCTCCAAGAATATTAAGGGGTGTTCCAATAAAGCTGTTAAATAACCCCACGCATAAAACCAAAGTGGTGAATGAAAAAATATATTGCCCAAATTCATTGACTGGCAGCATCCTTGTCAGAAAGAGTGTAAGACCGAAATTACTGCCAGATATAACAATCTGATCTATAAAAGTAAAACCAATTTTATCCGCAATTGTTCTCATTAAATCAATATTGTCAGCCTTTAAAAATGAATACGCGAAATTCCAGTGGGCTTCAAGTCAAATTAACAGTTTGAGTCGACGGCTTGTTGCGTAAACTCATTGATCTCTGAACTCTTAAACGCTAAGAACATCAAGACGTGCAGGCCTTTTGATCGTGGCCGTAATATCCAGGATATGTTGCCTTGTATTCTTAGACGGTTTACGTTGTCCTTTCGGGTTTTTCAAAGAGAGCCTCCTTCTTAGTGGCTTTGAAAAGTACACTTCAGTAGGTTCTCTTTTGTTCCCGTAAATGTTGTCAAACTGATACTGTTTTCAAATCGATTTTCCAAAAATCCCTTTTTCATTTTCAGGTTCCAGGTTGGAAATTGAAACTATAGAAGTTATAGCAATAATGCCGAAAACATAATTTCCAAATCCCCTTATATAATCGAATGAATTGTCTGTGGTAAGCGTAATGAGATAAAATATAAGACAACTAAACGCTAAAGAAGGGTATTTTGAACGATAGTTGATATCCAGCTTGAGAAATGCATTAACAATTATCCATACAAAACCACATAATCCCACAATAAAAAGGCAAAAACCAAGAATTCCCAGTTCACATATGATTCTTAAATATTCAGAATGGAGAACTCCTCTGCCTAGTTTACTCTTTTCATAAAACCATGCTTGAGTTGAACCTATCCCAGCTCCAACTGCAGGATTGGGAAGGAAAAATTTTTCCAGTGCTATTTCCCATGCCCGGAAGCGTCCAGATCCGTGAATCTGACTTAGTAAAGCACTGGGTTTTTCTTGAGCTTTATCAAGGGTCAAGGCCTCGGGGTTCTGAAACATCCTGGCCTTCATAGTGGGAATAAAAAATAATGACAAAATAAAAGAAAACGTTAATATTGAAGGAATTATGATTTTTGCAATTTTTGATTTTGCTAAAATAAACACAAGTAGTGAACTCGATATAATTAATCCGGCCATTGATATGCGAGTAAATGCAAGGAAAACCCCAGAGCCAAAAATTAGCCCAAAAATCAGATATCTTTTTTTATTTTGATTCATATAGCTTGCTAAGGAGAGTAGCGTAGCAATAGACATATGAAATGAGAACGGTGCAGGACTTACTCCTGGGACTGTTAAATAAGTTCTCCCTTGAAAAATAAACTGTTGTGCATATCCAAATATATAATTACTAAAGGCCAGAGTTATCGATATTATTGCACTCATAAATATAGCTTTTTCAAATAATTTTATGTCATGTGGAGTCCTCACCGAAATAGCGCACGTTATAAAAAATAAAAATGGTGCTGCAAGCTTTGTAAGCATTCTAAATCCGAATACAGTATGATCTGTCCATAAAAGACTCAATGATCCAAAACATATGAAGTAAATGTAAAGAGAGCCTTTTGCGAGAAACGGTATACTGGTGCGAAGATTCATTGCAACTATTAGAAAGGTGCCCGCAACAACAGATAATTCAATTATACCGGAAGGATGTAGTCCGCCGAAACTGGAAAGAAAACCTCCTGATTGTTGGAGCCATGTAAAGGGAAAATTTCCAAAAATAATGGAAATTAACATAAACCATCTTGGTGATAATAATGCGAGTGATAAATTAAAAACAAATAATGTGAGCAATATTATTGCGCTCATAAATTTTTATCTAGCCTTTTTAGTCATTTACAATGTTGTTTATTGCTGTTTTATTGGCTATCGTGACACATCCTCCACAAGGGGATGGCCTTATAATTAAAAGGTCCTCTAGCTAAATCATTAATCTGTCTATCCGAAAGCATTGAATAGAGATAAAAAGCACAGCATTGATTCCATTGGTTGCGTGTATAATTAATAATTTTTATTAAATTATGTGTATCGGATGGCCTAAGTTGGCCATCTACTTTTTCGTAATTACATGTCAATAGATATAAGTTATTAGTGTTTTTCAACCAGCATGATGCACAAATATGTCTTTGATAGTCCGGTATTTCTGCATAATCCATATTAAATATTGCATCAACTAAGCCTTTATTTGCCCATTCGATTTCTCGCCTCCCTTGCTGAATGCTGTAAGGCAAAAGCGGAGCACCATCTACGCTGATAATAATGTTAGAACGAATAGACTTTAATCGATTTTTAATTTTCATTACTACTGATTCAACCGCATTATCTTGCCATTCCTGCAGGTGGCTTTCCAAACTACCGTTCGGTTTGACTGACAAAGCACTGTCTTTGATCAAATCACGTCCAAAACGCTGGTTATATTCAAATATGCATTGCTTACAATGACATATTCCCATTGTTCTAATATAATCTATGTTAACGCCGTCTATATCATATCGCTTTACAACATAGCTTATAAGTTCAACAATAAAATTCTGGAATTCAGGTCTGTGTATATCAAAGGCATTATCTGGTGTCTCTTGACTATAAAATCTTGACAAAAAATCCCTCTGCCTTAATGTAATACAAAACCAAGGATGCACCTCGATTCCTTTTTCATGTGCCAAGAGAATTAGCCTATCGAGTGGGTCCGGATAAAAGTTTTTGCGAATATCATCAGATTCCGCTGGGACTTTAGAATGTGGGAATCTTACTCCTTTTCCATGCCAAACACATGGAATATAAACATTGAATCCTGCTTTACTTATGCGATTAATTGTATCTAAGGCACCTTTTTTAGAAAGCCATCCAACCCCTTCATCGAAAATGGCTCTGGTTTCAAGAAAAACGTCATTTTCTTTAATTGGAGTAAATGATCTCTGGGCAACCTCATTGTAGATTTTTAATATTTCTTCATCAGTCAATGCTCTTTTGAATATGGCAATCTCGTCCATATAGCAATCTGCCCATCGACTACTCGCCAGCGATGTGCCTCTATCAGTTCCAATGAATAATTTTTTTTCGTGGGGATAAGGTAGCCATCGCTTATTTAAGCTGCCGGAAAGTACACCATTCACATATAGCTTTACATATCCATTATCACCTGCTCTCCAAACACAAACAAGCTGGACCCATTTGCCTGGAATATAACAAACTTCCTTATTGGTATGGGCAAATTCTTGATTGTTGGCTATAAAATAAGTAAGGCTTGATCCCTTTGGCTCCCACCACCCCTTTGATATTGCTAAATATCCAAGCATAGGACCTAACAACTTAAGAGAGATAAATGTATGTGAGCCATCGAAATCCAAGCGTGGTTTTACCCATATAACAATTGTTCCTTCGGCGGAATTTATTGTATTTTCATCGTTATAAATAAGATATTGGCCAGGCAGGAGAGATAATGCGTTCCCTTGTAAACCATTTTTAACGATTTTTGGATTTCCATGCTTCTCAAAAGAAAGACCTAAAGGTCGGTTTATAATAACGCCTTCATCGAAGTGAGCTATGAAATCTGCATTTAAATCCTCAAGTACACCAGCATTTATGACAAAAGGTGCAAATAATAGTAGGCATAATGTGTTTACGACTATTGCAGTAATAGCTTTCATTGGATTCGGTCGTTTTTTGATGCGGACATAACTATTCTAGACTATTTTTATGAATGCTTTTCTAGCAAAGCGAAATATTACAGTTGCAAAATGGCCCAATTTAGATCAATATGGCCTAGTATTATTTATTAAATAACACCAAATACAAATTTATTAAGCTTTTTGACATATATTCCTTGCCAATTTATTAATTTTATTGTTATTCAATATTAGCAAAACGGCGTTGAAAAGATCTACAATTGGCATAAACTTTACTGTATTGACTCTTCGATGCAATCCAATTTTTCTTCACCCAGTATGTGATAAGGAGGTTGATAAAGATGACCATCCAAGAGGGGGCTTCTGGCTTTCCAGTGGGTGGACGGTCGTGATAACTTCTGTCTCCGGAAAGGAGGCAGATCATGCGCGACACCACCCTGTACCAACATTTGCTCGGCATAGAATCTCCCTGGAGCGTCAGCAAGGTCGAATTGGACATCGAGAATCAGCGGGTCGACGTCTGGGTCGAGCATCCCAAAGAGATCAAGTGGCCCTGTCCTGAATGCGGAGCTGAAGGGAAACTCCATGATCACGCCGATGAAAGGGTCTGGAGGCACTTGGACAGCTGCCAGTTTCAGACGTTCCTCCATGCCAAGCCTCCCAGGGTTCATTGCCTGGAGCATGGGGTCCGTCGAGTGAAACTGCCCTGGGCAGAGCCCAAGGCCCGTTTCACCTTGCTTTTCGAGCGCTTTGCCGTCGAGGTCCTCATGCAGACCCACATCCAGGCCGCCAGGAAGATCCTCCGTATCAGCTGGGACGAGGCCTGGCACATCCTTGACCGGGCTGTGGAGAGAGGACTCAGAAGGAAGCCCAAACGGGTCATCTCCCAGTACGGAGTCGATGAAAAATCGGCCGGCAGAGGACAAAATTACGTCACCATCGTTTGTGACCTCAAAGAAGGAACCGTCGAAGAAGTCACCGAAGGAAACAGCAAGGAGAGCTTCACCCGCTATCTGGACCAACTCAGCGAAGATCAAATCGACGGGATCGAAGCCGTGAGCATGGACATGTCCAAAGCCTACATCCATGCGGTCATGGATCGGCTTCCGGAAGGACAGAAAAAGATCGTCTTCGACCGCTACCACCTCATGGGTCGCATGGGCAAGGCCGTGGATGAAGTCCGCAGGAAAGAGCATGCTCAGTTGTCCAAGGAGGGAGAATCTCCCCTGACCGGATCCCGATTCATCTGGCTGTACTCTCGAGAAAACCTCCCTCAAAAACACTGGGAGCAGTTCTACCGAATGAAGGCCTGTGACCTGAAGACCGCCAGGGCCTGGGCTATCAAGGAAAACCTCCGAAAACTTTGGAAATATAGAAACCGGACTTGGGCGGAGCGGTTCTGGATGAAATGGTATTTCTGGGCTACACACTCCCGATTGGAGCCGGTGAAAAAAGCAGCCAAAACCCTGAAAGAACATCTCTATGGGATCTTGAATTACGTTCAGCACCGGATCGCCAACGCCTCGGTAGAAGGAATCAACTCCAAGATCGAAACCATGTGGAAGTCGGCTTGCGGCTTCCGGAATAAAAAGCGCTTTCGGATAGCCATCTTGTTTCATCTTGGAGGCCTTGATGTGTTACCGTCCACCCACTGAAAACCCGGAAGGACCCCTCAAAAGCGCGGCCTTTTGAAACCAGGGACATTTTTCGTTGAATGGCCTGCCAGGCAATGATGCGATCAAAGGGATCCTTGTGCGGGAGCCTTGGCAGCCGGTGGAAGCTGGATGCTTCGGCTGCGGTGATCGGAAGTGTTTCAAGATTGACGGCTTCGTAAAGACCACTTCAGCCGCCGCTGGAGAGGCCTTAACCCATTGAAAACACTGTGGCACATCTGAAGGGCTCGGGCTTTTTAGGACTCCGTCATATTTCATGACATATGACGACATAGATGTCATTCTGGGTTTTCACCGGATCTCGGCCCCCCGGCGTGGAAAAAACCCGCCTGGCCATCAAGGCCTGCCGCCACGGGTTCACGGTTTACTTCGCCCACATGGACACCCAGATGAAGAAGATCAAAGAATACCAGAGGGTCTTGATACAGCTCCGCCCCTTCAGTTCCAGGTGCGCCTGGAAAGGGGACCCTGACTGATACGATACGGGCGCGCATCCTGCCTGGAGTAGGAACCGAACGCGGGGTGTCCGGGCGCTTCCCATGCCCGGTGAAACGCGGAACCTGTCGTCAAGTGGGCCGCGGACAGTGCAGCCGAGGCATGCGGGTCAGGATCCGATCCGATTCAGGAGGCGGCGGATGAATCCAGTGGTCTTCTGTCGCTCCAGAGGGGGTTGCTCTGCCTCTTTCCTCGCAGGTTCGACCCGCCATTCCACTCGATCTTCTGACGGCGGAGTGTCCACCCCGGCAGCGGCGCCTTCGTTCTCAGCCTCCGCCGGCCGGGCGCCCTGGCCGGACAATAGCGACGCCACCCTCTGCTCGAACCGCTTTTCCAGATCCGCCTCCCGGGTTTCCTGCCCGGCCACCTGGTGTTCGATCAGGTCGCCGAGCCGCTCCATGCGGGCCTCGAGAAGGGACATCCGCTCCAGCATCTCGGCCTCGCCGTGTTCCTCGTTCTCTTCCGGAGTGTGGGGCAGCCCGCCCAGCCCCTCCCGCTCCTGGATCACCTGAAGGACCGTGGCCTCGTCGATGCGCGTGAGGCCGTCCGCGTAGCCATAGACCAGGGCCCCGTCGCAGAGGATGTTGATGAGGCGGGGAATGCCCTGGGAGGCGGTGAAGATACGGCTCGCCGCCTGGGGCGTAAAAAGCTCCGGGTTGTCTCCTCCGGCCACGTGCAGCCGGTGTCGGATGTACGCCCCGGTCTCCTCCCGGTCCAGGCTTCGCAGGTGGTAGTGCACCGTTACTCTCTGCACGAATTGTTCCAGTCCTTTTCGCCGCAGCTTGGCCTTGAGGTCGGGCTGGCCCAAAAGGATCATCTGAATGAGGTGCTCCTTCTGTGTCTCCAGGTTGGAGAGCATGCGAAGCTCTTCGAGGGTCGCCACGGGGAGGTTCTGGGCCTCGTCGATCAAGAGCACGACCCTGCGGCCCGCGGCATACTGATTCAGAAGGTAGTCGTGAAAGGCGTCCAGCAGGGAGGCCTTGTCCGGGGCGGTCGGCTTGATCTCGAATTCGTCGCAGACCCGTCGAAGGAACTCGATGGGCAGAAGGCTCGTCTGGGTGAGGACCGCTGTCACCACCTCCTTGGGGATCTTCTGCAGGAGCACGTGCATCAGCGTGGTCTTGCCCGCGCCGATCTCCCCGGTGATCACCACGAACCCCTTGTTCTCCTGAACGGCGTACTCCAGGTGGGTGCAGGCCTCTCCGTGGGTCCCGCTCATGTAGACGTAGGATGGGTCCGGCGTCAGCCGGAACGGGTTTTCCTTGAAGTGGTAGAATGTCTCGTACATGGCATCCGTATGGCTCAGGGCACGTGGATCTTCAGTGCCTTGCCTTGTTGAGGACCGTGCCCAGAATCGGTCTTCCCTGAAGAAGCTCAAAGGCCCGTTTCACCTGGTCTCGCCGGGTGCGCTCCGCCTCCACCACGAACAGGATGCCGTCCACCAGCTTGGAGAAGGCCAGGGCATCCGCGCTCTCCAGGATGGGGGGCGTATCGAACAGGACCACGCGGTCCGGGTACCGCTCGCGCATCTCCTGGATCAGGGCCTTCATGCGCGGGGACCCCAGGAGTTCCGCGGATTGGGGCAGAGGCCTCCCGGCCGGGAGCACCACGAGTTTTCCGATTCCGGGGTGCAGGAGGAGGTCGGGAATCTCCGCCTCCTTGAGCAGGTAGTCGGAGAGGCCCCGTGAGGCATCGATACCCAGGACCCGGTGTATGCAGGGCCTCCGCAGGTCCGTGTCCACCAGGAGCACGGTGCGGTCCAGCTCCCGGGCGATGCTCACGGCCATGTTCACGGCCGTGAGTGACGTCCCTTCATGGCGGTTCGCGCCGGTCACCATGATGGTGTTGCCGCCCCGCTCCTCCAGCCGGTTGAGGACCTGGGTCTGAAGGATCTTGAGGGTGTCGGCCATGGCGTGGGCTGGAAAAAAGGAGACCACCTTGTTTCGCACCAGGGCCTCCGGGTCGGCCTGAAACGAACGCGTGCGGGCGTAGGCCGGGTGGACCTCCTGCCGCGGCGGTGCCTGCACCTCCGGCCCGGTGGACGGCAAAGCGTTCACCGGCGTGTCCGCGTGCCCGGCTCGGGAGTTCCTGGCTTTTTCCATGGCCTTCTGGAGCTTGCTCATTGGACGGCCTTTCTCGCGCTGGGGCATTGTGTCAAAAAACAACTACAACTGATGTTCTCGCGCTGAGGCGCTGAGGCGCTGAGAAAACCTTTTTGAAAAGGTTAAAAAAAACAGCAACCAATCTTCTCGCGCTGGGGCGTCGTGACAAGAAACAACTACAACTGATGTTCTCGCGCAGAGGCGCTGAGGCGCTGAGAAAACCTTTTTGAAAAGGTTAAAAAAAACAGCAACCAATGTTCTCGCGTTGGGGCATTGTGTCAAAAAACAACTACAACTGATGTTCTCGCGCAGAGGCGCTGAGGCGCTGAGAAAACACCTTCAGAAAGGTTAAAAAAACAGGGACGTTAGATCAATGAAAATAATTATCTATTTGTTTTCTCTGCGCCTCCGCGCCTCTGCGCGAGAAAGGGTTTTTCCGGTTTCCTTGTGTGTCTAGGCCTCTGCGCGAGACCAAGAGAATATCATTCCTCGAGGCCGTTGACACACCGGGCGATGCCCGTCTTCATCAGGGCCTCGCCGAAGTTCAGCAGATACCCAAGCCTGCACCCGGTGAGCCGCAGGTACGTCTGGACCTGCTTCTTGTGGGCGGCCGTCAACGTCTCCACGGACTTCAGTTCCACGATCACCTTGTCTTCCACCCGCAGATCGGCCCGAAAACCCTCATCGAATCGAATACCCTTGTAGACAACGGCCACGGGCACCTGCCGCTCCACCCTCAGACCACGGTCCTCCAGTTCCCGCGCCAGAACCACCTCGTACACCGTCTCCAGCAGTCCGGGCCCCAATTCCCGGTGCACGGCAAGGGCCGCATCGATCACCACGGTCCCGATCTCGTTCTCGGTCATTCACGAGTCCATTTCAATCGGTTTCAAAAGGGTGTTTGGTTTTCTTCACCTTTATTATTTGGTTTTTTTCTTTTCTCTGCGTCTCCGCGCCTCTGCGCGAGAATAAGGTTTTAGGTTTTAGGTTTTTCTTGATTCCCAACGCCTCTGCGCAAGTCCGGTTTTAAGGTTTCCCTGCGTCTCCCAGCTCATATCACCTGCATCTTCAGAAGCCGCCGCTCCACCTTGGCCCAGAAGACCTCCAGCGGCATGACGAACTCGTGAAAGAGGTATAACCCGATCCCCACCAGGGCCAGCACCGCCAAGACGATGATCCCCCACTTGATCCACCGCCTCCGGATCTCCTGAGGGCTGTCCATGCGAGCGATCACCGAGAGGACCGGCACGCCGGTAAGCGCGGCTAGTTCTTCCGCGCTCTTCACCGTGGTGTCCAGGGCCTCCCGGACCGCGGCCATGCCCACGGCCCCGCCCATGGCCAGTACAAACGAGATCAGCAGGATGGCGATCCGGTTCGGCTTGAAGGGCTTTTCCGGGAGCTGGGCCGGATCGATGATCACGAAGCGCTCCCCCCGCTGGGTCTCTTCCATGCCCTGGGCCACCTGGGCCTCCATGAGCTTGCCGGTCAGGTCCACGTGCTTCAGACGGGTGCTCTCCAGGTCCCGCAGCAGGCGGTTGTACTCCTGTTCCACCAGGGGCGCGTTGGCCATCCGCTTCTGGTGATCCATCAGTTCCATTTGGATGCGCGCCTTTTGTTCCTTCATGGCGGCGATCTCCGCATCCGTTGTGGCGATCTGGGTCCGGAGATGGATGTAGGCCGGGTTGTCCGGGTTCTCTTCGAAGAGCGCGGTCCCGGTCTTTCTGGCCGAGGCTTGCTGAATCTCGGCGGACAGGGCATCCACCTCCCTGGAGAGCCTGATCACGTCCGGGTGCTCGGGTCCCAGCTTCCCCTTGAGGGTGGCCAATTCGCCGGTGAGTTCCTCCAGACGCCGCACCTTGGCCGCTCCGTCGTCCACCGAACCTACCTGGGCCTCCAGCTCCTGAATCTCCCCTTCGAGCTTCACCACGTCGGGATGCTTGGCCGAGTATCGGCTCTTGAGGCTCATCAACTCCAGGCGCAGGACCCGGAGTTGGTCGGCCGGGTTCATGACGCTCTTCCCCTCCGAGGTGACCATGGGCCGCATGGGATCGACTCCCGCGATCTGCCCTTCCAGAAGGATCTTTCGTTCCTGGAGCTGGTTGATCTGGGTCGTGACGTTCTCCAGGTCCCGGGTGAGACGGCTGATGGCCTGAAGGTTCACCACGTTGTGCTCGGGCAGTTCACCCATGTGGGCCTGCTTGAAGGCGCTGAGTGCATCCTGGGTCGCATCCATCTGGCTGCGAAGGCCGTCCAGTTCCTGCTGAAGAAACGTGGTGGTAGTGGTAGCCCGCTCCTCGCGCTGCTTCAGGTTGAGTTCCATGTAGAGGGAAGCGAGCTCGTTGGCCACCCGCTGGACCACGGCCGGGTTCTCCCCTTCGTAGCCGATGGTGAAGGCGATGGTGGCCTCTTCGGCCCGGCCGGTGCGTGTGTCCCGCACCTCCGCGCTGACCATGTTGAGCCGGATGTCCTTGCGCATCCGGTCCGTGATCTCGGTGTCTGTGTATCGCTGCCGCATGTCCCGGTAGAGGTCGAAGCGGTCGATGATCTCCTGAAGACGGGTGCGGCTCATCACCTGCTGGGTAATGGTCTCGATGCGTTGTTCCACATACCCGGTGATGGTGGACTGGACGTACTCCGTGGGAATGAGCTGGTTCTCGATGAGGATGGTGCTCTCGGACTTGTATTTGGGCGGGAGGAGCACGGCCACAACCGCTCCGGCGAGGACGATCAGGACAAACACCAGCAGAAAACCCTTGATCCTTCGTCGGACCATGGCCTGGATGGTGCGGATGTCAACGGTCTCGGGCGTCATGGCATCAAGCCCAGTCCTTGAAAGGAAAAATCACCACGGCGGATCAAACGTGCAGTCCAGGCTGATCCAGACCCGCTTCCGGTCCACTCCCGAGGGCTCCTGGGCTTCGTCCTCATGGAGGTCATAGTGAAAGCCGGCGCTCAGGTAATGGGTCTCGGTCAGCCGGTACGAGACGGACGGCGAAAGTGCGAAATGGCTGTACTCCTGGTTCGAGAACATACCTTCGTATCGAGACCGGTAGACCGTGCCCGTGCACTGCGCGCTCAGCCTCTCGTCGAATCGTCTTCGAATGGAGAGGCCGAGCCGATCCTGTTCAATGGGCTCGCCCAGGCTGCTGTAAGAGAGGTCCCGGTTGTAGGACGCCTCGACGCCCCACGCCTCGCCGGTCCACCGGACCGATATGTCGGCCACGCCGCCCCAGCTCGTCTCCTCCTCGGTCACGGTCTCCTCTTCGATGCGAAAAGGGAACGCCGGCAGGAGGGTCGGGTCGAAGACCACCTCTTGTTGAATCCGCCGGTATTCGGTCCGCGTGTACCGGGCCCCCAGAAAGGCCGTCAGGCTCCAGTTCTCCGCGAGGAGGCGGCTCCACCCCACCATAAAGCCCCAGGTCCCCACATCGCTCACGTCCGACGAATTGCTGCTCCAATAGGGCTGTAGCGTCAGGCTGTCTCTCTCGTTCCGGAAACGACGGGTCCAGGTCAGGGCCGCGTACGCGGTGTCGTAGTCCAGTTGGTTCTCGCTGTCATATTCGGTCCGGCCGAGGGAAAAGGAGCCGCCGATGTCCTGGAGTTCCGTGAGGTGAAATGTGAGCCCTCCCCCGCCGGACATCCGCGTCCGGTCGGTCTGCTCCGTGACCAGTCCGGTCTCCTGCAGTTCCGATTCCAGGGCCGAGTCCAGAGACCAGGAGGCATCCCCCTGGACCGAGAGCCGCTCGGTGAGGCCCCAGGAGAGGCCCGAGTCGAACCACACCTCTTCCCGGTCCAAGTCCGATTCCTCGGCATAGCGCAGGGCCCGAACCGCCAGGGACGTGTCCGATTGCAGTCGTTCGGTCCGGTGGCTCAGTTTCATGGAGGGCCGGAGGCTCGCCACAAAATCGGACGCTGGATCGGTCCGGGTGAACCGGACATTGTCGTCATACTCCACGCGCGCGCTCACACGCGGCGTGAAGAGCGTCTCGGCGCCGGCCGTTGCCGCCCATCCCAGAGCCCCATGGATCAGGAGGAGGGCCCAGACCCACGTCCTTGTCCGGTACGCCGGGACGATCCCTGACTTCACCTTGTCCTTCCATCCGGCGGGGAAAGCGCTCAGGGCACCACCACCACGTCCCCCCGCTCGACCCGAATGTTCTGCTCCAGGTTCTCCCCCTTCCGGACCTCTTTGTAGTCAAAGGGGATCTGAACGGTCCCGCCTTCCCGGTCCCGCAGGATCAGGATGGCGTCTTCCGAGGCAAAGGCGTTGAGACCGCCCGCCATGGACAGGACCTGGAGCACCGTGGTCTTCATGGTGATGGGAAAGACGCCGGGCTTGTTCACCTTGCCGATCACGTAGGCGCGCAGGCTGATGGCCTCCATCAGCATCACGGTCACGGTGGCGTCCGGAATGTACTCCGTGAGCTTTTCCCGGACGGCCTCGCGGAGCTGGGGCACGGACATGCCGTCTGCCCGGACCTCGCCGATGAGGGGAAAGGAGATCACCCCGTCCGGCGGCACGATGATCTGCCGCGACAGGCTCTCGTCCTTCCAGACCGAGATCTCCAGCAGGTCTCCAGGCCCGATGCCGTAGCGGGCCTCTTCCTCGGCCGAGGCCGAAAGCGGAAAGAGCAGGAGAACGACCAGCCACGAAATCGCCTTCCAGGGCCGGAATCGATGCATGAACCACTCCTTTTCGTGCGAATGAAAAGGCCGGACACCCCGGCCCTCTGTGGAGGGCGAATCCGGGGCCGGTCCCCGGTGTTTCCAGTCCGGCACCGTACCATTTTCTGTCGTTTCTTGAAAGCCTAAAGTCGCATCGCCTGACCACCCCCATCCCGCCTTCCCCCATCAAGGGGGAAGGGGAACACCCGTGCCAAAAAAATCCCCACTGCCTCATGGCGGAGGCAGGGGGGATTGTAGAGATGCTTCTTTTCCCAAAGATGTCTGCTCTGCGTCTGCGCCTCTGCGCGAGTCAGGAGGCTTTCGCTCTTCGTCGTCCCAGCCCCACCAGGGCCAGGAGCCCGGAGCCGAGCAGGAGGAGCGAGGCGGGAACGGGTACGTTGTTGACGTTGTAGACCACCAGGTCCTGGTTGTCTTCGAGCCGTGCGAACTTGGTGTTATTGGTGAGGTCGGGAAGGGAACCGGCCGCGGTCAATGCGTCCGTATATTCTTTGTAGAGGGTCCAGACCGTGGCGTCCGTACCGGTCTGGTGAACAGTGTAGTCCCCGGGAGCGTTTACCACGTCCCAGATGGCGAGCTGCAGTGCAGCGCCTGCCTTGGTATCCGGGGTTTTCGGGGGCGTGACGCCGTAATAGGCCGGCGCATACCGGTTCAAGAGCCAGGCGATCTGCGTCTCCATCTCCAGGGTGGGGTTCAACTGGGTCAAGGTCATATTGGTGTACGTCCCCTGGGAGATACTCTGCTCGATCTGAACGCAGTAGCCCACTGTGGAAAACCCGGAAAGGCCGTATTCTGTGTCCGTAACCGTAACCGACATCTCACCGGCATATTTTCCATCATAGGTCTTTTCCCCGCCGGTATATGAAGCGTTCTTGTGCGTAAAGACAACCTGCTCGAGCATGAACCCCTCCACCGTGATGGTGGCGGCCCATGCCGGGACGGCCAAGAGTACGAAGGCAGTGACAATCCCCCAGAGTACAACAGCCCGTTGACAACGGGCACATACCAGTGCGCGCGCTTTCAATTCAATCACCTCAGTTTTCGGATTCGTTAGGGGGGTAGCCGCCACACAGTGGAGGCATGGTGCAAAGATAAGCCTAATCGCCTAAAAAGTCAAGAAATTTTCGGTTTTGTCGTTTTTTATATTCCCGTGTCCGTTTCGATGTAATCTGCGTGTCCTATCGGCATGATCACCGCGGAACTCGAGTACAAGACAATTCGATGGCGCCGTGGATAGCCACGGGCCAGGAGATCTGCCCGTGCAAATGGGTGCATCTCTACGGTCGGCGATTGAGCGGGATCTATAAAGCCGGCACCGTTTTGGCAGGCCAATCGGACAGGGATTGCAGAACCGTGTATCCGGAATGGGATGATAAGAAAGAAAGGAAGTCCTGATTGAGGGCACTCAGTTCTGAGCAGGTCTTCTCCGCTCGGGCGCGAAACGAAAAACCGTGCGGAAGGATCGACTTCGGCTTAACGCCATGGACGGCAAGTCAGACGGGGATTTGGGCTGTTGCCCCGCGTCTCGACTGCCGCCCATTTCAACTGGCTTCGTGTTCAGGAATGAATAAGGGATCACCCTGGTGTCGGGGCTGCACCGTAACTGCACACACGCGGTGGAGGCGGAAGGTTCGGGCTGGCCCCGTAGCTGCAGACCGCCGGTGCGGAACCCCCGGCACAGCCGGAACTCGAGGGAGCGCCACCCTGGGCGCAACTGCTGGCGCCCACGGCAATGAGTTCAGGATCGGATAGGTCCATGGCCCTTGGGGGAGAGTACCTCGGCTTTTCTTTTGAAGATCTGTCTTTCATGGCGAATCACTCATTATTCAATGGGGTTGGGAAGTCAGATTATTTTTCTCTACAGCCCGGCTGAGAAACGAAAGGCAGAACCCATAACGGCCCTGCCTCGTCAGGTAGTGCCTTTTAAGGCGTCCTCGGTTATGCCTGCAGGGTCTTGCGTCTCAACCCGATAAAGGCCAGGAACCCGCTTGCCAGAAGGACCACACTGGCCGGCACAGGAACCACTTCCGCCTGCTTGAAATCACTCCGGTACACCTGGTGGCTCACCAGGGGATCGTAGTAGAACAAGTCATTGTATCCGCCGGGGTCGCTCGTATACAGATTAGATGAGGTGAACTCGACCTTCCAGACCAGTCCGGGAGGATTGCTTTCCGGATAGACCGCGTCACACCACTCGTCATACGTATAGGGAGCGGCAACGTCATAGGTTTCAAAACGCTGGAGTGTAAGCGTCGAGGTCTGCGTCCCCACATTTTGGAACATCAATGTCATCGTGCTGTCCAATAGTGGATCAAACGCATTCGCGGGGAGGAACCAGGCGTCCATCTGATCGTAATAGGACCCGTTGTCCGCCTCAGTGGTGTAGATACTCCAGTCGACATTCGCGTTGGTGGGCCCGTTGGACCAGTTCCACCACAATGTCATCCCATTGAAATCAGACGCGGGCGTGTCGAATTGGAGCCATATGGTTTGATTGGCCCCAAGGTCATACGTGATCGACGCCTGCACCGGCGCCACCAGGAAAAAGGCCAACACTATGCCCGCCAACACGGGCAGTCTGAGAGCTTTCATCGTTCTCCTCACACGACTTGGGGGGAGGGGGGGGGAAATTCAGGTTGATGATACCTGTGGATTCTCATCCGTGTCAACAGAAAAAAACAGAAACCGGCCCGCTATATACCCCCTTTTTTGTTATTTCCTTGAAACATGCGGCCTCCATACCCCTCGCCCGGCCCGGGAGGTTGTCCTTCATGACGGAAGGCACCGAAGAGAAACCATTTACGCACCCACATTGCATTGCCCGTGAGTTCATGCCCCCGCCGGCCGCTTTCGAGCGGTCTTCCAGGCGATGATCCATCGGCTCAACAGGGGGAGGCGCTCTTTCACCAGGGCCTTGAGACGACGGAGCATCCTGGCGCGGACCGCCCGGCGAAGTCCTCTCCGGCCGCCGGCTACCGGACGGACGGCCCCGTTTCTCTGAAAAGAGGCCACCCGCCCCACCAGGTTCTCGGATGTCACGAAGTCCATGTCTTCCCGGGCGTTCACATCCCCCCGGGCCACAATGCCGTCCGGCATGGTCCTCACGGCGCGGTGTACCAGCAGGCAGGCGGATCCACCGACTTCCCGGGACCGGTACACCACCACGTCGCCGGGCAGGATCGCGTGGAGAGGCCCGGGCGCCACGTGAAGCAGGTCCCCGGGCAGGAACGTGCCGGACATGCTGTCCCCCCGGTAGATCAGGATCTCACGCGGCTTCACGGGGCCCCATCGCGATTCTCTCCAGTGCCCCTTGATCCACGTGTCCCTTAGGGAAGCGCATACGGTACAAGGGCACGCGTCCGCAGAGGTCACACAGCAGCCGGAACACGGCCACCCGCAGCGGTTTGGGGAGGAAGAAGGTGTAGTTGCGGTGCTCGGCCCAGATCCACGGAATCAGTTCCGTTGAAGGGAGAGGCGCCAGTTCGAATGTCTCGTGTTTCTCGAGCAGAAAGATTCCCTTCAGTTCGGCCTCGCAGGGGCCGTCGCCCAGAAGGCCGAGGGGCGTGGCAAACGCCTTGAACCGGCCGTTCTTCCGCCTCACGATGACCTGGTCGTCGCTCAGGACCCGTGCCCTCTCCAGTGCCGTGACAGCCGTGGTCTTGCCGCCTCCGTCACTTGCCAGAAAAAGGACCGCGCGCCCTCCAGGCAGAACCGCACCGGCGCTGTGGAGCATGACCGCATCAAACAGAGGCAGGAAACCCGAAAAGACCTGCCACAGGTTGGACGCCACGTACCACTCGGGGGCATACCCCGCGATCTCGGGCAGGTACCCCCCGGATTCCCGGCCGTAAAAGAAATGAAGTTCCCTCCTTTGAAAGTCCCGGACCAGCACGCAGTCATCATCGGACCAGCAGGAGCGATCCCCGCTGCACCCCTTTTCCAGCAACCGGGCCACCTCGGGACGGCTCATCAGGCGGGCTTTCAGGTCCCCGGCCGGCTCTTCGCCGAACCCTCGAAAGTGGAGGGACGCATCCGGGACCCGGTCCCCCACCGCGAACGGGGCAAACAGATCTCCGTGAAGGCGAGGGATCTCGGCGTTCGACGTGCTGTGAAAGCAGACGCCCCCGAGTTCGTGGCAGGTCGTTATGATGGTGGACTGTTCGATCGTCACGGACGCTTTCGGCTTTCCGGAAAGAGCCCCTCCTCTTCCGCCGCCTCGCAGAAGCTGTATGGGGCATCAATGCGCCTCTTCAGGTGATAGTTATCCGCCACGCAGTTTCCCAGGCAGAAGGATCGGTGGATGCATCTGCCGCAGACCCCGGTCAACCGGTCGGGGACCGTCTCCCTCACTGAGGTGAGGGTCTCGTTGTGGAGCCATATCTCGGAGAGGGTGGCTGTATCCAGATGCCCGAACACGAGTTCAGGCACGGTGGTCCCGATCCCGCACAGGGAGACCGTCCCGTCGGAAAGAATGCCCAGAATGTGGTGAAGCGCGCACCGCCCGTAAGCGTCGTTCAGCAGACCGCGGATAGGGCGGAAGGCCATGGGGATGTCGAAAAACACGGGGAACCCCTCGGCAGCCGGGGCGTCCGCCGTGACCCGATAGAGTTCCAGGATATCTCCCGTCGCCAGTCCGTTGGATTCGATGAACCGGTCCCCGCGCCCGGCGTGGTGTATCCGGTTGAATTTGACAGATCCGCACCCTCGCTCCCTGGCCAGGGCCACCACATCCGTTGCCTCTTCCCGGTTCCCTCGATGCAGAGAACAGATGAGTTGGGGGTGGAGCCCCTCATGGACAAGCAGGTCCAGCCCGCGCAGGGCGTCGTCAAACGAACCGGCCACCCCGCGGAGTTGATCATGGGTTCCCTGTCTGGCGCCATCGACGCTCACTGACACGAAGGCCGGGCCGGGAGCCTTCGCCAGCAGCTTCGCGGTTTCCTCATCAATCAGAGTTCCGTTGGTTTCCACGACGATGCCCAGTTTGAGGTCGGCGGCCAGTTCGACGATTTCCTTGAACCGGGGGTGAAGCAAGGGCTCCCCTCCGGTCAGCTTGATCCATGAAAGGCCCAGGGGAATCGCTTCGGAGATGGCCTTCCGGGCATAATGGACCGGAAGGACTTTCGTTGCCGATGCCCTGGTCTTGTGTTCCGGCGCAATCCAGCAATGCCGACAGGCCAGGTTACACTCGCCGCAGAGATAGAAATAGAGGGAGTTCAGCGGCGGGACCCCTTTGGGGAGTTCCGGGACCGGCTTCGGGCCTGACGTGTCTACGTGTCGAGTAATCTCTTGCTCCTGGCAGGTCATTGGCCTACACCACCCCCTTCCCGGCCTTCTCCCGTCGAGGGGCAAGGGGACAACCAGGGGCCTCATCGAAGTCTTCCCCCGTCGAGGAGGAAGGGGAAAAACCGTGCCGAGGACACGGATCTGAGTTGAGTTCACAGTACGGTAGAATCAAACCCATGACTCTGGACAAGACCATTTCGAGGCACGACCCTGGGTTGAACGTCCCCTCCCCCTCGGACGGGGGAGGGACAGGGTGGGGGTGGCGATAAGGCACCGCCTGACCACCCCCTTCCCGGCCTTCCCCCGTCGAGGGGGAAGGGGAAAACCCGTGCCGGGGCTGCGTCAAGTGCTCCGACATCGAGGAGGAGAAAAAAACCAGAGCCCTCATCACAGTCTTCCCCTGTCATAGAATAAGGAGAACACCCGTACCCAAGCTGCGTCCTGTTGCTCCGACATCAAGAGGGAAGGAGAAAACCCGCCTGCAGCAGGTCATTCAGAAACTCCTGCACATGCTCGGGTAGCTGTTCTTCCGGCGTTTCGGAAAACCCGTTGCTGATCGCGTCCACGATCTGGCTTACACTGTGTTTGCCGTCGCAGTGCTTCCAAATGAAATGGCCCGTCTGGTTAAGGACCCGAATATTGTCGTTGTCCGGGTTGAATACAAGGGCTCCGTCTTCGTCCTCTTCGTGGAGCACGATCTCCGGGTTTTGAACAAAAACGGTCTCGCTCATGATCGCGGTTTCCTTTCCAAGTCCCATTCGGCTTGACACAGGAGGGAGGGAGGGAGGGAGAACGCCAGAGGCTCCATCCCAACCTTCCCCCGTCAATGGGGAAGGAGAGGCTTCCCCATGGCTTCATCCAGGTTTTTTGCGCCCACTGCCAGGAGAAACCTCCTGTAGCAATCCTCCGGGTTGACCTTTTTGAAGTCTCCCGTGGTCTCGTAGGGCACGCCTGGACAGCTTCCGCTGCAATATGGGGCCCAAACGCAGTCTTCGCAACCGGGTATGTCTTGAAGACGGGTGTCTTTCCTGGTGCGCAGGGCGGCGAGAGACGGGTGGGTCCTCCAGATGCTGGACAGGGAATCCAAGTTGATACGGCCCAGGATCATCGACGGCAGAATATTGCAGGGCGTGACCGCGCCGTCGTGATGGACCGAGAGCTTGGTAAACGCACCCCCACAGGCCGACAGGCATCCCATGCTGTTCGGGGCGATTGCCCGGCCTTCCGCTCTGGCGGTCTCCATGGCCCGGAACTGCCTCAGACGGGCAAGGGGTCCGGCCATGGCCGTGATTCTTCCATCATAGGTTGTTGCCAGACGAGCCAGGGTCTGCATGGCGGAAAGCTGCTGCCGGGGCGTGAGCGTCACGGTGCCCTGGTTCTCGCACCCGGCGCCCATGGCCATGACGTCGTTTGTTCCGAAGCTCGATATCCCCACGTCTTCCAGGAGAAACCGCGCAATGCCCTCGAGGTCACCCACGTTGATCGGATTGATGGTCACCCTTACGGTGACGGGCAAACCTGCTTCCATGAGAAGCCTGAGGCCGCGGGCCGCCTTCTTAAACGAGCCTTTGCCCCGGATTCGATCGTGGATCTCCGGTCCGGAACCGTCGATGGAGACCTGGATACTGTCGAGCCGTTTTCGCCGCTTTCCCCGGTCCAGTTCTTTGATCTCGTGTTCTGTAATCAGCGTACCGTTGGTGAGGACACTATATCGAATGGGCTCGATGAGCAACTCGTCGATCACATCCCAAAGATCGGGACGCACAAAGACCTCCCCACCGCTCAGTGTGACGGAACGTACCGCCAGCGCTCCCATTTCCCTGAAAAACCGGCCCCATTCCGCCAGGGAGAGGTCCTTTCGGTTCACCATCTCGCCGGCGTAAAAGCAATAGGGGCAGTGCAGATTGCACCTTCCGGTGACGGAAATATCCACACATCGGGGGGCATCATCTGTATGCGGAAATATGGACGGACCGGATCGTTCCCCTTTGCCGCATGACCCCTCCAAGGCAAACCCGCGACTCGCAAGGTCTTCCATGAAGGCGGAAATGTCTTGGACAGCCTGATCCTCCAAAACGCCGTCGTATTCCTCCGCCATGGCCCGGGCAAAATCCTGAATACCGCGCGATCCGTCAAGGCGTTTCCATATCCAGAGCCCGGTCCCGTTGAGGAACCGCTCCTCCCCGGTATCCGCCTGAAACAGGACGGCCCCGTCATCTCGGGTCAGGCGTGTGGAGACGGAGGGAGAGGCTGTGTAGGTTGTCTGAGGATGTTCATTCATGAATGTATCGCTGTGTTGAGATGGAGGAGTGCTTGGGCCGCTCTTCGACGGATGGGTGAGCGTGCCTGGCTTCCTGACCACCCCCTTCCCGGCCTTCCCCCATCAAGGGGGAAGGGGAAAACCTGTGCCGAGGATGTCAGCCATTTCCGAGCACAACCCTCGGTTGAGCGTCCCCTCCCCCTCCGACGGGGGAGGGACAGGGTGGGGGTGGCGATAGGGCACTGCCTGACCACCTGGCCACCCCCTTCCCGACCTTCCCCCGTCGAGGGGGAAGGGGAAAACCTGTGCCGGGGATGTCAGCCATTTCCGAGCACAACCCTCGGTTGAGTGTCCCCTCCCCCTCCGACGGGGGAGGGACAGGGTGGGGGTGGCGATAGGGCACTGCCTGACCACCTGGCCACCCCCTTCCCGACCTTCCCCCGTCGAGGGGGGAGTTGAAGGCTCACCCCCTTCCCGACCTCCCCCCATCAAGGGGGAAGGAGATGGGAGAGTCCCTCCTGGGCCTCGGGCTCGCCGTGCACCAGTTTGATCCGCCTGGGACCCACCGCCCCGGCCCAGCGGATCAGGTCGCTCTGGTCCGCATGCGCCGAATACCCGCCCATGGTGTGGATCCGGGCGCGAATGGGGAAGCGCTCCCCGTCCAGGATCACGTACCCGTCCGGCCGCCTCCCGTATGTCACCATGTCCCTGCCGGGGGTCCCCCGGGCCTGGTATCCCACAAAGAGGACGTCGTTCCGCTCGTTCCCGAGCCCCTGCTTCAGGTGGCTCACGATGCGGCCGCCCGTGCACATGCCGCTCCCGGCCACCACCACGGCCGGGCCCTCCACGTCAAGGACCCGTTGGTGATCCCGGGCCGAGCGTACAGCATAGAGGTGGTCAAAGTCCAGGGGATGATCCCCCTGGGCCAGCAGGTTCTGAGCCTCGCGGTCCCAGTATTCCGTCAGGCTCGAATAGACGCGGGTGATCTCCAGACCCAGCGGCGAGTCCAGGAACACGGGGATGCGCCCGTGGGCGTGGAGGGAAGGGAAGGCGTCGGCCCACTCCTCATCCGTGAAGAGGCGGTCCATCTCGAAGAGGAGTTCCTGGGTCCGGCCCAGGGAGAACGCGGGGATGTAGACCTTTCCGCGATCCCGAAGGGCCATGGCGAGGACCTCGCCGAGCCTTTGAATGCGCCCCTGGCGATCCTCGTGAAGGCGGTCCCCGTAGGTGGACTCCATGACCAGGAGGTCGCAGGTCTCGGGTACGTCCGGGTCGGGAAGGAGGGGTGTGTGGGGTGGACCCAGGTCCCCGGAAAACACCACGGATGCCGGCCCGTCCCCTGCCCCGGCCTGTTCCAGCCGCACCCAGCAGGAGCCGAGGATGTGCCCGGCGCGGCCCAGTTGAAACCGGAGACCGCTTTTCAGTTCAAAGGGCGCGCCATATTCGAAACCCCAGGACATCTCATGGATGCGCGACATCACTGCGGCCCGTTCTCGGTCGCTCCTGTCCGTGAACCCCAGGGCGTCCTCCAGCATGGGGCCGAGGATCGCCCGGGTGGCGTGGGTGGTGAGGATCTCGCCGTGAAACCCGGCCTGCACCAGATCGGGGACGCGGCCCACGTGGTCCACGTGGGCGTGGGTGAGAAAGAGGTAATCGATGTCGCCTGGACGGACCGGCCACTCGGCCATGGGCACGGCGCGGTCATCTCCCTGGGTGAGGCCGCAGTCCACCAGGATGTTCACGTTTCCGGCCCGGACCAGGTGGCAGGACCCGGTCACGCAGTGTTCAGCGCCTAGGTGGTGTAAACGCATTGCCTGACCACCCCCATCCCGACCTTCCCCCATCGAGGGGGAAGGGGAAATGCCACCTGGCCACCCCCTTTCCGGCCTTCCCACGTCAAGGGGGAAGGGGAAAACCAGAGCCCTCATGGAAGCCTTCCCACATCGAGGGGAAGGGAAAAACCTGTGCCGGGGACCCGGCCATGAGCTGAGTCCTCAGTGCGGGAGAATCAAAGCCAGGACTCTGGACAAGACCATATTCAAAGCACGATCCCGGGTTGAACGTCCCCTCCCCCTCGGACGGGGGAGGGACAGGGTGGGGGTGGCGATAAGGCACTGCCTGACCACCTGACCACCCCCATCCCGACCTTCCCCCATCGAGGGGGAAGGGGAAATGCCACCTGGCCACCCCCTTCCCGGCCTTCCCCCGTCAAGGGGGAAGGGGAAATGCCACCTGGCCACCCCCTTTCCGGCCTTCCCACGTCAAGGGGAAGAAAACCCGTGCCGGGGAAGTCGCCTGGCGCTCCGGTATCGAGAGGGAAGGAGAACACCAGAGCCCTCATCGAAGCCTTCCCACATCGAGGGGAAGGAAAACCCGTGCCGGGGAGCCGGCCCTGTGATGAATCCTCGCCAGGGTTGCAGTGTCCGGCGAGGGTAGTCACGTCATCAGCCACTCCACAGCCGAATACAGGGTAATCTCCGGGGGGACTTCTACCCGGGCCGGCACATCCAGTGCGATCAATACCTGTTCCGCACCAGGGAATTCCCGGGCGGCATCGAGCAGGGCGCGGACTTCACGCGCTTGAGTGTCGGGCGAGTCGAGCGAGGCGCAGACCTGAATCAACTCGTCCTTCCCCTCAGGATATCGCGCCAGGAAATCCACCTCAAAGCCTCCGCTGGTTCGGACATAGGCCAGGTCCGCGCCGCGCCGCGCCAATTCCAGCAGCACACAGGTCTCGAGCGCATGCCCCGTGTTGGCCCGTCGGCCTCGATCAAACATGGGTATCAGCCCGGTATCCACCGGGTAGACCTTGCGAGGGTTCACCATGCGGCGGCGCTCGGATTCGGTGGCCACGGACAGGGTGCGAACCAGAAAGGCATCCTCGATATGCCCAAGGTAGGCGTGAAGCGTATCTTTTGCAACGGGCATGCCCTGGGACTTGAGATCGTGGTGAAAGCGGTTCACGCTGAAAGCGCCGGCCGCATTTCCAAGCAGTTGACGCACCATCCACCGTAGAGCCGTGGGATGGGAAACCGCGTGACGTTCGATCACATCACGCAAGAGGGCCACATCCACGTATCCGCGAAGGAGTTCGGTCCGGTCCCGCGCATCGATCCCCTGGGCCTCGGGAAAACCTCCCCGCTCCAGGTAGAGGTAAAGGGCCTTTTCCAGGCTGGAGCGTTCCGATTTGGTCAAACGCCCGAAGGGCTTGTCCGGCTCTTGCCCTTCATGACGCAAGGCTTCGCGGAAGCTGAAGGGGTAGACCGGCACCTCCATGGCACGCCCCCGCATGCTGGTGGCCACTTCGCGGGACAGGAGACGGGCGGATGAGCCGGATAGGAACAACTCGATCCGCTCCGTATCCAATAGTCGCCGGGCAAAGGCCTCCCATCCCGGCACGACCTGAATTTCGTCGAAAAAAAAGCCCGCCCGTTGCCGATCACGCCATTCGGGATGCAGCCGATAATACTCCTCCACGACGAGATGCAGATCCCCGGCGGTCATGCCCGCCAGGCGCTCGTCCTCGAAGCCGAAGTACAAAAGCCCTTCCCGGGGTGTGCCTTGGGCAAGACGGTCGGCCATCTGCTGCCAGAGGAAGGTGGTCTTGCCGGCACGGCGCATGCCGATAACCGCCAAGGCCTTGCCGGGGACTCCAGGGACCCGAATGTCGCGGCGGGTGGCTTCGGGTATGGCCACGGCCAGGGAATCCACGATTTTCTGGTGCAACAGGTGGCGAAATTGGCCTTCCATGGCGGACAATATATTTGTTATTTAACCGTTTTGCAAGGATATAATCTGACCACCCCCATCCCGACCTTCCCCCATCGAGGGGGAAGGGGAAATGCCACCTGACCACCCCCTTCCCGACCTTCCCCCGTCAAGGGGGAAGGGGAAAACCCGCGCCCTCATCGAAGCCTTCCCACGTCGAGGGGAAGGAAATCCCGTGCCGGGGAAGTCGCCTGGCGCTCCGGAATCGAGCGGAAAGGGGAAAACCCGTGCCGGCGAACGAGCTATTCGGCACCGTCACTTTCTCGGGTAACAGCAAATCCTCGGCGATTGAGCCGGTTTTTGGAAGGCCGTCAATCATTGAGACCTGACGGAAGGGTGGAGAAGCCGGAATGTCTCTTCGTAGATGGCCCTTCTGGGACCCACTGCGACGATTTCAATGGGTCGTTTTGCCGGGCGAACACGATAGATGATCCGGTAGCGTTTTACGCGCCGGCTCCTCAGCCCAGTCAGGTCGTCTTTCAGGGATTTTCCGCAGTACGGATCCGCAAGGATCGCTTTTAAACCGGCTCGGATGCGGGTCTTGATCGATGGATGGAGTTTCCTCAGCACGGAAGCCACATCGTCTGGAACTCTCAGTAGATATTTTTCCTCGACAGGCGCCATCACTCAGGCAGAAGTTCCTCCAGAGTGTAAAGCGATGTCTTATTCTTCTTCAAGGCTTCGAGGCCGACTTTGATTTCCTCCATGAATTCGCTGTCAAACCGAATTTTCATGGTTTCCCCCCAGCTCTCGAATTCCTCGGGGCTCACCAGGACGGCAACGGGCCGGCCGTTTTTTGTGATGACCACCTCTTCATCGGTCTCCCTGACGGAATCCACCAGGGCGCTCAGTCTCATCTTGGCCTCTGACACGGAGACGGTATTCATGGCATGTTCCTCACCCTATTCTGAAAAAGCAACCAGGGCCATATGGAGGTTGGCTCGCATTCTGGTCATAGTGTAGAGGCCCCGGGGATCAGGTGTCAAGGATCGTGACCAACTTCACAGGTCTTTGCCGTCGAGAGGGAAGAAAAGCACTGCTTGACCACCCCCTTCCCGACCTTCCCCCGTCAAGGGGGAAGGGGAAAACCCGTGCCGGGGTTGCGGTCTGGTGACCAGCATCGAGGGGGAAGGAGAAAACCAGAGCCCTCAGCGAAGCCTTCCCCCATCAAGGGGCAAACCAGTGCCAGGGTTGCGGTCTGGTGACCAGCATCAAGGGGGAAGGGGTTAAAGGCTCACCCCCTCCTACGGCCTGACCCCGGTTTCCCGCTCACAGGTCTTTCGGAAATGGTGCCCGTAAATCATGAGCGTGATGGCCACGGGCAGGGAGCGGCGTCGGTAAACGAACGTCCAGGCCAGGAGTCGCCAGTACTGAAAGCGCTCTTTCCCCAAAATGCCCAGACGAAATGCGGACCTGAAAAGGGCCATTGAGCGCTGGAAATCGATCGAATACCGGACCTTCGGAATTTGGTACTCTCGAAGGAACGTCTTGATCCGCCGATAGTAGTGCTTTGGCGAGTAGATATTCTGCATAATATTTCGATATCCATCGTAAAGCATATCGAGCCCCATTTTTGGCACGATATTGGTCGTTCCATCGGTATTGCAGGACATGGGACCGAGAAGACGCCCGTCGTCTTTCAACCGTTCGTACAGCTTCGTTCCCAGGGGCGCCTGGAGCAGGCCCACCATGGCGGTGACGATCCCGCTTTTTTGAATGAAATCGATCTGACGCTGGAATATGGAAGTCGTGTCGTGGTCAAATCCAACGATGAATCCGCCCTGGACCTGAAGTCCGGTCCGCTGGATCTTCTTCACGCTCGCCAGGAGGTCCCGGTTCGTGTTCTGCCTCTTGTTGCACTCGGCCAGGCACTCTTCATCCGGTGTCTCGATGCCGATGAACACGGAATCGAATCCCGCGTCCACCATCGCGGCCATCAACTCATCGTCGTCCGCCAGGTTGATCGAGGCCTCGGTATTGAAAGCGACCCCTCGTTTTCCTCTCTGCCATTGGATCAGTGCGGGAAGGAGGTGATTCTTCAGGTAGGCCTTGTTTCCGATGAAGTTGTCATCCACAAAAAAGACGTTTCCCCGCCAGCCCACGCGATGAAGGCTGTCCAGCTCTCGAATGATCTGATCGGCGGTCTTGATTCGGGGACGGTGACCGAACAGTGCCGTGACATTGCAGAACTCGCAATTGAACGGGCAGCCCCTGGAGAACTGGATACTCATGCCGGCATACCGCTTGAGCGCGGCCAGTTCCCACATGGGAATGGGCGTCTGCTGGATGTCGGCGAACTCCTTCGTCTCATACACGCGCTTCGGTCGCCCCTCTTCCATGTCCTTCAGGAACAACGGCAGGGTGATTTCCGCCTCGTTCAAGACAAAGTGGTCGACCTCTTCGAACTGGTCGGATTCATAGGTAAACAGCGGCCCACCCGCCACGATTCGAAGGCCCGCCTTCTTGCAGAGGGAAATGGTTCGCCGGGCAGAGTCTCTCTGCACGGCCATCCCGCTGATGAATGCACAGTCCGCCCAGGCCAGATCACTGTCCGTAAGCTTCGCTACGTTCATATCCACCAGTCGCTTGGGCCATTCCTTCGGCAGCATGGCGCCGATGGTGAGGAGTCCCAGGGGCGGATGCGCGGCCCTTTTGTGGATAAACTTCAGGGCATGTTTGAAGCTCCAGAAGGTATCTGGATATTCCGGATAGATCAATAGTATGCGCATTGGTTTTTCCTCATATACGTCATATTCTATCTACCAGACAGAATGACAGCAACACCCATTCATCATAGATAGAGGTTTGTTATGATACAAATGTTTGGAAGAGTATGTTTGTGGAAAAGCGATAAAGGTGAGATTGGATTTTTGCACTTTTAATAACGATGATTGAAATGTCAAGTGGCTTTAATACGTAGGTTCTTCTTGAGATGATTGTCTTTTAAGTTGCAGTTGAAACGGAAAAAGGCATCCCCTCAATCTCTTGAAGGGACACCCTTTTTCAATCATTGGATGAAATTAGATTACCGTGACATTCGTAGCAGAGGCCCCTTTGGGTCCTTGCTCTATGTCAAAAGAAACCTTGTCGCCTTCATTGAGGGATTTAAAGCCGCTCGAGTTAATGCCTGAATGATGAACAAACACGTCCGAGCCGTCTTCCTGCTCAATGAATCCAAAACCTTTTCGGTCGTTAAACCATTTAACAGTTCCATTAGCCATGATAACATCCTCCTTTCTCTAAGATCTCAACGTCTCAAACTGGAGGATGCATTCGTAAAAATCGTTTGTACCTTCAGAAAGAAACCGTCCTGGCATCAAACCAGGACTCCATTGATTTGTTTAAAACTAACCCTTTTCCGTGAAGAAGTCAAGTAAAATAACAGTATTATCGAAAAAGAGATGAATAAAAGGCATTTAAATGAACAAATCCAATGAGTTGATTAGGAAAGGAACTCCGGCGCGCCAGGCCGCAACCCCGGCCCTGGTTTTCACCTTCCCCCTTGACGGGGGAAGGTCGGGAAGGGGGTGGTCAGGTAGCTTTCTCGCCACCCCCACCCTGTCCCTCCCCCGTCAAGAGGGAGGGGACCCCTCCCACCTGGGCTCGTGCTCGCCCGTGGGTCGCAATCCCGGGACGGGTCTTCGGGATTTCGTCGCGATCGCTATCGAAATCGGTATCGAAATCGTGGTTCATCCGGAAATCGCTCCATCTTTGGCATCGCATGGGGAGAGATCCTGCGTGTCGCCTGAGTGGTTGCCGATTCCATGGAATGTCGATTTCGATAGCGATCCCGATTTCGATTTCGATGGGGATAACTCCGGCACGGGGGTTCTCCTTCCCCCTCGACGAGGGAATCTGCATCAGGGCCTGTACCAGGCAACCGACACCACCGGTGCAGTGCCCTTTGTTTTCCCTCATCACCTCATCACCTCATCACCTCAACACCTCAACACCTTAACACCTATACATTTTTCATTCATCTTTTCTCAGCGCCTCCGCGCCTCTGCGCGAGACAGGCACTTCTCCCCTATCCCACAATGAATCCGGCCCACACTGCGTGGTGATCCCCCGGCCCGGAGCGAATGACTCCGCTGTCCGTCCGGGTGATCTCGGGCGAATGGAAGATGTAGTCAATACGCGGCTTGAACGGAAAGCCGATCTCACTGTACGTGTGCGAGAAGTAGTCCATGGAGGGCCACAACGCATCCTGGAATCGGGCCTGGACCTTCCGTGTGGCCGTGGCATAGGGAATGGTGTTGAAGTCCCCCGCGATGATCGTATTCTGCGCCGGCCATGCCTTCAGCCGATCCAGGATCATATCCACTTGCCGGCACCTTGTGGTCTCGGTCGTCAGCTCTTCCACCACCACGCCGAGGGCGGTCTTCCATGGGATCCGGGGCATGACCTTTTTTGTCCTGACGCGCGGGTTCCGGTCCAGGTGCAGGTTCACCAGCCGCAGTGGCCGACCGCCCACCATGGCCTCGCACATCACATACCCCAGGCCGTTCGGGCTTTCTTGGAAAAACCGGGTCTCGGTATCGCGAAGAGGAAACCTGGACAGGATGGCCAGCCCGCTCTTCTTCTTTTTCTTTCCCTGGTAGGAGATGTGCAGGGAATGCGCCATTCCCAGGGCCGCTGCCAGGGAGTCGCTCTCCTTTTTCCCGCACTCCTGAAGGAACACGAGATCCGGAGAATGCTCCCCGATCACGTCTTTAAGGGGCGCTTTCCTCTGTTCGGAGGCCTTCTTGGCCGACCTGCCCCCGATGTTGTAGGTCACCACCACCAGCCGTTCATCCGCGGCTTCATGGCCCGACGGCTCAGGCAGGCGGGAGCCGGAAAAGAACACGCCCACCGACAACACTACTACAGCAATGAATATGAAGGGCCTTCGCATTTCGTCTTGAACGTCCTTTTTCTCTCGATGGAAAACGGCCGGGGCAGATCCCCGGCACGGGGTTTCTCCTTACCTGTTGACTCTGAAATGCCCGGCCGGCATCCCCGGCACGGGTTTTCTCCTTCCCCCTCGATGGGGGAAGGCTGCGATGAGGGCTCTGGTTTTCCCCTTCCCCCCTCGACGCTGGAACCCTGCATCAGGGTCTGTGCCAGGCAACCGACTCCGCCGGTGTAGCGCCCTTTGTCTTCCCTCAACAGCTCAACAGCTTAACAGCTATTTTGTCGGGGGAAGGTCGGGAAGGGGGTGGTCAGGTAGTTTTTTTCAATTATTTTCGAATAATGAATATTTAAGATCTGGCCCCGGGCAGTTACCAGTATCCTGAAGGTATCTGGATGATATTGTCATCCAGATATTCCAATTTATCCGCATTATTGATTAATATACCTACATCCGAGCCTGTATCATTCATGAAATTCCGCAAACCCGCCAGGCTTCGTTTCTGAACTTTGTGACCCAGTTTGATCTCGATGGGCAGGAGGCCGAACGGCCCCTCCATGATCACATCCACTTCGGACTTGTCCCGTGTTCGGTAATAATAGACATCCAGCCCCGACGTCAGGGTACACTGAAACCCCCGGATGATCTCCTCCATCATAAAGCCTTCAAAGGACCCGCCTGCTGCAGGATGGACCAACAGGTCGTCCACACGGGTTATTTTGAGCAGGTGATGCAGGATTCCCTGGTCCCGGAAAAAGCCCCTGGGCATTTTCTGGACTTTTTTAAGACTGTTTTTCTCAAAGCTGGGCAGATTTCGCCAGATGAATGTGTGGTGCAGTATGTCGAGGTACTGCTTCACCGTGGGCGAGCTGACCTCCACAGCCCGGGCCAGTTCGGACTGGTTCAGGATATGCCCGGAATGAAAGGCCAGGGACTGGAGTAAGAGACGGAAGGCATGCCGGTTGATTCCTGGGAAAAGCCGGCCGATGTCCCGCTCCATGTAATCCGAGAAATACCCGTCCATCCACAGACCGTGGAACTCCGGGGTCTGCATGCCTTTGATCCGGGGCTCGGGATACCCGCCCAGAAGCCAGTGTTGGTACATCTGGTCCGGAGTCAGAAAAGGCCTGCCCTCCAGGTCCTGAATCGGGTCGGTTTTCCCGGCCGCCAGGGTTTCATACAGAGGGGACAGAGGCCTTTCATGAAACTCTCCAGCCTTCAGCGGCCAGAGTTCTACGGTAAACAGGCGTCCGGCCAGGCTCTCGGACAATCCCTTGACCATATCCGGGGAGCTGGACCCGGTGATCAGAAACCGGCCCACTGCGGACCGGTCCCGATCGATGACCCCCCTCAGGACCTGGAAGAGCTCGGGGTATTGCTGGGCCTCGTCAATAATGGTCCGATCCGGGCGACGGCTGAAAAAGCCCAAAGGATCACTGGTGATGAGCTGGTAGTCATCCGGCCGTTCCAGATCATAATAATGCCAGTCCGGCCGAAGGGTCTGAACCAGAGTGGACTTGCCGCACTGCCTGGGGCCTGTTATGGCCACCACGGGAAACATGGTGAGCAGGCGGTCGATTTTGGGACCCAGAAACCGCGTTTTATGCATCATTTTTAAATGCTATATTTAAATTTAATGGATGTCAAGGAAGATGGGACGCAACCCGCCGCGGGTGTTCCCCTTCCCCCTTGATGGGGGGAGGTCGGGATGGGCGTGGTCAGGCAGTGCTTGCAATTATTTAAGATCTGATTCCGATTCTCACTCAACCCCGGGCTCCTAACTGCGCCCTTCCATCCAGTCTTCGACGACGAGTTCTTCGATGCGGCTGAACTCTTTCACGTTGTGGGTGACCACCGTCAAACGGTTCGCGACGGCGATAGCGGCGATCTGCATATCCCGCTCACTGATCACGATGCCCTTTTTTTCCAGCCGGGCGCGAATGATCCCATAACAGTTCGCAGCGGCTTCATCGAACGAACACACGGTCAAAAGGGACGAAATTTCTTCGATTTTCCTTCTTCTCTCCTTCTTTCTCACGGGTGATTTTTCAATACCGTAGCTGATCTCGGCCAGTGTGACGGCGCACAGGGACAGATCGGCGGGTCGGCATTCCCGCAATCGAGCGATGACGGACGGCTCGCCCCGCATCCAGTAACTGACGATATTCGTATCCAGCAGAAACATTCTATACGCGGTCAATCCAGGGTGAATTCCTTGGACGGAAGAGGGTCGGGGGTCTTGAATCCGGGGTCAGGCGTGAAATGGTCCCAGAAATCTTCCGGCCAGCGATCTCCCTCCAACGGCTCGAGGATCACCTTCTCACCTTCCCTTCGGATTTTCACCTCAGTGCCTTTGAAGCGGAAGGCTTTGGGCAGACGGACCGCCTGGGACCTCCCGTTCTTGAATAACTTGGCTGTCGATTCCATGGATCACGGCCTCCCTTGGAAATGATATATTACAATATATACCATCCCCTCGCCCAGTCAACCGATTTGATGTGATCGCTCCAAAGGCATGTCATACCGTCAGTCCAGAATCCAGGCCCCAACCCCGGCACTGTTTTTCCCCTTCCCCGCCGATGCTGGTGGCCAGATTCAAGCCCCGGCACCGGTGTTCCCTTTCCCCCTTGATGGGGGAAGGCTGCGATGAGGCCTCTGGTTTTCTCCTTCCCCCTTGATGCGGGAAGGTCGGGAAGGGGGTGGTCAGGCGGTCAGGCAGTCCCTTATCGCCACCCCCACCCTGTCCCTCCCCCGTCAAGGGGGAAGGGACCTTGTAGGAAGGCCGGTGCTGTTTCCAGCATCTTTTCTCAGCGCCTCCGCGCCTCTGCGCGAGAAAACCATCTTTTCGAATCATGAACTTGTGAGATCTGCCCCCGATTCTCAATGTCAAGACGATGGCAGATATTTTTGTCCTTGACTATTGTAACCCCTAGGGTTACATGTTTGTCTATGATCAAATCATTCAAGCATAAAGGTCTTGAAGAATTTTTTTACTCCGGAAACAAAAAAGGGATTCGGCCAGAGCACGCGGATAGAATCGTAAGAATTTTAGACCGGTTGAATGCGGCAAATGACGTAATGGATATGAACTACCCTGGATCGAATTTGCATAAACTATCCGGAAATCTAGAAGGTCATTTTTCTGTACATGTTTCCGGGAACTGGAGAATATTTTTCAAATTTATAGACGGCGATGCTTATATCGTTAACTATGCCGATTATCATTAAAGGAAATTATTATGAGGCGACTACAGCGAAAACCCACTCATCCTGGGTGCATATTAA
>Ga0209163_1000665_pt1 | contig 55246 bp, 45 predicted proteins | sample MTBAKSrepl2MetaG_FD_187457 | JGI IMG/M metagenome (GOLD analysis project Ga0209163, IMG submission 187457) | Enrichment culture microbial communities om Arthur Kill intertidal strait, New Jersey, USA, that are MTBE-degrading - MTBE-AKS2 (Arthur... | ecosystem: Environmental > Aquatic > Marine >...
TTGGAACACGGGCATGTGCGCATGTACGTCTGCGGACCCACCGTGTACGATTCGAGCCATCTGGGCCACGCACGTTCCGCGGTGGTTTTCGATGTCGTTTTTCGCTATCTGGTCGCCGTGGGCTACAAGGTGACCTACGTGCGCAATTTTACCGACGTGGACGACAAGATCATCAAGCGGGCCGGCGAACTGGGGACCGACACGGCCACAGTCGCGCGGCGCTACATGCGCGAATTCCACGAAGACATGGATGCCCTGGGGGTCCGGCGGGCCACCGTGGAACCCCTGGCCACGGAGCACATAGGCCAGATCATCGGCATCGTGGAGCGTCTGGTGGAAAAGGGATGCGCCTATGAGATGGACGGGGACGTCTATTTCTCTGTGGACACTTACGAAGGGTACGGCAAGCTTTCGGGCCGCAAACTCGACGAAATGGAAGCCGGTGCGCGGGTCGAGGTGAACGAGAGGAAACGCAACCCCTTCGATTTCGTTCTCTGGAAGGGCGCCAAGCCCGGAGAACCCATGTGGGACAGTCCCTGGGGAAAGGGCCGGCCGGGATGGCACATCGAATGCTCGGCCATGAGCAGGGAGCACCTGGGGGAGACCTTCGACATCCACGGAGGGGGAATGGATCTGATCTTTCCTCATCACGAAAACGAAGTGGCCCAGTCCGAGGCGGCCTTCGGCAAGCCCCTGGCCGTGTACTGGATGCACAATGGGTTCGTGAACATCAACCAGGAAAAGATGTCCAAGTCCCTGGGCAATTTCCTTACCGTGCGGGAGATCCTGAAAACGTATCATCCCGAAGCCGTGCGGCTTTTCCTTCTCTCCAAGCATTACCGCAGCCCCATCGATTTTACCCCGGAAGCCCTTCAGGAGGCCACGGCGGCCCTGGACCGCGCCTACAACGTGCTCCTGCGCATGGAGACCACGCTGGAGGAGCGCCCTGAGCCCGAGACGGCCACGGGGAACTTCTGGAAGCGTTTCTGCGAGTCCATGGACGATGATTTCAACACCGCCCAGGCCCTGGGGGTGCTTTTCGAAGCCGTGCGCCATGGGAACCGCATGCTGGACGGCGCGACCGGTTTCCGGGCCGGCAAAGAGGCGGCCCAGGGACGGGGCGAAATCTTGTCCATGGGAGCCGTGCTCGGGCTTTTCGGAGAGCCCCCTGCCCATTACTTCGAGCACAAGACCTCCCAGGCCGTGGGGGACGCCGCCATCGACGTCGGGGAGGTGGAGAGGCTGGTGGCACAAAGGACCGAGGCCCGCAAGGCGAGGGACTGGAAGGCGGCCGATGCCATCCGAGACCGTCTGGCGTCCATGGGTATAAGGGTCGAGGACGCAGGGGGCGGTACCGTCTGGAAGAAGGCATGAAAATGAATACTGCCCGACCATGACATCGTTCAAGCTCGTATCGGAGTTCGATCCCAAAGGCGATCAGCCCCAGGCCATCGCCGCCCTGAGCGCGGGTGTCGAAGGGGAAAAAAAGCACCAGGTGCTTCTGGGAGTCACCGGCTCGGGAAAAACCTTCACCATGGCCCAGGTGATCGCACGTGTGGGGATGCCCACGCTTGTGCTGGCGCCCAACAAGACACTGGCGGCCCAGCTCTACAACGAGTTCAAGAACCTTTTCCCGGAAAACGCCGTAGAGTATTTCGTAAGCTATTACGACTACTATCAGCCGGAAGCGTATATTCCCTCCAGCGACACTTACATCCAGAAGGACTCGTCCATCAACGAGATCATCGACAAGATGCGGCATTCGGCCACCCGGTCGGTCCTGACCCGCAAAGACGTGATCGTGGTGGCGTCGGTCTCGTGTATCTTCGGTCTGGGAGCGCCCGAGGATTACCTTGCCATGCGCCTGGAGCTGCAAACCGACATGGAGTTGTCCCGCGACCGCATGCTCAAGGACCTGGTGGCCATGCAGTACGAACGCAACGACATGGATTTCCACAGGGGGGTTTTCCGGGTGCGGGGCGACCGTGTGGAGGTCTTCCCCGCTTACGAAGAGGACCTTGCCGTTCGCGTCGAGTTTTTCGGGGACACGGTGGAGAGTCTGTGCGAGATCGATCCGCTGCGGGGCAAGGTGATACGGCGGGTCCGGCGTGCGAGCATCTACCCGGCGAGCCACTACGTGACCTCGCGGCGGACCCTGCAAAGGGCCATGGAGGCCATCGCGGAGGAGCTGAAGGAACGTGTGGATTTTTTCCGCAGGGAAAACCGCCTCATCGAGGCCCAACGCATCGAGGAGCGAACCCATTACGATCTGGAGATGCTCCAGGAACTCGGTTACTGCACCGGAATAGAGAACTACGCCCGGCACCTGGCCGGCAGGGAAGCAGGAGAGCCTCCGCCCACGCTCATCGACTATTTCCCGCGCGAGTTTCTGCTCTTCATAGATGAAAGCCACATAGCCGTTCCCCAGCTCAGGGCCATGTACCGGGGGGACAGGTCTCGCAAGGAGACCCTTGTGGTGTACGGGTTTCGTCTCCCTTCCGCCCTGGACAACAGGCCGCTCACCTTCGAGGAGTTCAACCGGCGGATGCATCAGGTGATTTACGTGTCGGCCACGCCAGCGGAATACGAGCTGGAGATGGGAAGGGAGGCGGTGGCGGAACAGATCGTCCGGCCCACGGGGCTCACGGACCCGGCCATGGAGGTGCGCCCCGCGTCCGGGCAGGTGGATGACCTTCTGGAGGAGATCCGTCTGCGGGAGGAGCGCAAAGAACGGGTCCTGGTGACCACCCTGACCAAACGCATGGCCGAGGACCTGTGCGAATATTACGGGGGCCTGGGGGTGCGGGTGCGCTACCTGCACTCGGACATCGACACCCTCGAACGGATGGAGATCATCCGGGAGCTGCGTCTTGGCAAGTTCGACGTGTTGGTGGGCATCAACCTTCTCCGGGAAGGCCTCGACATCCCGGAGGTTTCCCTGGTGGCCATACTGGATGCCGACAAGGAAGGGTTTCTCCGTTCCACGCGGTCCCTGATTCAGACCTGTGGGCGCGCCGCGAGAAATGTTCACGGACGGGTGATCCTCTACGCGGATACGGTGACCGGTTCCATGGAAAAGGCCCTGCAAGAGACCGAGAGAAGAAGGAGTCTGCAAGCCGCATATAACGAGGAACACGGGATCACTCCGGCCACCATACAAAAGGAGATCGGTTCCATCTTCGCATCCGTGTACGAGGCCGACTACGTCACGGTGGGCAAGGTGGAGGAACCCGAGGTGGTCGTGGAGTCCGCAGCGGAATTGGAAAAGCTCATCGATTCGCTGGAAATGCAGATGCTGGAGGCCGCCGCAGAGCTCGCCTTCGAAAAGGCCGCGGTCCTGCGGGACCGAATCAAGGACCTGAAGGCCGAAAGACTTCGCTTGTGACTTCCACAGCACCCCTGGACTCGTGGTCAAGGCCCATACGCTTCCACCTGACCGCCAAGGCCCTCAACGGCGAGCCCAGGGGATGGAAAAGCTGATGCATGAAGGTCCCTTGGGCCGCCTTCTCAAACGGAGAATCCTGCGGTTGACGCCCCTGGGGGCAAGCCCGGAATGATGGTTTCCCCAAGGAGGGGATAAGATAGGGAACCATGAGCGAAATAGAAGAAAAACTGGCGCAGCTTTCTTCGGGGCCCGGCGTCTACCTCATGAAGGACGAGCAGGGAGAGATCCTGTATGTGGGCAAGGCCGCCAATCTGAAAAAGCGGGTAACCTCCTATTTTCGAAACCCTGCCAACAAGGACCTGAAGACCGGTGTTCTCGCGGCGCGGATCGCCACCTTCGACACGGTGCTCACGGCAACGGAAAAGGAAGCCCTCATACTGGAGGCCACCCTGGTCAAGCGGCATCAGCCCCGCTACAACGTCATCCTCAAGGACGACAAGCGCTTCCTTTCCCTGCGGTTCGATACCCGGGTGGCCTTTCCGCGCATCGAGGTGGTGCGCAAGGTCGTCAAGGACGGTGCGCTTTACTTCGGGCCCTTTGCCTCCGCCGGGGCGGTGCGCAAGACCCTGCGGGTGATCCACAGGACGTTCAAACTGCGCAAGTGCAAGAGGTTGCACCCTCCCGTGCGGACACGACCGTGCCTGCAGTTCCAGATGGGAAGCTGCCTGGCCCCGTGCTGTGAATCGGTGGATACGGAGGTGTACAAGGAGATCGTGCACGAGGTGATCCTTTTCCTCAAGGGCAGGACTCCCACGCTTCTCGGGAAGCTGCGGGAGCAGATGCAGGCGGCGTCCCGGAGTCAGGAATTCGAACAGGCCGCCGCGCTGCGGGACAAGATCTTCGCACTGGAAAAGACCCTGGAGAAGCAGGTGGCAGTCAGCACCGATTTCGTGGACAGGGACGTGATCGGCATGGCGGTCCAAGAGGGTCGGTCCGTGATAACAGTGCTCTTTGTGCGCGGGGGGTTTCTGGTGGGAAGCCGCCACTTCCCATTTCCCGAAACCCTGGGAACGGAGGGCGAAACGCTCGGGGCCTTCGTGCGCCAGTACTACGACGGCCGCCACTTCATCCCCCGCGAGATCCTGCTGCCCGCTCCCATCGAGGACGCAGGGCTCTTGGAGGAAGGGTTGGCAGGTCTCAAAGGCAAAAGAGTGCGCCTCATGTGGCCCAGGAGAGGCGAAAAGGTGCTGCTGGTCCAGATGGCCCACGAAAACGCGTGCAGCGTCCTCAAAGAGCTGCTTTCCTCCGAAGAGACGCGCGGCGATCTTCTCGAAAGGCTGCGGGCCAGGCTCCACATGGCGCATCTTCCCAACAGGGTGGAGTGTTTCGATATCTCCAACACGGCCGGGGCCGAAACGGTGGCGAGCATGGTGGTGTTTGTGGGAGGCAAGAGTGACAAGGCATCCTACCGGCGCTACAAGATTCGCAGCGTTTCCGGGCCCGACGATTACGCGGCCATGCAAGAGGTCCTGCAAAGACGCTTCAAGGAACAGGAAAGCGAGTCCGGAGACCCGGATCTTCTCGTGGTGGACGGGGGCAAGGGGCAGCTTCAAATCGCCGTCTCGGTGCTGCGAACCCTGGGAAGGGAAGGGCGGTTTCCCGTGGTGGGAATAGCCAAGAGGGACCCGGCAAAGGGGGAGACCGCGGACAAGATCTACCGGGCGGGGCAAGCCAATCCCGTGAGCTTTGCCAGGGACCCGGACCTGCTCCTTTTCGTGCAGCGGGTGCGCGATGAGGCCCACCGCTTCGCCGTGACCTTTCATCGCAAGAGGCGGGGAAAGACGCTGCGGCACTCCCTTCTGGACGACATTCCCGGAGTGGGGGCCAGGCGCAAGGAGATTCTCCTGCGCCACTACAAGAGCCTGAAGCGGCTGCGCGCTGCGGACGTGGAGGAAATGAGCGCGCTTCCGGGCATGAACCGGCAGGTTGCCGAGAAGGTGGCCGAGGCCCTATCTGCACAAGGGTGAAAGAGGAGGGGAGAAAATGCAGATCGGCGTAGTCTCCGACACGCACCTGCACAAGCCGTCCGACGAACTGTGGCGCATGGTGCGTGACGTCTTCGCCGGGGCGTCCATGGTGCTGCACGCCGGAGACCTCACGGAAATGGCCGTCCTCGATGCTTTCCGGGACAAGGAGGTCCACGCGGTTTGTGGAAACATGGACGGTTACCAGGTGGCGGGGAGTCTGCCCGCCAAGAAGATCGTGGAGGTGCGCGATTTCAGGATCGGTCTCATCCACGGGTGGGGTGCCCGGGGCGATCTGGAAGACCGCATCGTGGGGGAATTCGAGGAAGTGGACTGCATCGTTTACGGCCACGCACACCGGGCGGCGAACCACGTGAGAAACGGAGTGCTCCTCTTCAACCCCGGGGCCTTTTCCGGACCCCAGCCCTCGGTGGGAATCCTCACCCTGGGAGAGGGAATCACGGGGCGGATCGTAAGGTTGTGAGGGGCTTTTTCTACTGCCTACCGCTTACAAAGGAATTCACCAATGACACAGCCCGTATGGCAAACCGACTTTCCCGACCTCACGCTTCTCAAGAGAGGGAAGGTCCGCGACATGTACGATCTGGGAGAGGCCCTGCTCATGGTGGCCACCGATCGGCTCTCGGCATTCGATGTGGTCATGCCCGACCCCATACCCGACAAGGGGCGCATCCTTACCCGGATCTCGCTCTTCTGGTTCCAGGTCATGGCCCCGGTTGTGCCCAACCACGTGATCAGCAGCGATGTGGCGGATTATCCGGATGCCTGCAGGCCCTACGAGGAGGTCCTGGCCGGCAGGAGCATCCTTGTGAAAAAGACCATGCCCCTGCCCGTGGAGTGCGTGGTGCGGGGGTATCTTTCAGGCTCGGGGTGGGCTTCCTACCAGGAATCGGGAAGCGTCTGCGGGCTGCCACTGCCCCAGGGGCTGGTGGAATCCCAGAGGCTCTCCGAACCCCTCTTCACTCCCTCCACCAAGGAGGAGGCAGGGGCGCATGATGAGAACATCTCCTTCGAACAGGCGGCCCGCATAGTGGGAGAGCCGACGGCCCAGGGGCTGCGGGACTTGAGCCTTTCCCTCTACCGCAAGGGGGCGGAGCTGGCGGACACAAAGGGGATCATCATCGCCGACACCAAGTTCGAATTCGGCCTTCTCGGAGACCGTATCCTTCTCATCGACGAGGTCCTGACCCCCGATTCCTCCCGCTTTTGGCCCAAGGGGACCTATGCCCCCGGAAGGTCCCAGGAAAGCTTCGACAAGCAGTACGTGCGCGACTACCTCCTGGAGATCGGCTGGAACAAGAGACCTCCGGCTCCCAAGCTGCCCGAAACGGTGGTGATGAACACGAGAAAAAAGTACCTCCAGGCCCTGACCCTTCTTACCGGAAGCAGTCATGGACTGTGAAGACCGGTCCGTCCACATCGAACGGATCGACCGGGAGGACCCCACCTACCTCATCACCACCGGGGGGGACGACACGGCCCTGGCATGGTCCATTGGAATGATAGGGTTGCTCCACCAGCCTTTGATGCAGCAAAAGGAGGACGGCCGTTATCGCATCGTGTCGGGCTTTCGGCGCGTGGCCGCCTGCGCAGGCCTGGGATGGGCGAAGATACCCTCCCGGGTTCTTGCCCAGGGGGTTTCCGGACAGACCGCGGCCCTGGCGGCTGTTTGTGAAAACGCCGCGCAAAGGCCCCTGAACCTGATCGAGCAGTCCCGAGCCGTTGCACTGCTCGCGCCGGGAGCCCCGTGGAGCGAGCGATTGCCCCTTGTGCAAAAGGCCCTCGGCCTGCCGGCGAGCTGCAGGTTCTTGGAGCAGATCGAGGGGCTGTGTGCGCTGCCCCTTCCCGTGCAGCAGGCCGTGATGGAGGGTGTGGTCTCTCTTCCCATGGCCTTAAGGCTGGGAGAACTCCCCGAACAGGAAGCCGGGGCCTTCACAAGGCTTTTTGCCGACCTGGGCCTGAGCCTTGGAAAACAGCGGGAGGTCCTCGATAGGGTGCAAGAGATCGGGCGCCGGGAAGGACGCACCACGGTAGAGGTGCTCGAGGACCGGGAGGTGCGGCAGATCCTCGGGGGCGGGGAGCCGGACCGGAACCGCAAGACTGCCGAGCTGCGATCCCTGTTGAACAAGCGCCGCTTTCCCGAGATTTCAGCGGCACGGGAAAGGTTCACACAGCAGGTGGGGTCCCTTCCTTTGACCGAAGGCATGCAGCTCGCGGCACCCCCCCACTTTGAAGGAGACGTCTACACCATGAAGCTGGACTTCAGGAGCCCCGAAGAACTCGAGGCGAGGCGCAGGGCTTTGGAGGCGGTGGTCCGACACCCGGCCCTCCGGGAGATGCTTTCCGGGTAAAGACAATTCGGAGCCTCGCTTATCGTTCCGGCCGGTTCCTCATGCCCCCTCTCGCGCACCCTGTACATCCTCGACGAGCCCACGGCGGGACTTCATCTTTCCGATTTCGCTTTCTTGCGTTATCTCGGGAGGCTCATTTATCAGAATGTCCAATTCTCTGGCGGAAAAAAAGGACCCATCATCGTCCAATTTTCGCTCAAAATGGCCTGGCGCCCCGTCCCTAAAGGCTCGGGCCCTCCGGGCAAAACTCCCGTTGGAGAAGTCTGAAGCCATGGGAGTCTCCTTTTCTTAAGGTTGTAGTCCCATGGCATAAACCACCTATGTTTCTCTGTCCGGTGGCCCCCCACAATAAAGGGATATTTATTTCCTGCCTGTCACCTAAGGGCTCGTGCAAAAATAACTTCCCATTTTGATGCGCCGATCCAGTTAAATGGCCAGCCATTCGCCCTCCTCGCGCCTTGCCATGCGCGCGCCTCGACACCTGAAAAGGGGAACTTATTTTTGCACAAGCCCTAAGTGGACTGGTACTTCCTCTGGTCGCCCTGGTGGGCGGAAGTACCTGGCCTCTGCTCAATTCGAGTGTGACAAAGTAGAACCAGGCAGAAGGTATGTGGCGGCAAAATGAGTAGTGAAGAAAGATGGGCCGGCGCCCAGGCTGGGCGCGGCTGCGACAACGCATTTGGCAAAGTCGGGTTAGGGGCCTGGAATCGCCGAACCTTGTCCCCCGGCAATCGCCCTTTGCCTCAGCAGAAAATCGACGAGCACCATATTCACCATGGCCTCGCACACCACGTTGATGCGCGGGATGGCCGCCACATCGTGTCGGCCTTTCACGGAGAGGCTCACCGGTCTTCCCTCCGTGTCGATGGTCTTCTGAAGGATGGATATGGATGGTATGGGTTTGACCGCCACACGCACCACGACAGGGGCGCCGCTGGAGATGCCCGCGAGGATTCCGCCGGCATGGTTGGTGGCAAAACCTTCGGGCGTGATGGGGTCGTTGTTCTGGGAACCGAGCATGCGGGCTGCCTCGAATCCCGATCCGATCTCCACGCCTTTGACGGCACCGATGCTCATGAGGGCCTTGGCAAGCTCGGCGTCCAGCTTGTCGAAGACGGGCTCCCCGAGCCCCGCTGGCACGCCCGTGGCTTCCACTTCCACGATCCCGCCTATGGAATCGCCCTGTGACCGCACCTGTTGCACCCGATCTTCCATCTGCCGGGCGGCCTCGGCATCCGGACAGCCATAAGGGTTCTGATCGGCATCCGCCAGATGTTTCCGGCCAGCGCGTATCCCTCCCAGTTCGAGGGTGTAGGCCCTGACCGCGATTCCTTTTCCCGCGAGAACGGCACGGGCCACGGCGCCCGCAGCCACCCGGGCCGCGGTCTCCCGGGCCGAGGCCCGCCCTCCGCCCCTCCAGTCGCGTATCCCGTATTTCTCGGCGTAGGTGATGTCTCCGTGGCCGGGACGAAACAGCCAGGCATAGGCAGCGTAAGCCTCCGGTCTCGCATCTTCGTTATCGATCACGAGCAAGATGGGTGTGCCGGTCGTCTTTCCCTCGAACACCCCCGAAAGTATGCGCACGCGATCCGTCTCTTTGCGACGGGTGCTCGCCGTTGTGGTCCCCGGACGCCTCCTGTCGAGCATGTCCTGGATGTGCTCCGTCCCCAGAGGGATGGCGGGGGGGCATCCGTCGATCACGGCTCCCACCGCCGGACCGTGGGACTCGCCCCATGTGGTCACACGAAAAAGTCTTCCGAAGGTGTTCCCCGACAAAAGCCTATTCTCCTTCCCTGCCGATCCTGGGCCCCTCGGCCAGCCCCCCGGCTCTTTCCATTATCTTCTCGCAAACACTGCCCGGATCCACTCCGTCGGTGGCAACGAGGAAGTGTGCCGCGCTGCGGTAGAGAGGTTCCCGCACTCGGAGAACCGCCGCCACTTCTTCCACAGGTCCGCCAAACCGAGTGAGGGCGGGTCGTCGGGATCCCGTGTTCGCGTCGCGGCCCATCCGCTCGCATATGGTTGGGATGGCGGCGCTGAGCCACACGACGGCCCCGCTTTCCCGCATCATCCTCACGTTTTCCTCGTCGAGGATCACGCCGCCCCCTGTCGCCACCACGTGGCGCTCCAGCCGCGTCAGCCTGCGCATCATCTCCTTTTCTCTTCGGCGAAATCCTTCCCACCCTTGGCCCGCGACGATCTGCGCCACGGATTGGCCGCTTTCAGATTCCAGCACCTGATCCCCGTCCACGAACCTCCACCCGAGGCTCTGTGCGAGGATCCGTCCCACCGATGTCTTGCCACAGCATCTGTACCCTATGAGGAATACGTTCTTCCTTCTGCCGCTGCCTGAAAGGTTCACCCCGATGTTCCTCCGTCTCCGTCTCCATTTCCAATCCCATGCCGATTCCGGATGGGGACCCCGACCGCTCATCCATACTGCGCGCGGTCACAAATTGCGATTTCCTACCCCCCCCTCGCCCTCTGGAAGAGGGTCGGGGTGAGGGTATACTAAGGTCTCAGCCTCCCTCTACCCACACAGATCGTCCAAGACCCGCCAGAAATGCGGAAAGGATTTTTCCACGCAGGAGGCTCCGGTTATCACGAGCCCGGGCGTTCTCAGACCGGCCACCGCGAAGCTCATAGCCAGTCGATGATCCTGGTGGGTCTCTATGTCGGCCGGTTTCGGAGTGCCGCCCCGGATGGTCATTCCCGCGTCGTCGCAATCGGCCTCGATGCCCATGCGCCGCAGTTCCCGTACAACCGATGCGAGACGATCGCTCTCCTTTGCCTTCAGGTGCGCCACGTTCCGGATACGGGTGGTCCCGCGAGCAAAGGCAGCCACCACGGCCAGGGTGGGCACCATGTCCGGCATGTCAGCCATGTCCGCATCGATGGCTCTGAGCGGGCCCCCCGTCACCTTGAGATGGCCGTCTTCTTCCCTGACGATGCAGCCCATCTGTTCGAGCAGGCGCGAGAAAGACACATCGCCCTGTCGTGAACGGGGGCCGATCCCTTCGACTCCCACCGTGGCCCCCGTGACGGCGCCCGCAGCCCAAAAATACCCGGCCTGGGAAGCATCGGGCTCCACCCTGTGGTGCCCGGCCAGGTAAGGTGTTGACCCAGGCACCTGAAAAAGACCGTACCCTTCCCTCACAACGCGGACCCCGAAATCCTCCATGACGGCTATGGTCATGTCCACGTAGGGCCGGGAAACAGGCCCTTGGGTCACCTCTATTTCGAGCCCTTTTTCCGTACACGGACCGATCAGGAGAAGCGCCGAGAGATACTGGCTGCTGAGGGAGCAGTCTATGTGTGTTCGTCCCCCCTCTATCGGCCCCCGCACCGTTACCGGCGGGCAGCCGCTGCCGGAAACCGAAATTGCGCAAGCGCCGAGCCGGGTCAAGGCATCCAAGAGGTCCTGTACGGGACGCTCCTGCATTCTCACGGACCCCGTCAACGTGTATTCTGAGAAGCCCAGGGCCGCAACGCCCGTCAAGAAACGCATGGATGTTCCTGAATTTCCCAGAAAGATGGGTTTGTCGTACCCCCTGGGGACCCCTGCCACTCCCTGAACGGACAGACCCTTTTCCACGGCTTCGATGCGTGCGCCCAGACGAATCAATCCCTGTACCGTGAGGCGCGTGTCCTCCGCATCCAGGCTGTTTTCAATCAGGGAAGTTCCCTGGGCCAGGGCCGCCGCCGTCACCATCCGGTGGGTGTAGCTCTTGGAGCCGGGCACCTGGACGTTGACCCTGGACCTGCGCATCGCTCCTATGGTTCTGATGTCATTTGCCATGGTGTTTTCCATGATACGGTCCGGTCACATCCCCAAGGCGTTTAACACGGCCTCCCGCATGCTCGCTGCGGGGGCGGTTTTTCCGGTCCACCACTCGAACTGGCAAGCCCCCTGCTGAACGAACATCTCCAGTCCATCCACCGTCAGGCACCCCTTTTCCTCGGCCTGCCGCAGGAGGAGGGTTTTCAGAGGACGGTACACTATGTCCATCACGACCATCTGTTTCCGAAGAACTTCCCCGGGCACGGGAATTTCGTGGTCTTTCGGTATCATCCCCACGGAGGTGGTATTGATCAAAATGTCGCAGACCGCATCCCCTACCTCAGCCAACGGCACAAAGGCAGCGCCAAGATCCGCGGCCAGGGCCTGTCCTCTGTCCTGGGAGCGATTGGCGACGGTGATCCTTCCCCCAGCCGTCTTCACGGCGAAGGCCACGGCCCGTGCCGCCCCTCCTGCACCCACCACGAGCACGCGCCTGTCCTTGATCGGCGTCGCTGCTTCGAGGGCCCGCAGGGAACCGATGCTGTCGGAGTTGTACCCCAAGAGTTTGCCGTTCCGGTTCACCAGGGTGTTCACGGCCCCTATCCGCAATGCCGTTTCCTCTACCTCGTCCAGAAAATCCATAACCGCCACCTTGTGGGGAAGGGTGACGCTCACCCCGCGGATTCCCAGGGTCCTGACAGCCTCCACCCCTTTTGCGATGTCTTTCACGCTGAAGGCGAGGTACACGGCATTTTCCCCTGTTTCGGCCAGTGCCCGGTTGTGCATGACCGGGCTCAGGCTGTGGGAAACCGGATCACCAAACACCGCGTAGAGTGCTGTCCGGGCATCGCCACCCGGAAACCCGGTACATGCCTTCTCCTGCATGGCCGATCCTTTTTCCGCTGCCGACCGGCACCGGGCGTCTCCCTCCTCGCCGGCCGTCTACCTATAAGCGGTCGACAGGCCGTGATCATCGTTCCGGCCACATCCGACCAAGTGCGCAATACTGTCTTTCTGGTGGGCAGTGCCCACTACGAAAGCCTCAATTCCGGCGTGGAGCCAAGCATGTGAAAAGGCGTCGTCCAACCTGAGGCCGACAGAAAAAGACACCCGCCCGTCCGGAATGACGATCGAGGCCCGCCGGCACCATCTGCCGCCAGGACGGGCTTGCGCCGCGATGTCTCCTCCCATTTGCGGCCCCTGCCCGGCAATGCGTTGCTCCATCCTTTATGGCCCGCTCCTTGCCTTCCTGTCAAGGGCAAGGGAACGGCCGGTCCAGCCCGTTCGCCTTGTTTCCTGCTGCCGGAAATGCTATGGGAAGAATCCGAGTGAGGCCGAAGTCTTTCCGGCGCTGGCCCGGTGGCGGATCAGCACGGCCCTCGGGGACAAATCGTTGAACGTTCTTCGGGGCTTTACCTGGAATCGGGTTTCTCCGTGTGCATGGATTCCGGCGCCCCGCCCTCCCGGGCGCGGGCTCCGTCCCGTATTGACGGGTGCGCGGACCTGGCCCATTTTATCTGTTCGTGGGCCACCCTGCACCGCATGTTTTTTTGAGCAGCTCCTTTTTCCCGGCAATCGCCTTTCGGCCGAGCGCGGGTTCGGCTGGACTCGCGTGCCGAGGAGCTTTCGATATGACGTTGTGCAAGGTCTGTTCCCGGCTGAAGAACAACCTTTCGGAACTGGAGACCCTCTCGCGGGACGTGGACCGGTTCGGCAGATGTCACGGTTTGTCTGAAAAGAGCCTGTTCGAGATCAATGTCGCCCTGGAAGAGCTGTTCACGAACATCGTGTCCTACGGATATCCGGACAACGCTGAAGACTGGATAAGCGTCACCCTATCCCTTGAAAACGGCACACTGATAATGTGCATAGAAGACGAGGGAATACCCTTCAATCCCGCGGAGGCAGACAGCCCGGGGCTGGAGTGTTCCCTCGAAGACCGACAGATCGGCCGTCTGGGGATCTTTCTCGCCAAGCATTTCGTGGACGAAATAGCCTACCAGCGGTGCGGCGACAGAAATGTGGTGGTGATGAAGAAAAACCTTTGAAGAAATAGGGCGACCAGGCCGGGCCTTCGAGGCTGCCCATGCTTCCCGTCAGTCCGCTGTCGATCGGGGGGTGCTCCCGGCAATCGCCGCCCGTGCCTGACGCCGGAGATTGCCCAGCGTTTTCAACAGACTCCGTGGGAGGTCACCGAATGGAAATAACACATAAAGAGCTAAACGGTGTCGATATTTTCAAGATAGTGGGACGCCTCGACTCAAACACCTCTCCAACCTTTGAGGAGAAGTTATTCGAAGCCATAAGAGCAGGTTCAAAAAATGTGCTGGTGGATTTCGAGACACTGGATTATATTTCAAGCGCAGGACTGAGGGTTATCCTGAAGGCAACAAAGGAGCTCAAGGGTTCCAATGGTAGTATTCTTCTCTGCTCAATGAAAGATTACATAAAAGAAGTATTCGAAATAGCCGGCTTCGATACGTTTCTTCCCATATATCCGACGGAGCACGAGGCCCTCACCCACCTTTGAAACCCGCACTCCCGTTGCAAGACCCCGGTTGGGGCACGAAGGCAGGCGGCACCTTTCGCAGCTCAATCCTCCCGGTCGGGACCTCTTTCGGCCTCTTTGAGGGCAAGAGCCGTTTGGTAGGCCCGCTTTCTGGAAATCCCCATTTGCCGGGCGAGCCTTGCGGCAAGGACGGGCAAAGGCACGTCCTCGCGGCCGTCGTCTCCCCCTTCGTGAAGAGCGCTTCGCGAATCAGCGTGTCTTTCCCCGCAACCGGCCACCAGCAGGGTGCACTCCCCCCTTGTCTTCTCCCTTCCCTCACATTCAGACAGGATGTGGGACAGGTTTCCCCGCAGTATTTCCTCGTGCACCTTTGTGAGCTCCCGGGCCAATGCCGCCTCCCTGTCTCCCAGCACGGACAGCAGGTCCCGCACCAAACCGACAATCCTTCTGGGAGATTCGTAAAAGACGAGAGAGGCCCTCTCATGGGCCAGCCGGGAGAGCCACGCCGCCCTCTTGCCGCCTTTTCTGGGCAGAAAGCCCACGAAAAGGAACGTGTCCGTGGGAAGCCCCCCAACGCTCAACGCCGCAACGGCCGCGCAGGCTCCGGGTACCGGCACCACTGGAAAACCTCGGTGAGTGGCTTCCTTCACGAGCCGGTATCCGGGATCGGAAACACAAGGCGTGCCCGCGTCGCAGACCAGAGCCACGGAAAGCCCTTGCTCCAGCTTGCCGATAACGGCCGGCGTTCTGAGTGTCTCGTTGTGTTCGTGGTAGGACCGAAGCCGGGTCCTTATGCCGTAATGGGCGAGAAGCTTGCCGGTATGCCTGGTGTCTTCGGCAACCACCAGGTCCACTTCTCCCAGGACCCTCGCGGCACGGTAGGTGAAGTCTTCCATATTGCCGAGGGGAGTGGCGACCACATACAACGTACCCGGAGCGCAGCCTGATCGAGCCTTACCCGTGACGGGTACCGTCGGCCCCGACCCCCTGGTACCGCGTCTCACAAAAACAACCCCCTCCTTTGCTTCTTGGCACTTCTTTGCCAACCTCGTCCGGGGTCGCAACGGGATACTAGTTTCCGTACGCAAGATCGAAGGCGTTCTTGACAAGCTCGATCTGCGGCCTTTCCCCCCCGCTCAGGATCGCCACCACGTCAAATCGTGCCTTGCACCCCATCTGACGTGTGCTCTTGAGATATTCTAGGGCGACCATGGAGATCTTCCTCCTCTTTTTCGGGGTGACCGCCCATTTGGGGTTTCCGAATCGCTCACTGCGTCGGGTCTTCACCTCCACAAAGGCGAGGGTGCCCCCATCCCGGGCAATGATGTCTATCTCCCCCAACTTGCAGCGGTAATTGAGTTCTATGATCTTGTACCCCTGCTTCTCGAGCAGCCCCGCGGCAACGGCTTCTCCCCTTTCCCCCTTTATCTGACGATCGTCTCTCATGTCCCCTTCCGTGGCCCTGGACATCCGGTCCGCGGGGGGCACGTTCCGGCAACCGCCCGGACGGCAAATTCTTACTCGCCTGCCCCGCACACACCCCTGAAAAATCGCCTGTGTATGGGGCAACACCCGTATCGCCTCAGGGCCGTGAGGTGCTCACGGGTTCCGTAACCTTTGTGCCTGGAGAAGCCGTACTCCGGAAACTCCTCGTGGTATCGATCCATGAGCCGGTCCCGCGTCACCTTGGCCACAATGGAAGCAGCGGCAATGGAAACGCTCAGGGCGTCTCCATGCTTGACTGGGTTCTGGGGAAAGGGAGAAGCGATCCGGAAAGGGCCGTCGATCAGGAGGAAGTCAGGGCCCGGGGAAAGGTTCTCCACCGAGATGGCCATGGAAAGGAGGGCCGCACGCAGGATGTTGATGCGGTCGATCTCCACCGGATCAATGATCCCGATGCCTATGGAGACCGCCCCCTCATAGATGGTCTGATAGAAGGCGCTCCTCCTTGCGGGGCTCAGCTTCTTGGAATCCGTGATCCCCCCGGCCTCGAAATCCTCGGGCAAAATAACCGCCGCGGACACCACAGGCCCTGCAAGCGGTCCCCTTCCCGCCTCGTCGATTCCGGCAATCCTTCCGAATCCTCTCCGGCGGGTCACGTCTTCCAGTGCCCACAGCGGGGACCGCAAACCACCGCTCACGGATAATCTTCCTGCCGTCGGGACGGAAACCCCCTCCGCTCTCCCCACCCTCTGTCACGCAGGGAACATGCCGGATGGGCGTCTCACCGCCCCCACACATAAAAACCCTCATTCCGGCTTGATCCCCTGGCTTCCACTCCGGCCCCCAGGGCCCCGAAACGAGGTCCACGGCAGCCGCAAGGGATCCGGGGCAAGCCCCATCCGCGTCAACCTCCTGGCAACGGGTCACTTCGGCACGCCCCCACAGACCAAACAGCCTTTATTGCGGCCTTGACCCGGCATCGAGTATACAGTGCGCGTTCACAAATTGCGATTTCCTGCATCCCCCTCGCTCTCTGGGAAGGGGCCGGTGTGAGGGTACAAAGATCGCAGTTTGTGGCCGCGCAAGGTATGTCTTCACGTGCTTCCGGAGCCCGATCCGGATTTGGCAGCGCGATGCGCCCTTGTCCGGTCGTGAATAGGACCCTATTGGTACCCTTTTTCCTTGATCCTTGCCGCCTTGCCCCGAAGCTTGCGCAGGTAGTAAAGCTTGGAACGTCGGACCCGACCCCGGGTAACCACCTCGACCCTGTCTATGGAAGGGGAGTGGAGGGGAAAGATCCGTTCCACTCCCACCCCGTAAGAAATCTTCCTTACGGTGAACGTGGCGTTGGTGGTTCCTTTACGTCTGCTGATCACAACGCCCTTGAACGCCTGGATCCTCTCCTTCTCCCCTTCCTTGATTTTAACGAAAACGTTGACCGTATCGCCCGCCTTGAAGCTTGGCAGGTCGAAACGCATCTGCTCTCTTTCGTACTGTTGAATGGCATCCATATCGGCAAACTCCCTTCGGAAGTACTCAATTTTTTTTCCGCGCCCGCACCACGTCCGCCCGTCACTGCTTTCCCACAAGGCGGTCGAGAATGACTGCGGCAGCACACCGCACCGAAAGGTGGTTGTATGCGGTTCGGCCCCACACCGGTTCCAAGATGTGGTCTGCGCTCTCCACAAGATCCCGGGTCAACCCCCAGGCCGTGCCCAGAAGCAGCACACACGGTTTCCCTTCAAGGAGCATCTCCCGGCACGCTGCGTAACCTATGCTTTCCGGGTAAGGCCTCGCATCGGTGGCGACCGTCTCGGGTCGTCTCCCCTCGCGAGAGGCTATATCCCCGAGAACAGCTTCCAGGGACTCCTGGAGCCGAATCAAAGAAAGTGCCTGCCTGCGAGCGGGGTTGTAACCTCCCCCCGGCCCCTCCAACCAGTGAGACACGATCTTCTTCACCACTGCCTGCTGGTCGTGCAGAGGAGTGACCACATAGAAGCGTCTCACTCCATAGGTCCTGGCGACCCTTGCGATATCGTGCAGATCCAGATTGGTGACCGCGGAGACTATGGTATCACCACGTTTGTTCACCACCGGATGGTGCATCAGGGCAAGGTAGAGCCTGGGCGTTGACGATATTCTCAATTTCCCGCCGCCATTTGTCGAGTACGGCTGTTTCCTCCGGCGTCAACACCCGCCCTCGCAAAAGGTCCGGTCTCTTCAAAAAGGTGCGTATGAGCGCCGTTTCCCGCCGCCACCGCCCTATTTCCCCGTGATTTCCGGAAAGGAGAACCTCCGGAACGCTCTCGCCTTCCCATTGCCTGGGTCGGGTGTAGTGGGCGTGTTCCAGGAGCCCCTCGGCAAACGAATCCTTTTCCGCCGAGTCCTCCCCCCCCAACACACCGGGCAAGAGCCGTGTGACGGCGTCCACCACCACCATGGCTGCAGGCTCCCCGCCCGACAGAATATAGTCCCCTATGGAAATCTCTTCATCCACCAACCCGCCCAGGATCCTTTCGTCCACCCCCTCGTAGCGACCGCACACCAGGATGAGCATCCTGCGGCACGAAAGTTCGGCGGCCATTGCCTGGGTCAGGACACGGCCCTGGGGGCTGAGCAGAAGCACGTGCGCTCCGGGGTGCTGTGCACGGCCGTGCCGGATCGCCGCGGCCAGGGGTTCGGGCTTCATCACCATGCCGCATCCCCCTCCATAGGGTCTATCGTCTGTGACCCGATGGGACCCTTCGCCGAAATCCCTTATGTTGATCGTCTCGAAGGCGATCTTGCTGCTCTCGACGGCCTTCCTCACGATACCACTGCCGAAGAAGGCGGGAAACATCTCGGGAAACAGCGTCACGATGACAAAGGTCATGGTCACAGACCCTCGGGGAGCCGCACGAGCATCCTTCTTTTTTCAAGATCGATGGAGCAAATCACCCAATCCAGCGCCGGGATGAGGATCTCCCCCTTCCCCTGCCGGTCCCGGACCACGTACACGTCGTTGCTTCCCGTTTCGATGATGGATGCAACGTGCCCCAGGGGCCTTCCCTCGGCGGTGACAACCTCCAGGCCCACGATGTCCGCCCAATAATACTCTCCTTCCTCCAGTGGAGGCATGTGGGACCTTGGAATCCACAGGGTCCGCCCCACAAGGGATTGGGCCTCTTCCCGATCCTCCACGCCCTCCACCCGAACCAGCAGAGACCTGCCGTGGGTGCCGGACGAGGTGAGGGTGCAACAGCGTTCCTTCTTTCCGGGGCCTCGTACCAACACCTGGCTTCCCGGCTGCAAGACAGCTTCCTTATCGGCAAAGCAGCGGACTTTGAAAGCACCTCGCAGCCCGTGCACGCCCACCACCTCTCCCACCTCCACGTAATCCGCAGCCCTCTGCTTATTCATGGGTCATTCGATGATTTCAAGCACGCTGCGCTTTTTCACCTTGGCCGAGGCCGCACTCAGGATCGTACGCATGGCGCGGGCGGTGCGTCCCTGCTTTCCAATCACCTTGCCCAGATCTTCCTTCGCCACTTTCAGTTCCACCACCGATGTCTGTTCCCCCTCCACTTCCGAAACGGTCACCTGTTCCGGATGATCCACCAGCGCCTCCGCTATGTACTTGATCAGATCTTTCATTCCGGCATCTCCTTCAACGGCGAGGCCCGGTTCAGGTCAACGGTGTCAGGATACCGATGGTCCTGCCCTGTGCGTACCGTAACCCCCGGCTCCCGGGAACGGACGTGCCGTCCGGTCCTCCGGAGCCTTCTCACCACAAACCCATGGGCAGAGGAAGGCGGCACGGCTTTTAGGAAGTGGACGGCGGTGGGGACGCACCGGCTTGCCCGAAGTAACCTTCCCTCTTCAGCAGGCTTCGCACCGTCGCCGTCGGTTGAGCGCCTCTGCCCATCCAGTGGCGAACACGCTCTTGTTTGAATGTCACTCCCCCCGACTCCTTCAGAGGATCATAGGTACCTAAGGTTTCCAGGAATCTGCCGTCGCGGGGAGCCTCGCTATCAGCCACCACTATGCGATAAAAAGGGTTCTTCTTGGCGCCGTGCCTCGCCAGTCTGATCTTGACCGCCATATCGTGCCTTCTCCTTCACATGCCCAACATGTTTCTGCCCAGGCCGCGCATGCCGCCCTTGTTGAACCTCTTCACCATCTTCATCACCTGGGCGTAATCCTTGAGAAGCCGGTTGACCTCCTGCACGGAAGTGCCGCTTCCCTTGGCTATCCTTTTGCGTCGGCTTCCATTGATGATTGTGTGATGCCGCCGTTCCTCGGACGTCATGGAGTTGATGATGGCCTCGATCCGTACAAGCTGTCTGTCGTCCACATCGAGGTTCTTCATATGTTTCATTTTCCCCACGCCGGGGATCATGGACAGTATCTGCTCCAGGGAACCCATCTTGCGGATCTGGGTCATCTGGTCCCTGAAATCCTCCAACGTGAACTCGCTCTTGCGAAGCTTTCTTTCGAGCTCCTCGGCCTTCTTGAGATCTATGGCACTCTGGGCTTTTTCTATCAAGGTCAGGACATCGCCCATACCCAGGATACGCGATGCCATCCGGTCCGGGTGAAAGGGCTCGAGTGCATTCGTTTTCTCCCCGGTCCCCACGAACTTGATAGGTTTTCCCGTAATATGTCGTATGGAAAGGGCGGCGCCGCCTCGGGCGTCACCGTCCATCTTGGACAGAATCACCCCCCCCAGGTCGAGAGACTCGTCAAATGCCTTGGCAATGTTGACCGCATCCTGCCCTGTCATGGCGTCGGCCACCAGGAGAATCTCCGACGGCCTGACAGCCTCCTTGATGCGTACCAGCTCCGCCATTAGGGCATTGTCAACGTGGAGCCTGCCCGCGGTGTCAAGCAGCAGCGTGTCGCATCCCTTTTGGTGGGCGTCGACTCGGGCCTGCTGGCAGATGACCACCGGATCCATATCCGTGCGGGAGGGAAAAACCGGCACTCCCAGTTCGCCGCCGATCTTGGTGAGCTGGTCCACGGCCGCAGGTCTGTACACGTCTGCGGGCACCAGATACGGTTTCCTCCCCTTACCCCGCACGAAGAGGGCGAGCTTTCCCGCGGTGGTGGTCTTGCCGGAGCCCTGCAACCCCACCAGCATGATCGAAACGGGTGAGGGACCATCCAGTTGCAGTTCTTCGTGCCTCCCACCGATCAGTGCGGTGAGCTCCTCGTTGACGATCTTGACCACCTGCTGGCCCGGGGTGAGGCTCGCCATGACCTCCTGACCCACGGCCCGCTCTCGGATGGACGCAAGGAGGCTCTTGACCACTTTGTAATGGACATCGGCTTCGAGAAGCGCCAGGCGGACATCTTTGAGGCCGTCTTCGATGTTTTGCTCCGACAGCTTACCCCGGCCTTTGAGCCTGGAAAAGACACTGCCCAATCTTTCGTTCAGGTTGTCGAACATACCGATTTCCCGACGGATCCCCCCTTGGCGAAGCAGCACTCCGGGCATCGCCGGAGCTCATCCTTCTCCTTAGATTAAAACATTGAAATTAGTCTGACAGCGATGATATGTCAAGAACTATAAGGCAGGGTCAAGGTAAATGGGTTCTGGCAGCAATTCCATGAAAAAGGAAGCTGTTAGATCTGCTCTCGGACATTCCCATTCGTGATCGTTGTCGTTGTCAGTCCCGCAAGCGACGGTGATCGTTCTCGGACGTGTAAGGGATGCCGAGGCCGGCGGGCACCATCGCTGCTTGGGATTCGCTGCCCCCCGGCAACGGACAAGCAACAATCCGAGGGTGGGAACGGCTGCACCGATTACGATCACGACAACGACAAAGACTCTGCGGGTCGCCTGCTTCCAAGATGGACCCGATTTGCAGTCAATCGGGGGCTGGAACAAATTCATACTACGCGCGGTCACAAATTGCGATCTACATCCCCATCCCCCCCTGGGTGAGGGTTGGGGTGATGGTATAAGAAGCGCAGTTTGTGGCCGCGCAAAGCGTACCGTGGGCACACGGCGCACCGTTATGACCTCTTGAAAGAAAGCAAGTCAGGCTTTTGCACCATGAGCGAATCCCAAGCGGACATCAAGTCCCTTTCCCACGGCGAGCTCCTGCTATGGTTGGAAAAGGAGAGCGTCGCCACTTACCGGGCAGGTCAGATCCTGCGGTGGATCTACCAGCGGGGAGTCGACGGGTTCGACCGGATGACGGACCTGTCCAAGGATCTGCGCGCACTGCTTTCCAGGCATTTCGTCAGCCGGCGGCTTGTCCTGCGTAAGGTGGAACGGGCGGCCGACGGGTCCCGCAAGTACCTCTTTGCGATGGACGATGGTTGCCTGGTGGAGAGTGTTCTTATCCCCGAAAGGGATCATTTCACCCTGTGTGTTTCCAGCCAGGTGGGGTGCGCTCAAGGGTGCGCTTTCTGCTGCACCGGCCGACGGGGTTTCGTCCGCAATTGCCGGTGCGTTGAAATCGTGTCCCAGGCGCGCGACGTGATGCATGAGATCGGCAGCGATTCCGGATTGCTCACCAACGTGGTTTTCATGGGAATGGGAGAGCCCCTGGCCAACTATCATCACGTTATCGCTGCCATGGAAATTCTCACGAACAACGACTGGGGTCTACGATTTTCCTCCCGCAGGGTGACCGTCTCCACGGTCGGACTGGTTCCCCAAATGACCCGGCTGGGCCTTGACACGCGCGTGAATCTGGCCGTTTCCCTCAACGCTACCGATAACGTCACCCGCAGCCTTCTGATGCCGGTGAACCGCACCTATCCCATCGAGACCCTTCTCGAGGCCTGTGCCCGCTATCCCCTCAGGGGGAAGCGCCGGATCACCTTCGAGTATGTCCTGCTCGCCGGCGTTAACGATACACCGGAAGATGCACGACGCTTGTCAAGGCTCCTGAGGGGAATCCCTACAAAAATCAACCTCATACCCTTCAATCCATACCCGGATTCCCCTTTCCGGCGTCCTTCCGGGGAAGCGATACTGGCCTTTCAACAGATCCTTATCGGCAGCCATTACACAGCCGTGGTGCGCTGGAGTAAAGGCGAGGACATCTGGGCGGCCTGTGGGCAGTTGGGGCGGGCGGAACCATAGCGCTGAATCAGTTGCAGAACCCGAGCTACAAGAATTCGGGCTTGATCATCGTTCCGCCCAGGAAGCATTGCCGCTGGTTTGGGGTGAAAGGCAAAAGGTGTCCAAGGTTCTTCGGTTCCCCTGGGGGCGCAGGCATCTTGCCCGCATCCACGCCGCAATGCAGGTGAAACGCCCGCGCTCCCAGGGCTGAACGAGGAAGCCGGCTGGCCGGAACGATGATCAATGCCATCCCGTAGATCCTTGAGCGAATGGCTGATTGCCTGGCGGATGAAAGGGCTCGTTTTTTTCGGTTCGATCTGAACGTAGAGCTCTAACAAAACGTGTTTCGGAAGGCTAACGTTTATACGAACAGATTCCCTCTGCGCCCTCCCGAGTGACCATTTTCGAACACACTGATTTGAATCAATTCCTCTGTCAACATGTGAATGCGCACGTCATGTGATGACGGCGCAGGGTACAGCGGCTTTGAACATCCCTGGGCCACCTTCGACCACTCTTTGCAGAGTGTCGATGCCTAACCTACCGGAATTTCAAATGAGGCTCGGATCCGCGCACAGACTGTCCGCATTGCCCGATCGGGATGCTCGTGATCTTGGGAGCCTGCGCGTCGCTATATCATCCTTTCCTCCCCGTCTCCCGCTCGCGCCCCCTCCACCCACATCTCTTTCCTTCCCCCTGGACCATTTATCTCCACGCACACCCTTTTCTGTCCCCGGGCCTTGCTGTAGCGCACCGTCATGGCGGCCGCCCGCTCGACGGCATCGCAAGAGCCGCCATCGGGCACGAGCGTCACGGGTCCGGGGAGGCGGGACAGGCGAAGGATCGTGTCACGACTCCCATCCGCCAAGGCGGTTATCTTGTCGTTCTCCCCACGGGTCCTTCCCACAATGATCTTTGTTTGCAGGTCGTGGCGAAAATGACGTCCGTATTTCAGCAGCTCAAAATCCCTCTCCAGACATTCCTGTAGGTGGGCCAGGAGATCCTCGAGCCTCCGGGAATACCCCACGTCCGTCAAGAGGCACCCACCGGCCGGCGCAGGGTAATCCTTCACGCCGAACGCAGCGGCCAGCGCCATCTGGGGTTTTCGGGAGCGCCCGGAAAAATCGAGGAGCCGGGAACGGTCCACCCACCCCTGGGTCTCGGGGACGGTGGGATCGAGTTTCCCGGCGCTCAGGGGCCGGAGGATGTACCCCGCATGCCCCGAGTGTTTCTCCACGTAGCGCAGGGAAGGTCTTGTTTGGGACATGGGCCGTTGGCCGAGAACTTCCCCGCTGAAAAGGAAACCGTAGCCTTCTGTCGCCATCACCCGGCCCGCGAGTCGGAACATCAGCGCATGACAGTCCAGGCAGGGGTTCATCCGCTTCCCGTAGCCGCACCGCGGGCTGCGGAGCATCTGCACGTACTCCTCGGTAATGCGCTCCACCCTGAGCGGTATGCCGGTGCTCTCCGATGCCTTGCGTGCCTTTTCGGCTCCGAAGAAGGGGGTTTCGAAGGTAATCCAGCGGACTTCCACCCCCTGGTCCCGCAGCACCAGGGCAGACAGGATGCTGTCGAGGCCCCCCGAGCACAATCCCAGGGCACGAACCTTCTTGGGCTTGGTTTCCATGTGTGATAAAGCACTCCCAACCGGTGGCAATAATGTGCGTGGTCACAAATTGCGATTTCCTACATCCCCCTCGCCGTCTGGCGAGAGGGTTGGGGTGAGAATATAACAAGCGCAGCTTGTGGACGCGCAGTATAGGAAGACGAACTCGTGGAAAATTATGACCCAACCCCCCCTCTGTCAAGTTGGCGGCGGCACGGGAGCGCCGCCGCCGGTCCTATCGGGCGCCCATTTCTCCATTGCAGGGGGGCGGCATCGGGCCGTCTTGACGGCACACGCATACGAATGCACCGCACTGCAGATCTTCACCAAGAACGCCTCCACCAGGAAGGAAAGGAACCTGACGGACCGCGACATCCTGGTTTTTGAAGAGGCACGGCAGCAAACAGGCACAACCGTAATAGCTTCATCCCTCCCTCGCGCGGCCACAAACTGCGCTTTTTATGCCCTCACCCCGACCCTTCCAGGGGGCGAGGGGGATTTAGGAAATCGCAATTCGTTAGCGCGCGGTATGGTTACGAACCCCGATGCCCGGGGCGGGCACAACGAAGCATGAAAACCCGTCTTGCGCTCCCGGTTGGAACCGACGGCTTGGGGCGGTTTTGGGCTTGATCTTGTATTCGGCCACGAGGCAGCGGGATACGGGTGGTTGGGTGAAGGCTGGGCAAACTGGATTCCGGGTCAAGCACGGATTGGCCGTATTTTCATCTCCGGAGTCCTCAGGGGAGGGCAGACGGTTCCGACCGCCTGATCGAAGATAGGACGAACTTGGTGGCCGTAGTTGTGATCAAACCCACAATTATCATATAAGGAACCGGCAATCCCAAACCAGGGAAAGCAAGGGGTATTGATCAGGAGGAGGTGCCCATGCGCTTCGAGTACACGGAAGAGCAGCTTGCGTTTCAGAAAGCGGCCAGGCAGTTCATCGAGAGAGAGATGGCCCCGGAAGCGGACGAGTGCGACCGCAAGTCGGTGTTTCCCAGGGCTGCCTTTCGCCGGTTCGGGGAAGCGGGGTTTTTGGGGGTCGCCGTGCCCAGGCAGTACGGGGGGCAGGGCCTGGGGGCCATGGAGTACTGCCTGCTCAGCGAGGAATTGGGGCGGCTCAGTGCCGGATACACGCACAACGGCCTGTTCCAGACACAGAAGATGCTCGTGGACCACGGCACGGAAAAGCAGAAAGAACGGTTCCTTCCGGGGCTCGCAGGCGGAGCCCTTCATGCGGGCACGGCCATATCCGAACCGGGGATGGGCTCCCATTTTTCCAGGATGCAAACTCGTGCCAGGAGAATGGGAGACACGTACTTGCTCGATGGGGTCAAGACCCATATCAACGATGCCGCAGAGGCCGATGTGATCAATGTCTTTGCCAGGGCCGAAAAGGGGCTTGCCATCTTCCTCGTGGAAAAAGGCACCCCGGGGCTGCGCATCACAAGGAAGCTGGATCCCATGGGCATGAGAGCCTCTCCCATTTACGAATTCGAGCTGAAGCGGTGCGCCGTTCCGGAGGAAAACCTTTTGGGCGAAGAGGGCAGGGGGCTGTCCGTATTTGTGGATACCTTCAATTTCAGCCGCATGGGAAATGCCAGCGCCTTCCTGGGAATGGCCAAGGCCGCCCTGGAAACGGCCCTGGAGTATGCGAGAAACCGCGAGATCGGGGAAAGGCGGGTGACCGACTTTCAGGGGATACGGTGGCTCGTCGCAGAGCTTTCCACCAAGCTCGAGGCAGCGGAGCTGCTGCGCAACAAGGCGGCCGCCACCCACGACAGGGGAGAGGACGCTTCCACCTTTGCTTCCATGGCCAAGCTCTTTTGCGGCGAGGTGGCCCAGGAGGTGATACCGGCCGCCATCAGCATGACGGGAAGCCACGGCTGTTACAGGGACACTCCTTTCGAGAGGTGGCTCCGGGACACCAAGGCCTTGGAAATCGCCGGGGGCACCGCCGAGGTGATGAAGAACACCATCGCCCGTCAGATCCTTGACAAGGCAAGAAAATAAGGGGACGGAAGCCGGAGCCTTTGGGCGAAAGTCAATGTCCCGCCTCCCGGACTCCGGATACCCTCTGAAGGATGTAGATCACCTCCTGCACGCCGATGGCTGCGTCGCCGTTCACGTCCACGCCCGCCTGCAACCACTCGGCAAGCCGCGCCGGAGCCCCAGCACCCATCACTTGTAGGGCTGTCACGGCATCGTCAAGTGCCACCGCGTCGTCGAGGGTCAGATCGCCCGGTCCGAAAAGCTCCAGGGCGGCCCGTGCGTTGAGGCGACCCCCGGAGGCAAGTTTGTTCCCTACTGCTTCCACGGGGTCCACACGCTTGAGAAGGGTGCCGCGCAGAAGGGCCACCCGTTTGAACCTGTATTCTTCTGTCAGCAGAGAGGGGAACCGGGCGAGCACCAGGCCCGCGGCGCCGGTAACATGGGGGGTTGCCATGGATGTGCCCCTGGTGCTCACGGTAAGGCCGGTGTCCACCACGGTGACGATCGGCGTGGCGGAGGCCGCTGCCCTGAGCGCGAGACCGTCGGTGTTGGATACGGCCACCACGGGGATGTCCTGGGCAGGGTCCTGCAACGTCCAGTCCAAAGAGCTCGAGTCGTCGTTGTAGATGATCACCCCCAAAGCTCCTGCGGCCCTGGCGTTGGAAGCTTTTTCCCGGAATTCCGTGATCCTGTCCCTTGCCACCAGGGCCAGATTCCCAGCGACCTCCGGGGGAAAATCATCGGCCCATCCCGCGCCGCAGTCGAAGAGACGGGCGGTGATTCCGAAAGTGCTCCCTGCGTTTTCCACGTGATTGGCCCTGTATTCGGTCCCTTCCAGCGCCACGTAGGCGCTCACCACTGCGTAAACGTCTTGTCCGGGGGCCATGAGATCCACGCTGATCTTGCCGTAATTGGAGAAGGCGGCGAGAGCGTCGTTGGCATCGCTGGCCGCAACGGCGACGATGTTGTCCAGGTCGTACCCGGAGGGGTAGTTTTTGGCGGAGCTGGTGTCCAGGTTCCGGCCGGCATTGCCTGCGGCGCAGGATGCCAGGATCCCCGCATCGCGCAGATCTGCGAACGCAAGCCTCTCATAGGTATCGGGATAGTCTCCCCCGAAACTGCAGTTGACAAGGGCCGCCCCGTTGGCGATGGCGTAGCCGATGGCCTCTATCACGTCGATTTGGTTGATGCGGTTGCTGTCATCGGCCGTGACCTTGAGGGCCATGATTCTCGCGTTCCAGCATACCCCCGAGCCTCCCACACCGTTGTTCCCCGCAGCGGCGATGAGGGCCGCTACCGAGGTGCCGTGTCCGTCCCTATCCCTCGGGTCCGCGTCGGCGTCTTCGGGATCGTCGTCCCGAACTCCGCCGAAATCCCATCCGTACACGTCGTCCACGTAACCGTTGAGGTCGTCGTCGATCCCGTTTCCCGGGATCTCTCCGGGATTGACCCACATGTTGGTCCGCATGTCCGGGTGGGTGTGGTCCACGCCCGTGTCGATGACGGCGATCACCACCTGCGCGCTTCCCTTGGTTTTCTCCCAGGCTCCGGCAGCGTCGATGTGGACGCCGGTCTCGTTGTGCAGGGCCCATTGCTTGGGAAAAAGGGGATCGTCGGGTGTGGCGTGCAGGTATCTGATGGGGTGCCTGCCTGCGCTTTCGACCAAGTCCGATGCAGCGTAGCCGGTCATGGCTTCGCCTTCGGTAAGGTGAGGCGCCAGCCGCACGCGTTGGAGCCGGTATCGGGGAAGGGTTCGTAGCACCTTGCTTCCCATGGAAGCGTGCAGGTTGCGGAGCCGCTGCCCATCGGCCCCCTCGCGCAAGCGGACAAGAAGTTCCCCGGCCCTGTATGCGGGGCGTTCCTGAGCGCCGCTGCGCACGGGCGAAAGGTCCGCTTTCGCAGAGGAGGCCGTGTGGGGGGGGGCGTGGAGGCTTTCGCCGGAGGAAAGGGCGGAAATATTTGCCGGGGTGGAGGTGGACCCGTCCCCGCCTTGTGCGTATGCGCCGATACGAAGGATTCGGTAGGATCTTTTTCCGGGGTCGTAGGCGTATTCGAGGCTCGCGCTCTGGCACAGCCGCCGTATGGCCTCTTCCAGGGACACCTCCCGGAGTTTCAGGCTGACCACTTCCTTTAGCCGGGGATCCATGAACAGGGAGACACCCGATTGTCGCGCGATCTTTTCGAGCACATGGAGAAGGGGCGCGTTGCGAACGTCGAGGGTAAGGCGCTCGTGTTCGTAATGCACGTACGCTGCTGCAGGTGGATTTCCTGCCGACCATCCGGTGGCCGTCACGCTCCACCAGCCAAAGGCCGCCAGGCAGAACAGAATGTATTTTCCCGTCTTGGGGATGGTCAATGTTCCGATCCTCCATGCGGCCTGCCGGTCAACCCGTCAACCTTGGGAGCTTTGGCCGCTTGGCCCGAATCCCCCCGCGTTATTGTGTTGAGACCCGGCCTTGCCGAACCCGCTTGCGGTATGTATACCCCCCGTGTCCACAAACTGCGCTCTTTATACCCTCACCCCGGTCCTTGTTCCAGAGGGCGGCGGGGGGGGATCGAGGAAATCGCAATTTGTGACATCGCGCAGTATAAAACCAAAAATAAGGCAATCCCTGCTTGCTTCAACCATGAATTTCATGCATAAGGCGTATGCTCCCCACAAGCAGGGGATGCCTGCTGGGCACCTGCCTGTTCCCTCGTGCCTGCCGTGAGGGGAACGGGGCCTTGGTCATCCTTCCGGTACGGCCCGTCCCTGTTTACCGACCTGGGGGCGCGGACGCCTTGCCCGCATGGGGACGCGGGCGCGGGCAGTGATCGCGCGTTCCCTGCAGAGGCACATTGCCCTGCATGCCGTCCGTCCGGAACGGTGATCAGGGTCGGGAAAGCCGATGCGCCGGGTCCGGGGAAACTGCCACAATGCTTGTGAACCGGCCCTTTCACTGTTCCTGTCGTGGATATGCACGGTTCGTGCCGAAATCCGACAGGTGGGGTTCCGTGATAGGAGACGCCCCAGGGAGGATCGGCTGGGCGACCGGATCACCAACCGAAGGGCGCTTGAAAGAGAGTACCAGAACACATGAAACCTCCCATCGTATGCATAGTAGGACACTCCAACTCCGGCAAGACCCTCCTTCTGGAAAAACTCGTCCCGGCGCTCAAAGCCAGGGGATACAGGATCGGCACCATCAAACACACCCATCACGGCTTCTACATGGACGCGCCCGGAAAGGACAGCTACAGACACAAGATGGCAGGGGCGGATACGGCAGTGCTCGCTTCGCCACAGCAGCTTGCCGTGGTCAAGGACGTGCAGTGCGATGAGCCCGTGGGGCAGATCGTTTCGCGCTATCTCGAAGATGTGGATCTTGTCTTGGCGGAAGGGTACAAGAAGGAACCGCTGCCCAAGATCGAGGTGTTCCGATCGGAAGAGGGGAGACACCCCCTGCCTCTGGATCCCGAGCATCGGTTGGCATGGGTCACTACCTGCCCGCCGAACCCCTCCCAAGTGCCGGCCTTTACCCCCGACGAGGTGGAGGAGCTGGCCGATCTGCTGGAAAATACTTTTCTCAAGGCAGGCGCCCCACCCCCATGACATGGGGGCTGCGGATCACGTTCTCGGCCCGGCCGCATGCGTGACTCCGGCACGATTTTTACATGGGCGCTAGAGCTCGAAGTCCTCTCTCACGTGCTCCGGAAGGGCGAAGGAGGCTCGGTGCATCTCCGGATTGTAGTACCGGGTGCGAAAAGCACTGTCGAACCGCTGGATTCCGAGTCGCTCCTCCGGCCGGACCCCCTTGGAGCAGAAGGCGAAACTGTACGGCACGATCGTGTAGGACGGAACCGAAGCAAGGTACATTCGAGCCAGGGGGAACACCTGTCTCAAGTTCCTGAAAACCTGGGAAACCACATGGGGTTCGAAAGAGCTGTCTCCGACCTGAGCCCCCAGTATGCCGTCCTTGGTAAGCGTGGCGAAGCAGCGGCGAAAGAAGGGAGTAGAAAAGAGCCCGGAGCTCTGTTCGATCACCTGATCCGTGGAGTCCAGGAGAATTACATCGAAGGATTCGCGGGTTTGCTCCATATACTGCAAGGCGTCTTGGCAGACTATCTCCACCCTGGGGTTGTCCAGTGCGTGATGGAGACGTTTGAAATACTTCCTCGACACTTCCATGACGACGGCGTCGATTTCCACCTGCAAGACCCTTTTCACTGTTCGGTGCTTCAATACCTCTCGGGCAGTGCATCCGTCCCCTCCTCCTATGATGAGGACCTTTTCGGGCCGCGGGTGTGAAAAGAGGGGAACGTGTGCCAGCATTTCATGGTATACGAATTCATCCCTTTCGGTCAGATTGATGACGTTGTCTAGGACAAGCATTCTCCCAAAGTCCCGGGACTCGATCACCTCGATCTTCTGGTACGGGGAAACGGTGGATTGGCACACATGTTCGCATTCTATGGCAAGTGTCATCGTCTTGGAAATAGGCGACTGAAAGACATGTCTTGACATGGCCCTGCCCCCGCAAAACTCGTGATAACGTCACGTGAACCGCGCGGATCTCAATGCCTCGGGAAGCCCGACGAAAACGATCGAATGCATTGGTGAAGTCCTCATGCGGTGCCCACTGCCCATCGCAGCCCCATGGACTGATGCTCCCTCGGTTGTTCTCTGTCCTGTGATCGGGCGTCGGGTGAACCCGAGTAGAGGATGAACACACAAATCCCTGTGCAAACGGCGGGCACCCGAAAACCGGAAGCCTTCCGGAAAGAGCGCTTGGCGGCGCTATGGAACAAGATCACTCGACTACCTGGATTCCGAGCGTCAGACGCGCATGTCACTGTTGTCCCCCATGCGGCGGGAGCGAACCTCTTTTCCTGAAAGTTCATAGAACGGGAGGGCGGGGGTGGGTTTTAAACGGTGGCCGCTTGACAAGGCCATCTCCTCCATGGGCGATAAGCAAGGGTTCAAGTTGCTCGCTATACCGAGAATCAATTTTCGGATAGCACGGGCGACGACGACTGTCAACCTCGTGCGCCCTTGTGGCGGCGGGAGGGGTCCCGTCACATCCTCTCCAGACAGTCCTTGGAAAGCTCCTCGTCAAAGGCTACGGGATAGTGACCGTCGAAGCATGATTTGCAGAATCTGTCCTCGGGGCGGGGCACCCCCGTCGAAGCGAGGAGCCCCTCGAGGCTCAGATAATGGAGAGTATCCAGGCCCAGATATTTCCTGAGCTCTTCCACGGACTTCTTTGCTGCGATCAGTTCGCCCTTCGAAGAAAAGTCGATGCCGTAGTGACACGGGTAACGGTGGGGAGGACAACTCACGCGCATGTGAATCCTTTTGACCCCCAGTTCCCGCATGGCCTTGATCCGGGTCCGGGTGGTCGTGCCGCGGATGATGGAGTCTTCGACGATCAGCACTTCCTTGCCCCTGAGAAGGTCCCTCACCGGATTGAGCTTCACCCTCACCCCGAAATCGCGCATGCTCTGGGTGGGCTGAATGAAGGTCCTTCCCACGTAATGATTCCGGATCATGGCCATCTCGAAAGGGATTCCGGACACCTCGGCGTATCCCAGGGCCGCGTAATTGCCAGAATCGGGAAAGGGCATGACAAGATCGGCATCCGCGGGCGCTTCTTCCGCCAGCTTGCGGCCCTGTGCCTTTCGCATCTGATACACGTTGAGCCCGCATATGTTGGAGTCGGGGCGGGCGAAGTATATGAATTCGAAGATGCAAAGAGACGTACGGGGAGAAACTGGGCGGGTAACGCTGCGGATCCCGTTCTGATCGATGATGACGATTTCTCCGGGGTCCAGCTCACGTACGAAGTGGGCTTCCACCAGGTCGAGGGCGCAGGTTTCGGAGGCCAGCACGTAGTTGCCGTTGAGGGTACCGAGACACAGGGGTCTGAACCCGTTGGGATCCTTGATGCCGATGAGCTCGCCGCGGCTCGTGAGCAGGACGAAAGAAAAAGCGCCCTTGAGTCTTTCCACCGTGCCGGTCAATGCGGTTTCCAACCCCTCCTCCAGGTTCTTGACAAAGAGGTGGAGAAAAACCTCCGTGTCCATGGTGGTCTGGAAGATCGATCCCGTGCGCTCCAGTTCTTCTCTCAGGGTGTGGGCATTCACGAGGTTTCCGTTGTGCGCCACGGCGTAAGCCCTTTTGCGGTGGTGCACCACGAAAGGCTGAGCATTTATCAGGGTGGAGCCGCCGGTCGTGGAATAGCGCACCTGCCCTATGGCGGTGGTTCCCTTGAGGGCGTCGAGGGCGGTCATGTCGAAGACGTCCGGCACCAGCCCCATCCCCTTGTGGACCATGATGTTGCCTTGATCGTATACCGCTATGCCCGCACTTTCCTGGCCCCTGTGCTGGAGGGCGTACAATCCGAAGTAGGTCAGCTTGGCCGCATCCGTGTGGTCGAATATTCCGAACACACCGCAGGCTTCCCGAGGTCTTGCCTCAACCATCATCCCTTCCCGTCCTCCCTGTTGTAATAATCCTGCAAGGGGCAGACATGGAGGTGTCCCTCTGTCAGTGCCTCTATGGCGGAGCAGGTGGCCAGTGCCCCGGGGACGGTGGTGACATAAGGAATACGATACAACAAGGCCGCACGCCTTATGGCGTAACCGTCCTTGACCGTCTTTTCTCCCGAGCCGGTGTTGATGATGAGCTGAACCTCTCCGTTCTTGATGGCGTCGAGCACATGGGGGCGCCCCTTGGAGACCTTGTTGACGGGGGCGTTGGGAATCCCGGTTCCATGTAGATAGTCGGACGTGCCTGAGGTGGCCAGGATGCGAAAACCGAGCGCGAGAAGCTGCCTGATCGCCGGAAGGATGCGCGGCTTGTCCCTGTCTTTGACGCTGACAAAAACGCTGCCCCGACTCGGCAGTTTCTGGCCGGCCCCGAGCTGCGCCTTGGCGAACGCCTTGCCGAAGGAAAAGTCGACGCCCATGACCTCGCCGGTGGACTTCATCTCCGGCCCCAGCAGGGGATCGACTCCCGGAAAACGGTCAAAGGGGAAGACGGACTCCTTCACGGCCACGTGGCCCAGGCGGCTTTCTCGAGTCCACCCCAGCTCTTCCAGGGTGCGCCCGAGCATGACCTTGGCGGCAAACTTTGCCAGGGGCACACCCGTGGCCTTGCTCACGAAGGGGACCGTGCGCGAGGCTCGGGGATTGACTTCCAGCACGAAAAGGCGCCCGTCCTTGACAGCGTACTGGACGTTCATGAGGCCCACGACCTTGAGCTCGGCGGCCAAAGCCCGGGTGGCGCGGTGTATCTCCTCGATCATGGAGGGGGAGAGACTGCGCGGCGGCAGCACACAGGCAGAGTCTCCGGAGTGGATTCCGGCCTCTTCTATGTGCTCCATCACTCCGCCGATGACGGTGACCTTTCCGTCGGACAGCGCATCCACGTCCACCTCCACGGCCTCTTCCAGGAACTTGTCTATGAGTATGGGGTGCCTGGAAGAGGCCTCGATCGCGGAGCGGGCAAAACCCTCGAGGTTGGCCCGATCGTAGACGATCTGCATGGCCCTTCCCCCGAGAACGTACGACGGCCTGACGATGACCGGATACCCGATGGATTCTGCCACCGCTGCGGCCTCCTCGACGGAAAGGGCGGTACCATTTTCCGGCTGGACGAGCCCCACCTCCCGAAGCACCGCCTGGAACAGTTTCCGGTCTTCTGCCCTGTCGATGTCCTCGGGTTGGGTTCCCAGTATGGGGACTCCGGCGCGCTGGATGTCTCCGGCGATGTTGAGGGGAGTCTGCCCTCCGAATTGCACGATGACCCCGAAGGGGCGCTCCACTTCGGCGATGTGCAGAACGTCTTCCGCAGTGACGGGCTCGAAGTACAGCTTGTCCGAGGTGTCGTAGTCCGTGCTCACCGTTTCAGGGTTGCTGTTGACCATGATGCTTTCCACACCCTCTTCTCGCAGGGCGAAGGAGGCGTGGACGCAGCAATAGTCGAATTCTATCCCCTGGCCTATTCGGTTGGGGCCGCCTCCCAGAATCATGACCTTTTTTCGCAGGGTGATCCGTGCCTCGGATTCTTCTTCGTAGGTGGAGTAATAGTAAGGAGTGGCGGCCTCGAATTCAGCAGCACAGGTGTCCACCAGCTTGTAGACCGGTTGTACTCCGGTTTCCCTGCGGCGCGCCGCCACCCGGGCATCCTCCAGCCCGCAGAGATGGGCTATCTGCCGGTCCGAAAAACCGAGAGTCTTGGCCTCCCGCAAACTCGCCGCTTCCAGTGGGCCGCCGTGGCTCCGGGTCTTTTCCTCCGCCTCCAGGATCGCCGCGATCTGGTGGAGGAACCAGGGGTCGATGGAGGTCAGGGCGTGGACCTTTTCCACGCTCATGCCCCGTCGCAGGGCGTGGCGCAGGAAGAAGATCCGTTGGGAGTTGGGCGTTACGAGCCGCTGCCGGATGGCCTCTTCGGAAAGAGGGGCATCACCGTTTTCCAGAGGGTCCCGGCCGTCCGCCCCCAGGCCGAAACGCCCCACTTCCAGGGATCGCAGCCCTTTCTGGAGCGCTTCCTTGAAAGTGCGTCCGATGGCCATGGTTTCCCCCACCGACTTCATGGAGGTGGTGAGCACGTCTTCGGTGTCCGGGAATTTCTCGAAGGTGAAACGGGGGATCTTGACCACGCAGTAATCGAGGGTCGGCTCGAAGGAGGCGAGGGTCTGTCTGGTGATGTCGTTCTCGATTTCGTCCAGGGTGTATCCCACGGCCAGTTTGGCGGCGATCTTGGCGATGGGAAAGCCCGTGGCCTTGGAGGCCAGGGCCGAGCTTCGGGAGACCCGGGGGTTCATCTCGATGATGATCATTTCGCCGGTCTTGGGGCAGACGGCGAACTGCACGTTGGAACCCCCCGTGTCCACCCCGATCTCCCGCATCACCGCGATGGTGGCGTCCCGCATACGCTGGTACTCCCTGTCCGTCAGGGTCTGGGCCGGAGCCACCGTGATGCTGTCCCCGGTGTGGACACCCATGGGGTCCATGTTCTCGATGCTGCAGATGATGACCACGTTGTCGTTGGCGTCCCGCATCACCTCCAGTTCGTACTCCTTCCACCCCAGAACGGACTGTTCCACCATCACCTGTCCGATGAGGCTCGCGTCGAGCCCTCCCTTGATCAGGTCCTCCAGTTCCTCCACGTTGTAAGCTATTCCGCCTCCCGTTCCCCCCAGGGTGAAACTGGGACGCAAGATGAGGGGAAAGCCGATGAGTCTTCCGGCTTCTATGGCCTCTTCCACGCCGTGGACAAAGGCGCTTTTCGGTATCCGCAGGCCGATCTTTTCCATGGCGTTGCGAAACAGCTCGCGGTTTTCTGCCTTTTCGATGACCTCGACCCGCGCGCCGATCATCTCCACCCCGTTGGCTTCGAGAACGCCCGTTTTTGCCAGCCTCACGGCCGTGTTGAGTCCCGTTTGCCCTCCGAGGGTGGGCAGCAGGGCATGGGGTCTTTCCTTTTCGATGATCTTGGCCACCGTTTCGGGGGTCACGGGCTCCACGTAGGTTCGGTGGGCCATCTCGGGATCGGTCATGATGGTGGCCGGATTGCTGTTGACCAGGACCACCTCGTAGCCCTCTTCCCTCAGGGCTTTGCACGCCTGGGTCCCGGAATAGTCGAATTCACAGGCCTGGCCGATGACGATGGGACCCGCCCCCACGATGAGTATCTTACTTATGTCCGTGCGCCTGGGCATGTCTTTCTTCTTGGTTTCTGGGGATAGGCAAATGTGAAGAGCATGGCCCGCGGTTCGGCCCCTCGGGGGCTCATGGGTTGCGCCTGTCGCGCATGAGCTGCAGAAAAGAGCGAAAAAGGTAGCGGGCGTCGTGAGGTCCGGGAGACGCCTCGGGATGGTATTGCACGGCCATCACGGGGAGCCGTCGATGCCGGAATCCTTCCAGGGTGTTGTCGTTTAGATTGACATGGGTGATCTCGATATCCTTTCGGGGAAGGCTGTCGGTGTCCACCGCGAATCCATGGTTCTGGGAGGTTATCTCCACCCTGCCCCGGTAAAGCTCCTTGACGGGCTGATTGGCGCCCCGGTGCCCGAACTTGAGCTTGTAGGTCCTTCCCCCTAGGGCCAGTCCGAGCAACTGGTGGCCCAGGCATATCCCAAAAAGCGGCCTGTAGTCCAGTATCCTGGTGACCGTTTCCACGGCGTAGGTGACCGGTTCCGGATCTCCCGGCCCGTTGGACAGGAAAACCCCGTCCGGGTCCATGGAACGGACGGTCTGAGCGTCCGTGGCCCCGGGCACCACCACAACCTGGCATCCGGCCTGCTCCAAACACCGCAGGATGTTGTACTTGATGCCGAAATCGAAGGCCACCACCGCGGGGCCTTGGCCCCTGTCTCCCCACACGGAACGGTCCAGCTCCTCCACCGGTCGGTTCACCGGCTCTGCGGCGCCTCGCCTCCACAGGTAAGGCATGTCCGTGGTCACCACGCTGGCAAGATCCCTTCCGGCCATCTGCGGGATCCGAAGCACCCGTCGCAGCAGCGAGGCCGGGTCCGTATCCGAGGTGGAAACCATGGCCCGCATGGCTCCCCGAGTGCGTATGTGCCGCGTCAAAGCACGGGTGTCGAGCCCCTCGATTCCCAGCACGCCCTGCCGTCCCAGATAATCGGCCAGGGTCCCTGTGGCCCGGTGATTGCTGGGCGCCTCCTGATACTCACGGACCAGGAAAGCCGCCACCTGGATCCGGGCCGACTCCACATCTTCGGAATTGACCCCGTAATTGCCCACCAGCGGGTAGGTCATGGTCACCATCTGTCCCCGGTAGGAAGGATCGGTGAGCACTTCCTGGTACCCTGTCATGCTGGTGTTGAAGACCACCTCGCCGGAGGCCTCCCCCGGCCCCGTGAAGGAGCGGCATCCGAAGGTGCGTCCGTCTTCAAGAACCAACAGTGCGTTCATGGCAAAAGACCTGTCAGCATACCGCCTCTTTCTGCCCGCAACGTCTTCTCCCGGGCTTCTTCTCAGGCACCCCGCATACCATATCTGCCGGGTAAATCAAGGCCGAACCGCCGGCGCGGGAGGGTAAATTTGTTCTGTGCCCCGGTCGAGTGTGAATAGGGTCATTTTCGAAGCAAACGACCCGACCAACCCCCATGCCCGGTGCGGGCACAACGAAGCATGAAAACCCGTCTTGCGCTCCTCCTTTGGGACCGGGGGCTTGGAGGGATTTTCATATAAATCGTTGTCGTAATCGTTATCGTAATCGGCCGAGGTGTTCCGCGAGTGGGATTGTTCGTTGCGCTCAACGGAGAAGCCACGAATCCGAGGCAACAACGGTGCCCGTCACTCTGGCACGCCTTCCGGTTTCGAGACCGATCACCGTCCCTACGGGACTGATTACCACAACGACAACGATAACGAGTGGAGCTGATGAGGAACAGCTCTAACAGCTCGCTTTTTCATGGAATTGCTGTCAGAATCGATTCACCATGGCCTGTACGGCCTCGTCCCCTACGCGGCAGGAGCCTCTTGTCCGGTACGCATGTCCCCCATTTGCCTGGACTGGAAACATCATAAGCACGCCGGGCACGGGTTGCAACACGCCGCCTTCGGCAAGGATCGGCCTGGTCCGCCTAGTTGATGCTTGCATCCCATAACCGCGGGGAATATATAGTGCGCGCGGTCACACATTGCGATTTCCACCATCCCCCTCGCCCTCTGGGAGAGGGTCGGGGTGAGGGTATGAAGATCGCAGTTTGCGGGCGCACGAGGTATACAGCACACAGGGCAAGGACCTTCGGGCCTTGATCATCGCTGCTGCCGGCCAGGTCGTGCTTTTCCGCCCTGGGAGCGCGGGCGTTTCGCCCACCTTGGGACGTGGATGGGGGCAGGATGTGCACGCTCTTAAGGAGAGGCGACACAAGGGTGCATGTCTTCTTGACCGTCGCCCTGAAACCGGTGCCTACACCGCCCGGCCGCAGCGATGATCAAGGCCGACCTCCGACAAAGAGAGGCCGCAATGGATATGGATTTCAAGGCGAGATTCATGGATCGGTGGACCCGGTATTTCGACGGCTCCGAGCTTCCCATCGTGTTCTATTATACGGAGAAGCAGGGTTGTGCCGAAGTGGTGGCCCCCCCCTCGGCGCACCAGTGCATCATCGGCGTGCTTTCCAAGGTGCGGGGGGGAACTTGCCTGTGTTTTGCCGCGGAGTCGATCGGATGCGCGGGGGGAAAGCGCTATCTTGGGTTCAGCACCGAGCTATTTCCCGGATTCGAGTACTTTCTGTCGTGCGGCATCCCGGGCAAGCTGGAAGGGGAACGCTACAAGAAATCTCCGGAAATCGTTGCCGAGTTGATGCGCAGGATGCCGGTTTTCAAGGCCCCTTCCAGGTACATTGTCTTCAAGAGATGGGACGCGCTTGAGGAAGCGGACCGTCCGGAGGTGGTCGTCTTTTTCGCAAAGCCCGACGTGCTGTCGGGTCTTTTCACCCTCTGCGGTTTCGAGGAGGTGGACCCCAACGCTGTCTTCGCGCCCTTCTGCGCCGGGTGCGCTTCCATCGTGCAGTACCCGTTCCTGGAAAAGGACCGCGAGCGCCCAAGGGGGGTACTGGGGATGTTCGACGTATCCGCCCGTCCCTTCGTGCCTTCGGACCGGCTCACCTTTGCCGTTTCCATGAACAAGTTCGAGAAGATGGTCGGGAACATGGACGAGAGCTTTCTCATAACCGGTTCGTGGGACAAGGTGCGAAGACGGCTCGGCGCGGGGAGCCGCGAGCCATGAAGGGGCAGCGCAGCATCCAGGCTTCTCGATCCCCTGCGTCCCGGTCACAACCTCGTGGCCAACCTGGTGAAACTGGGGTCGCAGGTGCTGTTTACCCGGTTCACCCCGAGGCCGGGAAGATCTCCAGACTCAGGACCGTTGCCCGTTGCTGGAAAGCAAGAGAATCTCGGGTGGTTGGAGGAACACGAGATCCCCATATTTCCCTGTCCCGAGAAAGTCGTCAAGGCCCTGGCGGCCCTGTACCGGCCGTCATCCGTGCCCTCGATGGGAAACGGGGACAGAGGCTTAAGCGGGCAGGAATGAATAGAAAGGCGGAAGATGGACGACACGATCGCATTGTTGCGGGAGCTTACCGAAGCCCATGGGGTGGCCGGTTACGAGTCGGAAGTGCGGGCCGTGGTACGCCGGCACCTGGACGCTTTGGGCTCCTTGGAGCAGGATCGCATCGGCAGCCTGATCTGTCGAGCGGGGCTGGCGGGACCCAGGGTGATGCTGGCGGCCCATATGGACGAAGTCGGTTTCATGGTCAACCACGTCACCAAAGAAGGATTCCTCAAATTCCTGCCCCTGGGCGGTTGGTGGGACCAGGTGCTCCTGGGCCAGAGGGTCCTTGTCAAGACACGCAAAGGGGACCTTTTGGGGGTCATAGGGGCCAAGCCGCCCCACATGCTGCCGGAGGAAGAGCGCAAGAAGGTGGTGGAACAAAAGACCATGTACATCGACATCGGCGCCGTCTCGGAAGATGAGGTGAAGGAGGCCGGGGTCCGTCTGGGAGACTCGGTGGTGCCCGAGGCGGCATTCCGAGTTCTGGCCGGTGAAAAGACCTACCTGGCCAAGGCCTTCGACGACAGGGTGGGGGTTGCCCTCATGATCCAGGCGATGGAACATTTTTCCCGGTCTTCCCACCCAAATGTGCTTTACGGGGTGGCCACCGTGATGGAGGAAGTGGGGCTCCGGGGAGCCAAGACCAGCGCGGAGGTGGTGGACCCTGACGTGGCGATCGTTCTCGAATCGGACATCTGCGGCGACGTTCCTGGCATAAAGCCCGAGGAGTCCGCCCTGCGGCTCGGCGCAGGCCCGGCCCTTGTCCTGCTGGAAGCCCGGCTCATCCCCAATACCAGGCTGCGGGACCTTGTTATGGATACCGCGCAGGCCCTGCACATCCCTCTCCAGCTCTCCGCGGGACTCGGGGGAGCCACCGACGGCGGGCAGATCCACCTGCACCGCACCGGGGTGCCCACCGCCGTGCTGGGTGTTCCGGCACGTCACATCCACAGCCACGGAGGCATTATCCACCGGGAGGACTACGACGGAGCTCTGCGCCTGCTCGTGGCGGTGGTGGAAAAACTCGACGCCGAGACCGTCAGGTCCCTCGTGCCGTGAGAGCGTGTCTTTCCTTCCGACAGAAAAACCGCAGCCCCCTCACACCAGCTCCGGGCCGAAATAGCGGGTATGGACCTCCTCGTCCAGCCCCTGGCGGTCGAGCCTCAATGCAGCGGAAAGGGCTTCCAGGATGTCCTGGGCGGTGATCCCGTCTTCCCCCTTGGCGGCTGCGGCCAGATCGCCGGCGAGTCCGTGGAGGAACACCCCTTTTCGGGTGGCGTCCTCCAGGGGCAACCCCAGTCCGTACATGGCGGCGACGGCACCTGTGAGAACATCGCCGGAGCCTGCGGTGGCCATACCACAATTGCCGCTCAGGTTGATGAAGACCCTCTGGTCCGGATAACCGACGAGGCTGTGGGCCCCTTTGAGCACCACCACGGCGCTTAGATCCTTGGCCGCGGCCTGGAGCACTTCGACCTTCCGTTCGTCGATGTCCGCGGTGGAAAGGCCGGTGAGCCTCGACATCTCCCCCAGGTGGGGGGTGAGGACCGTGCCGCCCTGTCTTCCCCTGAGGATTTCGGGGTTCGCAGAAAGGGCGGTGATGCCGTCCCCGTCCAGAAGCAGCGGCCTGCGGATCTGGGCGGCGAGCTGCTTTGCCAAACCCTGGGTTTCCCCGTCGAGGGACAGGCCCGGACCCAGGACCACCATGTCCATCTTTTCCGCCAGCTCGAGCAGGGAGGACTTGTTTTTCAGGGCGATGCTGCCGCCGGCGGTTTCCTGCTGGGGTACAAAGACGATCTCGCTCCCCTTTGCGGCGATAAATGGCGTGATGGATCGGGGCGCCGCCAGGCGGGAGTATCCGCCCCCTGCCTTGAGAAAGGAAAGTGCCGCGAAATAGGGGGCCCCAAAATAACCGACGGCCCCTGCGATGAAAAGGACCTGGCCGAAATTGCCCTTGTGTCCGTCCTGCGGTCGAGCCGGAAGGAGAGGCGGGAGGTTGATCTGCACCTTGAGGGCCTCGGCCTCGTACATGGCCGGGGGAAAGGAGATGTGGGTCACGTGCAGTTTGCCGCAAAAAGCGTAGCCTGGGAAGAGCATGTTTCCGATTTTGGGAAGGCCGAAGGTGACGGTATGATCGGCCTTCACAGCAACACCCATGATCTTTCCGGTGTCGCCGTGGACACCCGAGGGGATGTCCACGCTGAAAACGGTCTTTCCGGCACTGTTGATGCATGCGATCACGTCCCGGTGCAGGCCTTGCACCTGCCTCATGAGACCGGTGCCGAAAATGGCGTCCACCACGGCATCGCAGTGCAGGACTTCGTGACGCACGGCGTCCACCGAGTCGATCTCGCGGACGGGGAGGCCCACCCGGCGCGCCATCTCCAGGTTGTTCTCGGCAGCTCCCCGGAACTTGCCGCAGTCCCCCAGGACAAAGACCTTGACGGCCCCTGCACTCGAGTGGATCTTTCTCGCCACCACGAACCCGTCTCCGCCGTTGTTGCCGAGGCCGCAAAAGACCACGAACCGCCTGCCCCTTATCCCGAACCGGCTGAGGATCACGAAATAGACGGCCTCCCCCGCGTTTTCCATGAGGATCTGCTCGGGGATCCCGTAGCGCTCCATCGCGCTTCTGTCTAGCCGGCGCATCTGGGCAACATCACTCACCTTCATGGACGACCCCCTTTTGGGTTCGGACGTGGAAAAGGGATGTGTTTACCCTTTGACATACGGTCCCCGGACCATCTACTTTGTCCCCGGAGGGGGAGCCTAGCGCCCCACCCCGGCCCTCTGCCAGAGGGCGGGGGGGATGTGGGAAACCGCAATGTGTGAGCGCCCGTAGTATACAGGACCCCCCAAAAAATCCCCCTTTGCGAAAGGGGGACGCGTTCGTGCCACGGCGTCACGTTCGAACGATGATAAAGAGGCGGGGGAGAAATGTCAAAGGATCGAGGAAGGGAGGAGGCAAATGGAAAGGGCCGGTAAGAGGATATGCGATGTGCTGGTGGAGGCGGGAATCGACCATGTGTTCGGAATTCCGGGCGGCGGGACCATACCCATCTGGGACGCGCTCTACGACCGGCAGGACAAGATCAAGGTGGTGCTGGCCCGTCACGAGCAGGCGGCCGCCTGCATGGCGGACATGTACGGGCGCATGACCGGAAAACCCGGTGTGCTCATGGGACAGGGTGCGTTCATCGGCACCACTGGCGGATTCGGCATACTGGAAGCCTTCATGTCCAGCTCCCCCATGCTGGTGCTTACCGACACGTCCGACATGGGTTTCAGCCAGCACGCGAGCTACCAGTCGGGGACGGGCGAGTACGGGTCCTTCGATCTGCGGGCCATGCTCCGGGGCATGAGCAAGTTCACCACCTACGCCGTGACACCCGAAGAGGCGGTCCAGGGGGTCCAACTGGCCGTCAAACACGCGGTGGTGGGACGACCGGGACCGGCCTGCGTGCTCATGCGCAGCAAGGCCGCCTCCGGAGTCGTGGATCCGGAGAGAACCCCTCGCCTCTACGGCACGGCCGGCTATCTGAAAGAAAGCGTCACCGTTCCCTCCCCGGATGCCGTCCAAAGGGCCGTGGATTTGATCCTCAAGGCCCGACAGCCCGTGGTCATCGCCGGAAACGGGGTGCATGTCTCCAGGGCCTACGAACCGCTCCGACAGTTCGCAGAGCTGGTGGGTGCGCCGGTTGCCACGAGCTACAAGGGACAGAGCGCCTTTCCGGGGGTCCACCCCCTGGCCCTGGGAATGATGGGTACCTTCGGGCAGGCCGTGGCCAACAGGACGATCGCCGAGGCGGATCTCGTCCTGGTGGCCGGAAGCAGGCTGTCGCCCAGCGACACCCGTTTCGACAATCCGGCCCTGCTCGACCCCTCTCGTCAAAAGATCCTCCAGATGGACATCGAACCACGAAACGCAGGGTGGACGTTTCCACTGGATGAAGCCCTCATAGGGGACCTGGGGCACACGCTGGATTTGATGGTGCAGGCCCTTCGCAAGAGTCCCCCGGCCGGTGCCGGGGATCGGACCGCCGCGGTGCTGGAGCGCAAGAAGGCCGAGAGCTTTCACGAGGCCCCGGAACTTTACGCAGAGACGCGGCCCCTGCTTCCCCAGCGCATCGTCAAAGAGATCGAAGAAGCGGTGGATGGGTCCGCCATCATCACCCTGGATGCGGGCAACAGCAGGTTGTGGATGTCCCATTTCTTCAAGACCAAGCAAGTGCGCACCCTCTTTTGTCCAGGGGGTGTGGCGGGCATGGCCTGGGGTCCCCCTGCGGCCCTGACGGCGAAGCTGCTGTGCCCGGACAGGCCGGTTGTGTCGGTGGTGGGCGACGGCGGTTTTGCCATGACCCTCCACGTGCTCTCCACGGCGGTCCAGTATGGTCTTCCGGTGGTCTTCGTGGTCATGAACAATTCGGTGCTCGGTATGGTGCGCGACTTTCAGGCCGCCAGGCAGCGGATCATCGCCAGTGAGTTCGGCGCCACGGATTTTGCCCGGATAGCCCGCGGGTTCGGTTGCCGAGGCGTGGACGTGCAGGCTCCGGGGCAACTGGTGGCGGCCATTCGGGAAGCCTTCGACCAGGACCTTCCCACCGTGATCGATGTGACCACCAGCGCGGTGGAGCCGTTTTTCAAGATTGCGGCCCTGGAGGATTTTGCCAGGGTGGCGTGAACGGACCGGCAGATCGTGGAGGAGAGGTCCATGAAGCTCGGCGGAAAGGCTGACCCTTGCCACAGGGGCTGCAAGAGGGACGGGGCAGGGCATATGCGCTGCGCCTCGCGCTCCTTGGCGCCGGCCAGTGCTTCAGCGTGTGTGGAGGGGCCATTCCATTTTGACCGGATGGGCTGGCCGTGATGATGGTTCCGGTCGTCCCCCCCCCCGGTGGCAGTGCCCTCGCCGCCCCTTTCGGGTGGGTTGAAAGGGGAAGGCATGGTGCGTGAAAGGAATCCCGCAGGCCATGGAAGCCATTGAGAGCGTACTCAAGAACTATCGCTTCACAACCCTGGACGAGAAGAATCGGGAGGAGCTCGGGCGGATATTTGTTCCCCTTTCCGAAAGACTCGCAGAACATTTTTCCGCCTGGCTGCTGGAAGACACTTATACCGCCGCATTCTTTGGTACGGAAGAAGCCGTTTCGAAGAGGAAGAAGACCATGGAGCTGTGGTTTCGGGGTGTTTTCACCTCGAAGTACGATCACCGCTACCTCATGGGTTTGCAGAAAGTCGGCCAGACCCATGTACGGATCGGACTCAAGGGTCACTACGTCAACGCGTCCATGAATTTCATAAGGAGTTTTTGTCTCGGGGAGCTTGAAAGGGAGGTCCCCGATCCGGACCGGCGCATGAGGCTCATCGAATCTCTTGACAAGATGCTCGACATGAATCTGGACGTGATGACCAGTTCTTACAGGGAGGCGGAACTCAAGGAGGTTTTCCTCTCTCATCGGATGGAGTTCTGGCTGGTGCGCTGGGCCGAGCGTGTACTGCACGGCCTGAACCTGCTCTTGATGCTGGGGCTTGTCGTGCTTGCGGCAGGAGTGGCCGTATTGCTGGGCAGCGACATCTTCCACGCCCTGGGCGGGCCCCTCGACTCGGGCATTATCAAGGCCCTCGGATCGCTTCTCATTCTCTGGATGATGGTCGAACTGCTCCACACCCAGGTGGAGCACCTGCGAGGCGGTAGGTTTCACGTGCAGGTTTTCGTGGAACTGGCCCTGGTGGCCTTTATTCGAAAACTGTTCATCGCCGCAATCGACGAGAAGGAGCCTCACACCTTCGGCCTCCTGGTGGGCGCCTTGTTTGTTCTCGGGGTTGTCTTTTTTCTGATGGCCAAGGTGGAGCCGCGCGTCAGAAGATAGGGCGTGTCTTGAGCCAGCCTGTTACACTGCGCGCGATCACAAATTGCGATTTCCCACATCCCCCCCCGCCCCCTGGGAGAGGGCGGGGTTCAGGGCATAAGAAGGGAACCTTGTGGGCGCGGCAGGTATAAGATCAAGGGAGGGACCGGATGCTCTTTGAACAGCAACTGCGCGAGCTGGAGCGGAGAAGAAGACAGGCGCTGGCAATGGGGGGCGCCGAGAAGGTTCAAAAACAGCGGGCCAAGGGGAGGCTGACGGCCAGAGAGCGGACCGAGGCGCTTCTGGACCCAGGAAGCTTTTTCGAGGTGGGGATGCTCAACCATTCCGATATGCCGGGGATGGAAGGCAAGACGCCGGCTGACGGCAAGGTATGCGGTTTCGGCAAGATCGAGGGGCGGGACGTGGGGGTTCTGGCAAACGACTTCACCGTTTTGGCGGCCACCTCGAGCCGCGTGGCGGGGCGCAAGGAGGAGGAGCTGCGCACCCAGTGCGCCCGTCGCGGCATTCCCGTGATATACCTGGGAGAAGCAGGTGGCGCCCGCATGCCCGACATCATGGGATCCAAGGGTTTGGCATCTTACGGAGGCGGCGCCTTCGACAGTTTCTTGCACGGAACCAGCCGGGTTCGGGAGGCCCCTATGGTCACGGCGGTCATGGGGGAATGTTACGGGATGCCCACGTGGATGGCCTGCCTGGCCGATTTCGTCGTACAGGTGAAGGGAGCGGGGATGGGCGTATCGGGGCCGCGGATCCTGGAGCTGGCCCTCAGCGAAACGGTCACCGACGAAGAACTGGGCGGGTGGAAGGTGCATGCCGAGATAACGGGCATGACCGATCGGGTGGCCGAGGATGAAGAAGAATGCTTCCGGTTGATCCGTCAATACCTGGGCTACATGCCCAGCCATTGCCAGGAGCTGCCTCCCGCTGCCCCTGTTCCCGAAGGTTCGGGGGCGGAGATGGGCCGCATACTGGACTGCCTTCCGGAAAAGAGGACCCGCACTTACGACATGCACCGGATCTTGCGGTGTATCGTCGACAAGGGCAGCCTCTTTCCGATCAAACCCCTGTTCGGAAAAACCGTCATAACGGCCCTCGCCCGGGTGGAGGGCCGCGTGGTGGGCATCATCGCCAACCAGCCCCTCGTGCAGGCCGGGGCCATGGACACCGACGGCATCGACAAGGTGATCAGCTTCCTGTGCCTCTGCGATTCCTTCAACATTCCCCTGATCTTTTTCCACGACATCCCGGGATTCCTGGTGGGCAAGGCAGCGGAGCGCAGGCGGGTGGCCGGCAGGGTGATCAACTACATGAACGCCCTGGGGCAGTTGACCGTTCCCAGGATCTCCGTCATCGTTCGCAAAACGTACGGAATGGCTTACTGGAACATGGGGGGTACCGGCTGCGCCACCGATTTCCTCGTGGCCTGGCCAACGGCCGAAATGAGTTTCGTGGAGCCCGAGATAGCCGCCAACGTGGTCTTCGGGGGCAAGATACCCAAGGGCGAACGGGACAGGGAAAGGTGGGACCGTCTGGTGCAGGCGATGGTGGACGACGCCTCACCCTATGGCGCCGCTGGGATGCATTACATCCACGACGTCATAGCACCGGCAGAGACCAGGAACTACATCGCAAGGGCCCTGGAGATATGCCGGGGTTCCCTGACAAGAGGAATCGGGAAGCACAAGCTGGCCAACTGGCCCACGAAGTTTTGACTGTGCACGCGGTCTGGGTCCGCCGAGCTCGTGCGTTTCACCGGGAGGCAGAACTGCCGGGCGGGCACCCCCTCCGGCGAGGGATCGGTGAGAAGGATCAGGCGCCAGATGCCATAAGCTCCTCCAGGGAAACCACGTCGAACACGGCGGGGACCGCCTCGAGGGACATACCGCCCTGCGTCTTGCGGATGACGATGTTCTTGAGCCACAGGGCGTTGTCCTCCTCGGGGAAATCCTGCCGGAAGTGGGCCCCGCGGGTCTCCGTGCGCATCAGGGCCCCTCGGCAGACCATTTCCGAGATGAGAAGCATGTTGCCAAGCTCCAGACAGCGTCTCAGGTCCCCGGGCGTTGCGGCACGCAACTTCCGGAATGGGGACTTCAGATCCTCGATCCCGGCCAGGCCCTCGGTGAGCCCCGTCCGGGACCGGATGACGCCCACCTTGGACCACATGACCTCCCGCAACGCCGCGGTGAGCTTTTTCACGTCGCCTTGGCCGGTGCCGGAGAAGGACTCCAGACGCCCCTTCTCTTCCTCCAATGCCTGGGAAGGGATCCGGCCGGGCCTCTTGCCCTGGGCCCACCGCCCCGCCTGTCTGCCGGCGATCCCGCCCATGGCCCACACCTCGGTCAGCGCGTTGCCCCCCAGCCGGTTGGCACCGTGTGTGCCTCCGCAGACCTCCCCCGCGGCAAAAAGCCCGGCGACCGATGTCTCGGCCCGCTCGTCGGTCACAACGCCCCCCATGCAAAAATGCGTGGTGGGGGAGACGACCAGTTCCTTCCGGTCCGGTGTCCATTTGGGGCCCAGCACGGGACGCAGCCTTTCCAACCGTCCTTCCGGCACGGGCCCCAAGTCCATGATCACACCCCCCTCGACGCCGAGGCCACAGTCGATTTCCTGCTTGACCGCACGCGTGACCCGGTCCCGCGTCACCTTCATAGGGTCTGTCAATCCGTACTTGACAAGGATGTCTTCTCCCCGGGCATTCAGAAGCTTGGCACCTGCTCCGAAAACGACGGCTTCGTACAATACGCCCCGATTCCCGTGTCTTCCCACACCGGTCGGGTAGAACTGCACGAACTCCATGTCGCGCAAGGGCACGCCCAGTTCGTAGGCCAGAGCGCTTCCGTCTCCCGCGATCCCTGCGGCGTTGTTGGTGTTGCGGTAAACCTGTGCGTACCCGCCGGTGGCCAGCACCACGGCGCACGCGGCAAAGGCCCTGGACCTGCCGTCTTCGGTGATGCCCGTGGCGCCGACCGCATGGCCCTGAAACTGAAAAAGACGGGTGACAAAGACGTGATCCTCGAACCGCACCCCCCTTTTCGTCGCCTCCTGTTTGAGGGCCGTCATGTACGCGCTTCCCAGGCGCGTTTGGGTGCGCACGTGCCGCGCATGGCCGTGGCCCGGCGCACGGTCGATGCGTAAGGCCCCGTCTTTCATGGCAAAGGGCACCCCCCATGCGCGCAGGATGTCCACCTGGGCAGCGGCTTGCTCGGCAACCGTCCTGGCCAGCTTCTGGTGGTTGAGATACCGCCCCCCCACCAGGGTGTCCCGCAGGTGGGTCGCCGGGTCGTCGCTGCCCGGCACCAGCCCTGCAGCGGCGAAAGCTCCGGCGGATATGTACGTGTTGTTGGTGAACCCCACTCTGCCTTTGGAAGCCACCAAGACATCGGCTCCCGAATCCCTGGCTTCGATCGCCGCACGCAGGGCCGCCCCACCGCCGCCCACTATGAGTACGTCACAGTTTTCGCTGGCCCAGTTCTCGATCCGCATCACTACCCTCCCTGCTCGTTATCTGCCTCGCGGGTCCCCAGACTGCGCTTCTCATGCCCTCACTCCGGCCCTCTCCGGTGATTTTTCCCCTCGTGACTTCCGTGCCCGGCTATCGTCAAACGGCACCAACTGCCACGACCGGAACCGGGGGCGCCACAAGATAGGTTAGGGAACCGAGACCTGTCAAACGGAGCCGTTTCCACGCCGGCCGTCCCGTGATCCGTCGTCGGGCAGCTACAGGCTTGCAGAAGGTGGAAGGGGAGGGGTTTGTCCGGTGTGCAGGGATGCCCGCCGTGGGGAATCGGCGTGGGAGAAAGCCGGGGTATGGAAGTGGGGATGGCTGGTCAATCCGTTGAGCAGTTCCCCGAGCAAGGAGGTATCATTCTGCTCCATTCAACTTATCCCTCAATTTGCCGGAGCATTTGAAGGTGACCACCCTGCGTCTGTCAAGCAGCAGATCTCCGCCCGTCGCGGGATTCCGACCCCTGCGGGCCATCTTGTGCTTGACCTGGAATTTGCCGAACCCGCTGACAAGAACGTCTTCTCCCTCCTCCAGGGTCTTCTTGACGATTTCGAGAAGACATTCCACAAGGTAGTTCGAGTCGGCCTTCGTGTAGCCGATGTCGTTGCGTATGGTCTCCGCTATCTCTGATTTGGTGACGGTCATGGTGGAGATCCTTCACTTTGCGCCGCCGAGGTTGTTTTCGGGGCAGGATAGACCGGTAGATCACCATTGTCAAGGCCTCTGGAAATACTGCGAATTTCGGCAAAGGGACGGATCCCGACCGGCACGCCGGGGCACCTGCGACAAGGATCGCTCCCCGTTCATTAGGGCCTGCTGGGCTGCTCCCCTGACACCTTGACGCCTCGGGTCACTCGGCCACCCCCGCAGGAGGAAGACCCGTCGTTGCGGCCTTGACCACGCGAATCCTCGCGGGATCCCCCCCTGTCAAGGAAACAAAGCCTGGCAGCGGGGGGATCCCAAATCTGTGGAAACCCGACAAAGCCTCCCGTCGTGTTGACTATTGGGAGGGCATCTGGCATGGTCACCGATGGTGGGGAGCAAACCGTTCGCGCCTGTGCCTTCCCGAAGCGTTCCTGGGTGCGGGTGTTTCATCTTTCCGGCATGAGCGGCCAAGGCCCCGGACGCCGTGACGCGAGAGGGACTGTTTCGGAGCGCTCCCCTGCCGCACTCCCCGCCAAGAGGTCCGGAATTTCAACGGAGCAATCATCCGAAGGTCTTTCGCGCATGCACCGACAGGGGCCCCGATTCGAGGCGCAGGTGACGCTTCGGTGTCGAGGTCCTGCCGGAGAAAGGAATGGGCAAGAGGCAGATGAAAAATATCTTTTGCGGGTTATTGGTGGGCCTGTGCGTGGGGGGCGTCTCCCAGGCGGGGAGCGACGAGGTGCCTTTCAGCGATTCGAGCAGGGAATGCATGGAATGCCACGGCTCCCTGCACCCGGGCATCGTGGGAGACTGGCAGGCGAGCCGCCATGGCCGGATGACGCCGAGACAGGCCATGGGAGTGCAGGGACCGGCGCGAAAGATATCCGCAGGCACGGTGCCGGAGGCGTTGCGGGACGTGGCGGTGGGCTGTGCGGAGTGCCACACCCTCAGGGCCGAAAGCCACGGGGACAGCTTCGAGCACAACGGGTACGAGGTGCACGTGGTGGTGACGCCGGACGACTGCGCCGTCTGCCACACCGAAGAGGCGAAGCAGTACGGTGGGAACATCATGGCCCACGCCAGGAACAACCTCATCGCCAACAAGGTTTACCAGGACCTGGAGCGCAGCATAATCGGAAAGCCGGTGCGTGCCTCCGGCAAGACGGTCTTCGAGGCGCCGGACACCGCCACCCGGCAGGAGAGCTGCCTCTATTGCCACGGCACCAAGGTCGAGGTCACCGGAAGGGAAGTCCGGGAAACCGATCTGGGCGAGATGGAGTTTCCCCGGCTGGCCGGCTGGCCGAACCAGGGTGTGGGACGCCTCAATCCGGACGGGAGCATGGGGGCGTGCACCCCCTGCCACACCCGACACGGTTTTTCCATCGAGATGGCCAGAAAACCGGAGACGTGCAGGCAGTGTCATGTGGGTCCCGATGTTCCGGCCTATAAGGTCTATGCATCGAGCAAACACGGAAACATCTACTCCGCAATGAAGGACCGGTGGGATTTCACGAGCGTCCCGTGGACCATCGGCAAGGATTTCACCGCACCCACCTGTGCCGCCTGCCACATCAGCCTGCTGGTGACCGAGGAGGGGACCGTGGTCTCCCGGAGGACCCACCAAATGAACGATCGGCTCCCGTGGAGGATCTTCGGCCTCATCTATGCCCATCCCCATCCGTTGAAACCCGATACGTCCATCATCCGCAACAAGGACGGCCTGCCCCTTCCCACCGATTTCCAAGGAGGCTTTGCCGCGCGGTATCTCATCGATGCCGAGGAAGCGGGAAGACGCCGCGAGACCATGCAGCAGGCGTGTTTGAGCTGCCACGCCGCTTCGTGGGTGAACGGTCACTGGGAGCGTTTCGAAAAAACCGTGGGCTGGACAAACGACGTGACGCGCACCGCAACGGACGTCATGGGACTCATCTGGAAGGAAGGGCTGGTCCAGGGCCTGGACGCGGGAGGCAGCCCCTTCGACGAGGCCGTGGAGAGGAAGTGGTGCGACTTGTGGCTTTTTTATGCCAATACCATACGGTTTGCGTCGGCCATGGCAGGGGGCGGAGACTACGGCGTGTTCGCCGATGGACGGTATCATCTCACCCGGGGCGTGCTGGAGCTCGAAGACCGGCTCGGGTTGCAGGCGCCGGGGGCTCGGGAAGGAAAGGGCGGTCGGTGAGCCCGGGCTTCCGCGCATCAAGACGATGCCCGGGGCTGATCGGAGCTGCGAGGCCGTCGGGCGATCTGCTCTGTAACGGGCGCGAACTCGGAGTCAAATGCCCGTGAGGACGAGCACGGTCTCGATTTGAGGCGGGTCTCGATGTGCCGGGGGGGTTTGGAACCCTTGCCATCCCGTTTAGCCGCTGGTTGCTGTTCGTCCAAACGGGTTTTGGCGTGCTCAAGCGGCGTGCCGATTGAAGAGAAAACCGCCGGCCCACCTCGGTGGGGAAAGAAGAGAAATTCTCCGACACGCTCGAAGCACCGCTCGTATGCGATCTGCTCATGCCGGGAAGGGACGGGGAGGAGCTTTTCCGCAGCGTGAAGCAGTCCCGACCGCACCTGGCACAGCGTTTCCTTTTTCTGACCGGAGACATCAGGGGCAATTCCCGGGTATTTCTCTAAGAGGCCGGCAATCCCTGCCTGACGAAACCTATCAGGGGCTTGATCATCGCTCCGGCCACATCCCACCAAGAAAGAGCTCCGTGCAGACGGGGCGCCGCGGATGGGCGCTGCGCATTGCGCAACATGAGCCCCATGGAAAACAGGCCCCGCCCGGCCGCAACGATGATCATGCCCCCCTTCACTGTCGTGGAATTCCTCGAAACGGTGCAGCGCGTGCGAACTGGGCAGTGTCCGTCCACAAACGCTTGTTTGCGGTTCGGGTCGAGGCCGCAGGCTTTCTGAAACCGTGCACCGGTCAAGACCGCGTCCGGTCAAAGGTTCGGATGTTTTGGAATTGACACTATACGCCCTTTCGGCTATGGGGGCCTTGATCATCATTTCGGCCACATTCGCCAGAGTCGTGGGACATGGGCCTCGATGGTGGGCCCCGCCCACCCCGCAGCAGCTTCGGCCACAAGATGAGGTTATGCTTCGCTTCCCACCGTCGGGCCGAGCAAATGGTCCGGGCAGGACCGAGCCCTCCAAACAAGGTTGGGGGGAGATGTCCCGGCCTGTCCTGTGCCGGCGTCAGGGCCCGCTGGCCGATAATGGAGCCAACCCCAGGAATCGCAACAGCTTGTTAGAGGAGGGTTTGCCATGGATTTCAGGTTGACGAAAGAACTGGAGGCATTGAAGGAGGAGTTCGAGGAGTTTTTCCGTGAGGAAATGAAGAAAGCGCCTCCCGAATACGGCGAGGGGGGATTCGAGGGCAGCTATGCCTCCGATGAAGGCTTTGCGTTTCACAAGTACATGGCCAAAAAAATGGGGGCCAAGGGATGGCTTTCCAGGCCTTGGCCCAAGGCGTACGGAGGGGCCGACGCCTCCCTTATAGAACAGCTTGTTTTCAACGAGCTCAGGGTAAAATACAACGTGCCCGGGTTGGACGGCTGGGCTATTCAGATGTTCGCCCCCACGGTGATCCTGTTTGGCACCGAAGAGCAGAAGCAGCGCATATTGCCGCCCATCGCCAGGGGAGACGTCCAGTACTGCCAGGGCTGGAGCGAGCCGGACGCCGGATCGGATCTTGCCAACGTGAGCACATTGGCGATCAAAGACGGCGATCATTATGTGATCAACGGGCAAAAAATCTGGACCACTGCGGGCCATCGGGCCGACCACATGTTCATGCTGGCCCGCACGGACCCCAACTCCAAACGCAGCAGGGGCCTGTCCGTGTTCAATTTGAGTATGGATCATCCCGGAATCGAAGTGCGCCCTCTTCTGTATATGGACCGCAGACACGTCTACAATGAGGTTTTTTTCAAGGATGTGCGGGTCCCGGAATACGACAGGATCGGCCCGGAAAACGACGGGTGGAGGCTGACCAGGGAAACCATGAATTTCGAAAGATCCGGCGTTGGCTATTTTGCCGGCGGAAAGCGAACCATCGAGGAACTCATCCAGTATGCCAGGACGACCAAGCGGGACGGAAAGCTTTTGTCGGAAAATCCCATCAACCGCCAGAGGATCGCCAAACTGTTCGTCGATCTGGATGCGGGGCACACTTTCGCATACAAAATCGCCTGGATGCAGCAAAAAGGAGGTCTCATACTGGCGGCCTCGGCGGCGTCCGAGTCCAAGGTTTTCGGCACGGAACTGTCCCAGCGCATCGCCGAATACGGCACGCAGATGATGGGGCTGCACGGCATGCGGGAGGTATCGGAAGGGGCACCCTTGGGCGGGCATCTGATCCACGCCTACCAGTTCGCCCCAGGGAACAACATAGCGGCGGGCAGCAGCGAGATCCAGCGCAACCTCATTGCCTGGGTGGGACTCGGTCTGCCCCGATTCAAGTGATGTTTTCGCGAAATGGTGCCGGAGCTTTGAGGGTGCCGTGCACGGTGTCGACAGGGAAGGAGGGTTTGCCATGGATTTCAGATTGACCCCTGAGCAGGAGACTTTGAAAAAGGAATTCGAAGATTTTTTCAGAGAGGAAATGAAAAACGCTCCCCGGGGATTCGGGGACGAGGGCGTGGAAGGGGCCTATGCGAATGACGAGAATTTCGCGTTTCACCAGAGCATGAAGAAAAAGCTCGGGGCAAAAGGGTGGCTCTCGAGACCCTGGCCCAAGGAATACGGTGGCGCCGACGCGTCGGTTATCGAACAGATCATTTTCAACGAAGTCCTGGAAGTGCACGGGGCCCCGGGTGTGGACATCTGGGGGGTGGGCATGTTCGCCCCCACGATCATTCTCTTTGGCACCGACGATCAGAAGAAGCGGTTGCTGACCCCCATTGCCAGGGGAGAAGTGCAGTACTGCCAGGGTTGGAGCGAACCGGACGCGGGATCGGACCTGGCCAACGTGAGCACCTTGGCGATCAAGGACGGGGACCACTATGTGGTCAACGGCCAGAAGATCTGGACCACCGGCGCCCACAGGGCGGACCACATGTTCCTTCTGGCACGCACCGACCCCAATTCCACTCGCAGCAGGGGCCTGTCGGTGTTCAACGTGAAGATGGATTATCCCGGCATCGAGGTGCGCCCCATCCTTTTCCTTGACCGAAGCCACGTTTACAACGAGGTCTTTCTTAAAGATGTCCGGATCCCGGAGTACGACAGGATAGGGCCCGAAAACGACGGGTGGCGATCTACCCGCGAAACGATGAACTTCGAAAGATCCGGTGTGGGTGCGTTCGCCGGAGGGAAGAAAACACTGCAAGAACTCGTTCAATATGCCAAGAAGACGAAACGTGACGGCCAGCCCCTTTCCAACAATCCCCTGGTCCGGCGGAAACTGGCAGAGCTTTTCGTGGATCTGGACGCCGGGCACACGCTGGCTTACAAGATCGCCTGGCTCCAGCACAAGGGAGGTCTCATGATGGCGGCCTCGGCAGCCTCCGAATCCAAGGTGTTCGGAAGCGAGCTGACCCAGCGTCTGGTCAACTACGCTACGGAGATCATGGGACTCTACGGCCAGGTGCAGCATTCCAAGTGGGCGCCCATGGGAGGCAGGATGCCCAGCGGCTACTGTTTTGCTCCGGGAGGAAACATCGCGGCGGGCAGCAGCGAGATCCAGCGCAATCTGATCGCGTGGGTGGGGTTGGGTCTGCCCCGGTTCAAGTAGCATGGCAGCGGCGGCCCCTTCGGGGGGGCGACGGTTGATCTTACCGCACCGGTCGCGCCGGTGCTTCGCTTAAAGGGAGGTAATGACGATGAATCTGGATTTCACTGCTGAACAGGATATGCTGCGCAAGTCGGTGGCGGAGTTCTTGGCCAAGGAGTGTCCTTTTGAGACCGTGAAGGAACTGGAGGAAAGCGCGGAGGGGTACTCGGCCAAGATGTGGAAGAAGATGGCCGAGCTGGGGTGGATGGAGCTGCACATTC